>ERZ773005.643-NODE-643-length-24325-cov-83.716481_pt1 | contig 24325 bp, 27 predicted proteins | sample MGYA00580666_ERZ773005 | MGnify/ENA primary metagenome ERZ773005 (study PRJEB29015, sample SAMEA2737999) | human oral metagenome | biome: human oral; feature: human-associated habitat; material: dental | place: China | collected 2061 ...
TCCCGCCGTTCAGGGCGCTCGCCGCGGTGCCGACGGCGCCGAGGGCGGCGGCACCGGTCAACCATAAGATGCCACGGCGCCGAGTGGAGCCCGCTTCCTCCCTGTCCGCGCCCTCGGCGTGCGCATCGGCACTCGCCCGCGCGGTCCCCTCATCGGCCGTAGGGGTGCCGGAGAAGATGCCAGGGTCAGGTGAAGGAGTGGTCGAAGAGTCGTTGTCAGGGTGTGCTTGCATTGCGCCTTCCGGTCGCCGCACCGCGCTCGGGTGTCGACAGGACGGTTCTCAGGATGTGTCGATGTCCGCGGACTTCCGGTCGCCGGCCTGCTACCAACCGGCGACCATTCAACAGGGTAGCGTAGAGAACCGGTCTCAGCGAGAGGGTGAGGGCTCTGATCGATGAGAAAAGACTCATCGGTCGTCACGCCCCCAGCGGACCGCAGTCGCGCTCACGATCGCGGTTCCCGCCCTGCGCGGCGATGTTCCGCCCGATAACCTGAGGCCGGTCAGCATCGAGTCACCTGTTGGGAGGTCCCGCCGATGAGCTCGTCCCCACCGGTGCGAGACGGCCCCGCACCGGTCCTGCGCCCCGTACAGCGACGGCTGCTGACCTCGCACAGTCTGGATCTGGTCTTCTTCGGCATCGCGCTGGTGTGCGTGACGCTGCTCGCGCTCGCGCTGGCTCGCCAGGGGTGGCGGCTGGCGCCTCAGCTCATCTACCTCGTGGGTTTCTGGCTGCTGACGTCCTACCTCGCCCTGCCCCGGGTGCACCGCATCCTCACCGCGATCTACGTGCCCGACTACTTCATCGGTCGAGCTCGCACCACCGATGGCATGCTCGGCGACCCGATCAATCTCGCCGCGCGCGGCAGTGAGAACGATGTGCACCGGGTCATGCAGGCGGCGAGCTGGACCCGGGCCGACCCTCTGCGCCTGGATACCTCGGTGCGGATCGTGCACGCGGCCCTAGCCAGGCGTTCGTATCCGGCGGCGCCGGTGAGCACACTCATGCTCTTCGGCCGACCGCAGGCCTTCGCCTACGAGCAGCAGGTGGCGGGGAACCCCTCCCGCCGCCACCACATCCGATTCTGGCCGGTGCCCGACGGCTGGCTCCTGCCCGGCGGAACGCCTGTCGACTGGCTCGCGGCCGGCACCTACGACCGCGCCGTCGGCCTGTCACTGTTCACGGGGCAGGTCACTCACAAGGTCGCCGCCGATACTGACGTCGAACGGGACCACGTGCTGTCCACCGTACGGCGCGCCGTCCCCGCGGTCGGCGTCACGACGCTGAAACGCTTCTCCACCGGATACCATTCGCGCAACGGCGGTGGAGATGCCATCACCACGGACGGCAGCCTGCCGATCCTCGAGCTCGAGGAGACCGACCTCGACGACCTGCCCGCCTCCGTCGGCCCGAGTGCGGACGCTGGAGCACCGGCTCCCGACGACGACCTGGTGGTGGCGACGACGAAGGCGGCGCAACGAGCGGCCGCCCGTCCCATAGGGCTGGTCGGCGGTCTGCTGGCCATCGCGGTGGGCATCGCCCTGGACACGGTGAGCTATCTCCCGCACATCTCCCGCCTGGCCGCTCTGACGAGCACCGAACTCAACGACCTGCACGCCGCCGGGCGGCTCGATGGCGTCATCTGGGGCGTCCTGACCGCAGTCTACCTGGTCCTGGCGGCCCTGATCGCTCTCACCTTCCGCGGCATCGGTCAGAGTCGTTTCACGCTGATGGGTGCGGTGTGTCTGCAGGTGATGGGGCAGCTGTGGCAGTGGATCGCGCTGCCGCCGGGCAGCCTGTCCTTCCCGGCTCTGCTGACGACGTCGATGTACGTGCTGGGTCTCTACGGCTTGAGCAGCCTCGCCGTCGCGCAGTGGTGTCAGGAGCGGGGGAAGGATCGCCGCAGGCGACGGACCTGAAGAACCCTGCGCGAAAGCCCGCCGAAACGAGGAAGCCAGGGTACCATCATAGTGATGTGTTGCACACACTTCGGCGCGGAGCCCGCCTCCGTGTCGCCGGAGCAATCCACGGAGACCCTATGACGGCCCTGACACAAGCCAGTGAATCCACCGCCTCGTCCACCGAATCCAAGCCCAAGATCCTCTTCCCGGGCGCCGCCACGCTCCTCATCGCGGTCATCGGGTGCTTCACCGCCTGGGGCATCGCCGCCGACCTGACGACCCCCATGGTCTCGGGCTTCAAACGCATCTTCGACATGTCCTCGTTCCAGGCGTCCCTGGTCCAGATGGCGTACTACGGCGCATACTTCCTCCTCGCCATCCCCGCCGCCTTCATCAACTCCAGGTGGGGCTACAAGGCGGGGATGGTCTCCGGCCTCGCCCTCGCCTCGCTGGGCGCCTTCGGGTTCTGGCCGGCCTCCCGGGTGATGACCTACGGGGCCTTCCTCGCCGCCCTGTTCGCCATCGCCGCCGGGTGCTCCCTGCTGGAGACCTCCGCCAGCCCCTACGTCATCTCCCTGGGACCGGAGCAGACGGCTACGCGACGCCTCAATCTCGCTCAGGCGTTCAACCCGTTGGGGACCAATATCGGAGTTCTCATCGCCTCGACTCTCATTCTCCCCAGGCTCGACACTCCGGTGAATCTCGCCGATGTCAGCGCCGAGACGGAGCGGCAGATCCGCGCCGAACAGTTGCGCGCCGTCACCGGCCCCTATATCGGGCTGGGGATTCTGCTGGCCGTCATCCTCGTGATCATCTTCATCCAGAAGGCGCCGCCCGCAGCCTCCTCGTCCGAGGAGACGACCACGACGAGGCCCGCCAACCCGGCGGCCATCTTGTGGCGCTCGAAGAGGTACCGCTACGGCGTCCCCGCCCAGTTCTTCAACGTGGCCGCCCAGGTGTGCTGCTGGACGTACATCATCCAGTACACGCAGCAAGCGGTCGACGGCTCCCTGCAGCTGGGGTCGCAAATGCTCCAGATCAGCCTCATCATCTTCCTCATCGCCCGCTTCGTCATGACCGCCGTCATCGCGCGCATCCGGGCGACCAAGGCCATGACGGCCCTCGGCACGCTCGCCGTCTGCCTGTGCATCTACGCCGCGCTCCGTCCGGACTTCACCGGGGTCATCGCTGTTATCGCCATCTCCTCGTGCCTATCCCTCATGTTCCCCACGATCTACGGGGTCGCCCTCGCAGGGCTCGGCGAGGCAACGAAGTTCGGCGCCGCTGGTCTGGTCATGGCGATCGTCGGCGGGGCGATCATGCCGATGGTCCAAGGAAAGGTGATGGACATGACGAGCGCGTCGACCTCCTTCGTGGTCCCCGCATTCTGCTTCGCCATGGTCACGCTCTATGCGATCTACGACCTGCGCGCACCCGTTCAGCGAGTAATCGCCACAACCTCGACAGAGACAGAGAGGAAGGCCCAGTGATGACCCCCCTGAAACAGCGCGTCGTCGCCCTTCTCACCGCTGCCATGACCGCCCTCGCCCTGACCGCATGCTCGCACGGATCCTCCCCCTCCGCGAGCGGATCCATCGACGTCCTGTCATGGTGGACGTCCGCCTCCGAGTCCTCCGCCTTCGACACTCTCATCGACCAGTACAAAAAGCGAAACGACGACGCCTCCGTCGACGAGATCGCCGTCACCGGAGGCGGGGGCTCCCAGGCCCATGTCACCCTGGCTTCGCGCCTCGCGCGGGGGGATGCCCCCGACGTCTGGCAGAGTCTTGTCGGCGGGAACATCGCGGCGTGGCGCAGCGCCGGCGCAGTCGGCGACATCTCCTCCCTCTTCTCCGACGACGTCAAGGCGCAGCTGCCCGAAAACATCCTCTCCTCGGTCTCGGTGGACGGGGCGCAGTACGCGGCGCCCCTGGCCGCGCATCGGGCGAACCTCCTCATGTTCAACAGTAATGTCCTGCGCAGCGCAGGTATCGCCGAGCCCGGTTCGGGTTACACCCTCAACCAGTTCCTGGCGGACCTCGACGCCCTTCAGGCGCAGGGAACGACCCCCTTGTGCATCGGCGGAGCCGACACCATCACTACGGCGGGACTCTTCGAGTCCGTTCTCCTGGCCACCATCGGTCAGGACGGTTGGGAGAAGATCGAGGCGGACCGCTTCGACTGGAACGGTCAGGAGGTCAAGGACGCCTTGGACACCTTCGGGCGCCTGATGGACCGCACCTCCGCGGATGACGCGTCCCGCACGTGGGATGAGGCCGCCGGCCGGCTGGCTGCCGGAGACTGCGGCTTCTACCAGATGAACGACAGCGCCCTGAGCGAGTCCGCCGCATCGAACGGTTCGGCCACCGGGAACGCGCCGGTGTCCTCGGTCGTCTTCCCCGGAACCGACGGTTCTTTCCTCATGGTCGTCGACTCCTTCGTCGCCTCCTCCTCGACGGACAACCAGAAGGGCGCGGACGCCTTCCTCTCCACTGTCCTCGATCCCGGAGCCCAGACCGCCGTTTGCGAGGTCAAGGGATGCGTGCCGGTGCGCAACGACGCGGACGTCTCCACCCTCTCCGCCTACCAGCAGCAGGCGTCGCAGGATCTGCGCAGTCAGACGATCCTCAACACGATCTCCTACGGGGAGGTGACCTCGCCGGCGATGCAGGACGGCTTCTTCCAGGCCGTCAAGAACTACATCTCCACCCGCGACTCCTCATCCTTCGGACGCATCCTCACAGATCGCGTCAACGAGGGGGAGGGCGGTCCCAACCACTGACCGCCGGGATTGGCTTGGGCCGGACGTTGTCCGGCCCAAGCCAATCCCGCCCGATCCCACGGCTAGGACCCGTTCAGGCGGAAGCGCGACGGAGTCGCTGCGAGAGGGAGGGCGCGTCAGGCGATCTGGTCGATGAAGGTGAGGACCGAGTGGGGCTCCTCGATGATCTCCTCCAGACGATCGTTGAAGGGGCCGCCGTAGGGCATACCCAGATGGGTATGGAAGGCGTCCTCATCGACGTAGGCCTCCATAACGAAGAACTTCGCGGGGTCGTCGCTGTGACGGTAGACGTCGAAGACGCGGTTGCCGGGCTCGGTGCGGACCTTGTCGGCGAAGCCGCAAATCATCTCCGCGACCTCATCCTCATGACCGGGCTTGGCAGTGAACTGCGAGTGCAGGATCTTCATGGTTCCTCCTTGTGGCGTCACGTACAACACCGCCCTCATTCTATGATGCACACCATTTCAAGGGGGCCGTCACAGAGGTCGACTGCGCGTTCCTCTCCGCTCCGCCATCCCGACCGGTCGCGGCCATCCATGATCAGATCAGTTCATGGTCAGGGTGATGTTCAATCCGTCATCGGGGTGGTACGTCCATGAGGCCCTGATGCCCTCCCACTGACCGTCCTGCATGCCGTCGAGGGCGCGGGTGGCGGACATGCGGGATATGACGGCGTCGGATGCGCCGAGCTTGGCGAGGATGCATCGCAGGTCCTGAACGGACATACCGGACGAATGCCGCTCTGCGCCTCGCGTGCGAAGCGTGAGAGTGCGGCCGCCGTCGCCGAACTGAGCGCCGGCGGGAGAGCCGCACGAGGAGACGGCGGAGGAGAACAGGGTGCTGCGCGTGGCGGAGGCCGACGCCGATGCGGCCGCGACGCCCTTCTCACTCCCGACGGCGTAGCCGCCGACTGCGCCGAGCGTGAGGGCGACGGCAGCGGTGGCGAAGATGGACACGACGACGCCGGCGCGACTCCTGCGGGACGGGCGCGAAGGGTATGGCGCGGCATGGTCGGGTCCGTCGACGGGATAGACGGGGACAGTCATGGGAACTCCTGACGAAGAATTGAAACAGCACAGCCAGCGAAACGCTAGCATGATGGTTTCTAGGATTTTAGTTCATGAGAGTCTGCACCGGTGCAGGCCGACGGATGCCGTATCGTCACGATCTGTTTCGCGCGGGCGGGCCGTACGGCCCGGCCGAGCGAGGCGGCCGCCGGTCGGGGCCTCCCCCGCTCCGCCATCGCGCCTTGAGGTAGCGCCACGCCCGTGGCCACTGCTCAGCCGAGTCGGAGCGCCGGTCGCCGGTACTCGCGCGAGAAACAACCGCGGGTCGTAGCACGGCCGAAGACTCGGGCACGCATGCCGGGAACGCCGGCGAGAACGAACAGGACGGCGTGGTGGGCGTATCAGCGAACGCATTCGCAAGGGTCGACGCGACAGGACGGCATGATAAATCATGGCATAACGGCGCGACCTTCGCAGGCGCCGGCGACTCAGCACCTCTCGATCGTCCTGACTGCTCGTACCGTACAGTCGTAAATATACCGAATTCCCACAAATTTAAAATATGCAGGAAGAATGGAATATGAAAGTGTTTATAAATAGTTCGAATGTGGACTCGATGGTCGGCCTCTGGCTGCCGCACTCAAACTGTTGGGAAAAGGCGTGGCGGTACGTCATGCGGGAGATGGGCGACTCGGTGCGGTCAGACGAGAGGCTTGGCGATACCTCACCCGTCGGGCTGGAGTCGGAGTCCGATGGCGACGGTATCGATGTCGAAACCTACATCACTCCCCCGGTTTGGTCCGGCCCATCTGATGCTGGTGCTGGGTTACAAGTTGCTCCTGGCTCGAACTCCTCCGGTGAGTCCTCCGCCGAGGGTGACTCACCGCGGCCTCGATTCAACCGTTACGCGAGCGGTGCGGTGGTGGAGCAGATGGTGTCGCTCCGTCGCGAGGGCTTCACGGTGAATGAGATCGCCGAGCGAGTAGGCTTCCATCGGACGACAGTGTCCAAGCATCTCAAGCGAGCCGGTCTGAAGCTTCGTACGGACGTCTCAGACGAGTCCTTCCAACAGCGAGTGCGCCAGGTGTACGCTGAGACAGGCACGATCAAGGGCACTGCCAAGAAGTTGGGAGTCAGTAAGGGGACGGTGCGGAAGGTGCTGCGAGCGACACATCACCCCCTGTCAAACCTGCTCAGGCACCCTCACCTGCCAACTTTGCTGACCCCCTGCTGCAAGGGTAGAGTCGTGCGTCACACCTAGGCGATATGTCGGAGAGACGCAACATGACCAATATTGTGACCCTGTGTGGTGTATAATAAAGGCTGACGTATATACGGAGAGAACACTACGTCAGTGAACAGATTATTAGGAGAAGTACATGAAACTCATTCGAGCCAACATTCAACGGTATCGCAGTATCAGCGAACCAACAGAGTTTGATGTGGAGTCTGATGTAACAGCGCTTGTCGGTAAGAATGAGTCTGGCAAAACCGCAGTGCTGCAGTCTCTTTACAAAAGCAACCCAGTGGACCGCGCCAGCTTCGATCCAGATCTCGATTACCCAAGTCACAAGTCATTTGAACTAAGAAAAAATGATCAAATTAGAGTTACTGAACTAACCTACGAGCTTGACGATGACGATATTACTGCTATCGAGGCAGTCCTGTGTCCTGAAGTCCTTGATGATAAGCGCATTGTTGTTACAACGGGGTTTCGGTTTAACAAAACTTGGTCAATACCTGTAAACAAAGAAAGAGTACTAAATTCTCTTCGCGACGGTCTCGATCTGCCTGCAGCAGACAAAACGAAGGTGAAGAAAGCCTCAACTATAAACAATTTGATTGAGATTCTTCAAAACCTTGAATCGAAAACGCCGACTGCTACTGCCACGCTAGAGAAGGTCGAATCATGGCGTAGCAACGATCCTGTTCTTGCTGCGATTGATGTCTTGTGCAGGCGTCGCCCAAAATTCGTCTACTTTGGCGACTATGATGTCATGCCTGGCAAAGTTTCTATCCCAAGATTGATCTCTCACCGAGATAACGATGCGCTTGAGCGTGGTGAAGAGGCTCTCTTGGCGCTCCTATCGATGGCGGGGGTGGATCCCCAGGAGTTTATTTCTTCAGACAATCACGAGCGTCTCATTAGACAGATGGAGAACGCGTCGAATGCTATCAGCGACGAAGTCTTCGAATATTGGAGTCAAAACAAGGAGCTCCAGGTAGAACTGCATACTATTGCAACAGTTGAGCCAAACGCGGAACCGCCACTTAATGAGGCTCCACTTCTGCAAATCCGTGTGAAAAACCAACGTCATCGCGTCACCGTTCCGTTTGATGAGCGCTCCCGAGGATTTGTCTGGTTCTTCTCTTTCCTGGCGTATTTCTCGAAGTTAGAGGAAGAGTCTACGCAACCACTAATCTTGCTGCTTGATGAGCCTGGCCTGAGTCTTCATGCCACGGCGCAGCACGATCTTCTTCGGTTCATCAATGAGCGTCTTGCTCCGCATCATCAGGTTATTTTTACTACGCACTCACCGTTCATGATCGATCCTCGGAATTTCGAACGTGTGAGGACAGTAGTCGATGCCCCTGAAACGGGTACTACCGTATCGACTGATATCCTGAAGACAGATACTGAGTCTGCGTTTCCGTTGCATGCAGCGCTTGGAGTTGAGTTGACGCAAACGCTGTTTGTTGGGCCGAATGTGCTGCTAGTTGAAGGCCCGTCAGATGTTATTTATCTGCAGTACCTTTCTGAGGAACTTATCAAGGCTGGGAAGCCTGGGCTTGATGATCGGTGGGTTCTCGTTCCTGGTGGCGGTATTTCGAAGCTTGCTGCGTTCCTGACGCTCTTTGGAGCAAATCAGATGAAGGTATGCGTCCTCGCAGATTCCTCAGCACAAAACAATAAGACCATTGGGAGGCTGAGGGAGAGTGGTAGGCTGTACGATGCTGGAATCGTCCAGGTCGGTAATGCCTCCGGAGTCGAGGAGGCTGATATCGAAGACCTTCTGCCAGCGAAGTTGTATGTTGATTTGGTTAATGACGCCTATCGTGGTGAACTTGCTGGCAAACCCCTTACGCTCGACAAGTTGCCTGATGGGCCGAGGATCGTCAAGCGAGTGGAAGAGGCTTTTGCGGCTCGGGACGTCAACAAAGGTCACCTCAACCATTACGCGCCTGCTGGTGCTCTACTGAGGATGAAAGACGTCATCGAAATGTCAAAGGAGCAATTGTCGGCGGCAGAGGCTCTGATTCAGAAAATTAACGCGCTCTTGGATTAGGAGTATAGGAAAACGACACAGAGGCTTCCGTTCTCGGGATGTCGTTGGCGAAGTCGGTGGGTGAAGATCTCTGAGCTGGTTTGACGGGGATGATGTGTCGTTGAGATGGGGCGCAGGCCCCGTGGGGACGATAAGTGGTGTCTAGTTACTCCTACCTTCAGCGCCGGTGGTATCCCTCCCATCACACAACATTCCCAGGACCTCGCAGGTCTTGGAGACGGGCCAGCCTGGCCTGCTAGGTGGCCACTCCGATCGTGGTCTCCTTACACATCAGCTGGATGCAAATGTCGTATCTCTTCGAATGAGACAGGAACATCTTGACCTGACGCTCAGCATCCCCACGGCGTGCCTCTAACGAAAGGAAACACGAACCCCTGAAAGCCTAATCAAGGCACCATAGACCACAAAACAAGCGGTGTCCAAAACACTCAGCGATCCAAATAAAGGCTGACGTTTTTTGACGATCCTGTTAGCAGACTGTTAACTGATCCTCACACTGGCCTTCGTCTCATGGCTAATTTCGTCCACGCCGGTCCAGGTGACTATACAGTTGGCTTCGGTCGGCGATCCGAGAACTTGCATAATGGGGTATCGCTGGATAGCGTCTGGTGCCATTATGCTGATGACATTTTTTGGGTCGAAGTTAAGGTCAAACATCCCACTCGACTCATCGTCAATATCTTCGTATCGGTAAGAAACATTAGTCGCTGGCTTCCCAGTTCGGTTCGTAAGCGTCAGATACAGTCGCCGTTTGTTCTTAAGTCGTCCCTTGCTGTCAGTCTCGGTGTAGCGCTCGGTTTCGGCTGAAGGCCAAACACCGGAAGAGGGGTCGCTAGTAGAACTTTGCGCGCGAGAAACGTTCGGTTCACTGGGGGGATCGTAATCACGTGCAACGTTGTTCAGTGTGTTATTAATGATCTGTGTCAACTGCTCATTCGTTGAGTAACTGCTGTAGAGCGCCTTATCTTGGATCGAACTGAGATACTCATCTAATTTAGATAACTGCTGGATCGCCTCAGTTGTCGTCGCCGGAGCGCTTGGCATCGTATTTCTCAGGATTGCGACTCTCTTTCCCTGGCTGTGCAGCAGCTCAATTTCTTCAACTGTTCCAGACGGGTGAGTCTTCGTCGGCGTACCCAGCCGACTAGTGAATACAACTAATCCCATATCAGACGAAGCAACCAACTGCTCGTTGATAAAAGCCTGTGGACCTTGCCCGTAACTTGGGCTCACCCCTTCCTGCCAATCCGTAGGTGAGAAAAGCACTCCGAACCGTCGACTGTAGTTCGTGTTCCACACACGAATGGTGCTATTAATCAAGTTCCGATGCTCTGAAGGGAGGTCACTTGGGCTGGAGAGAAGCACCTGAACGACCGTGGCTACGTATGTCATGAGCAAATGATACCACCAACCACACCTGTTGCTCGGACGTCAGTCGTTGACAACTTCCATGGAGCGGAGCACCAGGATCAACGAAAGTCGTAGTCCTCGTCCATTCCGCTTGAGAACCAGATATCTTCGGCCTCATCGGGTGAGAGTTCATCACTGTCATCGTGATCTTCGCCGATCATACAACGGCATACCTCTTCGATATGTTCTTCGATTCCGTCATGCAAGTAGTCGTAGGAATGGATGTGTTTTGGTCCCGTCGGCATGATGCGAGTTTACATAAAGATTCCTTCTTGCGCTAGGTTGTAGCTCAATGAAACTTTGTCGTCGGGACTCAAGGTAGCGCAGGAAGGTGGGTGCGTCGCAAGCGGGTGGGCACGAGACTACCCGTACAATCAGCGGCTAGCTGCCGCACATCGCAGAGACTCATGATACACGGCCATGACAGCAGGCCACTACGCACTCTGGCTACATTTCGTGATCTACGTTACCGACGTAGCCTGCCCGGCCTGCGACAGCGGAGTCTCTAGCCTCCACGCCCAACTTCTCCGCCATCCTTTCCATGCTCTTCAGCGTCAGGTTGCGCTCTCCTCGCTCGGGGTCGGCAAAGTTGACTTAGGTGGTTGGTTGGGTGATGAGCTTGATGGCTCGTTTGGGTTGTCGTGACGGGGATCTGGTGGTGGAGGCGATACAGGCGCCGGGGCCGTAGAAGAGGCGGATGAGGCCGGGTGGCCAGCCAGGTTCCTTAGGGCGGCCATGATCTCGGGGCCGTTAGCGGTGCGCGGCTGGTGGCGGTCCCCTGGTCGAAGACCACGTCACGGACCCAGTGGAGCCGGTTCTCGATTCCCCAGTGCCCTTACCCAGGCCGCAACCTGCTCGGGCTGAGCCTGCTCCATGGGCAGCGAGCAGACCGGGTAGACCACCTCCACAGTCGTCCTCTTGGCGCTACCGCTGCCGTTCTTGCCTGCGATCCTACGATTCTTGATGGTTCGGGTGCACCGTGGCGTCGGCGCTCACCACCGCCCCGTCCAGGTCCAACGGTTCGAGAAGCTCCCTCATGGCGGGGACCTCATTGGACTTGTCCGCTCTACCCGCGCCTGGGTCAGGACCGTGCCGCTGTCCTGGTCCAGGGCCGACAGGAGGTGCGTCGCCGACGACGCCTGCCCCTGGTGGGCGCCGCGCATGGTCTTGCCGTCCACGGCGATGACTCTGCGGCCGGCGATGGTGCCGGTGCGCGTGTAGAACCACGACGTCAGGTGGGCATCAACGTCTGCGGGGTCCAGGTCCTGGAGCACCCTGCGGATGGTGGACTCCGAGGGCAGGGCCTGGCCCGCCTGAAGTCCCAGGGCCTCCAGGTCGGCGGCGATCAGGTCACTGGTGTGCCCCCAGATGGCTGTCAGGCTCCGGCAGCCTGCGAGCACTCCGGTCACGGTCAGGGACAGGGCCGCGGGTGGGTCATGACGTACCCCGCGCCGGTCGCGGGAGTCGGTGATGCTCCTGAGAACCTGGGCCAGGGGCCGGCGTGACAGGGTGGTCGTGGTGGCCGATGACATGGCGGCGCGACCTCGCTGGTGACGGGATCGAGTAGACACCTTCATCGCCACCGTGCGGGGCACGCCGCACCCGCACCAACACGCCAAACCCACTAGAGATCAGACAACCACCCACCAACTTTGCCGACCCCCTGAGAGATGTACGGTGAATAGATACAAATTGGATATCCCTTAAAATACTCATAGATTCTTAGCATGTTCCTAACGGTACGCTAGCATGTATAATGCTCGCGGAGGACGGAGACCACCTACACCGGAAGGCTTGCCGGCTTGCACTCCATCAGGTCAATCTCTCTATAAGAGGTGATTATGATGACATGCATGGCTAAGTTCTGGCGTTGGTTGACGATTACCACGGTGGCTGTACTGACTTTAGTAGGCGTAGTGGCAGTAGCTCCTACGGCAGTAGCAGACGAGACTACCGCCACAGTGTTTGATACACCGGAGGTGCGATACGTCTGGATGCGCAGCGGCCCCGGTACCAACCACAGTACCCTCGGTCAGCTCAGCGCTGGAACATCTGTCACTCTGGAGTGCTACTCCTACGGTAGTCAGGTCGATACTCCCTACGGTGCCGCCAACATCTGGTACAAACTCAAGGATCACGATAACGCCTGGGTCAATGATGGTTATATCTACACTGGCAGCGATAAACCTGTGACGGGGGCGTGTGCCGACACAGCAACTAAGCCGAAGGTCAATACCTCGGCACAGAAGTACAATCGCACGGCGGCCGTTCAGTGGGCGAAGACTCATGTGTATGACACCGAACAATTCACCAACGGACATGACTGCACGTGGTACGTGTCGCAAGCACTTTGGGCTGGCGGTCTACCCAAATCTCCTGCCTGGACCTCAGACAACGCTTTCCCTTCGCTCAATCCACCAAGGACCGCGACCGGCGCAGACTACCTGAAGAATCACCTGGTCACCGATACCGGTCTAGCGACGATCACTGAGTTGTCGTGGAGCGACAACACTGCTGGAGGCGCCCAGCTTGGCGATATCATCGCCTATGACTGGGACAATGGTGCCGATGGGGTGATTGATCACCACGCCATAGTCACCGGCTTCACTGCCGAAGGTTATCCGCTTGTCTCCCAGCACAGCCTTGCACAACTCGACCGTTATTGGTCCTATTCCGAGTCATCCAACGAGTGGGTTGAGAAGGTCGAGCAGGGAGCACGTGTTTACCTCATTCATATCACCTACTAGTTGACAAGAAACAGATCCGCACATACAATGGGTCATGATAGACATTAACTTATCGTGACCCATTGTATGTGCTCATTTCGACATGAAACCCCATATTATACTTACGACCCAGTCAGTTGGTTGCTAAGCCCAGCAAGAGAGAGTATTCATTGCTCATCCCTTCACGAGACTCCTCAGATAGTGCCAGTCACCAGCGATTGGGGGCTTGACCTCGTTACTGCTGGTCTGGAAATGAATATCCTGCTCGTTTTAGTTGTAATCGCACTATTCAGTAAGTTGAGAGCAACAAAAGGGCAGAGCCGGATTCCTTGGCGTCGTATCGCAGCAGTTTGTCTAGTGGCAGCTGCTGTCTTCATCGTCACGATCATAATTGTTTCTATCCCGCGAGTCACATCTATGCCTTATTAGGTGGTAGGAGAAGTGTCATCTCTCTGGGGCGCTAGGGTATGAGTAGCCCGTCCATAACAAATCAATCACAAATAAGACTCCACCACCTCGGTGATTCAACCTTTCTGCTATACTCTAGTCATCTCGTAACAAAACTAGGAGGCAACCATGACGGGCAACGTCGAGACATACAGCGAGGATGGCCAGTGGAAGAATCGTGTTCAAGGTAACACTCGCGCTAGTAATACATTCGACACCAAAGCGAAAGCGCAAGCCAAAGGGCGTGAGATGGCGAAGAAGCTCCACAGCGAGCACATCATCAAGAAGCGAGATGGCACCATTGGTGAGCGCAACTCCTACGGCAACGACCCCTACCCACCGAAGGGCTAACCAGGGTTTAGCCTAACCAAGTTGTGACAGGAACATCGCAGCAACAACGGGCGCATCACACTGCGTTAAGCGTGAGCGCCAGTTTTTGCTGTAAAGCTAATGCAGACTAACTGGACTTGCCTGGAAAGGCTACAGGGCTTACTCAGTCTAATCATGGGGCCCCGTCTTCAAGGCAGAGTGCGGCAGATTGAAGTATACGCAAAGTACATGAAGCGTCTACCGCTTATCCAAGCAAGTCTCTAGCCTCCACGCCCAACCTCTCCGCCATCCGTTCCACACTCTTGAGTGTTAGGTTATGCTCTCCTCGCTCCACGCCGCCCATGTAGGTGCGGTGGACGCACAGGACGAGCGTCCCGACCGCACCTAGACATCACTTCCTGCATGACATACTGTCCGCCCTCTCTCAGTGGTTTGAGCGCGACAGCCAGCGATGAGGTGTATTATTCGCTCGGAAGTAGGACTACTGACAACCGAGCGGTAAGGTAACTGCGGTCTTATAGGAAAAACTACCAAACGATATGCGTGCACATCATTCCACTTATAGAACCGCTCTGATGGCTTGTGGAAAAACAGTCGCAGGTCTTGAGATAACGAAAGGAAACACTGTGGCAAAGAATACCGGTCGCGGTTATCGTCGTGGTCTGATCCGCGGTAGATTCCAGAAGTTTAACCCTATCTCGGGGCTGTGGGACAAATACGATCGCCATGGGAACTATCTTAGTTCCAAAAAGTCTGGTGGCCCGTTCAAAGCGATCATTCGATTGATTGGGCGTAATCCTCGACGCCCTAGGTGAGGTGTGGCGGCAATCTAATTCATTTAAAAGTTGGAACATAGAATCCGGTTAGCATATAGACGTGCTGCGTTGTCTGATGGGGAAAGTTTGATTGAATTCTAGCCAACAACCAGGCATCGCAGGCATTGGTCGCGGGACTCGGCTTCATGTGCGGCATATTAGGCTATACAAGGGCATGAGGAAAAAGATATAGCGTTTATTGTGAAGAGGCCACAAAACCTAGGCCGTCGCCTGATTCGATGCTAAATCGGGGAACTTGGCTTCTACTCGGCGCAAGCGCTCATCTAGTGAGTTGTAGAGCGTATCATCTACCATCTCACGGCTGCCAGACTCATGGTATAGTTCGCGGCGCACAACAGCAAGATCAGCCCGCAAGCTCTCTTGGCCAGCTGTTAACTCAGCCTGCCCAGCCTTTAGCTCCTGGAATCGTTCGTCTGCTGCCAAATCCATGTCTTTCACAATATCGACAAGAGTCTTGTGGTCTTTGTGTATATCGGTAAGTTGTTCGTCGATGTCACTGAAACGAGCATCGACATTCTTGAACCCTTCAGCCACCGTCTGCGCCAGAGTATCCACCACCTTGCTGAGGTTATCAACTCTGCCGCTTAGCGTTTGTATTTGATTGGCTAATTCCTCATTTGTCATGTATTTATTTAACCACAAACGTTAGTTACAAACAACGGACTAACCGCTACTCAATCGCGCTTACGTTTGCTACAATATTAAGCAGTAATGACGCGAAGAAAAACTACAAATCTGAACCATCGCCTCCGCAAACTCAAAGCCGCTCTGCTCGCGGTCTCCCTGACCCTGGCCGGCATCCTGCTGATGATGCTGAACGGTTGGATTGAGCACCTCAAGCTCGGCGACTGGGAGTGGCTGCACTCCATCCCAATGGGCGAACTCGGCGGCACCCTATTCGGCGCTGGCCTACTATCCACACTCTTCGAGTACAGCTTCCGCAAGGAACAAGAGGAAGCCACCGTCGAGCAGTTCCGCCAAATTATCCACGAACAAGCACCGGCGATGCGAGATGCGGTAATCGAGGGATTCCGCTTCCAGCGCCAGGACCTGGAGCGCATCGCCACACCCCAGCTGCTGGACGACCTGGCCGAGACCAGCCTGGGACTGCGCTTCGGCGACAAGGCCTTCGGCCGCGAGGCCTACAGCGACATCCGCCACCAGGCCATCGGAGCCGAGGAGCGTTGGCGCGACGCCCGAATCGACGCAACCCTGGGTATACCCAGGGTTAGAGGCGAAGCCTCTAACCCTTTCTTCGACTTATACGTACGTTGGGAGTACACGGTGGTGCCCAAGCATCGTTTCCGCAAGTTTGCCGTCGTCTCCGACCGCCGACGCTACGACCAGCTGGTCGCCGAACGCGGCGAGACCAGCGTGTGGTACCGCCGACCGGTACCCGGCCTGGCGATCAACGACCCGGAAGTCTTCGCCCTGGAGCAGTTCACCATCAACGGCCGGCCCATCGACTTCACCCGCCAGGCCGACGACATCTCCCAGGTCTACGCCGTCGATCTGGGACAAGACACGATAGACCAAGGCCAGAGCGTGGTAGTGGCATTCAGCTTCCGAACGCTCGTGCCTCGTGACGGCCACGTCGTCCACGTCAACATCGACCGCCCGACCAAAGGACTGGACGTCGAACTGACCTACGACCCTTCCTCCGTCAAGCGCGTTCGCCTGATGGACTTCGCCTCCCGCGGTGATGGCGGTCGCGTCTCGGAGGAACCCGAGACCTCAGTGGTGCGCTACCGCTACGACGGCTGGCTCTTCCCGCGAGCCGGCCTGGTCTTCGCCTGGACACTGGCCGCGGAGGCCGACCAACCCGCTCGACCGCGTCGCCTGGGCCGGCAGCACCGGCCGAGGCACGACAACACTCGTTCAGACGAGGCCGCCTGAACGAGTGTTGTCGTGGTGCTTACGCAGGTTCGGGTCAGCAGCCTCCCATGATGATCACCTCTCTCTCGTCCGGCTACGACCCACAGCATAGGACATATTTGCTTGAGATACATAGTCTCTGGACGCGAGAAGTTGGGATCGCTGGGATGACCAGGTGCCCGCTACCTCGCCCAAGCCGCCCATCTCACCAGCAGCCGGCGAGTTCGGGGCACGGGTGCGCGTCCGGCGCCAGCAACTAGGGCTGTCCCAGGAGGCTCTGGCCGACCAGTCCGAACTGCACTGGACGTTCATCGGCCAGGTCGAGCGCGGCCAGCGCAACCTCAGCCTCCACAACATCCTGCGCGTCGCTCGTGCCTTGGACGTCGATCCCGGCGATCTGGTGCGAGGGTTGCGATGACCAACAAGTGGAGACTATCTGGTCTTGTGTCAGCCAATACTGGTACTCATGGAGGCCACGCTCCTCTACAGTCCTCGCTGCCGTTTCATCTCCAGGGTGTTGTCTACCAGCCGTACGGCGATGTCGGTCAGGTCGAAGCGGTTGAGGATGTCATCGTCGAGCATGATCGCCTCCAGGTCGTTGAGGCCGATGAGGTCAATGAGTTGGTCGATGCGCTGTAGATCGGTGTCGGTGATGGCCTCCGGGTACCTGGAGAGCAGGTAGCTGGTGTCGAAGATGTCGCGGGCTTTGGTGCGATTGACCAGGGCGTCGATCTTCAGCGAGGCGAGCTTGTCGATCGTGTAGGTGCGTATACCGTCGATGACAGTGACGTTGGTCTCGTCGATCTGGTTAGCCTGGCGGTAGGAGACCTCGACTTTGAGCGGCTTCATGGCGTCGTCGCGGTAGTGCACTATATGGCGGCGTACCGCCCAGGTGTTCTTGGCGGTACGGAGATTATGCATCGGCATTCCAGCAGCCTCGGCGCCAGCACGCAGATAGGTGGACAGGTCAACACTGGTGCGTCGGCCATCGAAGTCCAAGTCGGTGGAGAAGCGCGGCAGACCATAGGCCAGCAGCAGAGCGGTGCCGCCCTTGAGGACGAAGTTGTCGCCGGTGCGCGCTGTGACCTCCTGGGTTATATGGCGCATCAAGTCGACATGACGCTGTTGCTCCGGGCTGAGCGGTTGCGCCTCGAACGGGTCGTCATCAAGGTGGTGTTCAGGTGACGGTAATCGGTATAGATCATCGCCCATACACCACCCTCAACTCGGCAGCTTCTCCCTCGATCCACCTCCTCAGCTCATCTTGCGCCGCTTCCGGGAAGTGGGGGGCCAGGTGTTCGGCCTGCTCCAGCAGGAAGACTCCCTGCTCGTAGGTGTCCAGCCAGTCGGTAGCGGCTCCGGTCAGGTTGAGAACGCGTCCCCAACGGGTTAGTGACCGGTACAGTAAGTCCAGGACGGCCCGGGTGTGGTTAGCCAGGTAGATCTCACGAACTTCTGGCGGCACGGCAAGCCCCATCGCCAGCAGACGGTCTCTACCCTCATACACGCCCCAGCCGCCGTAGATGGGAGTGGTATCAATCTCTGCGCTACCGCCCAAGGTGACCTGAGTAGGATTGTCATAGCCCTCTTGCCAGTGAAAGACATCATGCCAGTCCCCACTGGTACCCTCCGGTGCCTGCACGTTCAAGGCATACAGACCGGTGATGTAGTGCTCGGGGTCGGTTGGAGGAATCTCGACCTGCCGCAAAACCGCTGGCCGCTCAAGGGTACTAGCAGATGACACAGCATCGGGCATGACGGAAACTCCTCTCTGATCATAGGTTTATGTCATAATTTTAGCATATATTGCGCACTTATGCATGCCATGACGTACACATCGTTTCTTGAGCGCACCCTCGCGGACGAAACCAAGTTTGCCGAAGAGCTCAAGCGATACGGTGCTGTCTTCGAGTATCCATGCTTCCAGACGACGCAGTCCTGGGTGTCAGTCGCCGAGGTACTGGGCGTCCACCGCACCTACATGGGCGGCGTGGAGCGAGGAGAGCGCAACCTGACGCTGAAGAGCGTAGAGAGGATGGCGGAGAAGCTGGAGATGGAGGTGTTGGAGTTGATGAAACTATAATGCTATTTTACGTCAAAACTACTTTATGAAGCGAAACCTGAATTTTGAGATGAAATCTTCCAAAAATTTAATTCAGACTGAAGTTAAGATTTGCAATTCTCTTTTCCATAACTGGCGGCCAAAGCAAGACAAGCTTCCACATCAAGCATTGCACGATGCTGACCACGATGGAGATCCGCAAAACGACCTCCAAGAAATGCCTCGTACAATTCTTCTATAGATCGAAGGTCAAGTTGTCTATATCCGAGAGCCTTCAGAACTAAGGGCATTCTCTTACGCAAGAACAATCGATCAGTCTCGAGAAAATAACCGCAATGTACAATTTCTCGACCCGAAGAAATATTGGTGATCCAGTCTGCAAAACTAACATCTACATCTGCTTCTTGAAGTCTGGATGCTAGACATTCATCCAAAAGACCCGAATCTGAGTGCATTGTTCGAACTTTATTTGGAAGTATAGACAACGTTTTCTCGGTTAGAGACAATACAACAGAAAACCTGCCCAATTCTACGAGTCCCTCAGTAGCGATAGCAGCTACCTCTATAATCTGATCGTTCTCGGGATCTAACCCTGTCATTTCTAAATCAATCCATACTTGAACTGCCGACGGCATCGGTGCTCTCTCCATAGACCTATGATACCAGGAGCATCGACATTGGTGCAAGCCACGCCACGACGAACCTCATCGGAGTTGTTCCACCAACGGACCACTAGCGCCACATCTGGAATGGTAAGGAATCACGGAAGTCTCGACTTCCGTTCACATCACCCAGCATCGGGCAATGGCGCCGACAGGACCGCCGCTAACTGACGACACTTAGTAAACTGAATATACTTCCGCACCCAAAAATTCCTGATATCAGCAAGATTTACTAAAATCGTCCAAGACGACACTACTAACTAATTTTTTCTACATCGCTTTCGATCAGTCTACCTAGTTCAGAATTTCTGTCAACTACGAACATAGGCATCTGCTGGTGATTTACACTTTCGTATGGATATAACTTAAAGGCCACAATTTCACCTAACCTCATATACATATAAGGCGGAGTTTTTAATATATATTGAATATTCAATTCAAGATTCTCTACAGACCTCAATTTTTCTATTGTCTCATTTTGCGCACCGCGAAGCGAATCCTCTGATATATTGGATTGCTTGATCATTTCAGATAAAACAGATGGCTCGTCTATGTTGGGCATGATTATAGTCATGTTGATTGCTTGTCGTTTAGCGGCACTTCTGATAATGGGTAAGTAAACTTTGGTCCATCCTCTTCCGGACCACCAGCATATCACTATCTCTGATGTATTAGTGATATGAAATTTCCAGTCGATATCTTGCGTCATATCTAAAACAACACGCTCAACGTCATGAAGAGGACGATTTAGCAATGAAATAACTTTCTCGCTGAATTGATCAACTAGTATTTCATTCTCTACTGAACGCTGTCGGTTTAGGCGAAACTCAATGCCAATTGAGATTGCTCCGCTAGCAAACAATGTTGATCCGAAAGAAGAGAAGATAAGAGACAGTATTTGATGTTTTGAAATAAAGGCTGAAAATATCAATAGTACTATGCCACTGAAAGTAAAGAACATCGAGAGAAGTTGTCCATTCAGTCGAACATTTTCTTTGATGATATTTTTGATCGACTCATTCATGTCCAAATACTTCCAACATCACACTTAATGCTCAATACTATTAAAAATTTTGTTTTGAGCAGGTTATATGTCCTCACGTTACCACCTGCCGCAGCTTGCGCTTCCAACTTCATTTTTCCATATGCATAGGCTAACTCGTCATCGCACATTATTTTTCTATGAAATCGCACATCCGGTCTATCCGTAGTATCTCCAATATGTAAATGAAGGATAGGGTTCTTAGAATCATCACGTAACCTTAGCATTGGAACTGGTGAAACTTCGGGCACATCAATAGTCTCTAGACCAACACTAGATATTTGTCGCATTGCGAATAATTCTACTCCCGAAGGAACTATCAATAATAGATCTATAATGTTTTTTGATGGCACGTTAGGTACAAGTCTACTTCCTATGTCATGAATCTCATGTTCTATCCCAGAAAGAACAGCATGGATCCATGCACAATGAGAATCACGCACATACTCCCAAATGTCAGAATAAGGAGTTAATGTCACTTCATAGTCATAACGCAATTTATATTCTCCTTCTCGATGTTTATGCCAACATATTACTATATACAGCTTTCATTTAATGAACTTTATCGTTGCTGCTTAAGAATATTTTCTAAATTTCGCAACATGTTGTTTCATCTTTCCATTTCCATCCTATTCCGTAGAACAGGCCTCCGCGCGGGTCTCGGTGCGTGGTTCTCGCGCTCCTGGTGTCGTCCAGCGCCAGTTCCTCGTCCCTGGTCGACTCTCCCGGTCTTTCGAAGAATGTCAGGCCCTCGAATCCCCATACGGTCTGCGGTCTTTCGCCTATGAACATGATCTCGAAGGTGGCTGTGAGCGTTCGTTCGTGGAAGGCGCGGCTGGACTCGACGATCCGCCCGGCCTCGCCGAGATCGGGGTCGGGGCGGATGGTGCAGCACAGGTCATAGGTCTGGCCTCGGCGCATGGGCCGCGGCGTGTAGAAGTCGTGGCTGTACGAGTCGCCGATGCGATGGCTGCGCACCGTGAAGGGCGGCTCCGGGACGACGACCCCGGGGAAGGAGTTGGAGACGCGGATGTAGTCCGCCTCGTCGAAAAGGGCCAGGAACCGGTAGTGCTCGCGGGTCTGCTGCCAGTGCCGGTCCTCGACGACGGTGAGGATCTCGACCTTCTCCTGGACGACGCTGTTGTGCGCCTCGGGCACCCGCCCGCCCGGGACGGGGGAGGCCGAGTACCAGCCGGTGAGGAGCTGGTTGCGCAGATTTGCGATGGCGCCGGCCTCGCGGCTGGCCACCGTGTCCACGCCACGACCGATCCTGGAGCCGTAGTGGGCGCGGCGCTGCCTGAGAGTGGACAGCCCCGCGGTGCCCGGGCTGAGGGCGAAGACGTCGAGCAGCAGCTCGGCGTCCTCGTCGTGGAGCGAGCCGATCGCCGACTCCAGGCGCTGACGCAGGACGACGTCGGGCACGTCATGGCCGCCCAGCACCAGCCGCAGCGTCCCGACCGCACCCAGGCGCCCCGAGGTGACACCCGCGCCCTTGCGCAGGTAGAGCAGATCGGTCTCAAGGTCTCGGATATCGCTGCGCACGCCAGACCTCCACCTCCTCGCTCACTCGGGACCAACCGTCTGTATGCCCGCGCCTCCGGGGCACGGGTGGCAGTCTGCCACAGCTTTTCCAACTTCGAGCCAGATTCCGAGTTTTGTCTAACTTCTTAGACACCCCCGCTCATCGGTGTCTCCTATCACCACGAGGCCGACACACCGGCCTCCCGGCCAGACCCTCCTCCCACCGCCGCAGGCGGACAGAGAAGGGTGCCTGGTCGCCTGGACCAACCGTCGCACCTAGCAGACGGGCAGCGCCATCGAAAGGAACCCGCCCCCATGCCTACCAACCTCATTCCTCAAGTACCGGAGTCCGATCCCGACTCCTACGCCACCGGCCTGGCACTCTTCGGCCCCTCTTCTCGGGCGGTAGCCCGCGCCACCCGACGCCAGACCGACGCCGTCCTCGGCCGGGCCGAGGTGACCCACGCCAGGGACCAGGCCCGCGCCGTTCTGGCTACCGGCGCCCTGAACAACACTGCCGCTCTGGTCGGCCTGGCCGAGCAGGCCCACCAGATCGCTCCGGCCGGCGCTCCGTACTACCAGGCCATCATCAGCGCCTACGCCTTGAGCACCGCTCAGGACATCGCTGAGTTCTGAAGGGCTAACCATCATGAACGCTAACACCGGCGTCATCACCCTCATCGTCCTGGCTGTCATCGCGGCCCTGGCCCTGCTGGCTGCTGCCTTGATCCTGCTGCTCCCGACCCGGCGGAGGAATGGCAGACCACCGGTCCGACGCCCTCGACCGCTCCACTTGTCCACTATCGACACCGATCGGGCGCAGGAGCATTGGGACATCGCCCGCCGAGCCGCCAGGCTCAAGTGGCAGCAGGACCACGCCGCCTTGCAAGCCGCCCGCGCTATACAGCAGGTAGCACGACGGTATGGGAACAAATAGGGCCCTGGTCTTGTCGTGGCGGGTTGTTGTGGAAAGTACAGCGGGTGTTTTGGTGGCCGTCTTCTGCCGGCCCGTGCCAGTGCGGCTGGCCGGGTGGTTATCTGGTCGGCGGGGTTCCGGGTCGGTTGTAGTGGGTGTCGGGTCGGTTGGGGTTGCGGGATGGATGGGGGTTCACAGGATCGGGTTCCGGGTTCGTAATGGGGTGTGAGGGCGGTTGTTTTCGTCCGGGAACAGTGAAACTAATCGTCAGTAATTGAGAAGGGAGTCTATTATGAGTGACGAGACGAGGAAACGAGTGGCTGGGGTGGTGCACGAGCCGCAATCCGGCGTGTATCGGGCGGTGCTGGCTGATCCGCCGTGGCGGTCGCAGCAGACGGGGCGCTTCGGAGCGGTCCATCATTACGCCCTGATGTCGGATGAGCGCATCCTGGGTCTGGGTGCGGTGGTGCGCGAGGTGGCGGCCGAACAGTCGTTCTGCTTCTTGTGGGTGACCACAGCGACGGTGCCGTTGGGCATCCGGGTACTGGAGTCCTGGGGATTCGCCTACACCAGCTTCTATTTCTGGGCCAAGCCGCGCTACAGTCTGGGTCACACTTTCCGCAATGCCGGGGAGTTGCTGCTTCTGGGAGTGCGGGGTCGGGCCAAGGTGGCGTTCCGCTGCCAGCCCAACTGGGGGTTCCACCCGTTGCAGGAGCACTCGCACAAGCCGGAGGAGATCCACCAGATCGTGGAGCGGCTGGTCGGCGAGGGCCCGTACTTGGAGCTGTTCGCCCGCCGTCCGGCGCCGTCCCACCGTCACTGGGACGTCTGGGGCGCGGAGGTGGACTCGACCGTCTCCTTGGCCCGCTGGGGCTACCGGGTGCCCGGCGACGCCAGGGCGACGGGGCCTGCGGCGGATTCGAAGGAGCGGTCATGAAAGGAGCAGATGATGTCGAGTCCACACGGGTCCGGGGGCTTGGCGGCCGCTTTCTTCCGCAGCTGCCTGTACGTCTTCGCCGGGGTGGTGCTACTGGTCTGGGCGGTCGAGTTGGCCTGCCACTACTGGTGGGTCCTGGTCCTGGGCGCGGGGGTCAGTGCGGCCGCGGCCGTGTGGCGATGGCGTACCCGGCGCTGGTGAGAAGAGTGAGGAGAACGCCATGAGCCGCCGCAGTAATAGCCGGCCTCGTCGCTTCCGGGCGGTGCCCTCCTGGCGGGACCGGGTGGATATGGAGGTGCTGGCACGGGCCCTGCTGCTCCTGGCCCTCGACCTGTCCGGACACGACGACGAGAACGAGACAGGCAACAAGACCGGCGGCGAGCCCGGCAAGGCGCGCCCTTCCGATGGGCGGCCCGGCGGCCGGGACCTCGTCGCGGACGAGACCGAAGGGGGTGTGTCATGAGCGTCGACTGGCAGTGGCAGGAGATGACGTGGCGCCGGACCATCACACCGGCCGCGGCCGGGGCCGGGTTGGAGCGGTTGGCCACGGCCGTCGAGCTGGGGCCGGTGGTCCTGGAGCTGCGA
>ERZ773005.650-NODE-650-length-24139-cov-8.068884_pt1 | contig 24139 bp, 22 predicted proteins | sample MGYA00580666_ERZ773005 | MGnify/ENA primary metagenome ERZ773005 (study PRJEB29015, sample SAMEA2737999) | human oral metagenome | biome: human oral; feature: human-associated habitat; material: dental | place: China | collected 2061 ...
GGCGGGCATGCCGCCGGCTACCGTGACGCCCGACCGCGGCAAGGAGTTCGCGGCCCACGCCGAGGTGACGGCGGCCCTGGGCGTCGAGTTCTGCTTCGCGCGGCTGCACCATCCCTGGCAGCGCGGCTGCAACGAGAATGCGAACGGCCTGCTGCGCGAGTGCTTCCCGAAGGGCAGGCCTGTCGACGGATTCGCCGACAGGCAGGTGCAGAAGGTGTACGATAAGCTTAACCGCAGGCCACGCAAGCGCCTGGGGTATCGGACGCCCTACGAGGTCATGTTCTCAACAGAGTTGCAATTGATTTGAAGATTCAAGTTCAAATAAACTCGTAAATCCGAGGCCATCAAACTCAGATGCTACTGCTCACTTGCGGCGCCGCCCTGAGGGCGTTGCTAGGAAGAGGATCAATGCGATCTGCGCCGTCATGCAGGGCAAGATTCCGTACGCAGGCTGGCGCGCTACAGATTGCACAGCAATAAAACAGGCTTCCTATCGGGGGCCTGTGGAAACATCGTCTTCATGGGGATATCCAGTCGAAGGCCTGTTGACAGAACTGCAGGAATACATTGTTTACGGCTTAAGATCTATAATCTCTGATATTGCCAAGCAGTCAAAGCTTGGGGAAACAAATCGGAGCCATCCATCTAGGAACGGAGAGATTCTGAAATCTCATTTACTATTTGTAGTTTCAGTACACGTAACTTCTCATTTCTCAGATCGGAGCATTCTTTAACCTCAAGATCGACATCGCTCCATCGCAGATTCTCTTTCTCCATCTTTTCAGGATTGAGCACTGTCGCACGGGTATTCTTCAAAATCGTTGCACTCCGTTTTAGGAATTCTTTACTGGGTATAAGAGGTGCGATGTTGTTCAACTCCTGCAGTTCTTGCTTTTCACGATCGCTATCGTCCCTATCTAATACACTTTGTTCGATGTCCTTTTGAAGGCCGACCAAACTTGTATATTTGCTATCTATCTCGATGTATTCTTTAAATGCATTCTGCGCTTTTATTCCAAACAACATTTTGATGTCTGAGGATAATCCTCTAATGTTTTGATCGTTTTTTTCGTCTAACGTTTTCAGCACATCTCGTCTCATTGGATACAAACCCATATTGACTTGTTGTTGTGCAGCTTTCACAGTTTTTATATTTATGAAAATTATGCAAACGCTCGCCACTGAGGCGATTATCGATATGAACAGAGCTATCCAATCATATGCGGATGGGTTAAGGGCTCCGGCAATGATACTTGCGGCAAGTTGAACGGATGCGGCAATACCATCGTCTGAATTGATGGTTGTGGGCAGGACCGCCTTAACGGCGCAGTTTGCCGATTCCGTCAAGGCGTCGAAATCAACACCAGAGATGTCCATGGCTATTCGTCACCGTCCTTGTTTGTTCAGAAGAGTCGCTTCTGAACAATACGCCTGGTTTCATTTTCTCGGCGTTCACATTCCATCCTTATCAGTTTTCGGAATATGGTGAGACGAGGTTCCGGTTTTGGCGAGTGTTCAGCATAAATAGAGCGTAACCTTGGGATCCTCATTGCTTGCAGCTCGGAGGTTTCCCGAATGCATGCTACGCATCCTTAAGCGCCTTCGCATCCTTACATAAATTCATGATCTCTTCCCATACGACAGGATAGCCCGGCGTAAGCCCTTCCGTTATCGCATGGACGGCAGCATAGCGACCTGACGTGAAGTAGGATCCTCAGGCCATGCCGTCCGCGTATACCCAGTCATGGTCTCCGCGCAGCTCGCCGGCGCAGAAGCCGGTGGCGTAACCCGGGAGTCTCGTTTGGCGATTCGACGAATTCGGGGGTGTAGTTTGGGCTATAGGCCAAAACGTGTTGATGGATTACTAATCCCAATCGGTTCGCCAGAATTTTGAATGGTGCAGCTCTGACCACACCAGGCCATCTCCCCATTCCTGGGGTCCCTCGCGTTTCCGGGGGGCCATAAGCAGCCTTCCTGTACAGCTCCGCTATGTCCCCGTCGGTGGGCATGACCTGCAGGATCTCCGCCGGCGGGAGCGGGCATTCCGAGTGCATGCAGCACCGCCAGAACACGGCTTTGGCGCGCCGCAGCGTGCTCATGCCGCGGCGCAGCCTCAGCATCTCGCGCAACGGGGCGTTCACGCCGCCCTCGAGCCTGTTGTTCGTGCCGGGGACCGGGTCTTCGGCCGTTAGCTCCGGGTCGAGGAAGGTGAACAGGTGGCCGCGCCTTATCAGCGTGTCGAGCCCGTTCCTGGCGGCGATGAGCCGCTCGTGGGTCCAGCCCATCTTGCCCGTCTCCTCGTTGAGCGTCCTTTCCTCCAGGAAGCCTTCCCAACGGTTGCACCAGTCGTTGCAGGCCTGCAGCCACGCGGTGGCGGAATCGGGGGTCTTGGCGTGCAGAAGGTCCTTGGCCAGCCCGTAGAGCTCGACGCCGGCCTGCAGCTTCGGCCTGGATGCCGGCTGCGTCATGCCATGGGGGTCCGAGCAACGCCGGAAGGCCTCGGATGCGTATCGGACGCCCTGGCCGCCATGGAAGACGAGACTTCCATCATCAGGGGGATCCCCTCGTCCTGCAGCTTGCTCGATGGCATCGACGGCGACCTTCCCGGCGATCCGATCCGGCATCGGCCGGCCGACCGCCTTGCGCGAGAAGGCGTCTATCACGGCCGCCAGGCAAAGCCGGCCCTCTCGGGTCGGCATGCAGGTCATGCCTCCGACCCGGAGCCCGTTCCTCCCGCCCACGGAGAAGACGTGTTCGACGAGGTCCAGACGCGGGTCGCCCGGCTCAACCTTCTTCGCGATCCTATGCCTCCTGGCCGCCCCTTCGGCGACGATCCCTGGCTTCCGCACGATATGCGGCACGCGCTTCCCGCTCACGACGATGCCGCCGCGGCGCAATTCCTGGTCGATGCGCCGGCAGCCGCAGCGGCCCTTATGCCTGCGGAACGCATCGACGGCGAGCCCTTCGAGCGCCTCGCTCTCGATCCGGGCATCCGGCTTCTTCCGTCCGGGATGCTCGTAGAGGCCTGATTTCGACGCCTTCAGCGACGCGCATGCCTTCTCGATGGGGCCGAGCCCGCCCCATGCCCTTCGAGGAACCGAAGCCTCGCGCACGGTCCTGATTCGAGAAGGCCCGGAAATTCTTCAGCATCTCGTTCTCGCGCCCGGGCTCTTCCACCTTCTTCTTGAGCCTGACGATCCCGCGGTCCTTGCCGGCCTTCGGCGATCCGTTGCCGGGAAAGGCGGCTTCCGCCGTCTTGTCGTATTCGGCGGCCCATCTTCTCAAGGTCGGATCCTTGATGCCGAGCCCTTCGGAGAGGCTCTTCGCCGTCATCTCTCCCGGGAGCACGACTTAGGCTGCCGAGACCTTGAACTGCCTGTCGTAGCGTTTCCTTCTTCGGGCCATATCGAACACCTTTCACCCTTAACTTGGTGTCCAATTTACCTTACCCTCTCCAAAGGAGGGACGGGTAAAAGCCTGGACAACGAAAACCAAGAACGCCTTTTGGGTTTCGTTGTACAGGACAAGCATCTTCCGACGAGCGAAAGATGCTTGTCGTCGAGCTGCCAATTGCGATACGCCCAGCCGTTGTTCGCTCCTAGGATTCCGTCTCTCTAGGTGGTGCCGGAACTTTCGTTTTAATCGTGCAGAACAACGCGAGCAGCAGCGTGGCCCCGAGATACACGGGAACGCTCATCGCGGTGCCGGTGTTTTCAAGCAGCATGAGGCAGATGGTCGGGGCGAGCGCTCCTCCGAAAACGCCGGCCATCTGAAAACCGATGCTCGTTGCCGTGTAGCGGACATGTACTGGGAACATGGCCGGCAGATGAGAGGCGAGCGGCGCCCAGAGCATTGCAAGGCAGAAAAGCGACATGAACGCTCCGGCGAGGATAATCGTGGAATTCTGCGTGTCGAGCAAAAAGATATACGCGAACGCATACAGCATGTTGACGATGGCGCCGACGATGAGGACCTTGCGGGTCCCCCAACGTCCGCAGAGCCAGCCGAAGATCGGCGTGCCGACCATCTGTCCGAGCGAGGCGAATACGCCGACCAGCAAAGCCGAGCCGCTCGTTATGCCGATGCGGGGCAGATAGACCAAGGGAAACATCGCGAAGACGTAGAAGGCCGTGTCTGATCCGATACGCGTTCCGATAGCCAGAAGCACTTCTCTACCATGGTTCTTCACGACATCCATCAACGGTGCCGGACGGCTCTCTTCCTTGCGTTCAAGGAACTCGGGCGATTCTTCGATGCCGAAACGCATGTAGAATCCGATGACTACCAATACGGCGCTTGCCAGGAAAGGAATGCGCCATCCGCCTCCTAGGAGAAATGCTTCGCCGCCAAGATCCGATATAAGCGAAAGCGTGCCGCTCGCCAAGAGAAACCCTAATGGCGAAGCGACCTGCACTATGCTCCCGAGAATGCTTTTCAGTCTTGGCGAAGTCGTGTACTCGTTCACCATGAGCGCAGCGCCGCCCCATTCTCCACCGAGGGCTACACCCTGCAAAAGGCGCAAAATGCATAGCGCAACGGCACCGAACGATCCAGCCGTCGCGTAATCCGGCAAGCATCCGATGAGAAACGTCGCGCTTCCCATGATAAGGAGTGCAACGATCAGAACGTTTTTTCTGCCGACCTTGTCGCCGAAGTATCCGAATACCAACGCGCCCAAAGGGCGGGCGATGAAAGCTACCGAATAGGTTACGAGCGATAGCAGGAGCGCTACGGTTGGAGGCATGGATACGAAGAACACCGCGGGGAATACAACCGCCGCTGCCGAGCCGTAGACGAAATGGTCATAGAATTCGAGCATGGTGCCGGACATGCTTGCTAGGGTGACTCTGAACATACGTTTCTTTTTCGGCACATGAGCGTCCGATTCAGTCACGGCGTCTCCTCCTTGCTGTCCAAACGAGTCCGCATAGTTATCTGCTTGACGCTTGCCCGTGTGCGTCCTGTCCGATTAGAGGAGAAAGAAATGGTTGGATGAGTTCGTGGTTTCGCTTTATGAGGTACTCGAGGTAGTTGCCGATACGTCCGTCATCATTCTTTTTTCTTGCGTATGACATGGGAGAAGGTTGTCGCATGATGTCTTTCGCAGACAGTGCGCAAAGCTTTTTCGCGGCGATCCATCGGTCGGCGATGGGTTTAGGCAGAAACCCGATGCCCAAGCCCATCACGTGGCAGTGAATCTTGGTTTCGAGATCGGGAACGATGATTTCTTCTTGCCCTTCGAGACGCCAGGCGGGACGCCCGATGGAATGGGTCGAGGTGTCTTGAATATTCACAACGGGATGCTGCTTGATGGAATCGCCATCGACTTCGATCCCCGTACGTAAGATGGGATGATTCGGCGAGCAAACCAATATCCATTCGACAAGGCCGAGGGGAGTGGTGACGAAGCGCTCGTCTATGGAATGGTGGGAGGGCGCCCCTATGGCAAACGATCCTCCCTCATGGACCATATAGTCCCAAACGCCGGTGAATACGGATTTCTGCACGTTAAGCGCGGCGGATCCGAACTTTTCGCTGAGATGGGCGAGCAGTTTCGCAACGGCGACGCCGTCGTAGAGAAGGTTATTGACGACCAAAGTGAACGAAGGTTCGATTCCCGTCTTTATCGCGTCGAGTTCGTCATAGAAACCGCGATGGAATTCAAGGAGATCCTGCGCTTTGGCGGCAAGCCTCTTTCCCGCTGTCGTAGGAGCGATGGCATGGGTCGTGCGCTCGAGAAGCTGGATGCCGAGGGATTCTTCAAGCGCCTTGATGCGATAGCTGACCGCCGAAGGCGTTTTATAGAGAGCAGATGCGGCGGCTGTTAGGCTGCCCTCTTCAATGACCAGGAGAAAGGTCTGTAAGGCCTCGAGATCGAGATGGTGTTGAGATTTGAGACCCATACCAGCATCGTTCCTTCATGGAGGCTTGCGGGGACGGCATGTTTTTCAAGAACATAGTAGCAACCGCCATGCCGCGCGGTTTTGAGCATTTTTCACAACAGCCATGAGCATATTTTCAGTTCCCTTGCTTGGGGCCTTCCTATACTTTGCAGCAAGACGTCTTGCCCGATGTGTTCGACGATGCTCGAAGCAAGGTGGTGATCGCCCTATTTCAGAATCCTCTTTTCGAAGTGAAATCCCGAAAGGCACCTCTCCAAGAATGCACCTTCGAACAATAGGAGCGCAATGTGAAAACCCTGAGTTCCGTACGCAAGAATACGTATTACGACTCGGTCACCCTCATGGGCATTTCAAAGAAGCTCAATGACCTGCCGGATATTCTATCCGTCTCGGTAAGCATGGGAACCGACATGAACAAACAGATCCTCATCGACGGAGGCTTCGATGCCTCTTCGATCGGGGATGCCGGGCCGAACGATCTTATGATCGCCTGCAGCTTCGAAGACTCCGTACGCGAAGAGGATGTTCTTGCGGATCTGGAAGCGGCATTGAAAAAACAGGTCACGCAGAAGGATCGTGATTCCGAACGCCCGCGTACCTTAACGCGGGCCGCCGAAGATATCGATGCCAATATCGCCGTGATATCCGTGCCGGGCATATACGCCGCCGCCGAAGCGCGAAAGGCTCTCGAGAAGGGTCTGCATGTCCTCATGTTCAGCGACAACGTGAGCCTTGACGACGAAATAGCCCTTAAAGACCTCGCTCACGGCAAAGGCCTGCTGATGATGGGGCCTGACTGCGGGACGTGTGCATTCCAAGGCGTCGCCTTCTGCTTCGCGAATGCCGTCCAGCGCGGCAGCATCGGCATCGTAAGCGCATCGGGAACCGGCGCCCAGGAGGCAGCAGTTCTCCTTGATTCGTGGGGAATGGGCGTAAGCCAGATCATAGGAACCGGGGGAAGGGATTTGAGCATCGAAGTCGGAGGCCGTATGTTCCTCGATGCTTTCGATGCTCTCGAGGCCGATGAGGGCACATCTCATATCCTGCTCATCTCCAAGCCTCCTCACGAAACCGTAGCGAGAAAGGTAAGGGATCGTGCGGCACGATCCACGAAACCCGTAGTGGCTTGCTTTCTCGGCGATGTCGCAGAAGACCTTTCCGAAACGGTGCTGTTCAAAAGCGACATCGTCTCCGCCGTCGATGCGTTGGCCCTATTGGTCGACTCCTCGTTCTCCGCTCCTGAAGAAAGCGCGATCGAAGTCGATTGCATGCCGGATGGATCGTATGTACGCGGTTTGTTCTGCGGGGGCACGCTCATGGAGGAAGCGAAGATGACGTTTATGTCTTCTCTGCCCGACGTCGACGTATATGCGAACTCGGCGAAAGGCGGTTCCATTCCTCTTGACGATTCGTCGGAAAGCCGCGGACATGCATTCCTCGACCTGGGAGACGATGCATTCACTCAGGGCAAGCCCCATCCCATGATTGATCCTCAGACACGCAACGCCCGCATTGCGCAGGAGGCTGCCGATACCGAAACTGCGGTTATCCTTCTCGATTTCGTCCTGGGCTACGGTGCGCATGAGGACCCCGTCGGCGCTGCGCTTCCGGCTATTCACAAGGCGAATGTGTCATGTCTTGAAAGCGGGCGCACGATGGTGTTCATCGCATACGTTTTGGGAACGGATGCCGATCCGCAGGACAAGCAGCATCAGGAAGAGATGCTTGCGCAAGAAGGCGTCTTGGTGTGCCAGACCAATGTCCAGGCAGCTAATCTTGCCGCGTCTATAGTGAAGGGGCTGCGATAATGTCAAACGCTCAGACTTTGTTTTCCGACGACCTCCGCGTAGTGAACGTGGGCGCTTCGCGATTCTGCGATGACCTCGAATTGCAGGGAGTCACTTGCGTTAATGTCGATTGGACGCCGCCTGCCGCAGGATCTCCCGATTTGATCCGAGCCCTTTCGACGCTCATGTCACCGGAGATAGATGCTGCGAATCGAATTGCCGTGGAGCGGTATTGTTCGGTGCGTCCTCATCTGGTGGATTTCCAGCTGGCAAAAGACGTGATTCCTGGTATGCGGCCCAATCTGATTCTGCATGCGGGTCCTCCTATCACATGGGAGAACATGTGCGGGCCCATGCAGGGTGCTGTCATGGGGGCGCTCATTCTTGAGGGATTCGCGAGCACTCCTGAAGAGGCGGCAGAAGTAGCCGCTTCGGGCGATATAGATTTCGAACCCTGTCACGACCATGACGCCGTAGGTGCCATGGCGGGCGTCATCTCGTCGAATATGGTCGTTCAAGTTTTGGAGGATAAGACCAGCGGACATCGTGCTTTCTGTCTTGTTCCCGAAGGCATGGGCGGGAAGCTGTTGCGTTACGGCGCCTATGCTCCCGAGGTCATCGACGGCCTCAGGTGGATGGCTTCCGAATTCCGCGAGGTCATGCATGCGGCGCTGAGCACCTCGGAAGAGGGAATCGACACGCTGGCGCTGCAGTTCCAGGCACTGCATATGGGCGATGAGGGTCATAACCGCAACAAGGCGGGTACAAGCATGCTTCTGCGCGCCCTGTTTCCCCTCCTGCTCGATTCGGGCATGCCCTTCGATAAGGTGAAACGTGCGGTTGAATTCATCAACGGAAACGATGGGTATTACCTCAGCATCAGCATGCCCACATCCAAACTGTGCCTCGATGCGGCGCGCGATGTGAGAAGCAGTTCCATGGTTACCGCTATGTGCCGCAATGGCGTTGAATTCGGCATTCGTGTTTCAGGTCTGGGGGATCGATGGTTCACCGGTCCGGCGCAAATGGTTCGCGGCTTGTATTTCCCTGGTTTCGATGACGACGATGCGAATCCCGACATGGGCGACTCGTGCATAACCGAAACTGCCGGAATCGGCGGATTCGCTCTGAGCGGTGCTCCTGCAATCGTTCAGCTCGTCGGGGGAACGGCGGCCGAAGGGGTCGATATCTCCAAGCGGATGTACGACATAACGCTGTATGAGAACGGCAACTTCTCTCAGCCCGTCCTTGATTTCCGTGGGTCGCCTACGGGTATCGACATTCGCAAGGTGGTTGAAACCAACATCCTTCCCGTTATCGATACGGGAAGCGTGCATAGGCTTGCCGGTATCGGCCAGATCGGCGCGGGCATTACGGCGCCTCCCATGGAGTGCTTCGAGAAAGCCCTGCTTGCTTTTGAAGAAACATACGGAACGAACTGCTAGGAGGCCATCATGGATGAGATTATCAACAACCCATTGCTATGGGTCATCTGCTCGGTAACTGTTTTGATCATCGCCTTTCAGTTGGTTGCCTATTTCCGATTGACAAGGAAGCAGGCGAAGGCTTTGGACATGCCTGACAAGACATGCTCCCAATCGCTTCGTGTAGGTCTTATCACGGCTATAGGTCCGGCGCTTGGCATCGTCATCGTCATGGTCGGCCTCATGGCGGTTCTCGGGCATCCGCTTACGTGGATGCGCCTGACCATGATCGTGTCTGCTTCTAACGAACTTGCCGCGGCTCAAATCGGAGCTGAAGCGACGGGCACCGTGTTCGGCGGTGCCGACTACACTCCCGAAGCTCTTATGGTGTCTTGGTTCGGCATGTGGCTCAACGGCGTGGGGTCTTTGGTCGCATGCGTCCTGTTCGCTAAGTCGCTTGGGAAAATCAAGAACAAGGTCGAAGGGGGAAATCCGCGCATCCTCGCGATCGTCAGCGGTGCTGCCATGTGTGCCATTTATGGCAACCTGAGTGCCGGTTCGCTTATGGGGGGCGCCGATTTCGTAGCTGCATGGCTTACCGGCGGCATCGCAACGCTTCTGTTCTACAAGATTGCGCAGAAGCACGAACGTCTCAAGGAATACAGTCTCGGACTCGCCATGATTCTCGGCACGCTTGTGGGCGCCGGCATACACATGGTTGTCTAGATAGGAGTTTCTCATGGATAACGCCACCTATGAAAAGAACTGGACCAAGCCCGTTCATCTCATTGGCCGAATCACCCTCATCGGCGTCTGCATCTCATCGTTTTTACCCGTCGCGTTTCTCTACTTTGCCTACGGTATCGTTCCGCCGATCGACTGGATCATCAAGGATGTGGTGTTGATTGCTGCGTCGTTCGGCTTCATTTGGCTTATCGAGCCCATTACATTCTTTCCCGTGCTGGGCACCATCGGAAGCTACGAAGCATTTTTGACAGGCAATATCGGGACGAGCAAGCTTCCCGCCGCGGCCGTTGCTCAGGATTTGACGCGCGTCGAGCCGGGATCGAAAGAAGCCGAAGTGGTATCTTCCTTAGCCATCATCGGATCCACCATCACCACGGTCGCGTTCGTCTGCATAGGCGCTTTTGCAGGAACATTCATCTTGGGCGCTCTGCCCGAAGAGGCTCTCGACGCGGTCAAATCCTATGTTGCGCCCGCGGTGTTCGGATCCCTCATGGTCACGTTCGCCATCAAGTTTCCCAAGGTCATTCCTATAGCCATCGGTACGCCCCTTCTTCTGCGCATCTTCGCGGGCGGGGTTATACCCGGATACTTATATATCGTGCTCACCATTGTGGCCACGATTGCCGCGGCCGTGATCATATACAAGAAACGCATCAAGGGAGAAGAACAGGAAGCGTAGCGATTCATTGCTGCGAGCGGGCCGACGTCATCGCGTTCGGTTCGCTCGCAGCGCGGGAATGCCTATGATCAAAGCATGCAATATAGAATTCATGGATAGGGATTGGGTCTGTGCGGCTCAGTCGCATGCGAGCATGCGAGCATGCGCTTCGTTCGAACATGTCGTCAACTTCTCCATGTCTTGCGGTTCGCTGGCCCGCAACAAGCAGAATTGCCGATTGCAGTATTGTCGCGATGCATGCGGCAATATGGTTCGCGATGCTACGGTGTGGATAGGAACAAGACCGTGCGACTTCGCTCCAGGAGGGCTCGTGGTCGATGCCCTGGAACTGCCGATATTCGTCCGTCGCGCGAAAACGCTTCGTATCGTCGAAGAGGACGGTGGATGCTATAGGCTCGTTATCGTCGATGATGAGGAACGTCGCCATACGTGGCATGCTAGAACGTCTTGCGGTACGCTTGACGGAACCTTGCTCGACTTGCTTTCTGTCGGATCGCAGCCTCTGCCTTCAGCAGCCTGCTTGGATTCCATACGAGAAGCATTTCGCCTTCATGGCAAAGCGCAGTCGCCGTTCATGGAGGATTTCGCAAGGAGTCCGTCGGTAGACGGACGGATGAGCAAGGAGCTTGTTGCGAACGGCATGCTGTTTTGCGACCTCATGGCATCTTCTGCCGCTTCTTCGAGAGCAATGTCTTTGGTGCTTTCTCGGATCGTCGGATTAGGCGTGGGGCTCACCCCGTCCGGAGACGACTTCATCATCGGAGTATTGGCAATCGCTCGAGCGTTTTCCCTGTCAGGAGGATTAGGAGATGCTTTGGTCGAGATTGTCGATATGCTGGCGCAAAACACGACGAGGATCTCTCAGCATTACCTTATGTCAGCCGTTCGCGGCCGATTTTCCCAAAGCGTGGTCGATGCGGTTCATGCGGTTCTTTGCGGCGATTTGCATATGAGCATCGGCGCATCCGAGGCATCTTTCAGGACGCTTTTGAATCATGGGTCGACTTCTGGCACCGATACGCTTGCGGGAATGGTGGCAATGCTGCAAGCGTGTTCTTGCTCATTTCATCAAGATGCCTTAAGCGCTTCGGCCATGCGACATTCACAGTCCGCTTCTTAGGTGGCATTGGGATGTTCCGCCATCACACTTCCTCGTCTAGGTCTACAAAGCTGTAATCCGCGATGTCCTTGCGCCGATGCAGGACGCGATAGATGACGATGCGCTTGCTGTCGAAGCGGTAGAACACGGCATACATGCCGGCGAGGACGCGGTGGTGGTCATGATGGGCCGTGTCTTCGAGGACGACGCGTCTACCCATGCTTGGGAATGCTTGCACCTGGCGTATGGCATCGTCGATCATCTGTATGGTCGACAGGGCGGCTTGGGGGTTCTTGCATTCGAGGCCGAGATAGATGGCGATGGATTCGCGATCAAGCTGCGCACGCGGTCGCCATTCGACCTCATGCATACGTGAGCCCCCAAATTTCGAAGAGTTTGCGCATCCGATCATCTGCATCTCGGGACGAAATGGTCTCAGGACGGTACTTCTCTTCTATTTCGGCTTCGATGAGCGCCGCACGAACACGGGCGTTTTCGATCCGGGCTTCGTAGGTTTCGCTGTCCATCAGAACGAACGCAGGCGTTCCGTTTTTGGTGAGCACGATAGGCTCTTGATTTTCAACAGCCTGGTCGCATACGTCGTTGAGCTTCGTGCGAAGGTCGGTTATGGGGCGGATTATCGGCAAAGGTCTTTCAAGCATGGGCATAGCGGTTGCCTCTCATTCAAATGAGTATTGAGCTTTATTATAGAGTGAATTACATACTGAATTACGTATTGAATAAGAGCTGAATCACGTTTTAAAGACAACCCATCGCTGACGAGGAGGTCGTCTACATTACCGAGAATGGGCGAGGGAAATACCTGTTCATGTCTCAGGAGGTTCACGATCGCGAGATAAAAGAAGCCGTTGAAGAGGCGCTGTATGAGTTCCGTATGGCTGAGGCGCTTCGTGCATCGCACGCCGATTACGCAGAGGGCCGGTCGTATTCGACGCGCGAAGAACTTATGGCGGCTGTTGCGGAGAAGCGAGCTGCTCGTGCCCAGGCTTGAGTTTTCGGATCGATTCGCCGACGATCTGTCGCGCGTGACTTCGTGCAAGGTTGAGGCGAACATATATGCCGCTCTCGACAACGTGGAGGCTTTCGGGGAATTTGGCTCAAGGCTCATTCCCGACTCTATTCTTCGTGTCTTCGACGAAGGGGTTCGTAAGGTGGTCGTGAGCTCATTTGATCTCATATACACGTATTATTCCGAAAAAGACCTGATTGCTATAGAAGCCTTGATCGGTCGGAGGATGGCACGGTAGTCACGCCCGCATCAGGGCAATTCGTGTCTGATGAGGAGATGGTTCTAGGCGATGCGTCCTACGCATCGATCGTCGTGATGTGCGAAAAGCCGAAGAGGTTTTTCAGGATGCTTGCGCAGAAGGGTTACAGATCCGCATCGATCGGGAAGTCATCCCCCAGGCTGTTCACCACGTCGGCCGACGTTTGCTTCATCCAGCCGATGGGGTCGTCCTCCTCGGACAGCACGTTGTGGGTGCTTGCCAGCGCAGGCGTGTAGTCCTTCAGCGCGTACACGGCGAAGGCGCCTTCCTGCTCATGCATGACAAGAGGCGTCCACGACACGTTCTCTATTCCTATGCTGCCATCGTCTGCCTTCACGAAGTCGCAGGTCAGCATTCCACCCAGGTCATTGATCATGTGCGGCGCGTCATGGTGCGACGTGAAGTTGCCGAGCGAATACGCGCAGAGCGTGCGATGCCCGCTTCCGTTCGAATTCGCGATCCAGGTCAGCGGCCCTATCACATGCGGATGCGAGCCTAGGATAACGTCCACATCCAAATCGGCCAGCAGCTGCGCGTACTTCAGCTGGTTCGCATCGGGCTCCGTCTGGTTCTCGGTGCCCCAGTGCATGGCGACCATCACCACATCCGCCTGCTCCTGCGCGCGAGCCACGTCCGTTCTGATGCGGTCCTCGTCGATGAAGTTAACGGCATAGGGCGGCACATCCGACCTCTCGAATCCGTTCAGCCCGTACGTGTAGTCCAACAGCGCGAATCTGATGCCGTCGCGCTCGACGATGGCGAGCGTGTCTGCTTCTTCCTGGCTGCGTGCGGTGCCGGTGAACGCCACGGGCTGCTTGCTCCACACGTCGCAGGAATGATCGAGCGCTCCGTACAGCCCCCAGTCGTAGCTGTGGTTCGACGCGGATGCCACGAAGTCGAATCCGGCGTCCACCACGGCGTCGGCCATGGCGTCGGGCACGTTGAACGACGGATAGCCCTGCGGGCCGATATCGTCGCCGCCCAGGTGGGTTTCTTGATTCATGTAGGCGAGGTCGGCCTGCGCCACATAGGGCCTGATCGGTGCGAACAGCGGCCGAAAGTCGTATCGACCGTCGCCGGCTTCTCCCGCGGCGGCATCCGCCTGCTCGCTTATGGCGACTTCGGGCAGGTTGTCGCCAACGGCGACGAATGTCACGCGATCGGGATCGTTTTCGGGATGGGCCGCGGCGGGCTCGGCTTCTTGATCGGCCGTTCGTCCGGCAGACGATGTGCAGGCATACGCCATCAGGACGACGGCGGTCGCAGCGATGAGGATGGCGACGAGCGGAAGCCATCGGGAACCGCTTGCGGGCGCGTCGTTCTCTAGCGGCGCGCCGCTGGCCCTCGGCGTGCCCTGCCGTCTGGTCGGTCGACGACGATGTTCTGCATCGGAGGCCCTCATGCGCGCATCCCTTCGCCTAGCGGCGTTCGTGGAAGAAGATGCTCCAAGTATAACGGCGCGCCCTGCTCTTGTTCGATAAGGACGCGCTTCATCGGTCGATGTTCCTACGGCTTCCGGACTTCGGCCCTTTCTTGAAGCCCTACGCGAACTCGGACACGTCGGCCGGCGTGATGCGTTGCTTCACGAGCCGGGCCAGCGGATCCAGGAATCCTCGCTCGCCGGCAGGCAGCCCTTCGTAGGCCATCTCCACGAGCGCGTCGCACATGTCGCCGGCGTTGCGCGAGAACGTTTCCGCCTCGTATCCGCGCTCCATGATCGCCGTCTTCGCATCGTCCACGTCCTGCGCATCCACGCCCTCGAACGCCGCGGCCAGCGCACCGAGCGCCGGTCCGTAGAAGATGCCCTTGATAAGCGCCTCGTAAGCGCAGGCAAGATCGATCGGCAGCGCATCGGCAGGGCGGATCTCCACGTAGGTCTTCAGACGCGCGTCGGGCCATACCATCGAAAGCGCGTGCTCGATATCGGCGTGCGTCATCGTGCGGTCGGCGAAGATGTCCCCGAAGGCGCGCGTGTCGTAGCGCGCCTCGCCCTCGGCGTCCAGCGCCACCACGGCGGGCACGTCCAGGATATAGTTCGCGTAATCGGCGAACGAGAATCCCGCCTCCAGGCATCCGGGGACGGTGTTGCAGCGGTCGGGATCGAGATACCGCCAGATCTCTGCCCGCATCAGGCGGTGCGGCGCGCGGGTTCCTTCGAACACGGGCGCGTTGTCGCACATGAGCGAAAGCAGGGGAGCAAGCGCGGAGGCGACGCGCATCTTGGCCGCGGCGTCTTCTTCGCTCGTATAGTCGATGGACACCTGCGTCGATGCGCTGCCGCGCATCATGCGCGGCCCGGACGGGGAGATGGCCGAAAGGTAGCGGTTCATGATGTCGTAGCGCGCCTTGGGGATGAGCTCCTTGTCCGCGGCCACGAGCATCGGGTCGTAGCCGAGCGCGACCATGCGGCCCGCAACCGGCGTGAGCGCCGCCGCCACGTCCCGCTCGAACTCGCCGAGCGCGAAGCGCATGTCGGCGATGGATTCGAAGGGACCGGCGGATATCTCCAGCTGCGCGGCCGGTTCGATCGTGACGTTCATATGCGGCTTCGCGACGCCCAGGATGTCGTCGCCGTGCATGCTGACGTCGGGATAGCGGGCGCTCAGCGTGCGCAGCACGTCGGCGACGCCGTTCGGCTGGCTGTACGTGAGCGGCTGGCCGGTGTTGTCCACGAGGAAATGCTCGATCTCCACGCCGAGCGTGGAGGCCTTCGGCTTGCATCCGTTCTGGAAGTATTCGACGAACGCCGCGACGTTCGCGTCGCGCGCCGGTTGGTCGGCATGGGCCGCGCGCGCCCCGTTTTTCTGGTCCATGGCCGCGCCTTTCTCTCAGAAATATGCAGAAATTTGCAGCTTTGAGCAAATTTCATACCGTTTTTTGAAAATTTAAACCAATTTAATGCAATTACCTGTATATTTTAGTCCTGCAAGAAGACCCACGAGCGATGCAGCGTCTCTTAGCTGCGTTTTTCCATAAGGAGGTTGGCATGACCAAACGTGCCGTGCGCCACGACGTCATACGGGACATCATCCGCCGCGGCACGGTTAAGACCCAACGCGACCTGGTGGAACAGCTGCGTGAAGAAGGTTACGACTGCACGCAGGCGACGGTCTCCCGCGACATCGCGGGCATGGGTTTGGCCAAGTCCCGCGAAGGCTACTACGTGCTGCCCGAAGACATGCAGCTCAAGCGCATGGTGGGCGAACTCGTCGAAACGGTCGAGGTCGTCAACAACTTCATCGTGCTGCGCACTCCCTCGGGCATCGCCTCGGGCGTCACGGTCGCCTTCGACTCGGCGCGTCTGAACGGCGTGGTGGGATCCTTGGCCGGCGACGACACGGTCTTCGTCATGACGCGCAGCGACGAAGATGCCCTGCGTGTTGCAGACATCATCCGCAATCTCAAGAAGAGCTGACGCAGCGGAATCGCCTCAGTTCCGCGACCGGCGAAGGCGGGCTTCCGTTCGGGAGCCCGCCTTCAGCTTTTTCGCGGCGGTTTTCGTCTTCGCGCTTCATGTCGAAAATGAAACGGAGCCTCGTCGTTTCATCCGAGCGTGCGCGCCGCTGATACAATGGGGCGCAATCCACGTGAAAGGATCGAATCGACCATGCATACGAAGGCATCCCTCCTAGACCACCTGAAGGCTTCGTCGCGTCGTATCGTCGCTATGGCGGCGATCGCCTGCCTGGCCGCGTTCGCGCTTGCCGGCTGCTCGGACGAGGCGAAGGACAATTCCCGCACGCCGCTCCAGCTCGACCGCGCCTACATGGCCTCCATCAACGGCATCGGCGCCGATGTGGCCGACGATCTGTCCGGCTTCTCCGAATACGTCGCCGCCGGCGACGGCGCGTCCATGAAGCTCGCGGCGCAGAAGGCCGCCGACGACCTTTTGAAGATCGAGGACATCTCGGCTCCGACCGATCTTGCCGACGCGCATGAGGAATACGTCGCCGGCGCCAAAGATCTTTCCAGCGCCCTGAACGCCTATGTGGACATCTACAACGAGGCTCAGGCCGCAGGCTCTTCGGCCGACGCCGAGGCGTTCGCCGCCAAGATCGCCGATGTCCAGAAGACCTACGAAAGCGGCGTCGACCATCTGTCCAAGGCCGACGGGCTTGTGGCCGATGCCTTGGAAGCTGCGGGGGAGGATCCGTCCAATGCGGCATCCCGGTCCATGGGCGCGCTGCTCTCTTCGGCCATAGGGTCCGGCTCCGCATCCGGTGGTGCCGACGATGCCGCTTCGGATACAGGCTCCGCATCCGAGAGCGCTTCCTAAGGCGAAAAGGCTTCGCATTCGAAAGCGCTTCCTTAATCTTAAGGAGAAAGAGCCTCGCATCCGAGAGCATTCTGATGCTGCCCTGGGGATACATTCCCTGGGGCTTTTTTGTGCCGCGACGGTCCCGCGACCCTCCGCCGCTCACCGACGACAAAAGAACTCCATGCCGTTGGAATTCTGTGAACGGCACGTCCGTCCTCTCTTTGCCTTCGACCTGCGATTACACCAATTATGGGAATAGTTTTGCACCCTATCCACAATATCTTGTGGATAACGCCGAACATTATGGGTGCCGAATGTCGTATCATGGCACGGCCGGAAGACATCCGGGCAACCCGTGCACCACGCAATTCAGACACCGGCGCGAAGCCGTAGGGAGAAAAGGAAGAGGAGCGCATCCATGAAGATCATCAAGCGCAACGGTTCGGAAGTCGAGTTCGACATCTCCAAGATCGAAAACGCGATCACCGCCGCCAATGCGGAGGTCCCCGCCGCGCAGCGTCTGACCGACCGTCAGATCTCCTATGCGTCCCAGAACGTCGCCGACGCCTGCGCCGAAGCGGGCCATGCCGTCTCCGTCGAGGAAATCCAGGACCTCGTCGAAGACGAGATCATGAAGCTCGATCGCTTCGAAGTCGCGCGCAAGTACATCATCTATCGCTACGTTCAGGGCCTGAAGCGCCAGAAGAACACGACCGACGACAAGATCATGGCGCTGATCGAATGCAACAACGAAGAGGTCAAGCAGGAGAACTCCAATAAGAACCCTTCGGTCAACTCGGTCCAGCGCGACTACATGGCCGGCGAGGTCTCGAAGGATCTGGCCATGCGCGTGCTTCTGCCGAAAGACGTCGTGACCGCGCATAACGAGGGCGTCATCCACTTCCACGACTCCGACTACTACGCGCAGCATATGCATAACTGCGACCTGGTGAATCTGGAAGACATGCTGCAGAACGGCACCGTCATCTCCGGCACGCTGATCGAGAAGCCGCACAGCTTCTCCACCGCCTGCAACATCGCCACGCAGATCATCGCCCAGGTGGCGTCGAGCCAGTACGGCGGCCAGTCCATCTCGCTCACGCATCTCGCGCCCTTCGTCGACGTCAGCCGCCAGCGCATCCGTCGCGAAGTGCTCGACGAGATCAACACGCTGGGCTTCGAATCGGCGCCCGAGCGCGTCTCCGAAGTGGTCGAGAAGCGCCTGCGCGACGAGATCCGCCGCGGCGTTCAGACCATCCAGTACCAGGTGGTCACGCTCATGACCACCAACGGCCAGGCACCCTTCGTCACCGTCTTCATGTATCTCAACGAAGCCAAGGACGAAGCCGAGAAGCACGATCTCGCGATGATCATCGAAGAGACGCTCGCGCAGCGCTACCAGGGCGTCAAGAACGAAGAGGGCATCTGGATCACGCCGGCCTTCCCCAAGCTCATCTATGTGCTCGAGGAAGACAACGTGTCCGAGGGCTCGCCGTACTTCTACCTGACGCAGATGGCCGCCAAGTGCACGGCGCGCCGCCTGGTGCCCGACTACATCTCCGAGAAGAAGATGCGCGAGCTCAAGCTCAGCAAGGGCGAGGTCGAAGGCGACGGCGATTGCTACACCTGCATGGGCTGCCGCAGCTTCCTGACGCCCGACCGCTCGGGCAACGGCTACGACAACGTGGCCAACGCCGGCAACTACGAGCCGGGCACGCCGAAGTACTACGGCCGCTTCAACCAGGGCGTCGTCACGATCAACCTGCCCGACGTCGCGCTTTCGTCTCACGGCGATGTGGATGCGTTCTGGGACATCTTCGAAGAGCGTCTGGAGCTCTGCCACGACCGCCTGCGCGGCACGCTGTCCGACGCCGCTCCGATCCTGTGGCAGCACGGCGCCCTCGCGCGCCTCGAGAAGGGCGAGACCATCGACAAGCTGCTCTACGGCGGATACTCGACGCTTTCCCTCGGCTACGCGGGCCTGTACGAATGCGTGAAGTACCTGACCGGCCACAGCCACACCGACGAGGAGGCCACGCCGTTCGCGAAGGCCGTCATGCAGAAGATGAACGACAAGTGCGCCGAATGGAAGGAAGCCGAGGACATCGACTACTCCCTGTACGGCACGCCGCTCGAATCCACGACGTACAAGTTCGCGAAGGCCCTCCAGCGCCGCTTCGGCGTCATCAAGGGCATCACGGACAAGGGCTACATCACCAACAGCTACCATGTCCACGTGGCTGAGGAGATCGATGCCTTCACGAAGCTGAAGTTCGAAAGCGAATTCCAGCGCCTGTCCCCGGGCGGCGCCATCAGCTACATCGAGGTCCCGAACATGCAGGACAACCTCAAGGCCGTCGTGTCCGTCATCCAGTACATCTACGAGAACATCATGTACGCCGAGCTCAACACCAAGAGCGACTACTGCCAGTGCTGCGGCTACGACGGCGAGATCAAGATCGTGGAAGATGACGGCAAGCTGGTCTGGGAATGCCCGAACTGCGGTAACCGCGATCAGTCGACGATGAATGTTGCGCGTCGCACCTGCGGCTACATTGGTACCCAGTACTGGAACCAGGGCCGCACCCAGGAGATCAAGGACCGCGTCCTGCATCTGTAGGCGCGTCAGACGCACCGGCCGGATGCCGCCGTCGGTCGGCGATGCGGGCACGGATCGGCAGGCTAAGACTTGAAGGCGGCGCTGCGCGCGATGCGTGCGGCGTCGCTTTCTGCGGGCTGGAGCATGAAGCGATGCATTACTCGACGATCAAATACTGCGATATCGCCAATGGGGAAGGCGTGCGAACCGTCCTGTTCGTCTCGGGGTGCCGCATGCACTGCCCGTTCTGCTTCAACGAGGAGGCATGGAACTTCCATGCCGGCAATCCCTTCGACGCCGCCGTCCAAGACCAGATCGTCGAAAGCCTTCGCCCTCTGTACGTCGACGGCCTGAGCGTGCTCGGCGGCGAGCCTATGGAGCCGGAGAACCAGGCGGGCCTGGTCGATTTCCTCGAACGTGTGCGGCGGGAATTCCCCGACAAGACGATCTGGCTCTATTCGGGACATACGTTCGAGAATCTGACGCGCGGATCAGGGCATACCGGATGCACCGATCGTATCATGGCCACCCTCGACGTGCTGGTGGACGGCCCGTTCGTGCAGGCGAAGAAGAGCATGGGCCTGAGGTTTCGCGGGTCGAGCAACCAGCGCGTGATAGACGTGCCGGCGACGCTCGCGTCAGGCGAGGTCGTCCTCTGGGGCGACGACGCCCTGTACACGACGCGCGAGATGAAGCGGAGCTTCTGAACGTTCATGGTGCGTATGCAGTGCCGTCAGCCTCTGCAGAGAAGGGCGTCGATCGAGCAGCCGAGCGCTTCGGCGAGGCTGGCCGCGGTGTCGAGGCGCATGGCCGATTGCCCGGTTTCGTACTGCTGGATGAGGTTCAGCGAGACGCCGGATATGCGGGAAAGCGTCGCCTGATCGAGCCCTCGTTCGGTTCTCAGGCCTTTCATCCGGCGAGCGATTGCCTGCATGTCATAGCCCACGTCCGCCCCTCGATTCATCGATAATCACGTAATGTGTAAACTACGATGAATATAGCTGCACCTATTGAGCAAGTCAACACTATACGCTGGAGTTTTATTGTGGTAATGCCACCTAACGTGTAGAATCTCCTGTATTAAGGAGGTTCTCGTGAAGGGTAATTTCAAAGAGGCGCGCAAGCACGCCGGTTTGAGCCAGGACGACGCGGCCCGTGCGCTCGGCATTCCATCGCGTACGTTCGGCTCGTGGGAACGCGGCGAACGCGAGATCAGCGCCGTCGACGCCATGCGTATCGCCGATATCTACGGATGCTCCCTCGATTACCTTGCGGGACGCATCTCATGGGAAGAGGAGCGGGCGCTTGCACGTAAGAAGCGCGTCATCGGATCGTTCGACGCCTTGACCGACCAGGCTCAGAAGATGCTCGTCGACTATTGCGCGGTCCTTCTGGGCAACCCGGATTGCCGCAAGGACCCGCACGGGGAATAGGCCTTTCGGAACTGAATGCCGGAAACGTCGACGCGGCCGCAAGGATGCGCATGGGAATTGAGCGCCATGGCCATTGACGCCGATGGTCGGGACGCAGGCGGCAGGTGCCCGTACGCGTTGCGCAACCTGCATTCAGCGGCCTAGATCACGTAATAGTTTCCCTCGTCGATGCGTTCTGCCAGGTCGGCCACCGTAATGCCGTCGAGGTAGTCGTTGATGACCTTGTCGAGCCCGCGCCACATCTCCACGGTACGGCACGATCCCATGCGATCGCAGGACGATTCGTCTTCGTCGAGGCAGGGAACCTGGGCAAGCCCGCCCTCGGTCAGGCGCAGGATCTCGCCTACGGTGTACAACGAAGGGTCGCGCGTCAGGCGATATCCGCCGCCCTTGCCGCGTAGTCCGACGAGCAGACCGTTCTTCACGAGCACCTTGAGGATGCTTTCGAGGTATTTCTCCGAAATTTCCTGACGCCGGGCGATCTCCTTCAGAGGCGTGTACGAACAGGACATGTGTTCGGCCAGGTCGACCATGACGCGCAGGGCGTAGCGGCCTTTCGTTGAAATCATCATATGCTCTGCCTCTTCTCTCAATTCCATTACCCATAATATCACCAGGTTGTATGTATTTACAGGGAAGCGCATCATGAACCCCGTGCCGTCGTCTTGACTTTATCGCTCGAAGTAGGTTTAATCCCTCTAAACCTACTTAGTAGATAGGGTTATGCAGTGACGCATCTTCGGCACGACCCGTCTGCGTGTCCTCGAAAGGAAACTGCCATGACCGTCTACACATCCATCGACCAGCTCATAGGCAATACGCCGCTCCTCGAGCTCAAGGGCATCGAAGCGAAGGAGGGCCTGAAGGCCCGCGTGCTCGGCAAGCTCGAGTATTTCAATCCTGCCGGTTCGGTCAAAGACCGCATCGCCAAAGCCATGCTCGACGATGCCGAGGCGCGCGGCAAGATCGGCCCGGGCGCCACAATCATCGAACCCACCTCTGGCAATACCGGCGTCGGCCTCGCTTCCGTGGCCGCCGCGCGCGGGTACAAGGTCGTCATCACGATGCCCGAGACCATGAGCGTCGAGCGTCGCCTGCTCATGAAGGCCTACGGGGCGCAGCTCGTCCTGACCGACGGCTCGAAGGGCATGAAGGGCGCCATCGCGAAGGCGCAGGAACTCGCCAACCAGATGCCGAACAGCTTTTTGGCCGGCCAGTTCGTCAATCCTGCGAATCCGGCGGTCCATAAGGCCACGACCGGTCCCGAAATCTGGGCGGACACCGACGGTGCGGTCGACATCTTCGTCGCGGGCGTCGGCACCGGCGGCACGGTGACGGGCACGGGCGCGTACCTCAAGGAGCAGAATCCCGCCGTCAAAGTCGTCGCCGTCGAACCGGCAAGCTCTCCGGTCCTGTCCGAAGGCACGTCCGGTTCACATAAGATCCAGGGTATCGGCGCGGGCTTCGTGCCCGATGTGCTGGACACGTCCGTCTACGACGAGGTCGTCAAGGTCGAAAACGACGACGCCTTCGAAACCGGGCGCGAGATCGGCCGCCTGGAAGGCGTGCTCGTAGGCATATCCTCGGGCGCTGCGGTCTGGGCCGCCGTCGAGCTTGCGAAGCGTCCGGAAAACGAGGGCAAGACCATCGTCGTGCTCCTTCCCGATACGGGCGAGCGGTACCTGTCCACGCCGCTGTTCGCCGAATAGGGAGGTATTCGGGTATCCGGCGGATTATGACGGGCGTTCCGCACGATTCCCGCATGGTTTGATGCAGGGAATGCAATGCGGCAGGGAAAGGAGGCTTCACATGATGATATGCGCGGATCATGCGGCTTCGATGCCGCCGCGTCCTAGGGCGCGCGCAGCCTTCGCGTGCGCCCTCGAGGCATCGTGGGGCAATCCGAGCAGCCTGCCCGGGGAAGGGGCGGTCCGCCGATGACGAAGCGCGTCATGGTGGGCATGAGCGGCGGCGTCGATTCGAGCGTTACCGCATACGTGCTCAAACAGCAGGGATACGAAGTCATCGGCGCCACGATGCGCCTGCATGGCAGCGACCTGCCCGGCCGCGACGCGCGCTCGTGCGCGAGCCGTACCTGTTGCAGCCTGGACGACGTCGAGGATGCCAAGAGCGTCGCGCGCCGTTTGGGCATAGTCCATCGCACGATCGATTTCACCGATCGTTTCGAAGACGCCGTCATCAAGCCGTTCGTACGCGCGTACGAAACGGCGCGCACGCCGAACCCGTGCATCGACTGCAATCGCCGACTGAAGTTCGGAAGCATGCTTGAACGGGCGCTTGACCTGGGGTGCGACTATGTGGCGACGGGCCACTACGCGCAGATCGTGCGCCGCGGCGACCGATTCGCCCTCGTGCGCGGCGCCGATGCGTCGAAAGACCAGAGCTATGTGCTCTATTCGCTCACGCAGCGCCAGCTGGCGCACACGCTGCTGCCGCTCGGCGGCATGCGCAAATCCGAGGTGCGTGCGATCGCCGCCGAACAGGGCTTCATCAATGCAGACAAACCCGAAAGCCAGGATATCTGCTTCATTCCCGACGGCGACTACGTCGGCTTTCTGGAGCGCTATTCCGGCCATACGCCGCAGCCGGGCGTAATCCGCGATGAAGCGGGCGCGGTGATCGGACGGCATTCGGGCATCGAGTCGTTCACCGTGGGGCAGCGCAAGGGCATCGGCATCGCCGCATCGGAGCCGCTGTATGTGGTGGCGAAAGACGCGCGGGATCACGCGCTCGTCGTCGGGCCGAAGGATTCCCTGCTGTCCGACGGGTGCGTCGCCGACGACTGGAACTGGATCGTCGATCCCGAGAACCTCGCATCTTTCGAGGTCATGGTCAAGACGTACTATCGCCAGACTCCGCATCCGGCGTGCGTGGAGCGCAGGCAGGACGGCGCGGTCCGC
>ERZ773005.652-NODE-652-length-24131-cov-3.403182_pt1 | contig 24131 bp, 28 predicted proteins | sample MGYA00580666_ERZ773005 | MGnify/ENA primary metagenome ERZ773005 (study PRJEB29015, sample SAMEA2737999) | human oral metagenome | biome: human oral; feature: human-associated habitat; material: dental | place: China | collected 2061 ...
TATATTCTTTATACTTATATCCGTTCCTTTAAATATATTATTTTTATCTTTTTTTCTTTTCTCATGTTCTTTACTAATATATTTAACTTCCCTATCACTATATATAACGCTTAGTTCATCCCCCAACTTATTTTCACTAAGGTGAATGGTTATAGTGTCGTTTATCTCCACATCTATCGACCAAGTTTGTGCTGCTGTATTTGGTTTTTCAAACTCCAAAAATTTTATCTTTTTTATCTTGTTTCCGTCTACCAACTCTACATTATCCAATATATATTGTGCTACCCTGTCTTGTTCGTATGTACTTACTTCTTCTTTCTTTTGGCATCCAACTAATATTATAATTATTAACGCACTCAGTATAATTAATATATTCTTTTTCACAGCCCTATTCCCTACTTTCCCTTTTAATATATATTACCTAATTAGATTATTTTACTATAATCTCTATCTGTCATCTACTTTTCCTTTAAATATATTATTTCAATCTTTCTTCTCTCACATTCTTTACTAATATATTTGACTTCCTTATCGCTATATATAATACTTAGTTTATCCCCTAACTTATTTTCACTAAGGTTCATCGCTATATTATCATTTATCTCTATATCTATACTCCAAATTTGTGCTGCTGTATTTGGTTTTCAAAACTTAAAAATTTTATCTTTTTTATCTCGCTTCCTTCTACCAGCTCTACATTGTCTAAAATGTATTGCACTCCCCTGTCTTGTTCGTATGTACTTACTTCTTTTTTTCTTTTGACATCCAGATAATATTGTAATTATTAAAATACTTAGTATAACTAATATATTCTTTTTCATGACTTTCTTCCTTTCTATGTTTCGTTTTTTCCTTATTATATCATATTTCTTATCAAAAAAAATAGAACCCTCAATCTCACCTATTACTTGAAATTCGTGTTCTATCTTATGCTATTACTATCTTGCTTGTATCGACTTCTCCTCTATCATTTACTGGAGCCACTGCCATTGCTTGCATTCCATTATTTTGGTTGTCTTCTACTTTTAGGCTTTTGAAGTTGTTATTGGATTGACTTCCTTCAAGTGTATCTCCTTCTTTCCAAGATCTTGATACTTTTTTTGTATCTACTTCATACACACTATTGGATAAATACTTATATTCACTATCTCTCATTACTTTTCTACCTCATAATAAATTATTTCCACATTTTCTATATCAATAGTACTCTTATTATTTCCCTTCTTTTTCTTTAATTGTTCTCCTTTACTTTCTGATGTATGTTGCTCCACCCCTATTTTATCATCAGTTGAGATTTTACTAATAGTGTAAGTAACATATATTTTATCGTTTACAATAGCATCTACACTCCACATTCTTGTTGAAGTATTTTGAGAAAAATTTAAAAATTCTATTTTCTTGATATCTTCATAATTTTTCACTGTATATTCTGCGATTCTTTTTTGTTCTGATTTTATTTCCGAATTACTCACCTTATCCTGACATCCTACTAACGTTATTATTATCAAAACACTTAGTATGACTAATATATTCTTTTTCATGACTTTCTCCCTTTCTATTTTCCATCCACCTTATTATAGCATACTTTTTATTTTTCTTTTTGCATAAAAATAGAGCTTTATTTATTCGAAATATTTTATCACCTGAAAAATTACCTCATCTAAAATCTTACCTTTTAATAGCATATCCAAACAAAAAAAGACTTTACTCTTAACTGATAAGAATAAAGTCTAAATTTTGTCTATTTTTCCCAAGCGCGTCCTTCAACGTAGCTTGATTTTTTATAATTTTGTTTTATCGGTTTACTCGGCATAACTATTACTAATAAAAAATATAATAATATCGGACTTCCAAAAGAAAAGATACTCGCAATTAAGAATAACGCTCTTAACAAACTTACACTTATTCCGAATCTCTCACCAAGCCCATTGCATACACCAGCAATCATCGCTCCATTATAAACTTTATAGATTTGTTTTTTTTCTAAAAATTCAAGGAAATTATTCCATATTCTATTTAATGACTCTATCATTGCAAACTCCTCCTCACCATAATCTTTACACTTATAATTTTACATTTATCTACTTTAGTGAACTTATTATATATCCGAAACTTAAAATAAAGTTTATAAATTCTACAACTTACTTTGCTAGCTTTGACATATTTACTCTCCTCGCTAAAATTATACACCTAAAATAAATACTAATCAATATTTTTAACACGTTTTCTATTTGAATATCTGTATAGATGTCAAACATTTGTTACAAAAATACATTAAAAAAAATATTTCTTTCCTAATGTAGCTTTAACCTAATGATTTTGCTTGTACTCTTTTAATACTTCATTTGGACTCTTAAAGCCTAGTACTTTTCTTGATATGTTGTTGTATCTTGTATTGTATTTCTTTATTGACCTTAACAGTTCTTCCTTGCTTTTAAATTTCTTGTCTGCATAGTACTTGCTGTCAAGCCTGTGGCTTCTTTCCACTTTTCCATTCTCCCATGGCGAATATGGACGGGTTGTCCCGTACTCTTTCCCCAGGGTACTTAGCCTGTTCAACCTTCTTTTTTCTTTTATGCTGCTTTTTAAGCTTTTCTTTGGCATTGCCCTTTATTTTCTTTATTATCTTGCACATTGAATCGTATGTACGGCTGTAGCCTTCCTTTCTTGCTTTGACATAAACTTCTGCCAGCGCTTCATAGCCACATTTCCTGTATTTTTTCATAACCAGTTCTATTTCTTCTTGCGTGTGCTGGTTTGGGTGGCTCTTAGATCTTCTGCTTTTTGGCAGAAGAGACTGGACTGTGCTGTCGTATCTGTCTCTCCAACGTTTTATCTGCTGACGTGATGTCTTATACTTCACTGCTGCCTTTGAATTATTATGTTTTATTGCATACTCAATTGCCCGTTGACGAACACGGTATATTTCTGATATACCACTCATATGAAAGGCTTCTCCTTAATGTGGTTTTGGTTGGCTTACATTATATCAGAAACCTTTCTTTTTTTGTATATTCTTGTCACATATGTATTATCTCACAACATTTCTTAGAATAGACTTTTTAAGTTTTTTAATAAAAAATACCTTATTCAATCTAAGAATAAGGATTTTTTATATCATTTCTACTAGTTTGTAAATTGCTATTTATTAAAAGGTATTAAGTCATTTTCTATTTATAAATTATAATATTGTAAACTTCAACCTATTTTTTAAAATTCTATTTAACTTTAAAAAATTTTAATCTCAAAGCATTCCCCAAAACTGATACTGAACTAAATGACATTGCAAAAGCCGCTATCATCGGATCCAATTTTGGTCCATTGAAAAATGCATAAAATATTCCAGCGGCAAATGGTATTCCAAGTACGTTATAAAATAATGCCCAAAATAGATTTTCCTTTATATTTGTGATTGTCGCTTTACTTAATGATATTGCACCCGCAACATCTCTCAAATCGTTTCTAATTAAGACAATATCAGCGGATTCTATAGCAACATCCGTTCCATTTCCTATCGCAATTCCAACCTTTGCCTGAGCCAGTGCTGGTGAATCGTTAATTCCGTCTCCAACCATTGCAACAAATTCATCTTTTTCCTGAAGTTCCTTTACTTTTTGAGATTTCTGATAAGGCAGCACTTCTGAAATTACATCATCTATTCCCACTTGTTTTGCGATAAATTTGGCAGTTTTTTCGTTATCTCCAGTTAACATTATTGTCTTGATTCCCATTTTTTTCAGTTTTTCTATAGCTTCCTTGCTTGTTTCCTTGATAACGTCTGCAACTGCAACAAGTCCCGCCAATTCGTTATCAATCGAAATGTACATTGGCGTTTTTCCTTCATTCGACAAAATATCATAATCTTTTTGAGAAATTTCCACATTGATTTTTCGATTTTCCATCAATTTTCTATTTCCAATTTGAACTTCCTTGCCTTCAAATATTGCACGAATACCGTAACCTGGCATTGCCCTAAATTTTTCATACGGCTTAATTTCAATATTTTTCTCTTTTGCTTTGTTTACGATTGCTTCTGCCAATGGATGCTCTGAATCATTTTCCACACTTGCAGCAATTTTTAACAATTCATTTTCATTATATTTCCCATAAGCAATCAAATCAGTCAGTACAGGCTTTCCTTTCGTAATCGTACCAGTCTTGTCAAAGACAACAGTTTTAATTTTATGTGCTGTTTCAAGGGCTTCCCCGCTTTTTATAAGAATACCGTTCTCAGCCCCTTTTCCAGTTCCAACCATTATTGATGTAGGTGTTGCAAGACCCAATGCACACGGACACGCAATTACAAGTACAGCGATGAAAAACGACAATGCAGTAACCAATCCACTTCCACTTAGAAACCAAGCAATCCCTGTAATTATCGCAATCCCAATAACAATTGGCACAAAATACGCCGACACAATATCTGCCATTCTAGAAATAGGAGCCTTTGACCCCTGTGCCTCCTCAACCAGCTTTATAATTTGTGACAAAACTGTATTTTTACCAATTTCAGTCGCCTCAAATCTGATACTTCCATTTTTATTTATACTTCCTCCAACAACCTTATCTCCAACTTTTTTGCTTACTGGCAAACTTTCTCCTGTCAACATTGACTCATCAACAGAAGTCGCCCCTTCCACAATCCTTCCATCCACCGCAATTTTTTCTCCCGGCTTCACAATAACAATATCTCCAACTTTCAAGTTTTCAATCAGAACCTCCTTTTCCGCTCCATTTTCAATAATTTTAGCCTTTTTAGGTTGAAGTCCGATAAGTTTTTTTATTGCCGATGAAGTTTGACCTTTTGTTTTTGCCTCCAGCAGTTTTCCAAACAAGATTAACGTAATAATTGCACCAGCCGACTCATAATATAAATCCATATGTGCTTCAGGGTCTACAGTTACAATTCTAAAAGTTGCGTAAATTCCATAGAGTACCGCCGCTGTTGCCCCAATAGCAATTAATGAATCCATTGTTGGAGATTTTCTTACTAAATTTTTAAATCCATGTAAAAAAAAATCTCTCCCAGCATAAATAATAGGCAAAGTCAACACAAACTGTGCCAACGCAAAATTAAGCGGATTTACCTTAGGATTCAAAAATTCAGGAAGTACTGCCCCAAGCATATGCCCCATCGAAATATACAAAAGTGGAACAACAAAAATAATTGCCAAAATTAATCGATTTTTCAAGCTTTTTATTTTCTCTTGATAAAGTTCCATCTTTTTATCTTCTATCATATCCTCAACCAGTCCATACCCAGCCGACTCCACTATTTCCCTAATTTTATCAAAATTGTACTTCTTCTCATCATATTCAATATTCAATTTTTCAGTTGCAAAATTAACTGAAGCGTTAATATCATTATTTTTATTAAGTGCCTTTTCCACAGCATTGGCACAAGATGCACAGCTCATTCCAGTTACTGTATAGTTTTTTTCTGCCATAATCTTTTCCTCCTTCATTTAGTACACTATATCTTAAATATGCTTATGTCCGCTATGTTCGCAATTACACTGCCCCTCCACACAATCACACAAAACTTCTTTCACAGCCGTTTTCCTCTTTTCCTCAACAGCCTTTAAAATCAAATCCAAGTCATCAAAACTCAGTTCACTGTTCTCAATAACTTTTCCTATCATTTCTCCAACTTTCGTTTTACAAATTTTATCAAAAGTTTCTAATATATAACTGTTAGCAACTTCCTTTTCTGTAAAATCTGTCGAATAAATATACTTGTTCCCAATTTCCCTCTTTTTCAAAATATTCTTTTCCAGCAGCCGATTCAACAGCGCCTTTATTGTAGCCTGTTTCCAGTTCATTTTCTCACAAAGCACCTCTGCCACAAACTTGCTCGTAACTTCGCTATTTGCCCACACAACTCGCATTACTTCCCATTCTGCATCGGTTATATGCTGTTTTTTATCGATTCTGCAATTTTCTTTCACATTCTTACCTCCTTTAATGTTTACGTTTGTAATCTTTTTATATTATATAGTTTACAACAGTAATCGTTTTTTGTCAAGTATTTTTTTGTATAGATGTCAAACATTTGTTACAAAAATACATTAAAAAAATATTTCTTTCCTAATGTAGCTTTAACCTAATGATTTTGCTTGTACTCTTTTAATACTTCATTTGGACTCTTAAAGCCTAGTACTTTTCTTGATATGTTGTTGTATCTTGTATTGTATTTCTTTATTGACCTTAACAGTTCTTCCTTGCTTTTAAATTTCTTGTCTGCATAGTACTTGCTGTCAAGCCTGTGGCTTCTTTCCACTTTTCCATTCTCCCATGGCGAATATGGACGGGTTGTCCCGTACTCTTTCCCCAGGGTACTTAGCCTGTTCAACCTTCTTTTTTCTTTTATGCTGCTTTTTAAGCTTTTCTTTGGCATTGCCCTTTATTTTCTTTATTATCTTGCACATTGAATCGTATGTACGGCTGTAGCCTTCCTTTCTTGCTTTGACATAAACTTCTGCCAGCGCTTCATAGCCACATTTCCTGTATTTTTTCATAACCAGTTCTATTTCTTCTTGCGTGTGCTGGTTTGGGTGGCTCTTAGATCTTCTGCTTTTTGGCAGAAGAGACTGGACTGTGCTGTCGTATCTGTCTCTCCAACGTTTTATCTGCTGACGTGATGTCTTATACTTCACTGCTGCCTTTGAATTATTATGTTTTATTGCATACTCAATTGCCCGTTGACGAACACGGTATATTTCTGATATACCACTCATATGAAAGGCTTCTCCTTAATGTGGTTTTGGTTGGCTTACATTATATCAGAAACCTTTCTTTTTTTGTATATTCTTGTCACATATGTATTATCTCACAACATTTAACACGTTTTCTTGAATATCACTATATTTTTGAACTTTTTCGTAACAATGAACATTTATGTATCTTTTACTTTTTCTATATAGTATAATAAATTAGATATTAATTGATAGTGAATATCAAATAAGGGCATAGATTCCCTATACGAAATAAGTTTATTCTATATAATTAAAATTTTAAATACTGGTATTTATAATTTTTAAACTATATTTTGCAATATAAGTCAGCTAAGCTTTACTATATTTGTTTAAACTTTTTCGTTGTTTTATAGATCTAAATATATTTAAAAGGAGATATTATGAAGATAGACGGTAGAGCCATGGCGCTCTTTAATATTAAAAAAGAAGTTTACCTTGTTGCTTTGTGTAAACTTGTTGCTTTTTGGTGTTCTTTATTTTTCATCTACAATTTTGTAGATTTACTTTTCTATTTATTAGATAACCATTCTAAATCTGGTTTTATCTTAACTTTTGCTTTTAGAACAACATTAAGTTTGGTTATTTACTACTTAGCTACTACTGGAGATAATTTCTTTAGTCACAAAATTTCTAAACAAGTTAGAAATACTTTGCGTGAAGAGATTTACAACAAAGTTGAAAAGTTATCACTTAATTATACGGAGGCTGTTAATACAGGTAGCCTTCTTGTTATGAACTCTTCTTCAATAGTTAATATTGAGTTTTATTTCAACAAATTCGTTCCTCAGATGTTCGCGACGTTGTTCATCGTCTTAAGTTCGTTTATTGTTTATGGTAAAATTCATATTCTGCTATTTATCGCAATGTTGGTTCTTTATCCATTAATACCTATATCTATTATGGTTATTATTAAAAAATCAAAAAAAGCCAACAAACAAAACTTTAGTGATTTCCTTAGTTTATCAGAAGTTTTCTATGATAGATTATCTGGTTTCACTACTGCAAAAATTTATGGAAAAGAAGATAACGTAGCTGGCGATGTTGATAATCGTAGTGCGCGTTATAGAAAATCAACAATGGCTCTGTTACGCCACCAACTTAATTCGATTAATGTAATGGATGCGATAACTTACGTTTCGATTTTTGTTTTATCTATTATTGCGATTTTTATCGTGAAAGACCAAAAACTTATCGTCTTCGTTATTGTTGCTACTCTTGAGTGTTTCAAACCGCTTCGTGCTTTAGGTGGATTATTCCATATTTCTATGAAGGGAAATGTTGAGTTAGATAATATCTACAAACTTCTTGATTATCCTGAACAAGAAAAAGACAATAATATTACTCTAACATCTGGAAAAAATATCGTTTTAAGCAATGTAAGTTTTTCTTATAACGAAGAACCGACACTTAAAGATATTAACATGATTTTCAAACCTAGCACAAAAACTGCCCTTGTTGGAGAAAGTGGTAGTGGAAAATCTACTATTATAAAACTAATACTAGGGTTAAATTCTAACTACGCAGGAAGTATTAAATACGATACTTTTGATATAGACACTATTCCGGCAAATAAAATGTCTAAAATAGCTACTCTTATTACTAATGATAGCTATCTTGTTCAAGGTTCAATCCGCTCTCACCTTTCTGTCAATAAACATATTACAGAAGAAGATATGTACAATGCTCTTGAAAAAGTTAATCTAAAAGACTTCGTTGTTGAAAACGGTGGCCTTGATTATGAGCTTAGCTGTGGTGCTAGCAATCTTTCTGGTGGTCAAAAGCAACGTTTACTTGCTGCAAAAGCTATTTTGAAAGATAGTTATATCTACATATTAGATGAGGCTGTTTCTAACATTGATGATTACAGTAAAAAAATTGTTCTTGATGCATTTGATTCAATTAAAAATGGAAAGATTATCGTTGTTATTTCTCACGATTTAGAAACCATTACTAATTCTGATAATATTTATGTATTGAAAGATCAGCAAATAATCGAAGAAGGTACTCATGAACAACTTATAGACCAACCTTCTCTATACAAAAAATTATTTAACGATCAACAACAATTAAAAGAGAAGTTTTTAGCTAAGGAGGTAGAGTAATGACATCACTAAAACAATTAAAACAACTTTTAGCGATTGCGAAAGAGTTTAAGCGACCACTTTTACGTGCGACATTGTTCGGAAGTCTAGGACATCTTACTTTAGTAGTATTTACCTACTTTATAGCATTGTTCTTTATAACAAAAATTACAACAGTAGCGGCTATTTTATTTATTTTAATATTTATTCTAGCGATACTGAAAGGTCTGTTTAGCTATACAGAACAACTACTAAATCACTATGTAGCTTTTAAAGTTTTACACGCATTACGTATTAAAGTGTTAGATAAATTCAAGCGTATTTCTATCGACAGCTTTACAAAAAATACGTCTGGGGATTATATGACGATGATTACTACCGATATAGAACTATTAGAGGTGTTTTACGCTCATACTATTACACCATTTCTAATCTATATCGCTCAAAGCTTAGTTGTTAGCACATTCCTACTATTCTTCAGCGTGAAACTTGGCCTTGTTGCTTTGTTTGTTTATATAATTATCGGGCTAGTTTACCCACTTGCTTTTCGTAATAAAGGACAAGAAGTTGGTGAAGGTTATCGTCGTAAACTAACAGCTGTTAATAACAATTCTTCTGAACAAGCCTATGGTATTTTTGAAGCTCTTCAATATGATAAAATCAAAGAAGAAAAAGCTAATATCCGCATGGAAACAGAAGAATTAACTCATAGTTCTTACATCAAGAATAAGTTCCTAATAGACTTAAATACTTTAAACGTTATTACTTACAATTTTGGAGTGCTTGGTTTTATTTACTTCGCTACAACGCTTGGTAATCCTAATACAACTATCGCCCTTAGTGCAATGTTTATCGTATCATTTATTCCTATCTTGTATATGGGAAATCTTGCTTCTACTCTAAGTCAAACTATGGCGAGTGGAAAGAGATTTTTAGAACTTATGAACACACCAGAAGAACCAGAAAACACTGGACAAATCGTTGATTTTAAAGAGTTAAAAGTAGACAATCTTACTTATAGTTATAATGATTCTAACGTTGTCGAAAATCTAAGTTTTTCTGCAAAACGTGGCGAAATCATCGGTATTAGCGGCCCAAGTGGTTGTGGTAAATCAACAGTTGCTAAACTTATTATGAAATTCATCTCTGATGAGAATATGCAAGGTAATATCACTATTGATAACATAAATCTATGCGATATAGATAACCGCTTCTTTAGAGAAAATAGTTCTATAATCTTACAAGACAGCTATCTATTCAACACTTCAATTAAGAATAATATCAGCTTTTTTGACAAAGATATTTACAAAGAGCGCTTAGCTGATTCACTTAAACACACTAACCTTAAAAATTTCGTCGATAGCCTACGCCGTCGCGAAAATGAGATTGTTGGTGAACGTAGTTCTAATATCAGCTCTGGACAAAAACAACGTCTTTCAGTTGCTCGTTCATTCTATAACGAAAGTAAACTTTTAATACTAGATGAGGCAACAGCAAACATTGATATTTTTAGTGAAATCGAAGTCTTAAAATCGTTAGAAGCAGAAAAAGACGATAAGATTACTATTATTATCTCACACAACAAATCTACTTTATCAATTTGTGATAAGATAATTAAATTAGGATAAGACAAAAGGTATAGGTTTTTTAGCCTATACCTTTTAGTTATATCTATATTGTCCAACAGTTATATATTTGGCGCTCTATCACATCTAAATCATGTTCTTCTGTTTCGCAGATAACTCCATCAAAGACGATGAATCTCTGAATAAAATATGTAATTAACGCTCCAGCAATAGGTCTCATTATCTCAGGTAATGTCAATTCTTTATTGATTTCTGGATTATTCTGTTTTAAATACTCGAAAAACTCATCCAACCTTCTTTCTTTAAAGACTTCTTCTGCACCTATAATTATCTTTTGTTTTAACTGCTCATTAGTTAATACTTCCGAGAAAATAATCTTTATAATATCTTTATTTTCTTTCATAAATCTAAAACGATCTCTCACTATATAATGAATAATTTCTTTGATAGTTATAGTATTAATATTTTTTACCCTACCTAAAAAATTTGAAAATAATCTTGGTAAAATCGGGGCAATTATTGAAATAAGCAAATCTTCTTTTGTCCGAAAGTATTTGAATACCGTCGCCTGGCTTACTCCTGCAGCTTTCGCTATTTCTAACGTTGAAGTGCCATTGTATCCTTTTTTACCAAATAATATTATTGCCGCTTCTAATGTTTTTTTCTTACCAGGTGGCATATCTCCTTTAGCCATCAAATCCAAGGACGACTTTAATATGTTTTCTACCATTTTCTTCTCCTCTCGACTTCTCCTAACTCTACTTCTTTACACTTTTCTATAACGTTTTAATCCTATTATATTTAACGTAATTAAAACTACAAAAAAGATTGTTAAGGCGATAATATCTCCTTTTATATCTAAAAGATTTTTACCTTCCAAAATGATTTTACTTAAACCATCTCCGCTATAAGTTACAGGTAAAACTTTACTTATGTACACCGCCACTTTCCCCATACTTTCAACAGGGACAATACCTGTAAAGAACATCTGTGGTATAATTACCAACGGTATAAACTGCATAACTTGAAACTCTGACTTCGCAGCTGTTGATAGAAGCATACCTAGTGCCAATGCTCCAAGAGCAAGCAGCATATTAATAATTATCACATAAACTAGACTTCCCGCAACTTCTATATTTAACAGATAAATAGCGGATAATGTAATGACAATAGTCTGAATTATCGCAAGAAATCCATAAGAGATAGTGTAACCGAAAATAATCTCACTTCTTTTTACCGGTGTCGCTAATAATCTATCTAATGTTCCACTAGTTCGTTCTTTTAGCAAAGCTATACCAGAAATTAAAAATACAAAGAAAAATGATATATAACCGATTAATATCGGTGCAATCTTATTGAAGAATGTCGTATCTTCACTACCATAGTTATAACTTTCGGTTATTTCCGGTTTTTGTTTAGTTAGCGCTAGATTGGGATTAACTTTTTGTATAGTTTCTATAAATCCTTTTATCTCTGCGCCGGTTAGACTAGCTTTTAAGACTTGTCGAGCTTGAGTAGTTTTTACAGAATCAGTATTTGCATATGTTACTTCGTACTTGTTGTCTTTATAATATATTACCGTATCAAGCTGTCCATCTTTTAATTTTTTCTCCGCTTCTTCTTTTGTAGTTATACCTTCTAAACTAACATTATCTACATTTTTCATAACCTCTTCTACTTTTGTCGGTACGTCTACCACACCAATGCGGACATTTTCTGTTGTATCTGCTGAAAAAACTATATTTAACAGCCACATTATAAGTATCGGAGCAATAAACATCAACGCAAAAGTCCTCTTATCCCTAAGCAACTCTTTAAAAACTTTTTTAGCAATAGCCATCGTTCTCATTTTACTTTACCTCCACTGTTAAAAATACATCTTCAATAGTATTTACATTATTCTTTTCTTTTAGATTTTTTGGAGTATCAAAGGCAATTATTTTCCCACCTAAAAGAAGACCTACCTTATTACAAAGTTCCGCTTCATCCATAACATGAGTAGTAATCAAAATACCTACACCATTGTCGCGTTGTTTATAAAGCTCTCTCCAAACCTTTCTACGCAAAGCAGGATCTATACCTACGGTTGGCTCATCTAATACTAATAACTTTGGTTTCCCTAACAATGCAATCGCCAGAGATAAGCGACGTTTCATCCCACCAGAATAATTTTCTACTTGCTTTTTCAAGTCCGCCGATAAATCTACCACTTCTGCGACATAACCTATTTCTTCTTTTAATTTTTCTCCTTTAAGGTTTTTCATCTGTCCAAAAAACTCTAAATTTTCATATCCGGTCAGCGCTTCATATAGTGCGTCACTTTGCGCCATATAACCTATATTCCCTAATATCTTTCGTTCCGGCATTATTTTATCTAAAACGAGCGCTTTTCCCGTATCTGCTTTTTCCATCCCTAACATAGTTTTTATTAATGTAGATTTCCCCGAACCACTCGGCCCTATTAAACCTATTATCTCAGATTTTTTTAGCTGAAAATCTATATTATCCAAAACCTTTTGTTGACCAAAACTCTTACTAAGTTGCGTTATATCTATAAATTTATCCATATTAATCACCCTTTCTTTATTTATATTTGAACTTATTTTTGTGGTGAGTAAACACTCACTCTCGTTTTAAAAAAATTTTTGACTTTAGTTTTTTAATAGCTCTAAAATCAAATTACACAACACCTACTTAGTAGTAATTAAATCTATTATTAAAAACTGTGTTGTTATTATGTTTTATCTTTCACCTTCATTATAGTGAGTAACTGCTCACCTGTCAAGTAATAAATTAAAATTATAAGCGCGATTTCTTTAATTAGTTCACTCCTTAACTGTCTCTCTCCAATATAATAAAACAAAAAACAATCTCTAGTATAATCTTAACTTTAGAGACAAGACTTTTATTAAAACTTGTCAGTTAGTTAAGATACTTAAGATTGTTTTATATATTTTCGGATACTATTTTTTCTCTGTAATAGTTACAGTTACTTCACCTTTACTATTACGTCCTAATGTGTAAGAATAACCTTTTTTATTCTCTTTTATTAAACGAGCAATTTCTGCATCTGCATATTTCTTAGCTTCTTCTGAAGTTTTGAATGTTCCAGATGTTGTTGTAGATGGGGTTTTATCATCTTTCTTATCGCTTGAATTGTTATTATTACTATTATTTGCGCGTCTATTATTTGATGTAGCGTTATTGTTAGATGATTTATTCGCAGATGAGTTAGAGTTGTTAGAGTTTTGACTTTCACGATATTTTTCTTCATCACTTTTTTCTTTAGATGTAGATGATTTTGAATTTTCATTATCATCGTTATCTTCTCTTTCTTTATCTTTTGATTTAGATGTTGATGTCACGTTGTTGTCTTTTTTCTTACTTGCATTATCTCCACCTGAGAAATAGCTAATCGCTAAAAATAAAGCACTACATAGAAATATCGCTAGAACAATTCCCCATAATACTTTTAGTAATCTATTATCTTTCATTTTTTATCAATCCTTTGTTTTTTTATATTAATATTATAATACTCTTTTGAAAAATTTTCTACTATTTTTTTCGCTATTTTCTTAACACAATCCTAACACTTTTACATTAAGTTTAATTAAAAACTACCTCGTAAAATCTCTTGCTCAAAAAAATATTTTTCGTGAGAAAATCTCTCTAGTTTTTTCGATATGTTTAATGTCAGAGGCCAAAGACAAATAACAAATAAATACAAGGAGATTTTTATTATGAAATTACTTAAAAAAACATTACATTTAAACTATTCAGAGCCGAAAGGCGACAAACAAGTTGTTAAAAGTTATTCATTCAATGTTAATGGTAGTGTTGAAGATGCTAAACTTAAAGAAGTAGGCGACGAAATCGCGAAGTTAGTATCTAAAAACATTGATAATACTACAATTAATACAAAATCACTAATTTAATATAGGAGAATTATTATGGAAAAAACATTAAATATTTTTTTTACAACTACAAATAAAAAAACTTATCATATTTCTTTAGCTCATCCTAAAGATGGCTTAACTAAAGAAGTTATCCAAGGTGTCGCTCAAAAAATTATTGACGCACAATGCTTTAACAGCGATAAACACACTCTTGTTGCTTTCAAAAAAGCAACTTATGTAACTCGTGAAGAAAACGAGATTCTATAATTAAGCAAAAAGGTGCGATATCTATCGTACCTTTTTTATGCGCTTATTATTCTCTAAAAAGTATTAAAAGTAAAAAATCATAAATTTTAAGGAGGGGTTTTTATGGATATTTTGAATTTTATCAACACCGTAGGTTTCCCTATTTTTGTTGCTGTTTTTTTCTTATTAAAACTAGATAAAACTCTGCAAAATATCGGAAAAAGTGTCAATGATTTGACTGAAATTATCAAAATAAAACTTAATACTAAAGATTGATTTCACAGACTTAAACACAGTCAATTTATAGAGTTAGTTCATTCCAATAGATTATTTATTAAGGAGGCTTATTATGGCAACACAACAAACAATGGTTAATTGGGCAAAAGATCAAATTTATAAATGGATAGATATGGATGGCGCTTATGGAGCACAGTGCGTTGACTTAATTATGGCTTATGTCAAAAACTTCGCAAACTTTCGTGTATCAGGCAACGCTATTGACTACTTGACAAACACTCTTCCTAATGGATGGCATCGATATCGTAAAGGAGAAGCTACCATCTCTCCTGGAGACATTGCAATATGGCACTGGGGCTCATGGGATAAATATGGTCACGTCGGAATCGTTATCGATGTTCGTAGTAATATTATTACTTCTGTTGAGCAAAATGTCGATGGTACTCCAGAGCGTGGTGGAGCTGCTAAAATTATGGCGCGTGACGATACTTGTCTTGTCGGTTTTATCCGTCCGCCTTATGACAACGGAGAAAACTGGACAAGAATACCCGAACAAGGAAAATTTATAGTTGAAGTTACAGAAATTAACGTTCGAACTAAACCTAGTATTTTTTCTCAAAAGGTCGACTCTTACACTACTGGAGAAAAAGTTTTTTATGATAGTTATGTTATTAACGAAGGTTTAATTTGGATTAGTTATATCTCTTATAAAGGCGAACGCCATTATATAGCTACTGGGGCTTGTAAAAATGGAAAAAGAATAAGCAACTGGGGACGATTTTTACAATAACTCATATAAAATCATGCAAAACAAAAAAGAAAGATACTCTTACCTATCTTTCTTTTTTAATATTTACCCCCTAAAGGTCCCTGACCACCAATTATTAACCCTACATTATGTTGATGAAAGATTATAATTCAATAGAGTCCGCCTTAGCGGTCAAGAATCTTTAGGTAAGGGGATTTATTAAGGTGTTTTTTATAAAAAAGTCAGTGATTCTAATTAACTTTAGAAAAAACTAAAAATTTTTAAATTTACTGTTTTTCTCTTATCTCTATATTAAGTGTATCAAAATTTTTATAACAAATCAACAATTATCTATTAAAATATTTTGTTTGTTACATAAATTTCTGTAGTTTTATATTTCGTACTTTTGACTAAAATTAAAATATTAATAATTATCTTTACTTTATGTATACCTCAATAAAATAAAGTTTCTTTATTTTTCTGCTTTCTTGTATTTTTGTTTTTATGTGAATAATAATATTTTTAAAAATAAAATAATATGGTTATTTTTCTTTTTTTATGTTTTGTTGATAACTTTTCTCTATTTTTCTCTGTTATAAGTTTTCTGTTGATTTTATTGAAGGTTTGGTTTAAACTTATCTAATATACTAACATTGTCTTTATTGTTTTTAGTTTTTGGTGGATTACTTAATCTACCTTTTATTGTTTTAGAGGTGTTTTTATGAATGATATGACCAAAGGTCCTATTTTATCAAAAATTTTATATTTCTCTATTTTCATCTTTATCGGTGGCCTTTTACAAAATCTTTATCTTATTATTGATTCGATTATTCTCGGGCACTATATTGGAGAAAGTGGTATCGCTGTTGTCGGAATAGCTAACCCTATTAATTTTATTGTAATGGGGTTCTTAATAGGTGCAGCGTATGGTTTTGGGGTAATTATGGCAAGAAGTTTCGGTGCTGGAGATTTCATCCAATTTAGAAAATATTTTTTCAACTCTATTATACTGTCTCTTATTTTAGGACTTATCTTTACGGTAGTATTATTTTTCGCCAATGAGTATCTTTTGAAACTTATTAATACTCCTAGCGAGCTTTTTGACGAAGCTCACAAGTTTTTATTAGTTTTATATTTAGGTTGTGCTTCAACATTGATTTACAACCTATTTGCAGCTACACTTCGTAGTATAGGTAATAGCCTTACTCCTGTTTTATTTTTACTTCTTTCTGTAGTAATTAATGGTATCGTTGTTTTTATCTTTGTAGCTATTCTGAATTTAGGCGTTGTTGGAAGTGCTTTTGGTACTATTATTGCTCAAACAACTTCTGCTCTGTGTTGTTATTTTTATATCCAATATAAATATCCAAATATACGTTTAACAAAAAATGATGCTATCCTTGATATTAAAAATATGAAAGAATTGTTAGTACAAGGCGCTCCTATGGGGATGCAATTTTCTTTTACAGGTATCGGACTTATTATCGTTCAAAAATACCTTAATGGTTTTGGAACAAATTATATCGCGGGTTATAGCGTTGCTATACGTATTCAAAATATCGTAGCGTATATTTTCGTAGCGCTTGGAACAGCAATTTCAACCTTTACTAGCCAAAATATCGGAGCTAAAAAAATGTATCGTATTTCTAAAGCTATTCGTTATATGACTATAACTTCAATTTTGACTGCTATATTTAGCATGTTGGTTATTAGATTGGGTGGAGGGTATTTTATTTCTATCTTTACCGCTGAGCCTAATGCCGAGTTAACGAAAGCTGCCTTGATGTATTTTAATAATGTTACCCTTGCTTACATACCATTAGCTATTCTTATCTTGTTTAGAAATATCTTACAAGGTTATGGTTTCCCTATTACGGCGATGATGGCAGGTATTGTAGAACTTGTTAACCGAGTTATTATCGTTATTCTTTTCACCGATTCACTTGGTTTCCTAGCGATTTGCCTTGCTGATTCTGTTAACTGGGTAATTACAGCAATCTTCTTGCTCGGTGTATACTTTTTCGCAATACGCTATCATAAACAAAAATTCAACGAGTTTTACTAACAAATTTTTTATAAAATACTAGCATAATATGCTGGTATTTTATTTTATCTTCCTTAATCTTTCTAATTATGTTACAATGAAAATAACTTTAATATCAAGGAGAAACGTTATGATTACTAAAGAAATGATTAAAAAAGTTAGCGAAAAAGTTAGCGAGGAAAACAAAAAAGAATGTATTAATATTAAAACTCACGTAGATGAAAATCTAACTATCTTCGATAGCAAATTTGGAGGTATTCCTTACCTTCCTAAAGATTTTGAGGTGCCATGTGATTCATCTTCTAATCATGAGCAACTTGCTCTACTTGCACAAATAAACTGTGCTGAATTACCGGAAAACAACCTTTATCCTAAAGTCGGTATTTTGCAATTTTGGATTGGTCGTGATGACCTTATGGGTCTTGAAGACGATTATAAAGTAGTTTACTTTGAAAATATCGATAATACTATTACTAGAGAAGAAGTTCTTACTAAATACACCCCGCTTGATCCAGAAGACTATGATCAATATTCTCCATTTAATCCATCAAACGCTGAATTTTCACTAACTTTTGAAAAAGGTGTTTCTTCTATTACTACTGAAGATTATAGATTTGAAGATATAGTAATAAACGCTATTCACGAATTATATCCAGATGAAGAAGTGTCAAATCTTTATTGTGATTTAGATGATGATGTTTATGAATATTTTTATGATTCATTAAGAGGATTAAGTCACGCTATTGGTGGATATCCAAACTTCACGCAGTACGATCCACGTAGTTACAATTCTGAAGAGGGAGAACAGTCACCTTATGATATAATGCTTCTTCAAGTAGAAACCGACTGGAGTAAGGGTCGTGATGTTGAAATTATGTGGGGAGATTCTGGTGTTGGAAACTTCTTTATCTCAGAAGAAAACTTAAAAAATCTAAACTTTGATGATGTCCTTTATAATTGGGATTGTTGTTAGATAAAAAGAAAAAGTGATGAATTTTTTTCATCACTTTTTTTATACCAATTCTATTTTTTCTCTAAATATATCTGGTTTCCCCGCTATTAAATTATAAATACGAGCCACCTTAATATCTTGTGCAAAGTACATGCTGTTAGAGCTGTTTAACACCGAAACTAAAGTTATCTTTTCTTCTTTGTTAATTTTGCGTATCAACCCTGATTTCTCACTTTTTACCGCAAGCACGCGAAATACCTTCGTTCCGAAGAGCTTTTCATAATCATCGCGAGTAGTATTTGTTAAAACATGGATTAGCAAGCGTTGGATTTTCTTTTTACTATATCTTTTTGTAATGACTAACTCTACCAATTCTCTATAGTTTTTCGCACTAAGAGCAGCTTCGAAAATTCTATTTTCCAAACCTTCTCTCATGTCATAGATGTTTTTTAATCCATCTTTTCCTAAAGAAATAATTTTATACTTTAATAATCCGAAAAAATCTTCTTCCGTTGGTATTTTACTAGCTCTAATATCCTCAAGTAGTTCTTTTGATATATAACTTGTTATCTCTTCTGACACAATATTTTTTCTAATAGCAGTAGCGCTAAGGTGTTGTGCCATTTCTAAATTTTCATTATTAAGATTTTGCCCAGTTCTTTTTACCGGCACTAATTGTATATGCGGTGCAAATTCTTTTATCATCTTGTAATAGCTATACGCTAGACTGAAATTGGGGTTATTGTTGGAAATTCCATACAACTCACCATTGATTTTGGCAAAACTATATCCTTGCTTAAGTAACTCTCGATATTTTTCAGGAGATATTTCCTGTTGTTTTTTGTATATTTCTCCAAAAACTTCAATATCCATTTCTTCTGTGCCAAAAATCAAATGCGTTATACCAGCCCCATCAAGAATCTCAATACTCTTTCTCGCAAAATCATCACTATAAGCAACACTTCCCAAATAAGGTAAGGCGATAACTAGACTACAACCACTTCTTACCGCTTCCTTGGCACGTGTATAACCGTCTGTAATCGCTACTTCACCTCTTTGGGTAAAATATTCACTCATAACACAAACTATTTCCCCACCAGAGCCGTTTGCAGCTATTAAATTTTGCGCTTGCTCAATTAAATATTTATGTCCGCTGTGAAGAGGGTTAAACTCCGCGATTATTCCTATTCTCATCTCTTACCTCCTTTACCTAGATTCTTAAACTAAACTGTCAATCTATAAACAAATATAATAAAGGGATGATCCGCCTGCAACTCCATTTCTCTTAGAAACTTCATCGTGGTATCACCCCTTTTAAGTTACTAGTTATCTTTTTTCTTACTTGTATCTTCGAAAATATCCACAGTCCAACCAAGAAGAGTACCATCTTCGGCGGTAACCTTACTGATAGAAAACTGTCTTGGTTTTTTGTCTTCTTTTACCAATCTTTCTATTTCCTTATTACCAAATTCTAGCGCCTCACTTTGAGTTTTAAACACTTTTCCTGTAGTGCCGACTCCTTCATTTTGAGAAACTTTTTTACCGTTATACTCCTTAGTTCCCACATAATTATTTGTTTGATTATTCGCGCCTTGACTACCTACTACATTTCCAGATTCTTGTTTTTCTTGGGTGTTTTGACTATTTTGAGATTTGTATTTTTCCTCATCAGTATTTTTATCTTGTTTTTTATTCGATGTTTGAGCGGAAGATTTTTCCGATTTTTTAGAATCTCCCCCAGCAAAATAACTATATCCTAAAAATACTATGCAAACAACAAATATCGCTAATACAACTCCCCAAAGTATTTTTAATAATTTATTATTCTTCATAATATAAGACCTCTATAAATTTAAAATTCAAGTATATTATACCACTTATTAAATATTTTAGCAAAATTAGATGATATTCCCTACCACCTAATAATTATCAAAAGCATATCCTCTATCTATACAAAATGTTACAAGAAAAAACTGTCAAACAAATCCATAATCATTCATTTTGATAATAATACAAAACAACTATAGCACACTATAATTGCAACATTTCATCATAGTGTTCCCTAGCGTAATTAATAAATTCATAAATACTTGCCGATATCCTCTTCATTTCAAACGACCCTAACGCTCCTAAATCATTCATATATATAGTATCATCAGAATATTTTTTTATAAAAAATGCTCTATCACCATCTTGCCCAATCAAGAAAAAATCCGGTTCCCATTCTTCTATTTGATAAGTAGTATTTCTTTCTTCCAAATCTATCTTTGAATACAACACAACCCCTGTATTCTCTATCAAAAATTCTCCTTCTTTGTCTATTTGCGATAAAAATTCTCTATATATAGTTGGAAATTCAAAGTTAAACTCATTATTCATAGTAAACTCCTTAATATATTTTACTTATCTAAAAACCTATACTTCATCTTCACTTAACTCTCTAAAGTTTGAAATATGATATCCAAAATAGACTTTTCCCGATTTTCCTATAAATATTCCATGTTCCTTCATATTAGTTATCTCCCCTAAATATATCAGTGGAAGATCATTGTAAAATGGATACTCTTTTGTTATTTCCCTTTTGACAGTAACTAAAGCTTTTTCCCTCAACTCGTCCATTATATATCCTTGCTTAATTCAATCGTCTACTCGCTATTCTGCTACAACTAAAAAAACGCTAATGTGTCTCAAATTTTTCCCAATCAATAACAGATTCAATAACAGGTATCCAACTATCTATTTCAAATTTTTCTTCAATATATGGATTCGTGTATCCATCCAATATTAATACTCCTTTACATCTAACATGAGCCTTACTATCTATTATCTCAACTACCTCCAGATCATATGAGACCATCGGTTCCCATTCATAAATATAAAATGCATCTTCCCTATCAGCACTTTCTTCAATTGTTGTTACGCTAAATGTTTCTCCAGTTAATTCCTCTACCGAATTTTTGTCTGTATCTATAGAATTAATACAAAGCGAGGGTGCTATTTCTTCACCATTTAAATCTCCAGGCGTAAATCCGATATCGACAGACCACGACATACAATCATCTTCTTTAAAGAACATTAGACAGCTACGTCTACCTTCCCAACTATCCTGAAATAAATATTTTTCTCCAATTTTTAGCATTTCTCTATCCTTTCTTCAATAATAGTTTCCTAAAAACCATTCAAAAACATAACAAAATTTTTTATTTTATTCCATTTCTTTTATCAATTTATACGTCTCCTTAAGACGGAGACCTCGTCGTTCCTTACTCGCTGTTATTTCTTCATATATATCATCCAACGTCTTGGCAGGTGCTAAAGTCCACAAAGTATAGTCTTCTAATATGATCTTCCCAATCTTCTCAAACTTATCAAGCAAAAGTCCTAAATCCTTGTGATTAAACCAACAGTCAGTATCAATAGCATACTGTCTATTGTTCATCTTACAAGCAATCTCACTATTTATAAAATCCGTCATAGTAGGTTTATCTTGTTGAAGCAACCTTGTACACGCCAAATGGTATTCTATCTTTCTTGGACTTTGATCAACACTTGAAACAAAAACTACACCATATTGATTTTCAAACTTGACCGCAAGCACATCTCCCACTTTAAAATATGGTTCTTGTTTTATTTTTTTCTTTGGGACTTTAAGCGGCTTAGAATTTACACTTTGCAACTGAACAGCTAACTTATCTAATACTCTCTGTCTTTGTTTTAACGCCTTACTATCAATCTCTAACCAAAACTCATCAGCACCTTTTTTGATTACCTCCAAAGCTCTATTTTTTATTGCTTCTGGCAAGTGACCTATCTTCCATAAAGAATATGCTACCGCCGTCCAATAGATTTCTGTGTAAAATCCATCTATGCAAAAGTTTTTCTCTTCGTTTAGAATATCTTCGATTATTTTATCGACATTTTCTCCATCTTTATATCTTTCTACTATGGCATTGTAAATATCATACCCATCATCGCTATCTATAATTTTAACTCCATCTATTGCCATAACATTCTCCTTTATCCACTATCGCTATTTTACAACTAATAATACTCTCTTACTTGTCTCTGAGGCTTTTATCCTTGTCTCCTGTTTGTGTTATGGTAAAATAACTCCGCCTGTTCTTTCGTAAGCAAACCTTCTTTTAAAAGACGGTTTACAAAATTTTCTTCACATCTCTCAAAATCCTCTGCACACCCCACATTTTCAGCAAGAATCAAAAGAGCTTTTTCTACAATTTTTGAGTTTTGTTTTACATTGAGTGCTATCTCTATATATTCACACAATTTGTCCAAAACCTCATAATTTCCCTTATCCGCCTTTGCAAAATCTCCATTCCAATCTATTAAATCAAGCCTTTTTTTGAAATAAAGCAAGTCTCTATCATTCATATTCATCTCTCCCATTCTACTATAATCATTTGCCGTTACATCTGTTTCCCATCTCGAACTGGAGGTATACTGAAAAAGACATCCCCTATCTTTATTCTTGCATAAAGAATTTCATCTTTATAATGATATCCCTCAAACGGCGGATATTTGTCCAAAGTCTCCAGTATATCACCGGGCAGACATCTAAAATCATAATCTCTTAATGCTCCTGCCCCAATCAATTTCTCCGTCCTATAGGCTTTAATTTCGTTTTTATATTTTTTGTAGAATTTATCCCGCTCCCCTTCATAGAGCGATAAGTCCCCCTCATCCATCTTGTAATATCGGTCATATCCTGCAATCCAGGAAATATAAACACAAAGTAGCTGTGTTTCTATCTCTGGGCAATACCCTATTGTAAAAAAATTCTTTTTATCTATTTTCTGATTTTCTATGGTTATATTCGGTATAAAATGATTCAATATAGAACAGTCCTTTCTCTGCACATTATTCTACTTATCATGTGAAAAACTTTTATGATCGAAACAAATCTTGGCACATTTTGCTGCTTATAGGAACAAACTTTATCACCTTGTATATGATTCCTTTTTATACTGATACTACCCTTGAAAAATCATATCTGTTCGATTCCCAATTTCTTCTAAAAATTCTTTAATTCATCGAATAAGTTCAACAATCTCTCTTTATCGACTTTCAAGTCCTCCGGTAGTAAGTCTAACATTTCATCAAGTGCGGTATAAATCTCTTCTCTCTCGACAGTTTCAATAAAGTACTTACGTTTATCCATCTTATTGAATCCTTCGGTATACTCCCTTACCAAAGTTTCGACACTTGTCATAGCGTCTTTATCGGAACCTTCTGCAATCTTTACGATTCCCGCTCTTGTCTTTCTATATAAAGTAGCCGCCTTTTTTGCATTGGCAGGTGTAATATTCTCCTGTCCGTCCCACGAACGAAACGGATTGTCCAAGTTCTGAGCAAGCCATTCAGGTTTTCTCGGCTTTGTAATCCACAAACTAAGACCTTCTTCTTTGCGTTTTTTATAAAGTTTCTTTACCATTTTAGCAGCATCCTCAGGCAAGCTGTCCATCCAAAACATATACAAATTTGGAAGCCTATCAGGAGCTGGAATATCCTCTGCGGTAAAACCGAACAAGTCCATTGTTGTAAAAACTTCCAACTGCTGAAACTCCGGCA
>ERZ773005.653-NODE-653-length-24125-cov-12.751890_pt1 | contig 24125 bp, 23 predicted proteins | sample MGYA00580666_ERZ773005 | MGnify/ENA primary metagenome ERZ773005 (study PRJEB29015, sample SAMEA2737999) | human oral metagenome | biome: human oral; feature: human-associated habitat; material: dental | place: China | collected 2061 ...
GCTCAGTTGGTAGAGCAGTAGACTCTTAATCTATGGGTCACAGGTTCGAGCCCTGCAGGGGTTGCAAATGCATTGTATACCGTCACGGTAAAAGCAGCTGAGTAGTCTACTATGTTTTAGATACACAACCCTTCGCATGACTAAGCCCCGCACCTGCGGGGCTTTTTTGGTAGCAAGATGAGTATGAGTACTATGTCTCTAAGGTGCATACACAAAAACCCGACATCCACAAACGTGAATGCCGGGCAGGAAGGTTAGTGTGTGTCCGGTTTAGACAGGTACTAACTTACTATGAAAGCACCTTATTTGCTGCCTCGCCAAGCTCAGCGATGCGCGCCTCAGCCTCTTCACGAGTTGCGCCATTGGCAAAGAGGTAAGCCTTGACCTTTGGCTCGGTGCCTGATGGGCGGAAGATGACTTTGTTGTCTCCCTCAAGCCTATACTCAATAACGTTAGATGCTGGTAGCGTTTGAGGAGCCTCTTTCTGCAGGCCCGAGACGCGAGGCATTTCTGCGCACTCAGCATAGTCTGTTACGCCAACAACCTTGTAATTGCCCACCGTTTCCAGTGGATTCTTACGCAGACTACTCATAATCTGAGCCATCTTAGCGGCACCCTCAGCACCTGGGTAAGCAGCGTTAACAACGCCATTGAGGTAATAACCATAGCGCTGATACAGGGTATCCATTGCCTCATAGAGGTCCATGTTACGAGCGGCATACCAAGAAGCCATCTCAACGCAAAGCATGGTTGCAACAATAGCGTCCTTATCGCGAGCATGTGTGCCAACAAGGTAGCCATAGGACTCCTCAAAGCCCATGAGGAAACGGTCCTCCTCACCAGCATCCTTGAGCTGATCAATTTGGTCGCCAATGTACTTGAAGCCCGTGAGCACACGACGCATCTCAAAGCCGCGAGCACGTGCCAATACGTCGGGCATAGCAGAAGATACGATAGTGGAAACAGCTACCTTATCCTGGGGTTTCTCGCCACGCTCTTCAGCCATGGTAAGAAGCCAATCCATAAGAAGGACGCCCATCTCGTTACCGGAAAGCAGCACATAATCACCGTTATGAGGAATTGCGGTTCCCATACGATCTGCGTCAGGGTCAGTTGCAACTAAAAGATTTGGTTTGACCTTGTCAGCAAGTTTTAGACCCAGCTCAAGTGCCTCACGGAACTCTGGATTTGGATATGAGCATGTTGGGAAGTTTCCGTCTGGCTCTGCCTGCTCTGGAACAACATCAACGTCATTGACGCCGATCTCTTTGAGAATACGAGTAACACACTCCATGCCTGTGCCGTTAAGTGGCGTATACACAACCTTGTAACCGTCAGCAGCCTTAAATCCTGGAATAGAAACGCGTTTGATAGCTTTAATGAAGTTATCTAGAACTTCTTCTGGTGTCCAGACAATAAGACCCTTCTCCAGACCCTCTTCAAAGTCCATAGGTTTGACATCAAAAGGATTGACGCGCGCGATATTTGCAGAAATCTCAGCCGCAGCCTCATCGGTAATCTGACCACCGTTATCGTTGTATACCTTGTAGCCGTTGTAGGGCGCAGGGTTGTGACTTGCGGTAAGCACAATGCCTGCAAAAGTCTTGAGATCACGGACAGCAAACGAAAGCGTTGGAACAGGCTCAATGCGTGGGTAGACATACACGCGGATGCCATTAGCTGCCAAAACACCAGCTGCGACTTTTTGGAAGTCCTCGCCTTTGAGGCGAGAATCCCTTGCAAGAGCTACAGTAGGATTTTGGTAGTGAGCATTAAGATAATCCGCAAGTCCCTGAGTTGCTTGAGCAACAACGTAGACGTTCATGCGGTTAGTGCCGACGCCAATGATACCGCGAAGGCCAGCGGTACCAAAAGCGAGCGAGCGATAAAATGCATCGTATAACTTATCCTCTGCTTCTGGTTTGGTAAGTTCACCAAGCTCTTCTATTAGGTCTTCTTCGGTGACGTTTGCACGCCAGGACTCAAATGTTTCCATAACTTTTGCATCCATAATGACTCCCAAACCTCAAACAGCAATCTATATGTCTTTATAAAAGATTCTACGCGTATTTTAATCGAAAAATAACAGATGATTTGGAACATTATGTATGAACTGTCCGGTCTTTGGTAAGTGGACAATGCTATGAGTGCATAAAATCATCGTATGCCCCGCAGGCACGGCAGATCTGCAGCCACGGACCGTAGTCGCCGACAACCTACGGTTGAGAAGACAACCTGCAATCAAAAGCAGCGCGAGGGTTCTTGGTGTATTTTGCTCTCTCCAAACTTTTTGTGAGAAAACATGGGAAAATATAAGCTAGTACGTATTCAATTCCTACGGGCGAAAGGTGTCCCGATGTCTCAAGAACTTGAGTTCTTTGCAACATGCCCAAAGGGCTTTGAAAAGCTTCTTGCACAGGAGCTAGAAAGCCTGCACATCAAAAAAGTGCGCCCTCTTGGCGGACAAGTTGCGTTTTATGGCTTGCTTGCCGATGCTTACCGTGTCTGTCTTTGGTCTCGTCTCGCATCTCGCGTCATTTTAGTGCTTGATCGCATTGAAGCCGCAACTTCAGACACTCTCTACGAAGAACTCTCCCACATTGCTTGGGAAGACCATATTGGCCCACATGCCACCATTGCAGTTAATGCTTACGGCACAAATGACCAGCTCAGAAACACAAACTTTATTGCTGTCAGAACAAAAGATGCCATTGTAGACAGACTTGCAGCTAAGCGCGGAAACCGTCCTATGGTCAACACGCTTGCGCCTGACGTAACTATTGTCGTGCGCGTATCACGTAACCGTGCCACGGTTGGCATCGATCTTGCTGGAGAAGCGCTCTTTAAGCGCAGTCTAACTGGCGGTCGAGGGCCGGCACGTGAGTTTGCGCCGCTCAGGCTTGACTACGCTGCTGCCCTTCTGTATCTACAGGCGCAAACTGCTACGAGTGCACCGGGTTTCTCGCCAGACGCGCTGCTGCCGGCGCTGCTGTTTCCAGGAGCAGGCGCGCTAGCGCAGGAGGCTGCGGGCATGGCGCTGGATATGGCTCCGGGCATCTTGCGCGCTCGCTGGGGCATGACGGGCTGGGCCGGACACAACGACGATGTCTGGCAAGATTTGCTTGCCGAGGCCGATGAGCGTGCCGAAAGGGGTCAAGAGCGCCAGATAACACTCTATGCAGCGGATCCTCGTCCGAAGGCCAAGGAGGCTGTGCTTTACACGTTGCGTGCAGGCAGCCTCAAAGCAGACGTACAGTTCTTGGCAGCATCTGAGCTCCTCAAACACGCTGAGCACTTCACAGGAGTTGTTGCAGACCTCTCGTGGACCAAAGAGGAGCCTACACTCCAGGGTTCTGCTTACGCCACGCTTGGACTTTTTGCAGGACAGGCAGGCACACTGCTCACCAGCGATACAAATACCGATACGGTACTCAGAGCTACTCCTGCGCAAACGCTTTCCGTCTACGTAGGTAACTCCATTGCCACCATACGCTCCTACCCTGCTGTAAATGCAGAGGAAGTCGATAGCAGTGCTACTAATGCACCAGTAAGCAGCTCTGAGCCTACATCAGTTCCTGCAGGTCCTACCGTTATGGTCAATAATCAGCCAGTAAGCGTACTGGTTCCTGCCTCAGACCAGTTTGCTGCACGTCTTACTAAAGTAGCTAAGCAACGCGCTAAATGGGCTCGTAAAAACGATGTCTCATGCTACCGTGTATACGATGCTGATCTGCCCGATTATGCCGTTAGTATTGACATTTACAAGGGTGCTACAAAACCAACTACCTGGCTGCAAATCTCTGAGTACGCTGCTTCTAAAGAAATTGACCCAGACCTTGCAAAACGTCGCCTTTTGGACGTCCTAGCTCTAGCTCCCCGCATTCTAGGTGTACCCAGCTCAAACGTGAATCTAAGAACAAGAACACGAGCAAAGGGCGGCTCCCAGTACTCTGACGAGGGCAGTGCAACAGACAACTCAAGAAAAGAAATGCTGCTTATCGACGAGGGCGGTCTGCTCTTTGAGGTCAACTTTGCTTCTAGGCTGGACTGCGGAATCTTCCTAGATCACCGTGATACGCGCGCGGAGATTCGTGAACTCATGAAAAGAGCTGGTACTGCCAAGAGTTTTCTCAACCTGTTTGCCTATACGGGCACCGCTACCTGCTACGCAGCAGACGGTGGAGCTCTCCACTCCACCACTGTTGACCTCTCCAGACCTTCGCTTGAGTGGGCTAAACGCAACATGAAGCGTAACGGTTTTGGTGGCGAGGAGCATGAATTTGTCCAAGCAGACGTCTTATCTTGGATTACCGAAATGCGTCACACCAAAAACCGCTGGAACGTTATCTTCTGCGACGTTCCAACCTTCTCCAATTCATCACGCATGAAGCAAAGTTCGTTTGATGTCCAAAGAGACCATGCTGAGCTCATTATTGGTATTTCTCGCCTTCTAACTCATGGTGGCGTTGCTATTTTCTCGTGCAACCTACGTACTTTTAAACCAGATGTTGAGAAAATCGAACGAGCTGGTGCAGTCATTGAAGATATAACTAGCAAAACTATTCCGGAGGACTTTTCAAGAAATCAAAAGATTCATCACGCATATAAAATCTCGAGAAAACCGCGGGAAAACGACTAAATTATTCCGTTTGTAAGTAAAAAGGATACGTTTGTACATTCGTCTAGTTATAACTATGTATATGGACTAACATATGATAATGAACTGTACTTATCATCTGTTGAGAGGATTAATAGATGACTACAAATAAAGCTGCATTTAATGCACTTTTTTCTAAGAACAAGGCCAAGAAATCAACTGGCATTCCTCTAAGTGCTGGCATGGTACTGGTTACCCTTGGTATTGTCTATGGTGACATCGGAACCTCGCCAATGTACACCATGAAGGCAATTATTGCTGGTAATGGTGGCCTTTTGACTATGGATACTGATGTTGTTTTGGGCGCTTTATCCCTTATTATCTGGACGCTGACGCTTATTACAACCGTTAAGTACGTCATGGTTGCAATGAAGGCGGATAATCACAATGAGGGTGGCATTTTTGCTCTCTATAGTTTGGTTAAAAAGAGCGCCAAATGGCTGATTATTCCTGCCATGATTGGTGGTGCAGCGCTTCTTGCTGACGGTATTTTGACTCCAGCTGTTACCGTAACCACCGCTATTGAAGGTCTGCGTACTATTCCTGCTGCACATGCCATTATTGGCGATAATCAACACATTGTTGTCATAATTACCATTACAATTCTTTGCACACTTTTTGCTCTGCAGAAGGCAGGCACTTCTACCATTGGTAAGGCCTTTGGTCCTGTCATGACCCTTTGGTTCTTGTTCCTGGGTGCCATGGGCGTTATGAACATACTTGCTGACATCAGCATTATCCGAGCACTTAATCCAATCCGTGGCATTCTCTTCCTCTTTGATGGCAAGCTCAACGCAGCTGGTCTCATGGTTTTAGGTAGTGTCTTCCTTTGTACTACTGGTGCAGAGGCTCTTTATTCCGACATGGGTCACGTTGGCAAGGGCAACATCTACGCCAGCTGGCCTTTTGTTAAGATCTGCCTGATTCTGAACTATCTTGGACAAGGTGCATGGCTCATCACCAACCGCAATGACACTACCCTTAACGCCATCAAAGACCTTAATCCTTTCTTTGAGATGCTTCCTGGTCAGATTAGACCATTTGCGGTTATCCTCTCTGCACTGGCTGCAATCATTGCTTCTCAAGCTTTAATTACTGGCTCTTACTCAATTGTCTCTGAGGCAATTAAGCTTGACCTTATGCCTCACATTAAGATTAACTACCCTTCCACAACCAAGGGTCAAATTTACATCCCACTTGTTAACAGCATTATGTGGGTTGGTTGCATTGGCGTTGTTCTTATCTTCCAGAGCTCTGAACATATGGAAGCAGCATACGGTCTTGCAATTACCGTTACCATGCTCATGACCTCAATCTTGCTTTACACCTATCTAGCCGTCATCAGAAAACGTCTGTGGGCTGCTATTCCATTCATTCTCTTCTTTGGTGCTATCGAGGCTATGTTCTTCTTCTCAAGCCTCACCAAGTTCTTCCACGGCGGCTACTTCACCGTTCTAATGGCCACCGCAATCTTTGTTGTTATGTTTGTCTGGCGCCGTGGTACCGCAGTTGAGAGAACACAGAGCGTTTATCTCCCTGTTGATAAGTACATTGATCAGCTTCGCAGTTTGAGCCATGATACAGATTATTCAACTCTTGCTGATAACCTGGTTTTCCTTACTAACGATTCATCCTTTGATAAACTGGACCGCGACATCCTTTATTCCATCTTGGATAAACGTCCAAAGCGTGCAAAGGCTTACTACTTCATTAACATTTCGCTGACGGATGACCCAAATACACGCGAGTTTATTGTTAACGATTTTGGTACGGACTTCCTGTTTAAGATTACGCTGCGACTTGGCTTCAAAGTTAACCAGCGCATCAACACCTATCTCTACCAAATTGTTGGTGATTTAATACAGAACAACCAACTTGCTCCACAAAACCATAAATACTCTATCTACAAGGAGCACTCTGAGATTGGTGACTTTAGGTTCTGCCTACTGCGTAAAGTTCTAGCCCCAGAGACTGATATTAACGGTTTTGACGCCCGTTGCCTTGAACTTAAGTACTTTATTCGTCGTATCTGCGGATCACCTGCACGTTGGTATGGTCTTGAGAACTCCAATATTGTCTTTGAGTACGTTCCTTTGTTCTCCAAGGTTAAGCGTGAGCAGAAGCTCACCCGTATCATGCTTGATGACGTAGCTCAGACGGGCTCTATGCCACTTGTCGAGGCTCCTATGAAGGAACGTATTGCAGAGATTGAGGAAGACGAAGATATCTTTGCAGAAGCACTGCATAAGGAGCGTGTTGAAAACGCAGCCACCGTTGCAGACTATGTTGGTGGCGACACCGCTAGCTTCCGTCCTCTTAAGCTTGACGAAGAAGATGCTGATGAGGATGTCTTTGAAGAACAAGTTGACAGCAATCACTAAGCCGCTAACGTGTAGTAATTTCTACTAGTCACAACAAAAGCCGACAGTTCATATCTGCCGGCTTTTTCTTTAAGCGATATGTCCCAAACAAAACTTTGAAGCACTACTCCTTCAGCACCAAGCGCTTACTCCCCCAGTGCCCATGTTAAGAATCGCGAGAAACCCGCCTCATCGTTAGTCAAGGTGATATAGGTTGCAGCCTCAAAATCCTCGCGACGAGCGTTGGCAACAGCAGTACCCATTCCTGCAGCAGAAAGCATTGCAACGTCATTAAGCGAATCACCAAAAGCTGCAGCATTATCCGTTGAAATACCAAGATGATTACAGAGCCACTGAAGTGCGGCGCCCTTTGAAGTGCCGTCGGCCAAGATTTCCATTCCCATACTCATGGAAGCCGTGCCACTCAATCCTTTTACCGAAGCCACAGCATCTGCTACAAGTGCTTGGTACTTCTCGCCTTCTGAAACTGACCAATAGGAGCCAAGTCGTTCAATGGTAGATACGCTATTAATAAACTCCTCGACGCTTTGGTCAAAAGGTGTACGCGAGCGCCGCATAAACGCCGCGTGATCTGCGGGAATACCAAGCTGAGATATAAGGTTGTGCCTTGAGCGTTCTAGGTAAACTCCACCATCAGCAAAAATATCAAATGTCACGGGATAATCCTTGAGCTTTTGATACAGTTCAAGTGCCTGTTCCTTGGTAACGGTAGACTCGTGGAGCACTGTTTGAGTGGAAAGATCTCTAATAACAGCACCGTCGCAAGAAACCGCATACTTAGAAGCAGGATGATTCACAACCTCTTTTGGCAGCACATTGAAAGCGCGACCAGAACAAGGAACAAAAGGAATACCTAGCTCAGCCAGGCGGTCCAACATTGCCATGTTGTTATCATCAAGAGATTTATCGGTATGAAGAAATGTCTCATCCATATCGGAGAAGACGATTTCTACTTTCAGATTTGATGCATCTTGATTAAGCCAAGACTGTTTTTGAGCAATAAGTTCTTCTGTTGAAAGCTCTGACAAAACACAACCTCTTTATGGACGATACATAAACGTGAAAACCTCTTCACGCTGCATGTTTACCTGTACACCAAGTTTTTCTGAGACGGCATCAAGACGCTCTTTGAGACTCAAAAATGACTCAGTATCTTCAAGTTCAATCAACATTGTCATGGTAAAAATACCAGACAGAATAGTCTGAGCGATATCTAAAATGTTGGCATTTGACTCGGCCAAAGTGGTAGAAATTGCTGCGACAATTCCTGGGGCATCGCTACCCAAAACAGTAACAACAGCTCGATTAGCAGATGTTTCTGAAGCCATAATTTCCCATCTCTTGAACGGATGGAGTAATTGTACTCTACACCCTTCCAATTTCTACGCCGTAGCGTGTGCTAAATACCTTCTGAATCTCATCAACAGTACAATTAAGTGCTGTAACAAGCTCATAAAGACTACGATTGCTAGCTATCTTAAAAATTCTCTCGTGAGAAATAGGCGGCTTCTTGTTAAGTAAACGTGCGTTATCAATACGAGCTCTAAACGTTTTAGCAATACTAATGGAATCTTTACAAGAACCTTCTCTGATAGCGTGTCTAAAATGAGATTCTTCAAGCGATGTGTTATGAATACGAAACGTAATGAGTTCAATTTGAGGATAGGTATCAACAAGATTCGTTGCCTCATCGCGTGTCATAAGATTACGAAGTCTGAACTCTTGATCAAGAGGAAATACAATCTGAACAGGGTGTTTTTGTCCAATAGGAGACAAAATATAAGCCGGAGTAGGCTCCGACACCACATCTTTAACAAGACATACGCCCTGACCTGGGTGAACGCAAAACTCACCAACAGCTCGCATAACACCACTCCTCTCGGATAACAATAGTATACCATGAGAAAGGTGTTATACGCTAATGACCTGCAACTTTATAAAGTACGGCAGGACACTCAACAAAATAACAAGATTTTATATAAGGAATCTAATCAATCATTGTGATGGATTCAATGACTGGCTGCTCCGAAGCAGGAATAGTTCCGTTAGAGTCAGTAGGAGTTACACCCTTACAAATTGCATCGACAACGTCCATGCCACTTGTCACCGTGCCAAATGCTGCATAGTTTCCATTTAAAGTTGAGTTGTCTGCCTGCATGATAAAGAACTGTGAACTTGCCGAGTTTGGATCTTGAGCACGTGCCATGGAAATAGTTCCACGCGTATGCGAGATGTCATTCTCAACACCATTTTTGGTGAACTCACCCTTAATCTTATTCTCTGATCCGCCCGAACCATTGCCCTTGGGATCTCCACCCTGAATCATAAAGCCGTCAATAATGCGATGGAATGTAAGTCCGTTATAAAAGCCTGATTTGACGAGATGCGCAAAATTAGAAACGGTAATAGGCGCAACATTTGCATTAAGAGTGGCCTCGATAGTACCGTAATCCTTCACAACAATACGAACGTGATGTATGCCCTTTGCATAAGGGTCATCAGCTGCTACCGAATCAATATAGCCCTTGTTTTGCGTACCCTGGGACTGCGTCTGTTGTGTCTGCTGCGATTGCTGAGATTGCGAGCTTGCTTGTGACTGAGGCTTATTAGCGCCTCTAAAAAGAGAGAAAAATATTGCTCCTATCGCAAACAAAACGATGACAATTGTGACGTACAACCGACGATTCTTTGTTTGAAACACGCTATGACTCCTAAGCAGACGCACACGAGACAATCCAAGACACCAAGTTGGCGGTTGCATTGCCCGTTCTCTCAGCAAGAACGTGACCTTTATCCCAAACAAGTGTGTAATCAACACTACTCACACCTGAAAAATGCTTCAAAGACAAACCCAGATTAAACGAGGTACAAATTGAAGTATCTGTATTCTGGGCACCCTCATTAATGCGCCAATAAAGAGCAACCGTTGCTGACTGATACCCCTTATAAGATGCGCTCGTAAAATACAGAGGATTAAACATGTCAACACGTGTTGGAATGTCATTCTCAAGCGTATCTGTTTTATTCAGATCAGAGGTCCAATCATTAGCGTAGCTAGACTTCCAATCAGTAAGCTTCATATAGGTATCCAAATTCTTTTTGATGAGGTTAGCAGTTTGCTCATCAAAATGCAGAGTGCTTTGCTCGCCAACACCAAAAAGCTGATTTGCGCGTGTGCTTCTATCAGGAGCATCAAAAGCTCCAACAGGAAGTGATGCACTTCTCAAAGCGCGCGAGAAACCCCTCAAATTCTCAAGTTCAACACTCTGACGACGAAGGTTATATACAACCCAAATTGATTCAGAGTTCAGAGAATCAAAATAGTGCTCAGCAGTATCGTAAATGGTAGATTGAACCTGCTGAGTAGCAGGAGCCGCATTATCTGTACCACGAACTGTTGCAAGATTTGGATCACCTGGGAAAGTAGGCTCTTCCAGACGCTGAGGCGTGAAAGTATACGGGAATGCATTATCCTTAATAAAGTTACTTGCAGAAGTCTTAAGCTCATTGACGAGAAGATCTGCATATGATCCGGCAGTATAGACACCAGAGTTAGTCTCATCAAGACTGACCTTACTATCATTGCTGTCGAGAAGATCCATGTTGTTGACAAATGAAGCATATGCGCCAGCAAGATCTTGTGAGAGAGGTTGCGTCCACACGCCCTCAGCACGAGAATCTGTTGCATCTGCATACTGACCCGCTGACCACTCATACGCTGCGTCTGCAAGGTCGTATGAAGTTGCCGGGCACCATGAAGCACTGCCGTAAATTGAGTCTGAGAGCTGTTCGCCCTTCTCGCTATGTGTAGCAGCACCAACTGCCTTAAGGTACGGCATATAGAGCGAGGAATCTCCCGAGGTTCCTAGCACCGCGCTGAGACCACCGCCGGCTGCAAAGCCAAACACAAAAATCTTAGATGTATTGCAAGGAAGCAACTCATTGTTGTAGCGCAAATACCTAATAGCAGCCTTAAAATCTACTGCTGGCCAAGGAGAACCGCCTGCATAAAGCTCGTCCGAGCCTGTGGTTGAATCGTAGCCCGCACTTCTCCCGCGAAAACCTGCATATACATATACAAAGCCAGCCTCAAGATACGGTGCAAGACCTTCGTATGCATAGCTTGTAGGTGCACTCTGAGGGAACAATGTTGCCGTGTTAATAGGCATGACAATAGGAGCAGTTCGCGCAGTAAAGCTTCCGACAACGGCCTTCTCACTCACTTCGCACTCATACGTAGAACCCTTTTTAGTTCCCGAGAAATACTTGCCAGGTACAAAGACTGACAGTGTATTTACTGACTTGCTTGCAGGCTTAGTGCAGTACTGAATGCCCAGCTGATAATAACAGTCATTATCCTCGTCATAACTCCACTGAGTCATATCCAATTTAAGAGACTTAAACTCTTCAAGGTCCACATTAGATGCAGGTTGATTCGTATTATCAGATGTCCTTGCTTGTGGAGTACATGCTGCTAAGGTGCCTGCAACTCCTAAAGCAGAAAGGGACAAGAATTCTTTTCTCGTGAAGGCCATAATTTCCCCTCGAATAGTTTATTCAGTGGAGGCAGCAACGACCGCTGACCTAGTTCAAGCTAGTCATCTATTGTACCAATTTGCAAACGTGTATGCTTAAAAGCGAGCGTTTAGAGAAACGAGTTAGCATGCCAAAAATCGTCAACTTTTTTGACCTCATTCATCTTAATGAAAGACTTGCTCAGCAGGGCCTTCTAAGCAAAGTTCACCTGCGCGACGCATGTGGCAAGCAGTCTCTTTGGATAGAACTCCCCTCTGGAGAAAAAACCGACGGGCGCGAGAAACCCAACGATCAGGAGCTTGAGAAAACAAAGGAGCAAGTTGAGGCATTTTTTGCAATAAAGGGCATGACCGTTGAATTTGACCTCACTGGCGGAAAAAATTTCTGGATTGTATAAATTGCCCGCTTGACGAAGTGCTTCAGTCTGTTATAGTAAATAAGCTTTTCGAAGCACCAATGGCTGGGTAGCTCAGTTGGTAGAGCAGGGGACTGAAAATCCCCGTGTCAGGGGTTCGATTCCCTTCCCCGCCACCACGACTTGAATCGGCTCAGAGAGAAATCTTTGAGCCGTTTTCTTTTATCTTTTCATATTAATATTGCCGACAAAAAATGCATCCCTTTGAGAAGTACATACTCTATAGAGTTTCTTATATTAAAAATTTGAGCTGAAAAGGCTATCGATATACGCGCAACGCTTCAATAAGTTCAGAAGCTTCGATGCCTAAAGCTTCGGCAAAAGCATAAACTTCTCCAAGTTTAACGCCACGTTCGCCTGATTCAACTTTTGATACAAATGCTTGATCTCCAGCAAGACGCGCTGCAACTGTCTCTTGGGTAAGACGCTGCTTCTTTCGTAAATCGCGAAGGCACTGGCCTACTAATCTGTTAGATATCTGCTCCATAAATGCAGCGTAAAACTATCAACTCAAATATGCCAAAATCGCATATTTTAAAGAAAAGAAATTCTCCCCACCTAATCTGTGGGGAGAATTGAATCCTTTATCCTTCGTTTGTTGCGATATTCATCGAGGTGTTTATAGCATTAAAAACCGCCTCCGCCACCTCCGCCGCCGAAGCCACCACCGCCTCCGCCGGAGAAGCCGCCACCAAATCCGCCACCAGAGCTTGAACTAGAAGAAGCAAGTGCTGCGGTAGAGACAGAATGAGCAGCTGTAACACTCTTGGTTACGCTATCGATTGCATTAACACGCATGCCATTTCCATAGTAATACCAGCTATAAACAGGCATAAACTGTGGATCCTTAAGCAACTCAGGCATTGCAACTTTCAGCTGACTAATAACCTTATCTGCCACGCCAAGCGCAACTGCCATAACTAAAAGCCTATTCCAAAGAATAACGTCAGTTGGAATTGCCTCATGAAGATTAGTAAATTCAGTAAGCCACTTTCTTAGAGCACGAGTCTTAGCAAGTGTCTCAACACCCTCTCTGTTCATCAAATCAAACTTACCAATGTTTATAAGCGCAATAAGACCGGCAATAAAAAGCAGTAACAAATTAAATAATAAGTTAACAATCGAGACGCCTACCATAATACCCATAAAGAATGCAGCAGCCGCAACAAGAATATCTACAGCAATCAGAGCACCAAGAATTCCCTTGCCATGGAATGGAATCTTATTTGTTTCAAACTTAGCAGCATAGCTAAACTTAATAGGGCTCTCCCATGACTCATACGCCTTATTAAAATCTTCTGGATGATCAGAGGCATATTTGCCAATTTGTTTCATAGTAACGGTAGTATTTACCGCTCCAGATTCCCCGGCCTTATCAAAAATCAATCGCATAGCCATGCTATCAATCTTATTTGATAAAGAACTACCAGGATAGAAAGATGGCTGGTCTTCCTGAAAGTCTTGGACCTTTGTAAGACAATAATCAGACTTTTCCATACCAAGGAAGTTTGTATTAACTGTCTTATTCAAACTAATGTACTTTGCATCAGAAAGGTGCATAAGAGTTGCCGTCAGAGCATCTCCCTTAATTCCCTCACCGTTATAAAGCATAGAAAGAACTGCTGGATGATCATTAGATGGAACGTCCCTGTAATAAAGGTCATTAAACTGAGGAGCCATGACCTTTTTATATTTAATGCGTAGCAGAATAGCTGCCACAAAGGTGATAGCTGCAAATACTAACGGCGCATAAAGTATGAGGGCTACCTGAATTTTTGCAAGCTCACGCTTGTGATTTGCTTCGTCTGCCCATGCTTGTTCCTCAGATAGAATGCTGCTTAATTTATTCTGCTGAATAGGAGCTAGCCCAGAAACCCAATCTGTTGGGAACGTAATACGAGCTTCCGCGAACTCGTCAGTTCCTACACCAGGAACTTTGTAAACAACTGCATTCTTAGTAATTTCTACGTTTGCATCCAGCGGGCCGTGTCCCCAAGCACGGACAGTATCTCCAGCAACGATCGATTGACCTGAAGGAACCGGAAGATGGATGGTAGCTGTTACATTATGAGACTCTGAATCCCAACCATCAGATACAAACTTCCAATACAACTCTGCAGTATCAGACCAATTTGTTACAACATTAGTAATGTCATACTCGATAGTTATATTTGCAGATTCATCATCATGTGCTGAATAAATTTTCAAATTCAACATATCGCTTGATTGAGTAGGAACATAATACTCATCTGAGTTGGCGCTGTTTCCACTAGAGTTTTTACTATAAATCTGGCGTGATCCTTGACTATCTTGAACAGTAACTGAAGTGATATTTATTTCAACGTTCTGTCCATTGTATTTATTCTTTCCAACTGGAAGATTCCAATAAACACCGTGATAGCTTCCTTTAAAATAAAATGTACGAGTTTCTACAACATGCAACGTTCCGTCATTTTGAACCGTCGCATCAATATCTACCCTATCTATTGAAAGATCACGTGCAAATGCTTTTGTTGGAGCAATTAGAAACGCAACAGCCAACAGCATTATGCAAAGTGCAATCCTTACAAACTGGCTCATTTTAGAAGAGCGAAGCGAGATTTTATACATAGAAACTCCTTTATGTTACTTTCGCAACTCTTCTTAAAAGGATACCACGTACTTATCAATCTACTGGTGAGTATGAATTATCAAGTTCAAACAAAGCAGGTGGTAAACCTTTATCCCACTCCTCTCCTACTTCCTCAGAAAGCAAATACTCGTCAGTCTCTATAAAGGGAAGGTTAGCAATTTTTTTATTTCTTGATGTTTCGAGATTGCATACAAGCGAGCTTGGACCGCTGAAGTCTAGAAGGCACCCGTAACAAATTTTCATGTCCTGAAACAGCTTTTCTCCGCATCTGGGGCAAATTTTTACGGAGTAGTTTTCTATAGCCATAGCGACTCCTTCTTTCAACGTTGCTTTCCTCAGTATTTATTTCTTGAATGAGCACTTTCTGACCCACCTCAAACCATGGGAAATCATCAACTGATGGTCTTTCAAATGTGCAATAGGCACCCGCGCAGCTATGAATTTGTTTAGGCTGTACTCGTCTCCGAATTTTTAAAATTTCTCCGTGATCATCTGCAAATGCGATATCAATCGGATACGTCATTCCAAAGGTGTGGACTGAAGAGCACTTCAGAAGTAATACTGAAGGAGCTGTTATCTCGGTGCCCAAAAGACCGACGAACTTTTCGAAGCCCCCTTGTAACAATTCAAAAATTTGCTCTGAATTAGGGACTTCTTCTATCGAAACCTGTACATTCATTTTCAAATCACAACTCCCGACTTATAAGGACTAATAACAATTGAAGTTGTATGAGTAAGATACAAAGGAGACTCTAGTGACACTAGGGGAAGACGTAGAGTATGTGGCCAAGGTTTGTACTTAAGCGTTACTTGATATTTAGGAAAAACAGAGACCATATTCCCAATCCCCTCACTCTCTCCCTCCGATGAGACAACGATGTCGCAACTGTCATCACATTTAAGAGCAGCTTTTATTTTCTGAGTTAAGTTTTCTAGCGTTTCTCCATCCGTGGGATGACTGGAAGAAATTCCATGAGCAATAATTTGATCCGCCGCAACACGATCAAACTTTGAGCACATATCTGCAAATTTAAATAGATTGATTGCAATTAGAGCAACCACTAATACAACCGGAAGAACCAATGCAGTCTCCACAAACATCTGCCCTTTTTGGCAACAAAGAAATTTCATTTTTCTCATATGCCACCAAAAACTTTCTTAACATCAATTTCTAAAGGAATCTCAATATCAATGACAGGAATGGTCAACTTTGCAATTGTGATTTTGTCAGGCAAATATTGCAGAGAAAATGCGCCAAGTGAACGAGCTAAAGCGATTGGATCCGAGGTATTAGGTATTTTCTGAACTAGCTCACGAATCGTAGATTCTTTCTCGAATCCAGCTTGTTTCAAAATGCTTTCCGTATTAACAAGAACGGGCTTCATTTGTCTTAAATCACTTGGCTCTAATCCGGCGTCAACAACTATTTGTTTCAAAGCACTCCGTAATTTGGAGCCGACATTTCCACCTGTTATTCCATCAATGTCATCAAGAAATTCTGATAGCTTAGAAGACCAAGAAGTTACGCCATCTCCATATGAGCTTAAAAGAGATCCCCACAAACTCATTACTTTATCTATAGTCTGTCCGATAAACCCTCCCTTCCTTTCAGCCTGGTCAAAAAAGCTTGAGAGAACGTTGCCTGTAGATGAGCTATCTGGAGCAAGTACCGCTCCGGATATTGCATATCCTTCTGGAAGAAAAACTGACTGCTCAAGCGTCCCCAAACTTCCTTGGAATTCTGGAGATGAGCCTCCTCTTCTCACGAATGAAATACATCCCCAAGCACCTGGTGGACATAATCTAGGCCTAGCAACCTTTAACGCATCAAGTGCTTTTTGAAATATTCCGGTTGATTTATTTGCAGCTTCAGATAACTTCTTTTGTAAATCTTTTATTTGTTGGCGTGACGATTCATAAACTTCAGACTCTTCAACTACGATCTTCCAGTAATGCTCAAACCCGTTATCAATATTTGTCGAAGCAGAAGCCACTCTTCCCACATCACCACTCGTAAAATGACAATGTTGACACTCATAAACCGCTCCAGAATCTAAATCCTGTAACGATGCAAACCCTGCGCTTTCTCCAGTTACTCCTGGACAAGACCTATGAGCATGAATGGTTTTCTCGCCGTTTTCATAAGTACAAGGCCAAATAGGCTTTAGATACAGGTCTGTTTTCTTTGTCTCCTCTAAGTTATGTGGCAATCGAGGTAAATTCATTTCAACTTCACCATCAGCTGTTTCTTTATAAAATCCTCTAGAGAGTTCCTGGTGGGCAAAGTTGTAAAAAGCTTTTCGTATAGCAGAATCACGCAATTCTTCTGCAGTGCTTCCATTGACAATTTCTTGATCATATCGAGATTTGTAATATGCTCTTGCTCTCTTTAAAGCGATACCGAACGTCCAAGAAGTTGGCGACGGGATAGATGGGTTTATATCCCCAGAAAGACCAGCAAGATGCTCCGCTCTTTCGCGCATAGAATACGGACCTCCACCGCAGTCTGCCTCCCACGCTCTCTTCTTAGATGTTTCTGCTTTACTCTGTAACTCTTCAATTTCTTTTGCTATCTGCTGTAATAGTTCGCTCTGTTCTTTTAGCTCATCTGATGAGACGTCGCTATTTAAATGTCCAAAATCAGATTGTGACTGAGTAGGAAATAGAAGAGCTGATCCTACGAAGTTACCCGCATCAGTAGAGTTCTTTTGTATACAAGAGCTTGCTGCTATTGCTGCAAAAACTGGAAGCATTTTTTCAGTTGTTTCTAAACCTTCACAAGCTGAAGTAGCAAATTTTTTACGCGCTTCAAGTGTCTTAAAACCTGCATCACACAATTTGGAACCTGCCGAAGCTAAACCTGGAACACATGAAGCAACCAATCCAGTTCCAACACATAACAATCCTGATAACCCAAGACTCAATATGCTTGCATCAATTACCTGCGCAATAGTTGTGTATTTGGCTACGACGTTTTCTCCTGCCATAGAAGCCGCATCTGCTATTGACTGAGTTTTGTATGCTCTCGATGAAACCCAAGCAACCGACACCAGCGCAAATACAAGAGCTAAACAGACCAAAAGAGCACTTGCAAAAGCGATTGACGTAATACCGCCTTTATCGTCTATAAACATAGAAAGTCCAAGCCTTATTCTCTTATGCTTGTCCTTTCCAAAAGGCAATCCAATCTGCATAAGAACCCTCAATCCAATCTGGATACGTACTAGCAGATAAACTTGATTTCAAAATAATTCCCTGATTATCCATCTGGCCTGCAAGGAATAAACACCAACCTATTGGCGGCATCGCTGCTACATGACCCGTAATTTCAATCAAGACGTCGTTTTCTTTTTTATCAATAGAGATGTTCCAGTCCTCATCTCCACCCTTATGGAATAGAGGTATTTCCGGTATAGCTTTAAGTCTGCGTTTGATATAGGACTCTATTAACTCAGTGTCAGAAGACGTTGTTGCTACTCTTAATCCTTCTGCACAGGCTCCATCCATAACTGTCTTTGTATAGAGAATGCAGATAGGCTCCACAAGCAATGCAATAATCATCAGAATAACTGGGAATAAAAGTGCAGCTTCTACTGACGCTTGACCAGCATTCTGCTTAAAACGAGAGAACATCTTTGGCTAAATCTAAAAGAGAGTCATGCATAGTATGTGAAGCAGCTTGAGTAGCCAATTGAACAACTGCTCCGTTTTGTACAAAGTGATATATCGCACCAAGAGACGTAATAACCATCAAACACGAAAATAAAACTAGGGCATATTCAAGCGTAGCCTGTCCTTTTATATTTTGAACTCCTAGTTTGATTCTTCTAATAGATTCTTTACATCTTGAGTAGAGATATGACATGTTGAGACCCTCCTTATCTCTCCTTGATCAGAAATAGTCACAAGTTCTGACCAATTTCCACCATTAACTAAACAGCTCCATACATTGCCAGCTAAATCTATATATCCGGAATAAACAAGCGCACAATCAGCTCTTTGCTGATAGTTCTCTAAAACACTTTGTGCTTCGTCTTGAATAGTTTCTTTACTATCTCTTTGCACGGAATTCTGTTCAAATAAATCTTCTACTGATGCATTTGAGATTGACTGTTCATTAGTTCTTTTTTCTTCTTTAATTTTCTGAGTTTGTGCATGACCTAATTCTGTTTTAGATGAATCGGTCTGTTTTCTTGGTAAGAAAAGAAACGCAGCAAATAGCAAACACACAGTGGAAATAATGAACACAGAATACGCAGCAGTACTCTTTTTACTCATAGAGAATTAATTCCAGAAGTAATTGCTTCCCAAAGTTCAGAAACTTTACCCTTAAAAGCAATGATTGCGACAATCGCAATAACCACAAGTACGCCAACTAAGATTGCATACTCTGTAGTTCCCTGTCCAGACTCATCCTCTTTTAAGCCTCGAAGAAACCTAAAAAATTGATTTGAGAACATCATCATCTTCCTTTCTCCTAAGAAGAAAACGCAGGTCCAAGCAAAGGACCTAAAATTGCAAGTAACATTGCTGGAACAATAAGCGTTCCTAAAGGAATGAGCATTTTAATTGGAATCTTTTCGATTTCTGTTTCCAACAAGGAGCGCTGCTCATCTCGAAGAACTGAAGCTTGTCTATCTAATATTTCCGCAAGAGGAGTTCCAAAAGTAAGTGCCTCATTCACAACAGTTGCAAAGCTTTTAAGCGATGGAACCCCTACTCTTGCTGCCATCTGATTTAGGGCTTCTTCGCGAGTATTAGCTCCAAGCTTCCAAGTCATATGAGCATTTGAAAGCTCTTTTGACAGTTCGCCAGATTCTCGTAAACAATACAGATCTAGCGCCGAATCAAAAGATAACCCTGACGACAGTCCAAGAATCAAAATATCAATCATTTCTGGCATCTCGCGTAGGCATGATTTTCTTGTAAACTCTGATTTTGCTCGAAGGTTCACTCTTTTGAAATTCTTCACACTTCTAATAATGTGCTGATAATAACAACGAACATCACAATGATCTAAATTCACAGGCATAACTAAAACGAAAATAGCTATGCATAATGCAAATGCTAAGGAACAAATTAGATCTATCACTTCATTACTCCTTTCATAATGCTTCGAATAATCAAAAGAGCAATACAGTCCATGATCATTGCAATTACCGTGCATATAACACCTGATGGCGTAAATAAGCCCTTTTGAAAGTCTGGCGATACTAGTGACAAAATGATCAACAGAACAACTGGAAGAAGACATACAATTCGAGCAGATAATCTAACTTGAGCAGTCTTTGTTGCTATAAGTCTTTGGTTCTTCTCTTGTAATTCAACCAACTCAGCAGTTTTTTGTAAAAGATTCTTAAGCGGAGAGCCTGTTCGATGTGAAATTACTAAGGCGCTAGCCAGCAAATTAACACCTGGAGCATCCAATCTCTCTGCCAAATCTTCAATAGCCTCTTCAATAGGAAAGCCGCACTTAATTTGCATATCAGCAATACAAAAACTTTCCGATACAACACCTTCTGTATGCTTACTAACATATTCAATAGACTGCGAAAGCGTAAGACCTGATCCAAGAGCAACAGCAATAGTCCTAAAAATCGAAGGCATCATATGAGCTATTTCTAAAGCAGATTGATGCTTAACATGTTCATATAGAAAATAAGGAACTAGAAATAACGAGAAAAGACCACAAAGTACACCGATTACAGACTCAAATAGAATGGCAAACAGAATAGATGCAGCTATACCACTAATGAAAAACAGTACAAAAGCGTCATCGACTAAAGTGATCCCATATTTGTAAAGAAAGCGATTGCGTAACTGCATTGATACATAATAGAAAGGCTCCCATTTGAGCAAACTCCGCATAAAAATACTATTTCGTGCAAATTGAAAAAACTGAACCACATAGCCTGTTATTCGCACGCTTGCTTGAGAGGCAGTTTTTTCTTCGTCATTACGTACAAGAAAATAGATAATTACTCCAAAAACACCTCCTGTGATTGTGGAAGTAATGACATCCATGAAGCCACCTCCTTTTTATTGAGTAATCCTTCTTTTATTGCGCGATTGATAAAAGAAGGAGTTTTTACAAAAAGCCAACTTCTTTTCTGCACATCAAACGACACCACCTCTTGAACCTCGATTGACCCTGACGAAGACAAAGAGATTTCTGAAACGCTGGTCACATACCGTTTCCCATCAGGAAACCTTTGAGACATAACTATCAAATCAAGTGCAGTTGCTATCTGCTGTTCTATGATTTCTGCAGGTAAGTCCATTCCAAAACGAGCCATTAACACTAAGCGCAATATTGCCTCTTGAGCAGTTCCGGCATGCAATGTTGTCAGAGAGCCGTCATGACCTGTATTCATAGCCTGCAACATATCAATGCACTCTTCGCCTCTTACCTCTCCTACGACAATGCGGTCCGGCCTCATTCGAAGTGCATTTCTCACCAATGATCTAATTGTTATTTCTCCTGTTCCTTCTATCGAAGCAGGACGAGCTTCTAGCCTGACAACATTTGGATGTGAATCAAACTTAAGCTCTGCTGAGTCCTCAATAGTGACAATTCTTTCTGACTTTGAAATTTCACATGAAAGTGCATTTAAAAGCGTAGTCTTACCAGATCCCGTGCCGCCAACAACCGCGATTCCCTGTCTGCATTTCACAGCCCAAGACAAAAACCTTGCAAGCCATTGAGGCAATGATTCCATTTGCACCAGCCGGTCCAAAGAAGTAATTTTTCCGGTAAATCTGCGAATAGTTACTGAAGTACCATTCACTGCAACAGGACTTGCCACTGCATTAACACGGTCCCCATTCTCAAGTCGAGCATCAACAATAGGACTCACTCTATCCAGTCTTCTACCTAATGGAGATAAGATGCGATCCATAACAATCAAAATCTGTTCTTCCGAGTCAAAGACTGTTTTTGATTCAAATAGCTCACCATTTTTCTCGTAAAACAAATTGTTGCAGCCATTAATCATGATTTCGGTAACATCTTTATCATTCAGTAGCGGCTGAATTGGACCAAGACCACACACTTCATTAATTACCTGCTCAATTGTTTCCTCATAGTCAACTGAGCTAAAGAGTTCGTCCTTTTCTTCATTAACAATTGCTTCACAGGTAACTCTTAGTTCATCTCTTACACGATCGATATCACTACCTGTAATAAGAGAAGAAACCGTGGAAAGTCCTAATCGAGAAACAAGTTTTTCTTTTAACTTCTTTCTGGCCTTCTGAAATAGTTCTTTTTGAAGTTGTGAGTCATTCTCTTCTTGCGTCTCAATTTGCTTAGCAACGCGTTCAAAGACAAGCATTAACCCACTTCCTTCCTCCTATTAAACAAGCTAAATGGCCTTTTCTCAGAAGTTGCTTGAAGTGCATTTTGAGCCTCACGCAACTGTGGAAGAATACCTAGCTCGTTAAGAAAATGCGCTAGTACAAAGGAAATTGATTGTACAAATGAGGTTTCTTCTTGTAACAACGTAGAAAGCTTTCCTTGCTGGATTAGCTCTTGAAAGCCTGGTCCTCCTTCAAAAATCCTAAACATCTTTGCTGCCTCAAGACCCACCTCAGCTTTTCCAACAGAAAAGTCCTGCTTGGCTTTTGGATTAGCCTTATTTTCGAGTCGGATAATACGTGTTCTTGCCACTCCAAGACGTACTGCAAGTCCGCTTACTTTTGCCAATGAATTAATGCACGTAAGAGGGTTCTCTGAAACTATAACTAGCCTATCTGCACATTGTGCTGCCTGAGCATAACAATCTGTTGATGCTGTCGTGGTATCTACAAGAACCAGATCAACCAAACCAGAAACAGCTTGGAGAAAATTACTCACACAGGGAAATAATGGTTCTGCCATTTCCGGCTTTACGCAGGGCCCAAATAAATACAAATTTTTATGGACACAAGTTGCCTTTTCAAGTAGGTTTTCTTTTTCTGAAGGGACATCAGCAACAAAATCAGAGAAATCTTTGGGCTGTCTAATTCCAAGCTTCTCAAATGCATTTCCATAAGACAGGTCAAGATCAACCAATGCCACCTTCAAACCCCAAGATGAAGCAAGAAGAGCCATCGAAGAAACAATCGTGGTCTTTCCCACTCCTCCTCGTCCTGAAGTAAACGTAAGAATCGGAGCTTTTAAAGTCTTATCAAGAGGAATAAGAGATTGTAAATAGGAATTTAACTCTTGGATACTGGCAACATAATCTGAAGCTTCTGGTAAAGGCTGAGAAAGCCTGTCAGCCCCATATGATTGATATCCTCTTCCAACCTTTACCAGATCTCCTAATTCCATAGGGTCAATTACTAAATCGACTCCCGCCTTGGCTGCTCTTGAACGAAGTGATCCAGACGCGCCAGACCTTACAAGTACCACACAGCGAGCGTTTCCATCTTTAACAATTGCAGCTGCAAGATTTATATCCGAAACATCAGAACCGGTATTACCAATTAATACTGAATAATCTTGAGGAGTTGAGTGCGAAACAATCGATCTAAGGGATGCTGCTGAATCAGCAAATTCACACCTATTGTTAATTCCTAGATAACTAAGAATAGCACCAAGCTCAACGCGTGCATCAAGACCTACGTACACAATCCACTTTTCTAACATTACGCTTCACCCCCTGGATTAGTAGACGAATCTGCTTGTGGCGCACTATTGCTGTCTTGGTCGACTGTTGGAGAAGCAGGGTTCTCTGGCTGCACATCTTCACTTGCAGATGATGAGTTTGATTGATTCGTCGTGTCAGATAAATCTTTTGGGTTCTCTTCTTCAACGTAAGAATTGTTGTGTAGTAAGTCCTGAGCGTTAATCTTTGATCCAGGAAGAGTAAAGCGGAGTGTTCCTCGAGCGTATGCTGAGAGCACGGCGGGAACCTGTTCTGGAGTCAATCCGAGCGTTACTGAAGAAGAAGTGTAAAGAGTGCCCTCGGTGTCATCTGACAATACCGAAATGTCCGAAGCAATACAGGTAATAAGAGAATCAGTAACCTCATATGCCGCAAGCTTTGTACCAGCACTGAGTCTCTCAGCTAATCCGTACTTCTCGCCATGAGAGATAGTGAGACCGATAAGATTTTCTGGAATAGTAATCTGAGAAGCAACTGATCGTAGATGAAGAGATACAACAGGCATACCAACTCCAATAACAGATGAAACCGTACGACCCATAACACTTTCTGGATCAGTAATTGCGCCTTCAGGAATCAAATCTGAAATCCAGCTTTTTACCTGAGTGTTAGAAGATGAGAGGGTTTCTCCAGGTTCTATTTGTTTAGTAGCCACCAAAATTGAAGTAAGCTCACCACCATATTTTTGCATTGCTTCTGCTCGTGACTTCTCCGCTTCAGCGCGGACACTTTGTACATATGCAAAGAAACAAAAACTAGCCAAAAGCGCGCTCAATACAGAAATTAAAATTCTTGTTTTCTTAGTCACTATTTATCCTCCCTCCATTTTCGATACATCGATTTTGTACTCAACTTA
>ERZ773005.654-NODE-654-length-24114-cov-12.102914_pt1 | contig 24114 bp, 19 predicted proteins | sample MGYA00580666_ERZ773005 | MGnify/ENA primary metagenome ERZ773005 (study PRJEB29015, sample SAMEA2737999) | human oral metagenome | biome: human oral; feature: human-associated habitat; material: dental | place: China | collected 2061 ...
CTTTCATTGCCCTCTTGCTCCCATTTAAAAGCCTCGGCGGCTGGTAGTATCCGTTACCCGGACTTGCCAATTCGCGCGAGTCTTATAAGTTTAATATTACGCGTAATAGAATTACAGGGGTTATTGTAACATACTCTATCGGGAAAAATCAAGTCCCTAGAATTAATGAGGCTTCGTTAGTCAATGAAAGCAGTGCGCAGTAGGCGATTAGATGATGCGGGGTCTTCTCTTTTTACGATCTCACAGCAAGATGCCGGCCGGTAGGAAATACGATACTATTGCCACTATCAACAAAACTGCATACCATATTCGCCGATCGCTGGGGTGCTTTTCCCAGATGTAGACTGCTAGCGCTCCTATGATTAGCCCTAACGGAAAAGCTGATATTGTGAATCCACCAAAGACTAGAGGCATCTTGAACTTCAGCCATAAAGTGCCAGCGATGGCCATCACAGTTAGCTTCAATAGATAGACTCCATCTGGCTCTAGTTTTTCATTGCCGCGACGGCTGAATACGCGGTTGCGAGCGTAAGTGCGTTGTTTGTGTCGCCGTGAAGCCATAATCTCAGTATATCACAAGCGCTATAACTACTTAAAAAGCCTCCCTATATCAGGGAGGCTTAGTTCCATGCAACTGATAGCGGCTTACATCTTGATCTCAGCGTCAACGCCAGCTGGCAGCGACAAGTTCTGTAGACTGTCGATCGTCTTTGGCGTAGCACCAGAGATGTCGATCAAGCGCTTGTGGACGCGCATTTCAAAGGATTCGCCACCCATCTTGTAGACATGCGGGCTTTTGACTACCGTATAAGTACTACGTCGCGTTGGCAACGGCACTGGACCAGCTACAGTAGCGCCGGTGCGTATAGCCGTAGCGACAATTTGCTGGGCTGATTGGTCGATAACTCGGTGATCGTACGCCTTGAGACGGATACGAATGGTAAGACCTTTATCTTCAGTCATATGTTCTCCTTTTGTCTCGTAACCTCCGCTCGAATCGGTTGCGTTAGCGTCTGGCAGAGTTCTCGAGACGATTATTCTAATACAGAGATACTATAGCAGCAATTAGTAATAGACGCAAGTATTGATTATTTTAGGAAAGTATGCTATAATATGCGGAGCGTGGCCTCATTGCGGACAGAGGCTACGGAGATTACCTATTTATCGTACCAAATGTGCGATGATAGTTGATAGGTTTATAATTACTACACACCTCGGAAGGAGGTGAAGTTATGAGTAATCTCGCAAAGGTTCTGAGAGAGACGTTTGGGTCTCTCGCAGAACTAGCCGGCTTTGTTGCTGCCATTCTGGTGGTGACGGCCGCTGCCACGCACTTTAGCGTGTCCTGGGCCTTGGCGCTGATTCGATAGCGCATAGCCACGACACGCAACCCGTCCGTCGCCCCGACCGGGTCGAGCCATCTGGGCTCCCCGGTCGGGGCATCTTACTTTCTGTACGATTGAACAAATTATTGTACTAGCAGACTGTCCTTAGCTGCTATATAAAAAATACCCCCGAGATATCGGAGGTATTTTATTCTAAGTAGTCTATTAATACAGATTACTTGATGATGTTGGTGACGACACCAGCGCCGACGGTACGGCCGCCTTCGCGGATAGCGAAGTCTTGACCTTTGTCCATGGCGATTGGAGCGAGCAGCTTAACCTTGAAGGTCACTTGGTCGCCCGGCATGACCATTTCCTTGTCAGCTGGCAGCTCAACTTCACCGGTTACGTCCGTGGTGCGGAAGTAGAACTGTGGCTTGTAACCCTTGCTGAATGGAGTGTGGCGACCGCCTTCCTCTTTCTTGAGGATGTAGACTTCGGCCTCGAACTCGGTGTGCGGAGTCAGCGTGCCTGGAGCAACGATAACCTGGCCGCGCTCGATCTGTTCGCGCTCGATACCACGTAGCAGTAAACCAGCGTTGTCGCCAGCTTGACCTTGATCGAGAGTCTTCTTGAAAGCTTCGATGCCGGTAACAACCGAGCTTTGAGTTGCTTTCAGACCAACGATCTCCACTGGGTCGTTAAGCTTAATAATGCCCTGTTCGATACGACCGGTTGCGACGGTGCCGCGGCCTTTGATCGAGAAGACATCTTCGATTGGCATCAGGAATGGCTTGTCTAGGTCGCGCTTTGGCAACTCGAAGTAGTCATCCATAGCCTTGACCAATTCCATGATAGCATCTTCGGATTCTTTGTCGCCCTCGAGAGCTTTGGTAGCTGAACCCTTGATGATTGGTGTATTGTCTCCGTCGTAGCCGTTGTTGGTTAGTAGCTCGCGAACATCCATCTCGACAAGCTCGACTAACTCTGGATCAGCCAAGTCCATCTTGTTGAGGAAAACGATAATCTTCGGCACGCCAACCTGGTGAGCAAGCAGCACGTGCTCGCGGGTCTGCGGTAGCGGGCCGTCGTTGGCGGCAACCACGAGGATAGCGCCATCGATCTGGGCAGCACCAGTAATCATGTTCTTGACATAGTCGGCGTGGCCTGGCATGTCGACATGTGCGTAGTGGCGCTTCTCGGACTCGTATTCTTGGTGCGAAGTCGCGATAGTGATACCGCGGGCTTTTTCCTCTGGAGCGTTGTCAATGTCCGCGTAGTCACGCGGCTTGTTCACGTCGCTTGGGAGCCGCTTAGCCAAGACATGCGTAATGGCGGCGGTCAAAGTCGTTTTACCGTGGTCGACGTGACCCATGGTACCGACGTTGATGTGAGGCTTTGAGCGATCAAAGTCTGCCATAGAAGTATTTCTCCTAACGTTAGTATTATTTTGTTCACGACGCGAGCTACCGCCGAAAGTGCTGCCACCTCGACAAAACGCGTCGCGCGTTACCCTTTATTATAGTGGAAAGACTGAGGTGTGTAAAGTAGTTTACGAGCGCAAACGCTTATCTAAATGACGGCAGACGATAAACAACCAAGATATAGCAAGAAGCGCAAGTATCGCTTCAACGGCGACGAACCAGAAGCTCTGCAGAATATAGCCTTGGGCGGTTAATATTGTCGCAAAAAATGGAAAGCCAAATGATAGTAGCCGCTGGCGATGTGTTAAATAATTGAAGTTTGACGGTAGGGCCAACATCGTCAATATTATTACCGCGATCACGCTGCGCGAAAAAACGAAGTGTGCTAAGTGCAATGTGTCGTTTGGGCAAAGTGATACACCTAGCATGCAAATTGCCAACAGAATGACCATCCAGGCTGATAATTTGGCGGCACGTGATTGCTGCAACCTGGCGTAACTCTGAGCCATGCCGATGCCGATAGCGATAAGCACCATACTTGACATGAAAACACTAGAGTTAAAAGCTAATGCTGAATGGCGATTAACAGCAGACTCGCCTAAACGACTGAGACTCCAGCTCATCCAGTGCGAGTCGTCGGATAGTACTATCGAGATTGACACTCCAGCAACCAGAATTACTGCATATAGCGCGCAAAGTATCTGCAAGTAGTTACCTTGCCAAAATCTTCGCACCCTTTCCATAACATAAGTATAACAGACAATCCGCTTTCACACTCCAGAAAGTCTAGAGCGTGGTAATTAAATAAGCCTGAATTTTATCCAGGCTTATTTTTGTAAGTAGCGATTATCGTGTAGGTTATTTGTTGCGCTTCTCGATAATCTCGGCAGCAACGTTCGGTGGAACTTCCTCGTAATGGGCCAGCTCCATCGTCGATGCGGCACGACCTTGGCTCATCGAGCGAATATCCGAAGTATAGCCGAACATGTTAGCCAGCGGCACGATAGCTTTGATTAGCTTAGCGCCGCCCATCAGGTCGTCCATACTCTCGATGCGGCCACGGCGGCTATTGAGGTCGCCGATGATATCGCCCATGAACTCCTCTGGCGTGGTGACTTCGACTTTCATGACTGGTTCTAGCAAGACTGGATCGGCTTGCTTGACGCCAGCGCGAGTCGCCAAATGCGCCGCCAAGCTAAATGCTAATTCGCTAGAGTCAACGTCGTGGTACGAACCATCGTACAACGTCGCCTTGACATCGACCACTGGGTAGCCGGCGATAACACCGCCATCCAGCGTTTCGCGGATACCCTTCATGACAGCTGGGCGGTACTCTTGCGGTACCACACCGCCCTTGATTTCGTCGATGAACTCAAAGCCCTTGCCTGCCTCATTCGGCTCGAAGCGTACCCAAACGTCACCGTACTGGCCGCGACCACCGGACTGTTTGGCGTGCTTACCTTGAACCTCAGCGGTGCCTTTGATAGTTTCGCGGAAAGCAACTTGCGGCTCGCCGACATTAGCTTCGACGTTGAATTCGCGCTTCATGCGGTCGATTAGAATCTCGAGGTGCAATTCACCCATGCCCGACATGATAGTTTGGCCGGTTTCTTCATCGGTGTGGATACGGAAAGTCGGGTCTTCCTCGGCCAAGCGCTGCAGGGCAATACCCATTTTTTCTTGGTCGGCCTTGGTCTTCGGCTCGACAGCGATTGATACCGGTGGATCTGGGAACTCAATGCTCTCGAGAGCGATCGGGTGGCTAAGATCGGCTAGAGTATTACCGGTGAAAGTATTCTTCAGTCCGACTACAGCGGCAATATCGCCAGCGCCGACCTGGTCGATCTCTTCGCGCTTATCAGCAAACATACGGACAACGCGGCCGATGCGCTCTTTTTCGCCAGTGGTGGTGTTGAGGACGTAACTGCCGGCTTTGAGGACGCCAGAATAAACGCGGATGAAAATCAGCTTGCCAACGAACGGGTCAGCAGCAATCTTGAAAGCTAGGGCTGCCATTGGCTCTTTGTCGCTCGGTTTGCGGCCAACTTCTTCGCCAGTTTTCGGGTTTTTGCCCCAAATTTCGTCCACATCAAGCGGACTTGGCAGATAATCGGCCATTAGATCGAGCAGTTTTTCGACAATCACGCCGCGGCCGTCGCCACCAGTAACCAAGTAAAAGTCGCCGGCTAGCACGCGCTTGCGCAGAGCGCTCTTTAGATCGTCAATGGTAATCGCCTCTTCGCCTTCGTCGAGAAACTTCATCATTAGGCCGTCGTCGGCCTCGACAGCATTCTCGACTAGCAGGCTGCGGGCATGCTTGGCTTTTTCGAGCATATCGGCTGGAATCTCGCCAACCTTCAGCTCGTGGTCGGTATAATCGTCATAAGTGTAGGCTTTCATATCAACCAAATCAACCACGCCGCAAACGTCTTTTTCGAAGCCAATCGGCAAATGGATTGGGAAAGCTTGCTTCGACAAGCGGCTGTGGATCGACTCGACAGATTTGTAGAAGTCGCCGCCAGTCTGGTTGATCTTGTTGATGAAACAGATACGCGGCACGTTATACTTGTTGGCCTGACGCCAGACGGTCTCGGATTGCGCTTCAACGCCCATTTTGCCGTCAAACACAGTGACCGCACCGTCGAGCACGCGTAGGCTGCGCTCCACCTCGGCGGTAAAGTCGATGTGCCCTGGCGTATCAATGATATTAATCTTGTGGCCTTTCCAGAAGCAGGTCACGGCAGCGCTGGTAATGGTAATACCGCGCTCTTTTTCTTGAGTCATCCAGTCGGTGGTGGCGCCGTCACCGTCACCTTTAACCTCGCCAATTTTGTGATTAATACCAGTACGGTATAGAATACCTTCGGTGGTAGTTGTCTTGCCCGCGTCAATATGGGCGATAATACCAATGTTGCGGTAGTTCTCTAGCGGAACATTTTTTGGGTTTGCCATACGGCTCCTCTTTCTCCTTTATAATCTATTTTTAAGCATTAGTAATAGCTCTTGCAAACTATTGTAGCATATTTTCAGCCAAGCGAGAAGTCACATAGTGTTTTCACTCAAGCTACTAGAACCTGCTCGCCGGCCAAGCGGTGTGCTACGACTGCTTGCGTTATCATATTCAGGAAACACTTTTCGTCTGCTTCAAGCGTCTCGCCGGTCGATTCAGCGACAACTAGTGATAATAGACGGTTTAGTTTGTCAGCACGATTAGACGTTTGACGGAAGTGGGCACGCGAAGCGCCCTTATCTAACAGCGGCTCAAGTGTTAAAATTGTCACACACTCGTCGTATACTTTGTCGGTATTGATCAATTTTTGCTGTAGAGGCACTTTGCTATCAGCACTCATGAAATAACTATCGTGATTGATTCGGCTTAGCGGCGCGCTCTCTTCGCGCGGCGACGCTGGGTATAATAAGAAGTCAGGCTGGGTCGTCCGCGCTGATAATGCCAGCATTGCCATCTCAGCCATACGCCATTGTGGCGGTTCATCGATATCAAGCGGACGTAAGTAGCTCATCGCTTGGCCAAGGCTTTCGTATAGTTCTACGCAGTCGCGACGCTGAGTTACTTCGCCTAGCGCTCGCTGACGAAAGACCGGCACATAGCTTGATAATGTCAATGCACCGAGCAATTGATCTTGCGATATAGGATGGCTAATCGCTTGGCCATAAATTTCACCCGAGATATCCGCTTTGATGATTTCGCCAAGTAGTTCTTGTGCGTAAGAGAGATAATTTAGCCGCAAATCGTCATCAGTATCAATAGACTGACATAGTGCATACTCGACATGACTCCACGCCGAATGAAAAAGTCCCGCCGGATTGCGGCGGGATTCGAATTGGCGGAGCGCTTGCTCAGCAGCGTCAGCTGGCAGATTCTCGGCAAGTGGACGGATAACAGCTAACGGCGCCTTGTTCATACTTTTCACTATAATGCGAAGTATAGTATTTATGCAAGCGTCTAATAAAAATATCACCACTAGGCATAGCGGTGATATCAAATACATGACAGCAAAAATTAGCTGCGGGCGAAGTGTGCGAAAGCGCGGTTGGCTTCAGCCATCTTGTGAGTGTCTTCCTTTTTCTTGAAGGCAATGCCAGTTTCGTTGCAGGCGTCAACGATTTCTGTCGCCAGGCGCTTGCTGTACGGCATACCGCTTTTACTGCGGGCAGCTTGGACTAACCACATGAAGGCAAAATGCTGCTGGCGATGACCCTGAATCGGAAATGGAATCTGGTAGTTGGCGCCACCAACGCGGCGAGATTTGACCTCAAAACTTGGGCTAATATTGCTGATAGCCTTCTCGAAAACCTCTAGCGGATCTTCGCTTTTCAGTGTTTTGGCGGCTTGCTCAAGAGCATGGTAAACGGCGCGCTCGGCGACTAGCTTCTTGCCGTTGAGCATTGATTTGTTGATTAAGCGCTGTACCAAAACCGACTGGTATTTGCGATCTGGCTGCAATTGGCGCTGGAGCTTTTTAGTAACTTTGCGAGGCATGATTACTTATCCTCCTTCTTGGTGCCGTATTTGCTGCGGCCTTGTTTGCGCTTAGAGACACCTTGCAAGTCAAGTGCTCCGCGAACGATGTGGTAACGCACACCCGGCAAGTCCGGTACGCGTCCGCCGCGCACTAGTACGACAGCATGTTCTTGCAGATTGTGACCTTCGCCGCCGATATAAGCCCAAACTTCATGGCCGTTAGTCAAGCGGACGCGAGCAACCTTGCGCAATGCTGAGTTAGGTTTCTTTGGCGTTTTGGTAGTAACTTTGACACAGACACCGCGTTTGAGTGGTGCGTCCTGATCGTAGTAACGTACCTTGAGGGCATTGTGGATGCGGCCAAGCGCCGGCGACTTCGACTTTTTGCCAGCAGTCTGGCGAGGCTTGCGCACCAGTTGGTTGATAGTTGGCATTCAACTTCTCCTAGTTATAATGATAAATTTGAGCTTGCTAAAGGCTCGTGGCGCAAGCGCTAATGCAGCAAACATCCGCTCGCATCTCGAGAGCCGCAGCATTATCACACCGATAACTCCGCTTCACCCGAGAGAAACTCTATGCTTTATTATAGCAAAAAACCTATCAGAGAGCAAGGTTTGCTTGTCCCCTGAGCGCCGGAGTCAGGAATAAACCCGACTAGCGATGATTGGACAAGAAATTCGCTTTCGTCGTTTTCGACTCATCAGCATAGACACGCATCTATGGAGCGAATGCGACAAGCAGATGGTGATATAAAGAAGAAAAAACACGATGTCAGAGGCGACATCAGTTTCTAGATATCGTCTGCTTGTCGCATTCGGCCGTCACTCAGCGGCGGTGGTATACCAGGCGTGGCTCCACCAGGGACGACACCCCTCCTGGTACGGTATCAGCCCCATGTCTTTGGGGTATCCCATGACATAGTCAGGCTTGTCTCCAAGCCGAACAAGCGGGATGACAGTGCTGCCGTACTCGTTCGTGGTAGGTGAGCCCACCACGACAGCAGAATACGACCGGTCATTGTCGTATTCGTGGTTGACCTGAATCTTCATACCGACCTTGAGGTCGGTAAGTACCAACGCTTCCGGGTGGAGCGGGTTGCGCTCCTCCTTCAGCTCGGTTGTGGTGATCGTGACAAGGAAGTCGTCGACGGCGACCTCCTCCGGCAAAGCAATCTGGCCGATGGCGATGATCTTGCCATCGCTCTTCTTGATCTCTATAGAGACGTCGTGGGTCATAATGACTCCTCTCGGTTTCCTCGTGGCGAATAGTCGCCCGCCTCAGACTGAGACAAAGACTACGCGTGATTCTCTATATCACACGAGACGAGGTCTCGACCGTCAAGTAAAAATTCTTCTTGCCTGCCAAGATCTCATCTCGTGTTTGTCTGCTTGTCAAAGTGCGCTTCTGGACAACGATTTGCTCGTTTTGTCAACGAAAGCTGATATATATCATATATGAGCGCGTAAGTCAATAGATTTACGCAATTTTGTTGAATTTTAGACAAAAATAGGTGAGAATAAGAAGCAACTACTTATCGTCTGCTCGCGATGCCTGCAGCCGCGGTATGTGCCGCAAAACGCAAGCGATATAGTATAATAGTCGTATGAATCCGCTTAACGATAATGACATCCAGTACGCTGGCCACCCCGAGCAGGCACCACACCCTGATCCGATAGCACCAGCTCCACATTATAAACCGCCGCGCGACCCCTTTCGGACGTTTCGTATCGTCATGATAATTGCTGGTATTGTTGCAGTTCTAGCATTGGTAGTGGTTGTTTCAGTGATGATGTTTGCTCGCTCCTCGACTAGTGAAACTACTAAAGAGAAAAAACCTGACGACACCAAAGTAGCTCACTTAACTGCCGCCGAGACTATCAAGCACGTCAATGTCTATTTCAAAGGTAAAGAAAAAGCTAAATCGTCAATCACCACTCCAGTCAGAGCTAAAGGCAGAAAGTTCTATACGGTCGTGCCTGATCTTGACCAAGTCGTCAGCTTGGCTGGCTATGTCGACAAAGATAAGGCAACTGCGCAGCGCGAATCGATCGAAAAGAGCATGGATTATGATGGTTTCACTCGTAAGGTTTTCTCGGAGGGTGAAAAGACGAATTATCTCGCTGACTTTACTCGAGAAGACGTTACTTGCCAATTAAGTACTGACATTTCGCAGCGTGATAAACTTGGTGATTGGATGGAAATTCGCTGTCTCGATGCTAAAGTATACGCTGAATACGCCGAAGCACAACAGCCAGTTGCTTCAGTCTATACGCCATTGACTAGTGCTGCTGGACAATACGGCTTTATCGGCAAACCTGCTCCGACTAAAGGTGCACTGGCCGGTTACCAATTGTTAGAAATTCCTGTAAGTACAGTATTGTATCAACGGATGACAGCTCCAGACAATCTAGGATTATTCTATCAAACACCAGATCGCCTATGGCACTATTTCCAAGATCGTAATCGTGGCGTTCTCGTAGTTTGTACGCTGTATAATACTAGCGAACTGCACATGGCTTATGCCGACCAAAAATGCCAGCCGGTTGGCGGTAGCACTAGAGATACCGTGATCTATACTGGCAAACGTTGACACTGCCGAGTCGAGTCAAGACATGCAAAAATAGCGAATCGCCTTTCGAGAAGAAATGCGCTTGATATCCAAGCAGATGCATTGATATACGAGGGTAAAAATATAATGCTATCTCCTTGCGAGACAGCATTATATTTTGTAGGCTTCAGTGCCTTACCTCTTAGCTACGATTCAGCGTCAACATCAGGGGTGATATCATCGGCTTCCTCGACGACACTTTCAGCGTACTCGTCAGCTGGCGAATCGTCTTGATCAGCGTCGAGCACACGAGCGCCAGTACCAACTGGAATTTTACGACCGATAATGACGTTCTCCTTCAAGCCGTTCAAGTGATCAGCCCGGCCGCTAGTAGCAGCATTGATCAACACACGAGTGGTATCTTGGAAAGACGCCGCACTCAACCAGCTATCACTCCAGATCGAAACTTTAGTGATACCGAGTAGCATTTGCATATATTGAGCAGGTTCCTTACCGGCAGCAACCAGCGCTTTGTTCTCAGCGACGACGCGCGCTTTGGACACGATATCGCCCATCACAAAGTCACTATCGCCTGGATCCTCAATTTGCACGCGACTAAACATCTGGCGCACAATGATCTCGAGATGCTTGTCGGCGACGTCTTGACCTTGAGCGGCATAGATGCGCAGCACTTCGTTGATGATGTAACGCTGAGTCGCTTCTGTGCCCTTCAGTCTCATCAAGTTGTGCAGATTCAATGAGCCAATTGTCAAGCGATCACCTGACTCGACATGATCATTAGCTGAAACTACTAATTTAGCGGTACCTGGAATTTCATACTTGACTGGTGCCGCGGCGTTAGCAGCGATAACAATAGTGTCTTCGGCTGTCTCAACTACGCCGTCGAATGGCGCAACCAGCGAACGGCTGTCACCTGTTCCTTCGGCGAGGATATCGCCGACTTTGACCTCAGAACCATCTTGCAAAAGTGGCTTGCGACCGTCTAGCGGCAAACGCTCGACACGGCCAGATTCTGGGGTGACTTGGACAATGTATTTCTTACCATCTTCCCAGATGTCAACCGTACCAGCAACCTCGGTAATGTAAGCTTGGCCTTTCGGATTGCGTGCCTCGAAGAGCTCCTCAACGCGTGGCAAACCTTGGGTGATGTCGCTACCAGCTACGCCAGAGTTGTGGAAAGTACGCAAAGTCAGCTGGGTGCCTGGCTCGCCGACTGATTGCGCGGCGATGACACCAACTGGCTGAGCAGCACCAACTAACTCGTTAGTCGCCATGTCGATACCATAGCTGCGGCGCGGAATACCTTCGAGGTTGTTAGTCGAGAGAATCGATTGGATCTTAACTTCAGTAATGTCTTGATCGGCATCAATCTTGTCGGCGATCTCGCGGGTAATCAGCTCGTTAGCGCCAACGTAGCCTGGTACGGCATCACGGGTGTAGCGACCGTATAGGCGATTGCCGAAGCTGATCATCGTTTCCTCAGTCTCGCTGCGATAAATCGTGTAGCCTTCATCGTCGCCTTCTTCGTCCTCGACAGTGAAGACGTCTTGCGAGACGTCAACCAAGCGGCGTGTCAGATAGCCTGAGTCGGCAGTCTTCAGCGCGGTGTCGATTAGACCTTTGCGCGAGCCGCGTGTCGCTACGAACGACTCCAGGCTCGACAAACCGCGCGTGTAGTACGAGCGAATCGGCAGTTCAATCTCGCGGTTAGCAGCGTCGACCTGGATACCAATCATGGCGCTAGCCAGCTTAACGTTGGAAATGTCGCCGCGCGCACCCGAGTTAACCATGATCGAGATGCTAGTATCGATGTGATGGAGGTTGTCTTGCAACAGCTTAGTAACTTGATTATCTACCTTGCGCCAAGCAGCCACCGTCAAGCTGTAACGCTCGTCGTCGGTGATCAACCCTTGGTCGTATTGCTCGGCAATCAAGGCAGCGCGCTCGTCGCCTTCTTTGATGATGTCCTCAGTTTGGTCGAGGTGGACATAGTCATCTTTGCCAGTTGATACGGCGGCGACCGTCGCGAAACGGAAAGCTAAACCTTTCATGCGGTCAGCTGTCTTGGCGGTTTCTTCGGCGCCGTAGCGATCAAAGATTTGCGCCAATACCTTCTTGAGCTCTTTCTTGGTCTGAACATTGTTGTTATACGGGAAATCATCCGGCAAGATCTCGTTGAAGAAAACGCGACCCAGTGTAGTATCGTGAATTTCGCCTTTGGCGCGCACGCGAATCGGGCTCTGCAAGTGGAGCTTGCCCATGTCATAAGCCAACTCGGCGTCGCGGCTATTAGCGAAGACGGCGCGCGTCTCGGTTTGGACGCTTGGCTTTTCGTACGTCAAATAGTAATTGCCGAGCACGATGTCCTGGCTGATACTGAGCACTGGGCTACCATCAGCCGGCTTGAGCAAGTTATTGACAGCACTCATCAATTCGCGAGCTTCGGCCTGCGCTTCGTCGCTTAATGGCAAGTGAACCGCCATCTGATCGCCATCAAAGTCGGCATTGAAACCGGCACAAACTAGCGGGTGTAATTGGATAGCTTTGCCTTCGACTAGCTTTGGCTGGAAAGCCTGAATGCTTAAGCGGTGAAGCGATGGTGCGCGGTTAAGCAACACATACTTACCCTTAATAACCTCGTCGAGCGCATCCCAAACAACCGCTTCGCCCGATTCAATCAAGCGCGTAGCGCTGCGAATGTTGTGGGCGTAATCATGTTCAATTAGCCAGCTAATGACAAACGGTTTGAACAGCTCTATCGCCATTTGCTTTGGCAGGCCGCATTGGTTGATTTTTAGCTTCGGGCCGACAACGATCACCGAGCGGCCAGAATAATCGACGCGCTTACCGAGCAGATTCTGACGGAAGCGGCCCTGCTTACCTTTGAGCATATCACTTAGACTCTTGAGCCGGCGACGATTACCAGTAGCGTTGACCGCCCGGCCACCGCGCGCTGCCGAATTGTCAATCAAGCTATCGACAGCCTCCTGCAGCATGCGCTTTTCATTGCGTTGAATTACTTCCGGCGCGTTTAACTCGATCAATTTCTTGAGACGATTGTTGCGGTTAATAACGCGGCGGTAAAGATCATTCAAGTCGCTTGTCGCGAATCGGCCACCTGCTAGCGATACCATCGGCCGCAAATCTGGTGGGATAACTGGCAGGACTGTGATACAAAGACTGGACGGTTTGATGTCGGCAGCTTGCATGCCTTCGAGCACTTTGAGCCGCTTGAGAAGTTTCTTCTCGCGTTGGCCCTTAGCGTTCTCAGCTTCTTCCTGCAAATCAGTTATAAGCTTATCGAGATCAATCTCATCAAGCATCCTCTTGAGCGCTGTACCGCCCATCGCTACTTCGACGAGCTCCTCATAAGCCTCCGGCAAGTTACGATAATCGGTTTCGCTCATCAGCGCATGTTTTTGTAAGCCCTCAAGTTGAGCTTTCTTGGCATTATACTGATCTTCTAGTTCGTCTAGCTCTTTACTTTGTGCTTCAGCTAGCGCCTTGATGTCGGCGCCCTCGGCGGCAGCTTCACGCTCATAGCGAATCTTGATTGCTTGGCGGCCAGCTTCGGTCTCGGTTTCTAGGTCGGCCAACATTTGATCGCGCTTTTCTTCATCAACTTCCAAAATCACGTACGTTGCGAAATAAGCAATCCGCTCTAGGTTGCGCACTGTGATGCCAAGCAGCAAACTCATGGCGCTCGGCGTACCGCGCATAAACCAAATGTGTGCTACCGGCGCTGCTAGGCTGATATGACCCATGCGCTCGCGGCGAACAATAGACTTGGTGACTAGCTCGCCGTTTTTATCAACCGCTGCCTCGCGGCTGCGCACGCCTTTGAGCTTAGAATCGTGCGGATTGATATCTTTGACTGGACCGAAAATCCGCTCGCAGAACAAACCATCGCGCTCTGGCTTTTGAGTGCGGTAATTGATTGTTTCCGGCTTAGTAACTTCGCCGTTGCTCCATTTGTTGACGTCTTCCGCGCTGGCTACTACCAAGCGTACCGCGTCAAAATCCGCGATACCGGACGTAGAAACTACTCGCGCCATCTTACGCCTCCTCCTCTTCGTTATCGTTATAATCATCTTCCGAAATCTGACCGTTATCATCGATGTCGCGTACACTCATACCGTCGTCGATATTGCCAATACCGTCAGATTCATCTAGATAAGTTTCATTATCATCGTCGTTAGCTGGAATAGTTTTATCATCCGGGCCGCTAGTCGCAATCAAGTTCTCGGCATCTATGTTGTTAGTGTGCTCGTCGACCAAATCAACGCGCAGGCACAATCCTTGCAGCTCTTTAACCAAAACGTTAAAGCTTTCTGGTAGCTTCGGACCGGTGATAACGTCGTGTTTAATAATCGATTCATAAGCTTTCGCGCGTCCGTAAACATCGTCGGACTTAATCGTCAGCATTTCTTGCAGAGTTGTTGCTGCGCCGTAAGCCTCGAGTGCCCAGACCTCCATCTCACCGAAGCGCTGACCACCGTTTTGGGCTTTACCGCCGAGCGGCTGCTGCGTCACCATGGTGTACGGGCCGGTTGAGCGGGCGTGGATCTTGTCGCTAACCATGTGGTGTAATTTAATCATATGCATGACACCGACTGTAGTGCGTTCCTCGAAAGCATCGCCGCTGCGGCCGTCATATAGCTGGCTCTTACCATCTTTAGCGAAGCCAGCCTTCTCGAGCTGCTCCTCAATTGTCTCGTTACTAACACCATTAAACGGTGACGTAGCAACTTTGTAACCGAGTGCTTTGGCAGCCATACCGAGATGCGTTTCGAACAGCTGGCCAAGGTTCATGCGGCTAGGCACGCCTAGCGGGTTAAGCACTACATCGACTGGCGTACCGTCAGCTAGATACGGCATGTCCTCGACCGGCAGAATGCGGGCTACCACACCCTTGTTGCCGTGGCGTCCAGCCATCTTGTCGCCGACGCTGATTTTGCGCATCTGCGCAACGAAAATCTGGATTTGCATCAGCACGCCGGCTTTCAGTTCATGGCCATTCTCGCGGCTGAAGACCTTGACGCCGACGACCTTGCCGCCGCCAGCGTTATTCATACGCTGCGAGGTATCGCGGACGTCTTTGGCTTTCTCACCGAAAATTGCCCGCAGTAAGCGCTCCTCGCTAGAGAGTTCCTGCTCGCCCTTCGGCGTAATTTTACCGACCAGCACATCGCCAGCTTTAACTTCTGAACCAACCTGGACAATACCGTCTTCATCCAAATGGCGCAAGCTGTCCTCGCTGACGTTCGGGATATCGCGAGTAACGATCTCCGGACCAAGCTTGGTTTCGCGGACTTCGACCGAATAATCTTTGATGTTTACAGATGTCAAAGTGTCATCTTCGACTAAGCGGCGACTGATAACGATAGCATCTTCCATGTTGTAGCCGCCCCACGGCATGAAGGCGACCAGCAAATCTTTACCTAGCGCCAGTTCACCCTCGGCAATTGACATGCCTTCGATCAAGATATCACCCTTAGCAACTTGCTCGCCGCGCTCGACGCGAACTTTTTGATTGATACAGCGATCATCGTTACTCTTGGCAAAGTGGATTAGATCGTACTTTTTGACGCCATCGGCATATTTGACTTCTATGCTGTCGCCATCGGCGCGAATGACTTCGCCGTCAGCATCGGCGACGATTAGCTGGCTGGAATCGCGCGCAATATTAGCCTCGATGCCAGTGCCAACTGTCGGCGCTTGCGGCTGCAATAGCGGCACTGCTTGGCGCTGCATGTTGGAGCCAGTCAACGCGCGGTCGACGCGGTTCTTCTCGATGAATGGCACTAGGCTAGCGGTCGAGCCGAGAATCTGCTTGTGCGAAGCATCGATCAACGTAACCTCTGACGCATCGACGCGGCTCGGCTGCAAGAATTTGCGAGCCGACACACGCGGGCTTTTCAGATTATTATTTTCGTCAAGCTTCACGCCAGCGTCAGCTATTACTTCGTTGATTTCCTCAGAAGCATCTAGATAGACTACCTCGTCGGTTACGTGGCCATCAACAACTTTGCGATAAGGCGTCTCGATAAAGCCGTACTCGTTAATACGCGCATAAGTAGCTAAGTTCAGCACCAAGCCGATGTTAGCACCTTCCGGAGTTTCTACCGAACAGATACGCCCGTAGTGTGTCGGATGAGCGTCGCGCACTTCAAAGCCGGCACGTTCGCGGCTCAAACCGCCAGGCCCCATTGAGCTCAAACGGCGTTTATGGCTAAGTTCCGAAATCGGGTTGACCTCGTCAAGTAGCTGGCTGAGCTGGCTCGAAGCAAAGAATTCGCGCACCGCCGCAACGACCGGGCGGGCGTTAATTAATTGGCTCGGCGTGACGTTTTCTAGGTCGCTCATGCTCATGCGATCCATGGCATTACGCTGCATGCGCAGCATACCGACGCGGAATTGGCGCGCCACCAGCTCACCGACTAGCTTAATGCGGCGGTTGTCGAGCGCGTCGATGTCATCGCCTGGCTCTTGGGTGTTGTTCATGCGAATCAGCTCGCGAATAATCGCCACCAAATCATCTTTTTGCAAAGTGCGATTTTCGGCGGTGTTTGGCACGTCTAGCCCTAAACGCTTATTGATTTTGTAGCGGCCGACGCGGCTGTAGTCAAAGCGTTTGAAGTCGAAGAACATTCGCTCGATCATTTGCCGGGCATTATCAACCGTCGCTAAGTCGCCTGGGCGCAAACGCCGGTAAACTTCAATTAATGCTTCGTTGACGCCGTGTGCTGGGTCTTTTTCTAGCGTTGCCTCAATGTACTTGATGTCGCCGGTATCGATATCGTCAAATAATTCCTTGATTTCCGACACTTTGCTATAACCGAGAGCTCGCAAAAACGTCGTCACAGCGATCTTGCGGCGGCGGTCAATCTTGACATAGATCGCACCGCTAGCGCTAGTCTCAAACTCTAGCCAGGCGCCGCGGCCAGGGATAAGCTTAGCGTTGTACAGATTGCGCCCAGCGCCTTTCTCGGCAGTGTAGAAAATGCCCGCCGAACGAATCAATTGGCTAACCACCACGCGCTCCGTACCGTTGATGATGAAAGTCGCGCGATCGGTCATCCATGGGTAATCGCCCAAGTAGATTTCTTGCTCTTTGACCTCGCCAGTTACCTTGTTTGTCAGTTCAACTGTCACCGAGAGCGGCGCCTCAAACGTCAGGTTATTTTCTTTAGCGAATTTCTCGTCGTTTTTTGGGTCTTCAAATTTGTAATCTTTGAAGCGCAGTTCAAGTTTCTGCCCCGTATAATCTTCGATCGGATTAAGTTCCGCGAAAATCTCGCTTAGGCCTGTCTCGACGAAATCTTGCCAAGATTCCTTTTGATGAGCCAAGAGATTTGGCACCTCGACCGCAGTATCTTCTTTAGTAAAGAATACTCGCTTGACCGGGGTGTGTTTTGCCGTCGTTGCTTTTGGCATGTTACTCCCTCGTTGTGGTTAAGTTTGATTAAGCCCTGACAGAGGCGGGTTGTCCGCTATCAGAGTTGGCACCGAAGCTTTACTAAATGGAGGTACGCGCACCCTAAAACGCCACGCCACAGGCGCAGTGCACAATCAACCCGCATTACACAATCTTCATTAACTATGATTATAATTGCGCGAAGTCGTCGAGTCAAGAGTTTTTGGTAATAAAAACAAGAAAAATCCCCGCCAGTTTTACCTGGCGGGGTGGCTAGGGACGGCTCCCCCTAGCTGGAGTGTCTCCTCAAAAGAAGAGGAGACCGGGCTAGTCCTCTTCACCGCGCCGTATGGCGCGGAGATTTCTAAGACTTCGCACTTCTGCTCGCACGAAAAGTGCGAGCAGGTATGTGGCTGAGAGTAAGACTATTACTCCCAGCCACATTTTGTCTACTATCAATAATTTGATAGTAGACAGGACGACGGTCACAGCATAAAAAAATGCTGCAACCAACCCGCAGACAGCACGTCTACTGCCTGCAGTCATCGTCGGCACGAGCAACATTGCAATCGTGCCGACGATGACTGAGGACATAATAATGTCCTCCAGTAGTTTAATCATTTTTTCACCTCCTTAAAATGACCAAACTAGTTGATATTATACCACATTACTCCCTAAAATACTACCCCTACCCAAAACCATAAGTCCGCCAAAAACCACCGCCGCTGTAGTGCAGCTACCCAGCTAACTGACTTAATTCGTGGCTATTTCTCGGATTTCGCTGACTTACCTTTGCTGCTTTTACGGCCGATCACCTCGTCAACTACACCATATTCTAATGCTTCATCGGCGCTCATCCAGTAGTCGCGCTCCATGTCGGCTTTGACCTTGTCGAGTTTTTGACCGGTATTGCCAGCTATGATTTTCGCTAACCGCTCCTTTAGCTCCATAGCCTCGCGCAAGCTGATTTCTTGATCAGTAACCTTGCCTTGAGTACCGCTAGACGGTTGATGAATCATCACCCGGGCATTTGGCAACACGAAACGCTTACCTTTGGCGCCGCTCGACAGCAGGAAGGCGCCCATGCTAGCCTGCAAACCAATGCCAATAGTCTGGACGTCTGGCTTAATATATTGCATAGTATCGTAAATCGCCAAACCGTCGTACACCACGCCGCCCGGGCTGTTGATGTAGAGCTGAATGTCTTTATCGGGATCTTCGTTAGCCAGATGCAGCAGCTGCGCCACGATGACATTAGCTGTCGCCTCATTAACTTCCTCGCCCAGGAAGATTATGCGATCTTCTAGCAAGCGCGAATAAATATCATAGCCGCGTTCGCCGTCGCGCGTGCGGACGATTACGTTAGGTACTAAATAATTCGATGGTTTCATACCCCTAGTCTAGCGCAAAAATTAGCACTCGTCAAGGCAGAGTGCTAATTATCCTTGCTAGCGCGCAATACCTGTTATTTGGCGGCTTTTTTGCTCTTGGCGTTCGGCTTCTTGGCGGCTGGCTTAGAGGTCTCGCTGCTTTTGTTAGCTTTGTCGGTAGCGATAGTGCTTTTCGCCGGCTTGGTCTTTGATTTATCCTCTGGCAAATTTAGCTCGACAAGCTTATCTACTGTTTTCTCGGTAATCAAGCGGTTGGCAATCTCGCGTTGTGCTTCTGGCTGGTCAAAGCGTTTAGCCATCTCCGCATTATTGGCATATTGCTGTTTGTAAGCATTGATGTGCGATGCCAGTTCGTCGGCAGTCGCCTCGATTGCCAACTCTTTGCTAAGCTCAGCCAATACCAGGCCAGCTTTGATACGCGCGTCGGCCGCCTCGTTGGCCTCGGCTTTTAGCCAGGCGTCGCGATCAGCTAAACCGCGCGACTCGTAGTATTGCTCAAGCGTCATGCCGCGGTACCGCAGGTTCTGCACCAAATCCTGCTCAAGCGAGCGAATCTGATCTTGGCGCAATACCTCTGGCACGGCAACGTCGCTAGATTCAACCAATTGCTTGACCAGATCGTCTTTCAGTTGGTCGGTAGCCTGGCGTTCTTGCTGAGCGGTGATTTCCGCCTCAATATCTTGGCGCAAATCATTCATCGAAGTGTATGGCCCGGCCTTGGCGGCGAACTCGTCGTTCAATTCCGGCAGCTCTATTTGATTAACTTTTTTGACAGTCGTTTCGAAAACTACCTTAGCGCCTGCCAGATCTTTAGCATGATAGTCCTTGGGAAAAGTCAGCTTAATATCTTTTTTGTCGCCAGCCTTCGAACCAACTAGCGCCTCTTCAAAACCTGGAATAAACGAGTTGCTGCCAAGAGTTAGCGGATAATCTTTGCCGGTGCCGCCCTGGAAAGCTTCGCCATCACGTTTGCCGACGAAGTCAATAATCACCTCGTCGCCGTCGCGGGCAGCCTCTTTAGTCTCTTTCTTTCCAGCCAAGCCTTTGCGGATTCGCTCGATCACTTCGTCGATATCGTCCTTGGTAACCTTGGCGGCCTTTTTTACCGCTTTGAGCTTTTTGTAATCACCAAGCTTAACTTCAGGCATAACATCAGCTTCAGCCGTGAATTCCAGCGTCTCGCTAGGTACAAACTTCTTCAGCTCGACTTCTGGGCGATCCAGTACTTGCAATTTGTTGCTAAGGAAAGCCTCAGCGACAGCGCGATTAATCGCCGCCTCTAGCGTTTCTTGGCTAAGCGTGTTCGGGTCAGCGTGTTTTTTGACTACAGCAATTGGCACGTGCCCCTTGCGGAAACCGTTAACTTTGATATTTTTGGCCATTCGCTTGAGCGCAACTTGCTCTGCCGCTTCGAGCTCCGGCTGGCCCGCGGTTATCGTCACCAGGACGCGCGTTGCCGATAATTTCTTCACAGTCGTCTTCATAACGACGTATTATAACAGATTACTAGCAAGCCGGCTACTTTTCTGGCAAGACTTTTATAGTATATCTGACAAGTCAAAGATGTCGTCTTCTTCGTCTTGCCTCTCGTGGTGGCGGCGGTCGCTAACAGCGGTAACCACTCGCTCGAAGCTAACCTGCTGCTCGCTGCCATCGTGAATATTCTGCAAATTGTATAAGCCTTTAGCTACAGATTGCTCATCGACAGTCATAACATAGCGAACACGCTTTTTGATGGCCTCTTTGACTTGGCGATCAATTGGCCGACCTGTATAATCGACCTCGACCGAAACGCGCTCACTGCGTAACTTTTCAGCAATTCGTTCGGCATCATCTAGCACGTTGCCGACTGTCACGATATAAGCTTGCGTCGCGCTCTCAAGGTGCCGCACACTAGAATGGCGTGTTAGCATCTCAATAATATTCGACATATCAGATTGCCCGCCAACTGAGCTCTGCAAATCGTTATTGACGTAGCGCCCACCCTTGTAGAGAAGTGCGCTATGCATAGCATCGGCTTCGGTGAAGTCAAAGATAATCCCGCCTGTGTATTCCGGGTGCGCTAGCGTGATGTCGAGAATAACATTATCAATGCCAAGCCGCTCTAGCCGCTCGTACAGCGCCACTAGATTGACATAACATTCGCTATGACGAATAACTTCTGGCAAATCTTCGGCTGATTTGGCAGTCAAAAGCTTGGACAGCTTCTGCAGAACTTCGCCAGAATGCGACAAACCGACAATATCAATAGCCCGATCACGAAACTTATCAGGGGCTAGGGTTCGCTTTTGCGCTAGCAGACGCGCCATTAGGCTAGTCTGAACGGTGTCGAGATCTAGATATTCACTCAGCAATAGTTCGAGCATTTCCGAATCATTAATCCGCAAATTGTAAGCTGAACGTTTAATACCCATAGCGTCCAGCCCGCGCTTAGCGATAGCTATGGCCTCGACGTCAGCGCGTGGAGACTCGCAGCCAGCATGCTCGTAACGCAACAGATACGCCGCGCTAGGATACACTGATACGCTAAAAGCGCCTGACACGATATCGTAGCGACGGCGATTTTGTAATTTAGCCTCGGTGTCGATATCATATTCTTCGTAGCCGTAGAGGGTCGCAGCGTAGCGCCATGATTGTTCTACTAGCTGGCAAGCGCGAACCGTATCTGGATAGCGCACTTCTGAATCAGTAATTACATTGGATGCTGGTGCCATCATGTGTCTATTATAGCATAAATATAATTATTTTTCAAGTAGATTAAGCTTGCAGCGGCGAAGCCACTCGTACATAGCGATGCCAGCCGCCACGCCGACGTTGATGGAGCGGGTCGAGCCGAATTGCTCGATTGCGGCGATCGCTTGCGCTCTCTCGAGAAGCTCCGGGCGGATACCTGAATGTTCAGCTCCAAAAAGCAATACCGCCTGCTCTGGCAACATCGTCTGGTTGAGCGGCTGCGAGCCTTGCACGTTATCAATAGCAATCAATGTTTTGTCGCCAATTACCGCTATAAAATCGTCAACTGACGCATAATAACAGATGTGAAGATATTTGTCGGTCATCATGGCGCCACGTTTATTCCACTGGCGGCGGCCGATGATGTGGACGCGCCGCACTCCAAAAGCGTTGGCGCTACGAACGATCGTACCCATATTAAAATCGTGCTCGACATTATCAACCGCAATCTCGAGCGTGTGCGCCCGCGCGTCAAGATCACGCACGATATCGTCGATAGGCGCGCCCTTGTATTTGTCGATAACATTGCGTTTGTCATTATTCATGATTATTAATTATAAGATTTTTCGTTAAGAATTGAAAAGCCTAAGGTGAAATGAATACTTACTGCCTTTCTATCGTAACTCTCACAGAGTACAGCTGCGGAATCTTTACAGGTTTATCGAAATCAGTTAGAATAATGAGGCAGGTTGTTAATTATACGCAGATGTGGCGGAATTGGTAGACGCGCTAGCTTCAGGTGCTAGTGCCCTTCGGGGCGTGGAGGTTCAAGTCCTCTCATCTGTACCAAAATCTGGAAAACAATCAGGATAAAATACTGTTTGACGGATCGCCCGCGCTCCGACCCGCCGAACAGTATTTTATCCTGATTATTTTTTGGCGTAGTGATTTGGTGCTAAAGTGGGCTCTAGCGTGAGCATAAAATCGCACCATAGAGCAACCGGAAGCGAGTGTTTTTACTGATTATTTATCACTCACAGGCAGGATATCGCCGCTAATCATCCCTGTTAGTGAGCGCAAGTTATCACCTACTTTGACGCCTGGATTCATGATACCTAACGGATCAAAAGTCTTTTTGATGGCAGTATACATCTCACGGGTGCGATTATCTAGATGCTTATAGGCAAAGTGTGCCGCTAGACGCCCTTCAGCAGACTGCCCTATAAGTGCGCCGTTATATTTCAACGCTAGATTTGATAATTCGTCAAATATCTTGAACAGTTTTTGCTTGTCTCCGACTTGACGTAGCGACAATGTCGGATGAATGGTGTACGTCTCGGCCAAAATATGTCCAGATACCGGTAAGCTACAATGCAATTTATTCGACAAAACTTCCAGGGACTTAGAAAACTCGTCGAAGCGTCCGGACGGTATACGAATATCGCTGTATATACGTGGAGCGAACGCCGGATTTCTATCTGGCAGCTCGATATAGCGAGCGACATCGAGAGCCGACAGTAAGACCTCATCGGTGGTCTCCTCGCCAGCAGCGACTAATTTGACGCCATTAGCATTACTGAACGCTCTTTGGATTCTCTTAATATTGCGAGAACGAGCGCGAGCATTGAAATCGTCAAATCCAGCGATGATAACCGCTTGAGGATCAGCACTATCCAACCCGTACCAGTCGAATCGTCGGCCGGCGGCAATAGCCGCGTTGAACAGCTGCGCGTCGAAATATTCAGCAAAAGCAACACCAGCGTCGCGTAATGTCTGCACGGCATCAGTCGCCGCGCTCGTCGAAGCAAATACTAGCGCGAAAACGTCAACGCTTTGACTACGGAACTCTGTACGCAGGATCATCTCGCTAATCACACCAAGAGTCCCTTGTGCACCGAGAAATAGCGGTGTTAAGTCAAAATGACTGTTGTTCTTAACAGCAGCGATAGCACTATAGCCAGACTTATCGTATTCTGGCAGCGAAGCTATTACATCTTGATACTCGTCAATAATAGCGTCTATATCGCGATAAATGTCGCCTTCAAGCGTTTGCAGGCCTTTCTTGCGACTGAGCTCGCGGCGACTGAGTTGACCAGTTTGTAAGATGTCACCGTTAGCTAAAACTATCTCAAGTTGGCTAACAAATGCGCTTAAGTCACCATATTTACCGCTAGTAAGACCAGCTAGACTTTCAGCGATTGCTCCGCCGACCGTACAGTGTGCATCTACGCCGTCAAGCGCCGGTACATCAGTTCCTTGAAGATTAAGAGCTTGGCGCAGTGCTCCAACGGTCGCACCAGATTGCAAGCGAACTAACCGCTGCTTGGGATCATATTCATAGATATTGTTCATATGGCGAGTTGTTGCAACGATTGCGCCTTGACCGATTGCACCACCCATCACCCCCCTTCCTGCACCGCGTACAGTGATTGCCTTGATATGGCCGCGTTCAGCCAGCTGCCAAGACAGACGCGCTACTTTGCGAATATCATCAGTATTGCGCGGTGATACAACCATCTCTGGAGCCAGACTAAGCACACCGGCATCGCTAGTATAGATTTGCCGTATATCAGGCCGAAAATCAACCTCTCCTAACAAATGTCCGCGCAGATAATTAGCGATTTTACTCATACACCCTCGTTTTCATACTAAATCTATTTTAGCATAAGCGAAGGAAAATTTTCGCTAATTTTGATAAGTTTGCTATAATAAATATCGTAAGCAGGTACAAACCAAGCTCTCAGTTGCCGGCTTGCCAAAATTTACAACTCAGCTATGCGGATGTGGTGGAATTGGTAGACACGCATGCCTTAGGAGCATGTGCTTTCGAGC
>ERZ773005.655-NODE-655-length-24109-cov-11.528311_pt1 | contig 24109 bp, 21 predicted proteins | sample MGYA00580666_ERZ773005 | MGnify/ENA primary metagenome ERZ773005 (study PRJEB29015, sample SAMEA2737999) | human oral metagenome | biome: human oral; feature: human-associated habitat; material: dental | place: China | collected 2061 ...
CGGCAGCGACGAGCGCCCTGCCCTCGTCATCCGTCTCGTACTTCTTGAAATTCTTGATGAAGCGGCCGGCGAGATCCTGCGCCTTCTTGTCCCACTCAGCCGGATCGGCATAGGTGTCGCGCGGGTCGAGGATCTTCGTATCGACGCCTGCAAGCTCCGTCGGGATGTCGAACTCAAAGTACTTGAGCTTCTTCGTCGGCGCCTTGTTGATCGAGCCGTTCAGGATCGCGTCGATGATGCCGCGCGTATCCTTGATGGAAATGCGCTTGCCCGTGCCGTTCCAGCCCGTGTTCACGAGGTATGCCTTGGCGTCGCTCTGGCGCACCCTCTTGACAAGCTCCTGCGCATACTTCGTTGGCGGCAGTTCGAGGAACGCCTGGCCGAAGCATGCCGAGAACGTCGGCGTCGGCTCCGTGATGCCGCGCTCCGTGCCCGCAAGCTTCGCCGTGAAGCCCGAGAGGAAGTAATACTCCATCTGCTCCGGCGTCAGGATCGCGACGGGCGGCAGTACGCCGAAGGCGTCCGCCGAAAGGAAGATGACCTCTTTGGCCGGAGGCGCAGAAGAAATCGGACGCACGATGTTCTTGATGTGGTCAATCGGATAGGAGACGCGCGTGTTCTCCGTCACGGACTTGTCGGCAAAATCGACCTTGCCGTTCTCGTCGACCGTGACATTCTCCAGAAGAGCGTCGCGGCAGATGGCGTTGTAGATGTCCGGCTCGGAATCCTTGTCGAGGTTGATGACCTTCGCATAGCAGCCGCCTTCGAAGTTGAAGACGCCGTTGTCGTCCCAGCCATGCTCGTCGTCGCCGATCAAGAGGCGCTTCGGGTCGGTCGAGAGCGTCGTCTTTCCTGTACCCGAGAGGCCGAAGAAGATCGCCGTGTTCTTGCCCTCGAGATCCGTATTGGCCGAGCAGTGCATGGCGGCGATGCCCTTCAGCGGCAGGTAGTAGTTCATCATCGAGAACATGCCCTTCTTCATCTCGCCGCCGTACCACGTATTGATGATGACCTGCTCGCGGCTCGTGATGTTGAAGGCGACCGCTGTCTCCGAATGAAGTCCGAGTTCCTTGTAGTTCTCGACCTTTGCTTTCGATGCATTGTAGACGACGAAATCCGGCTCGAAGTTCTCCAGCTCCTCCTTCGAGGGCAGGATGAACATATTGCTGACGAAATGCGCCTGCCATGCGACCTCGACGATGAAGCGCACGGCCATGCGCGTGTTCTTGTTCGCGCCGCAGAAAGCATCGACGACGAAGAGACGCTTGTCGGAAAGCTCCTTCTTCGCGATCTTCTTGAGCTCTTCCCACGTCTCCTGACTTGCCGGATGGTTGTCGTTCGGATAGGCGTCCGACGTCCACCAGACCGTATCCTTGGAGTTCTCGTCCATGACGATGAACTTGTCCTTCGGCGAGCGGCCCGTAAAGACGCCCGTCATGACATTCACGGCATCAAGCTCCGTGAGCTTCCCCTTCTCAAATCCCGTGAGGTCGGCCTTCATCTCTTCTTCAAAAAGCTGTTCATAGGACGGATTATGGACGACTTCCTTTACGCCAGTAATCCCGTACTTTGTCAGATCAAGTTTTGCCATGTTTCTCTACCTCTTTCATAAAAAAGTTGAGTTTATAGCTTCCACTTACTTTCTTTCTCTCTCTTCTAGGGAAATCCTGCTTGTTTTCAATTTTTATTTATGAAATTCCCCTTGAGATTCCACTTGAAAAGTCTTATTTCATCGCAAAGTCTTCCGCTGCCATGCGCATCTCCATCTTCTCGCACACTGCGCGATGCAGGATTTCAGCCGTTTTCAGCGACGCCAATCCCTGCGGAATCGGGCTTTCGTTCAAGGAGGCGAGCTTGTCGAGCTGCGCGAACTCGTCGAGTCCCGCACGCTCTTCTCCGAGCGCGTCCAAGACGCTTTCGTTGAACTTGTACGGGCTTGCCGTCGAGACGACGACGAGCGGTCGCTTGCTGCCCGTCTCCTTCTTATACGCCTGTGCCACGCGGTACGCGACAGCCGAATGCGTGTCGAGCACATAATGTTCCTTCTCGTAGACCTCGCGAATCGTCGCCTTCGTCGCCGCGTCGTCGACCCAGCCCGCCCAAAACGTCTCCTTGAGATTCTGCAGCACGGCCTCGCCGACCTCGTACCTGCCCTTTGCGGCAAGCTCCTCCATCCAGCCCCTGACCGGCGCCGCGTCCTGCGTCTCATGATAGAGCAGACGCTCAAGATTGCTCGAAATCAGGATGTCCATGGACGGCGAGATCGTCTTGTAAAAATCGCGCTTTTTGTCATAAACGCCTGTCTGCAGGAAATCCGTCAGCACGTTGTTGCTGTTCGACGCACAGATCAGTTTCGCGACAGGAAGCCCCATGCGCTTGGCGTAATAGCCCGCGAGAATATCGCCGAAATTGCCCGTCGGCACGCAGAAGTCGACGGCTTCGCCCGCTGCCATCGTCCCCTTTTCCAAGAGGTCGGCGTAGGCGCTGAAGTAGTAGACGATCTGCGGCACGAGCCTGCCCCAGTTGATCGAATTTGCCGAAGACAGCTTGACGTTCCCGGCGGCAAGCTTCTCTCCAAAGGCCTTGTCGCTGAAGATCTCCTTGACGCCGTTCTGCGCATCGTCAAAATTTCCCCTGACCGCGACGACACGGACATTTGCGCCCTTCTGCGTGCACATCTGCAGGTTCTGGATCTTCGACACGCCGCCCGTCGGATAGAACACGAGGATCTTGATCTGATCGACATCGGCAAAACCTTCGAGCGCCGCCTTGCCCGTATCGCCCGACGTGGCGACGAGAATCAGAATCTCAGCGTCCTCGCCCGTCTTCTTGAGCGCCGTCTGCAAAAGCTGCGGCAAGAGCTGCAGCGCCATGTCCTTGAACGCGCTCGTCGGCCCATGCCAAAGCTCCAATACGGGGAATTCCTTGAGCGCGTGCACGGGCGCGATGCGCACATCGTCAAACTTGCCGTCCCCGTAAGCGCGTGCAATGCAGCCCGCAAGCTCCTCCGCCGTGTAATCCGTAAGGAAGAGTCCCAGAATGCGTGCCGCGCGCTCCTCATAGGAAAGCTGCCGCATCCCTGCGATAAAGGCCAAATCAACCGTAGGAATCTCCTCGGGCACGAAAAGCCCGCCGTCCGCCGCCAACCCTTGGATAATCGCCTCTGCCGAGGCGACGCTTGCCGCCTTTCCCCTCGTACTGCTGTATTTCAATTCCTTCACTCCATTCATCTCTCTCCATCGACTGTGCCGCTTCCTCAGCGCGTCAGCTGTACCGTCGTCGCATGGACGGCACGCTCCAAATCGGCGGGCGCGAGCACGATCTGTTCGCCGCGCCTGCCCGCGCTGACGGCAATCTTGTCCCACGCTTTCGCCGAAGCGTCGAGGAACACGGGATACTCCTTCTTCGCGCCAAGCGGCGAGCAGCCGCCGCGCTGATAACCCGTGAGCGCGAGCACTTCCTTGAGATGCACCATCTCCGCCTTCTTGCTCGCGGCGGCTTTGGCGAGAGCCTTGAGATCAAGCTCCGCCGCGCCCGGAATGCACGCCATGACGACGCCCGCCTTGTCCGTGCGGGCGACGAGCGTCTTGAACACCTGCTCCACAGGCATATGGAGCATCTCGGCCGCATGGACGGCGCTGAGGTCGTCCAAGTCGACGGGAAACTCCCGCAGCTCGTACGAAATCGACAGCCCGTCGAGAATCCGCGCCGCATTCGTCTTCTTCTGCCCCTTCATATCGCTCACCGTTTCTGCATCCGCAATCTCAAGCAAAAAGCTGCTTCGGATGCAGACTCTATTATACCATAGGTTCACGAGAACTCCTATGGCGCAGCGAACAGAACGATGACTTTCTACACACCAAAAATTTCTATTGCCTTGTTGTACATGTTTCGGTACAATAAATAAGAAAGGACGTGATACTCATGGTAGCCGTGAATTTCTCCACCCTTCGCAACAACTTGAAAGCTTACTGCGACACAGCGACAAAAGATGCTGAAACCATCATCGTGACTCGTAAGAACGAAGACGACGTCGTCATGATGAGCCTTGAAAGTTACAACAATCTGATGGAGAACATCTTCATCACAAGCAGCAAAAAAAATTATCGTCATATTCTTGACGGCGTTCAGCAGCTCGAAGACGGACACGTTGTCACAAAAAGCACAGAAGAACTGGAGCGCTTGCTCCATGAATGAAGTTTTCTCAGAAAATGCGTGGAACGATTTCATGGAGTGGATTCAAGAAGATCGCAAAATCGCCAGGAAGATCGATGCGCTCCTCAAGGACATCGAAAGAAACGGGCATGAGGGTCTGGGAAAACCCGAACCTCTGCGCCACGACCTTGCCGGCTATTGGAGTCGGCGCATCACGGTGAAGGAGCGCCTGATTTACTCCATCGATGATAAAAACATTTACATCGCCGCCTGCAAAGGTCATTACGACTAGTTCATTATTCTTGGAAAGAGGTGCTTCCCCTTGCTGAAAATCGCGTCCGCACAGATGGAAATACAGCCCGGACGGCCTGACGCCAATACCGCGAACATGCTGCGCCGGATTGAAGAAGCGAAAGCGAATCATGCCGACATCGTCATCTTCCCCGAGATGGCGATTCCCGGCTATCTGCTCGGCGATACCTGGGAGCAGGACGCCTTCTTGCGCGACGCAGAGGCCTGCGCCGCCGACGTCATCGCCGCGTCTGACGGCATAGCCGTCATCTTCGGCAGCGTCGCCGTCGATTGGACGAAGAAAAACAACGACGGCAGGCCGCGCAAGTACAACGCCTGCTTCGTCACCAGCGAAGGAAAGCTCTGCCATCCCGAGGCAATGCCCTATCCCTTCGTCATCAAGACGCTCCTGCCGAACTATCGGGAGTTCGACGACACACGCCACTTCTTCAGCCTGCAGAAGCTCGCACGCGAACTGGGCACGACGCCCAAGAGCCTGATTTCTCCCGTCTCGCTGAAGATTCACGGCAGACGCTGGAAGATCGGCTGCCTATTGTGCGAGGATGGCTGGAGCGACAATTACGAGACGGCGCCGATGAAGCTTCTCGAAGAATACGAGGATCTGGACTTCTACGTCAACATTTCCTCCTCCCCCTATACGCTCGGCAAGAACGAGAAGCGCCGGCGCCTCTTCTCCGCCGCAGCCAAGGCGGCAGGGGCGCCGCTCATCTACGTCAACAACGTCGGCTTGCAGAACAACGGCAAGACTGTCTACACCTTCGACGGTGCGAGCGCCGTTTACAGCGCGGAGGGCTTATGCGTCGCCGCCGCTCCGTCCTACGAAGAGGGGCTGCACTATGTCGACATCGAAGAAATCGCCTCGCTCCCTGCCCTCATACCCGAAAAGAAGACCGAAATCGCCCAGATTTACGAAGCGCTTTCCTACGGCGTCAGAAATTTTCTCGACAGCATCCGCATGAAGAAGGTCGTCGTCGGCGCCTCGGGCGGCATCGATTCTGCCGTCGCCGCCGCGCTCTATGCGAGCGTCCTCGGCGCAGAAAACGTCCTGCTCGTCAACATGCCGAGCCGCTTCAACTCCGAGACGACAAAGGATCTCGCACACGCGCTCGCCGAAAACCTCGGCTGCTATTACGCCGTCTTCCCCATCGAGGAATCCGTGCAGCACACGATGGAGCAGATTGCAGCGACGCCCATCGAGCTTCTGAAGACGGGCGAAAAGAAGCTGCTTGCCGTCTCCTCTTTCCTCGCCGAGAACATCCAGGCGCGCGACCGCAGCTCGCGCATCCTCGCCGCCCTCGCCGCAGCCTTCGGCGGCGGCTTCTCGTGCAACGCGAACAAGGCGGAGACGACCGTCGGCTACTCAACGCTCTACGGCGATCAGGCGGGCTTCCTCGCTGCCCTCGCCGACCTCTGGAAGCATCAGGTCTACGAACTTGCACACTACATGAACGAGCATATCTTCAAGCGCGAAGTTGTGCCGCAGGCGACGATTGACATCGTGCCGAGCGCCGAACTGTCCGATGCGCAGAACGTCGATGAGGGCAAGGGCGATCCGCTGCTCTATCCGTACCACGACTATCTGTTCCGCGCCTTCGTCGAGCGCTGGGAAAAGGCGACGCCCGAAGACATCCTCGATTGGTACGTCAAAGGCACGCTTGAGCAGCAAATCGGCTGCGAAAAAGGCCTCGTGAAGAAATATTTCCAGACCCCCAAGGACTTCGTCGCCGACCTTGAACGCTGGTGGAACCTATTTTCCGGCCTAGCCGTCGCCAAGCGCATCCAAGCGCCCCCAATCCTCGCCATCAGCCGCCGCGCCTACGGTTTCGACCACCGCGAGGCGCAAAACGGCGCCTACTATACGAGAGCCTATCAAAAGCTCAAGGAAGCGCTGCTGAAATGAAAACCGCTCGCGCCGGATTCATTCGTGAAACTGCAAGAACAGCTTGCGCTTCCCTGCACTTTGTGATAGAATACCTTTGTTGTCTATGGCGCAAGATTAGGAAGCACTGATAAAATGAAGTCCGTCAGATTGGCGCAGATTTTTCGTTCGATCAAGGAGACGAACCGGACGCATAGTGGTGCTATGCGGAAGATTTGTCGACGCAGAGAGGGCGGAAAAGATACGTCAAGATGGCGGTGCTGAATTTATCAGGGATTCCTTAACTGCGCCGCGAAGGAGGTGTACCCCATGGCAAGTGTTTGCGAAATCTGTGCAAAGGGCGAGATGTCCGGCATGAATGTCAGCCATTCGCATTTGAAGACAAAGCGCAAGTGGAAGCCGAACATCCAGCGTGTACGCGCGATCGTGAACGGCGAGACGAAGCACATCAACGTCTGCACGCGCTGCCTGCGCTCGGGCAAGGTCGAGCGCGCCATCTGATCTGTGCACGAGGATCCGAACGGATATATCATAAAACAAGCCGCTGAATCGAAAGATTCAACGGCTTGTTTTATTGCTGCGATGCATCAATAAGAATAATTCTGCCCTTCCGAAGCGACGCAGTCGATCTCGATGAGCGCGTCCTTCGGCAGCCGCGCCACCTCGACGCAGACGCGTGCAGGCGGGCAAACTTTGAAATACTTCGCATACACCGTGTTCATCGCCGCAAAGTCCTCGATGTCCTTCAGATAAACCGTCGTCTTGACGACATCCTCCAGCGAGCATTCATCGGCTTCGAGAACGGCCTTGAGGTTTTCCAGCACGCGCTCGGTCTGCTCGGCAATGCCGCCCGCGACGAGTTCTCCCGTCTGAGGATCGAGCGGAATCTGCCCCGAGGCAAAGATGAAGCCGCCCGACGTGCGGACTCCCTGCGAGTACGGACCGATCGCTTTCGGCGCATTTTCCGTGATGATCTCTTTTTTCATGATCGAATCGCTCCCTTCGTCATATACCACATTGGCACATAGTACGCACTACTCCTCCACTTGGAGGTCGGGGCGCAGCGATATGGCGCCGCCCAGATAGATATGGCGGATCTCGCTCTGCGGCTTGTCCGTATCGACGAGCAAGAGCGCCCGTATGCAGCGCGGCAGAGAATTTTCAATATCCGGCTCCAGCGTGTCGAAAAGCGGCACCGTGTCGAATCCCTTCAAAAACCTCGCCCCTGCAGCCGGGAATGCCGACTTGAGATCGGACGTCGCAGAAAAAATCGCCGCTCCAATATCTGAAGGATCGATCTTGTTCGTACGGCACATGCCCATGACCATGAGCTTCACTGCCTGAAATATCTCAGCCTTCGTATCCTTCTCTACCGTAATCGCACCCCTGATTCCACGCATGGGAATCCCTCCTATCCTACTCTTCCTACTATTAAAGCCCCAAAGAAAGCGCGCCTTTCGCGCATTTCCCCAACAAACGGCATCTTCGTCAATGCCCGCGCAATATGCTCCACAGGAGCCGCGCCGAGAGCACGATCGCCGCCAGATAGCCCAAGACGCCCAGGAACGGTATCTCCATGATCTTCGGCGTCATCTGCGTCGTGCAGATCGTGCTTGAGCCAAGGAGAAGCGCCGCACTCAGGAGGGCGATGATGAGCTTGTTGATCATCTTGTTGAGCCTCGCGAGCGGCTCATCGGCGCCCGTCAGCTCAAGATTAACCTTCGTCTGCCCGCTCAGCGTCATCTTCAGGATGTCCGAGATCTGCTCGGGCAGCTGCAAGGACTTGCGCAAGAGGATGTAGCCCTCGCGCTTCGCCTTGCCGGCTTCCTCGCGCCAGTTGAATCCCTTCGCAAAGCTCAGTTCCATGCTGCGCGCCAAAATTTCAACGAAGCTGACCTCGGGGCATACGAGACGCATGACGCCTTCGATCGTCATGACGCCGCGGCAGAACATGCTGATGCCCGGCGCGATCGCGATGTGATGGGAGCGCAGCACGTTCATGATATGGCGCGAGAGCACGCCCATCTTCAGCGAGCGGAAATCGAGATCGCCGTACTGCGCGATGAGCGCGTCGATGTCCTGATAGAGCCGCGCATGGTCGATGCGCTCCTGCGGCACGCCGAGCGAGAGCACAGCCGCCTTCATCTCGAAGACATCATGCTGCGCCAGCGCGAAGATCGCCTTGCGGATCGCCGCGCGGTCCTTGTTCGACAGACGCCCCATCATGCCGAGATCGAGCCAGACGATCTTGCCGCCGCGCACCCAGATGTTCCCCGGATGCGGGTCGGCGTGAAAGTAGCCGTCCTCGACAATCTGCTTGACGTAGTTCTCGCCAAGCCGCTCGCCGATGCGCCGCATGTCGACCCCAGCTGCCTTGAGTCCTGCCGCATCGTCAATCTGTATGCCGTCGACGTATTCCATGACGAGAACGTGCTGCGTCGTCAGATGGCGATAGACCTTGGGACAGTCCACGAAATCGGCGTCCTGATTCGCATGGCGGAACTCCTCGATATGGTTCGCCTCCATGACGAAATCCATCTCCTGCTTGGCGATCGCCCAAAGCTCGTCGAGCACCATGCTGAAATCCACGACGTCCTGTGCTGGGCTCAAGATCTTCAAGATGCCCGCCGCACGCTTCAAGAGCACGATGTCCTTGCTCATGACATCGTGCACGCCCGGGCGCTGCACCTTGATGACGACCTTCTCGCCGTCCAGGAGCACGGCGCAATGCACCTGCGCAATCGAAGCCGAACCCAGCGCCTCCTCATCAATCGAGCGAAAGATGCGCGTCCAGCGACGCTGATACTCCTGCTCGATGACCTTCTCGATGACGGAAAAGGGCAAGGGGCTTGCTTCCGTCTGCAGTTTCATGAGTTCATCGCAGTATTCCTGCGGCAGGAAATCCGGGCGCATGCTCATGATCTGACCGAGCTTCACGAAAGTCGGGCCGAGGTCTTCCAAGATCAGGCGCAGCTTCTCGGGCGTTATGCCATGCACGATGTCGCGCTCGCGCAGGACTTCGACCATCTCGCGCAGACGCGCCGCCGATCCTTTGTCCTCCTTGCGCCACGCTTCGCGAAAAGCTCTTGCGAGCATCGTATCCCCCCTCGGAAGATCATCCATCGCCATGCCGGCATCAAAGCGGCAAAAGTCTTGCTTTAGCCCTTCTTGCCGTACTTTTCTTCGAGCTGCTGGCGCACCGTCTCGTTTTCCAGAAACTCATCGTACGTCGTCACGCGATCGACGACGCCATCAGGCGTGATGTCGATGATGCGGTTAGCGATGGTCTGGATGAACTCGTGGTCGTGCGAAACGAAAAGCTCCGTGCCCGAAAAGGCGATCAGACCGTCATTCAGCGCCGTGATGGACTCCAAGTCGAGGTGGTTCGTCGGCTCGTCGAGGAGCAGCACGTTCGCGCCCGAAAGCATCATGCGCGACAACATGCAGCGCACGCGCTCGCCGCCTGAGATGACCTTGGCCTTTTTCTGACTCTCCTCGCCCGAAAAGAGCATGCGCCCCAGAAAGCCGCGCACAAACGACTCGTCCGGGTCGCGCGAATACTGGCGCAGCCAGTCGACGAGGTTCAGGTCGACGTCATCGAAAAATTCGTTGTTGTCCTTCGGCAAGTACGCCTGCGTCGTCGTCACGCCCCATTTGAACGTGCCTGCATCCGCCTCCATATTGCCCATGAGGATCTCGAAGAGCGCCGTCTTGCCCACGGAATTCGGGCCGACGAAGGCGACCTTGTCCCCCTTTTTGAGCGTGAAGCTCACGTTATTCAGCACCTTCTCGCCGTCGATCGTCTTCGTCAGGCCGCTGACCTGCAATAGCTGGTCGCCCGCCTCGCGGTCGGGCGTGAAGGCGATGTAGGGATAGCGGCGCGAGGACGGCTTGATGTCGTCAAGCGTGATCTTTTCGAGCAACTTCTTGCGCGAGGTCGCCTGCTTCGACTTCGATGCGTTGGCGCTGAATCGCTGGATGAAGGTTTGCAGCTCCTTGATCTTCTCCTCTTTCTTCTTGTTCGCATCCTTCGCCATCTGCAGGGCGAGCTGGCTCGACTTGAGCCAGAAATCATAGTTGCCCGCATAGAGCTGGATCGATCCGAAGTCCACGTCAGCGATATAGGTGCAGACCTCATTGAGGAAGTGACGGTCATGCGAGACCACGATGACCGTGTTCGGGAAATCGTCGAGGAAGGCTTCGAGCCAGTTGATCGACTCGATGTCGAGATGGTTCGTCGGCTCGTCGAGAAGCAGCACATCGGGACTGCCGAAAAGCGCCTGCGCGAGAAGCACGCGCACCTTCTCCTTGTCCGTAAGATCCGCCATCTTCTTGTGATGCTTCGAAGGCTCGATGCCGAGACCGTTTAAGAGGCGCTCCGCCTCAGGCTCTGCATCCCAGCCGTTCATGTCGGCGAACTCCGCTTCAAGCTCCGAGGCCCTCATGCCATCGGCATCGGAGAAGTCCTCCTTCTGATAGAGCGCATCCTTCTCATCCATGATGGCGACGAGACGTTCGTGACCGAGCATGACCGTGCGCAAAACCTCGACCTCGTCGAAGGCGTAGTGATCCTGCTTGAGCACGGCAAGGCGCTCGCCCGGCGTGATGTCAACCGATCCCTTCGACGGCTCGATGTCGCCCGCAAGGACGCGCAGAAACGTCGACTTGCCCGCGCCGTTCGCGCCGATGATGCCGTAGCAATTGCCCGGCGTGAACTTGATGCTTACATCCTTGAACAAAACGCGCTTGCCAAACTGCAGCGTCAGTCCGCTTGTACTAATCATAAGATCCGATCCTCAACCTTCCCTATACTGTTTTCTTCCCTTGCTGCTCTGCCGCACGCTTCATGCTCGCCTAGGAAACCTGCTGCAGAATTCCCTTTTACTGGCGCAGGATGTCACGGAAAAGCTGCATGATGCTCTGCCCGTACGTATGCCCGGGCACGGCCCAGCGTCCATTGAGATCCGTCCATGTGCCGAGCGTGCGAGCGCCGTACGTCGAGCGCACGAGGTCGTAGCGCGGATCGACGATGGGCAAGACGGGGCGGCGCGTCGAAGCGTAGGCCAGAAGGTGCTGGATATGTGCGCGCACGCCCAGCTCCGACGTAGAAAAGTACGCGCCCTTGACCGTCGCGCTCGTCGTGCCGAGACCGCAGTAATTGTTCTGATCGGGCGTGACCGTGCCGCCGTAGCGGAAGAATCCCGTTTCCTTCAGCGCCTGCGCAAACGCCACATCGGGCCGCACACCCTCGCGTGCGCCTTCCTTGTAATAATACGAGACGAGCGCTTCCGGCGAAACGGAGATGTCCGGATGCGGGTTGTTCATCAGCAGATAATCGACGCACTGCTTTTCCGTCGCCATCGCCGCACCCAAGATGGCGTCCGCTGTGCGCGGCGCCGTCACGAGAACGCCCGGCGCTCTTTCCACCGGCTTCTTTTCGGGCGCAGGAGGATTCAAGATGTCCTTGATGCGCTCGGAAAGCGGCTGCTGCGCGTGCGCTGCCTGAACCTTCGTCTCCTTCGTCCTGCCCTGCTCGATGCCCTGATGCATTTCCACTTTCGTTTCCACTTGCGGATCATGCAGGCGTCTGGCGTCTGCCGCCGATGGAAGCGAAAAAGCAAATGTGCCGAGCACGAGCGCCGTCAAAACTGCCTTACCCTGAAAAGACCCCTTGAAACCCAATGCAATTCCTCCTAGAAATCACGGCGTATAGTACGCGAAATAAAGCGAGAAAGCCCCCGCGAAAAAGAACAGTGCCGGATGAATCTTCTTCCCTCGTCCCGAAAAGACCTCCAAAAAAACATAGACGATCATCCCTGCGCCCAGTCCTGCGGCAAGATTGCAGGACAATGGCGTCACGAGAAGCACGGCGAAGAACGCGACATGTTCCGACGTCTGCTGCCAGTCGAGCTGCAGCCCCTTGAGGAGCAAGCAGCCCGAAAAAATGAGGAGCGGCGCGAGAATCGCCGAAAAGTCGAGAACGGCCGCCGCCACAGGCTCCAGGAACAGAGCGAGAAGCAGAACGGCTGCCGCCGCACAGGCAGCGAGCGATGTGCGTGCGCCGACGGCACGCGCCGCCGCGGACTCCTTCGCCAAGGTGACGGATCCTGCACCGAGGAGCGATGCGACAACATTTCCTGCGGCGAGCACAAGGAGCGTGCGTTTTTCGGCAAGCCCGTGCGCCTCTTCCGCCTCTCCGAGTGCGGCGAATGTGCCGCGCGTATCGAAGAAGAGGAAAAGCCACAGCGCCAGAACGACGCCCGAAAGCTCTGCAAGATGTGCAAAATCGAGTGCAAACGCCGTCCGATCAAGCCCCTCGGGCAGGAGGAACGGCGCCTCGGGCAAAACGAGGAAACCTTCGAAGAGAGCGAGCAGCACAGCCGAAAGAACGCCCCAGAACGCCGCCGCGCGAACGCCCATCGCCCAAAAGGCGAGCGATGCCGCAAGGCCTGCGAGCGCGACGAACGCCGCCGGCTCAGAAAGGCTGCCGAGCATCGTCACCGTCAGCGGCGAGCCGACGACGAGCTTGCCCATCTGAAGCCCCGTAAAGACGACGAGCAAACCCACGCCGCCGCGCGCCGCCTCTGCGATTGCACGCGGCATCGACGCGAGGAAGATGCGGCGAAGCGGCGTAGTCACCGTCAGAAGGACGAGGAGCGCGGCTATAAAGCATGCGGCAAGAGCCTCCTGCCACGCGACGCCAAGCGGATAAATGACGCCGTAGACGAGCCAGACGTTGATGCCGAGCGCAGGCGCGACAACGATCGGCTGACGCGCAAAAAGCCCCGCAGCGAGCGTCGCCAAACACGCAGCGAGAAGCGTCGCCGCATAAGCTCCGACAAAAGGCGCACCCGCCCTCGCCCAAAGTGCGGGCACGACGGCAAACGTCGCCAGAAGAGCGAGCGCCGTCAGCACGCCGCCCAAAACCTCCCGCCGCCACTGGACGCGCTCCTTCTTCCATGAAGGAAAAGAAAAAATCTCAGCCCGTCCTCCTTTCTCAAAAAACCAATCCGCTCCTATTGTACCACAAGACCGCCAAGGCTTTCAATCCTAAGCAGGAGCTTTTTGCTGAACCCTCAAAAGTCAGGCTAAAGGCGCAAACGATCGACCGGCGAGAGCGGCGCACCGTGCCCACGATGCCACGATAAAAGGCTCGACCTGCTTGCAAAGAAGCAGATCGAGCCTTTCGCCGACTCTATTCACTTTCTCCGATGAGTCATCAACCCATCGGCAAACTTGCTTGGTTGCGGGAAGAGGACTTGAACCTCTGACCTTCGGGTTATGAGCCCGACGAGCTACCAACTGCTCCATCCCGCGATAATCGCACCCGATGTGACCATCGGCTGACAAGTAGAGATATTAACATAAAACATCTCGTTTGTAAATAGGAGGCGGCCATTTCCGGCAAAATATTTTCATCCGTATATGTTTCTTACCGAAACCGTGTCAAAGAATCGAATTGCCTCCCCTTTCGTCCATTACCCACCGGGGAAAGCCCCTGTCTGCCCCCTGCGATATGGCAAGACACCGCCGGATTAACGGCGGCGGCGCAGATTACGGCCTTTATGTCCGGCGCCCTTACGATTGGCAGACCTGTTTACCGGCGCAGGAGTCCGTTTACATTTGGCCGGCGATTTTTGCCGCGCTTCTTCTCCCCGATGCCGTATCACTTCAATTTCACGATGCCCCCGTGCCTTTTCCGTGCTTCTCGTTGAACGGCGCCGTGTGATACGGGCACGAATTCCGGCCTCAATCCGGCGCATCGATTCATACTGCCGATCAGTGACAAAAGTGACGGCTTCCCCTTCCCGTCCGGCCCGGCCGGTACGGCCGATACGATGAATATAATCCTCTGCCGTCCGTGGTAAATCATAATTCACCACATGGGTTACCCCTTCAATGTCAAGCCCCCGAGCCGCGATATCCGTTGTCACTAAGATTTGCAGCTCTGCCTGACGAAAGCGGCGCAGCACCAGCGCCCGCTGCGTTTGTGTCAAATCGCCGGACAGTTCATCCGCCAAATACCCCCGGTGAATCATCTCATACGTCACCCGGCGAACTTTCTCTCGCGTGGCGCAGAAAACCATCATCAAATATGGCTGCGTTTCGTTGATGATAAGCGAGAGCCGGTCAATCTTCTCCGCCTCCTTCAAGGCGATGGTAACCTGCCGAATGGTATCGAGGGGCACCTGCGCGCCTTCTATTTTAATCTCTTCCGGTCGTGTCATAAAACGATGGGCTAATTTGCGTACGCGCTCGGGGATGGTCGCGGAAAACAAAAGGAGCTGCCGATCCCTCGCCAGTTCTTTCAGGAGCGTCTCCACATCTTCGATAAACCCTAATTTCATCATCTCGTCCGCTTCGTCCAACACGACCTTATTCACCGTCCCCAGAAGCAGCGTATGATGGCGCAGATGGTCCAGCAATCGTCCCGGTGTCCCAATGATGAGCTGGGGGTGGCGGTGAATCTTTTCCTTCTGCCGCTCGATGTCCTGTCCACCGTAAAGGGCCAAGGCACGGACGCCGTAAACCGGTGCCAAGGCGTTGGCCACCCGGGCGATCTGCAGCATAAGCTCTCGGGTCGGCGTTACAATGAGAGCCTGCGCCGCCATAACGTTCGGCTTAAGCTTTTCCAAGAGCGGCAGTAAAAAGGCCAACGTTTTCCCCGTCCCGGTAGGCGCCTGAACAATGGCATCGCGGCCGCTGCGCACCACGGGGATCGCCGCCTCCTGTACCGGCGTCGCCTGATCGATTCCCTGCCGATGGAGAAGGAGAATTACATCTGGACGAAGGTGAAAATCCGAAAAATTCCGCATCAGCTCGACAAGACCTCCGTTCCCGTTTCCGTGATAAGAATCGTCTTCTCCCACTGGGCTGAGAGCTTATGATCCTTTGTGCGGACCGTCCAGCCGTCCACGGCATCAATGGTCACTTTATGAGTCCCCTCGTTGATCATCGGCTCCACCGTCAGCGTCATGCCCGGCACTAAGAGCATGCCCGTATTCACCTCACCCACATGAGGGACAAAAGGCTCTAAGTGGAATTCTTTCCCCACGCCATGCCCCCCCAGCCGCGTCACCACAGAATAGCCGTTTTCATGGGCGTGTCCGCCGCAGGCCGCACCGATGTCTCCCAAATAATGCCATGGCCGGGCCGCCGCGATCCCTAACTCCATGCACTCTCTGGCCACGCGCACCAGACGCTGCGCCTCCGGCGATACCTCTCCCATCATGAACATCCGCGAAGCATCGGCAAAATATCCGTGCAAAATGGTCGTGATATCGATATTGACGATATCTCCTTCCTTAAGAATCGTATCCGACGACGGAATTCCGTGGCAAACTACGTCATTGACAGAGATGCAGACGTTTTTCGGATAGCCCTCATAGTGAAGGCAGGCCGCTACGCCGCCATGAGAAGTAATGTAATCCCCCGCCGCTCGATCCAGCGTTTCCGTATCAATGCCCGGACGCACCATCTCCGCCATGAGATCCAGTGCCCCGTCATTGATCACCCCCGCCGCTCGAATCCCCTCGATGTCCGCTTCATTGTTGATGATCTTTCGCGGCGGCCGCACCTGCCCCTTGAAAACATCAAAGGTCATACCGTCAAGCCGCTCGTCAAACGCCAAATGACAATGTTTATATTTCTTTCCGCTGCCGCACCAGCAAGGTTCATTACGATTCATTTTCTCTCTCCCATCTCCTAAAGACACTGTTTTTAGTATAACACAAATGAGAACCGTTTTATAGTAACCAATAGCACCGCTTTGCCTCCCCAAAATAAGTGCTTTCTGCTACTGGCTTGACAGGCAGTACGCCTTGCTATATGATGAGCCATAAGGCTTTCAGAAGATCTTCAGAACTCTACATAAGGACGGTTTTGTTCTATGCGATTCTTTTTACCGCGTGTCCTGCTCGCCCTGTGTCTCCTCATCGGTGCTGCCATCTACGCGCTCTATGCTCGGCCGGCGGGCATCCCCGTACTCAATTATCATCAAATCAACGACCACAATAAAAGCGTCCTGACCGTTTCCTCACTACAATTCGCCGCCCAGATGGATTATCTGGCGGCTTCAGGCTACCATACCATCACTGTCGCCGAGCTGGCCGATGCCTTGGAAAAAGGCCGTCCCCTGCCGGAAAAGCCTGTCCTCCTCACCTTTGATGATGGCTATCAGGATAACTATGACATCGCGTATCCTATCCTGAAAGCCCACGGCATGAAAGCCGTCATTTTCCTCATCACCGACTATGTGAGCCGCTATCCCAACTACCTGACCTGGGAAGAGGTGCGCGGCATGGGGCAAAACGGCATCGAATTCGGCAGCCATACGCTAAATCACGTCGATCTCACAACATGCACCGCTCCCGAAGAACTCCAAAAGCAGTTGGTAAATTCTAAAGCCGCACTGGAATGGCGGCTGGATCGCCCTGTTACCTTTTTAGCCTATCCCTGCGGCAGCCGCAACAGAACCGTCATCGAAGCGTTGAAAGCAGCCGGGTATCAGGGCGCCTTCACCGTCGACACAGGAATCGATCGCCCCGGTGATAATATGTATGAACTGCACCGCATCCCCATCTTTGGCGGCAATTCCCACACCCTGCTGCGGTTTAAAATCAGACTCACCTGCCCGTATCTTGCCGCTTTTCTGGGAAATATCCAAACCAATCTCAAAACAGCGGGCTTTCCCCGGCTGGCCCGTCTGGTTCCCGCTCCCTGATATCCCCCGCTTCTCTCCATAAACAGGCCCCGTTCCGGCCGTGCCATCCGGCGCAAGATAAAAACCTCTTGCCTCTCAAATGGAAACGGCCCCGACGGGGCCTGTTTATGATTTCTTCCGTATCGTAATCAACCTTCAAGCCAAATGCTGTGTGTCGCGCCAAATATCAAGAAAACAGCGCGTCTTAGGGGAGGCGTCGGTAAAGGCAAGAGCCAGTGCGTTAAGGGATACCCCATGGAATCGTGTGCCCAGGTCGTTTGCCAAAGCTCCCTTCCCGCGGACAGCCAGCCGTTCACTCAAGGAAAAGGAGTCCGGCAAAAGATAGATCAGTTCCAGTCCCACTCTGTCCTCAGCCGCCAACGTCGCCCAGAAAGCGGTCAATTCCTGCCACTGTGTCTGATAATAGCGGTTCCGCGGCTGCCCCGCCGCAAAATCGAAGGGCGCACCTTCCTCATACATGCGGCAGAAATCCTCCGCCGAAAAGCGGGACTCTTCCTTTTTCCCTCGCAGCAACGAAACATATCGATCATAACGTTTCCAACCAATCCCCTGCCCCGGCAGGCGCAGCTCGACAAAATACAACGTCCGCCCTGCCTCGTCATAGGTCAGGTAATCGGCGCGAAAGAGCAGCTGTCCCGGTGCTTTCGCCGATAGAGGAAAACCCTTCGTCACATACCGCATCGCCGTACCCGGCAACGCGTGGGACAACAGTTCCGCCAGTATCGTTCCGGCCGCCGTCTCCGTCTTCATGGTCAGCATGACGTCGTACACCGCCTTGGTATCCGCCCACGGCATCGCGTTATCATACCGCAGCGCGGCGACAAAGCCCCGCCAAAACGACGGATCGGCCGCTATATCATTGGCATCTTCTGCCATTCTCTGCGCCTCCTTGCCAACCTTCATCAGCGCCGTGTCCCATCTCACATCTTTTTTACACACTGAGAGCGAATCCGGCTTGACCCCGCTTGGCAAAAGTCTGTCAATGTAAAAACTGATCGATCGCTTTATTCAGCCGTTTCAACGCTTCCCGATCATCTTCCTGCACAGCCTCCACAATACAATGTTCCATATGATCCTTCAAAATAATTTTCCCCACATTCTTTAAGGCCGCATCCACCGCCGAAATCTGAATGAGGATATCGCTGCAATCGCGCCCTTCCTCCACCATGCGCCGAATGGACTGCAAATGACCGATCAGACGCGCCATGCGATTCAGCACCGCCTTTGTATGCGTATGGGAATGTACATGCGCCCCGGGCCCATGACCGTTCTCATGACGATGCGCCGGGTCGCCGTGCGGATGTTCTCCCCCCGGCCAATGCTTTTTTTCTGCCATTTCCCGTTCACACTCCGTCTCGAACCGCCAAAATCTTATACCGCTTCACTTCGCGGATAAACTTCCGATACTCCGTCGAGAGCGCTTGATCGCAATTTCCCAGCCGCAGCGGCTCCACGATCCGAGACAAAATAGCCGAGAGCGGCGTAAGACCCATATTCTCCGTGAGCCCCTTCAAGGTGTGCGCCTGGCGAAAGGCCGCATCCGCGTCTTTATCAGCCAGAGCCTTTCCCAACGCTTCCAAAGCCGGATCCACGACGAATTTTTTAAAACAGCGGGCGTAAAAATCCTCCTTATGGGAAAAGCGCGGCATGACACTATCCGTATCACAGCCCCACGCCTTCAACTCATTCAGCAAAGCGCTCATGTCTGTCCACTTCCTCTTCTTCCCGTATTGCTTCCGATGCTGGTCCCCCAACAGACCGGACTTCACCACCCTTTGGCAAAGGGTGATGCGGTCATGTTCGCTATGTGTTCATATTGTACCATGTTTAGAAGAGAAAGTCATAGTGTTTAACCGATTTTTTACATCTCTTCATCCCCAGGCGGGCCGCGACTTCATCGTCCCTCTTTTGTACCGCTTACCGTCAGCGTTACCTTTTCCCCGTTGATATTCCACTCCTTTAGGAAGCCCCCGCTCAGGCCATAAACAACCTTATCCGCTAAGACAATACGCCGAAGGAAAGTTTCGTTGCGACGCACAATATCCATGAGCATATCGTTCCCCGCGAGACCCACGACGATGTGATCCGTGACCTCAAAGCCGTTCTCCTTGCGCATGGTCTGTATTTTGCTGATGATCTCCCGAACGAAGCCTTCCTCGATGAGCGCCGGCGTGAGGACGGTTTCCAGCGCCACGGTGATACCGCCGTAACGTTGGCAGGCGTAGCCTTCCGTCTGTGCCATGGTGACTTCGATATCCTCCGGCCACAGTTCGACGGCCCCGGAAGGCAGGGCAAGGCGAAGTTTCCCGGTTTTATCCAGTTCTTCCTTCGCCGTCTGTCCGTTGACCGCCGCGAGAGCCGCCTTGACCTCGCCGATTCGTTTCCCGACTTTCGGCCCCAGCACTTTAAACTGAGGCTTAAAGCTGTAAGTAAGATACGCCTTCATATCCTCTTTGAACGTCACCGCCTTGACGTTCAGTTCGCTTTTCACGATATCCCGGAAAAAGTCCGGCAGTTCTTTATTCGCCTTGACGTAGAGGTTCGCCAGCGGCTGGCGGTTTTTGAGCCCCGAAGCGTTGCGCGCCGCCCGGCCCAGGGCCACGATCTGAAGGACGAGGTCCATATTTTCTTCCAAGGCCTTGTCGATATACGCCGGATTCGCCTGGGGAAAATCGCAAAGGTGAACGCTTTCTGGGGCGTTTTGGTCTACCTGCACGACCAAATTCTGATAGATGCTCTCGGTAATGAAAGGCACCATGGGAGCGGCCGCTTTGATCGTTGTCACCAGCGCCGTATAAAGGGTCATGTAGGCATTTACCTTATCCTGTTCCATCCCCTTCGCCCAAAAACGTTCCCGGCTGCGGCGCACATACCAGTTGCTAAGTTCGTCAACGAAGTCTTGAAGCGCCTTGGCAGCCTCCGTTACCTTGTAATCGGTGAGATCTCCGTCCACTTCCGTCACCATGGTATTGAGGCGTGACAAGATCCACTTGTCCATCACCGACAGCTTCTCATACGAGAGGGCATACTGCGTGGGATCAAACTGATCGATCTCGGCGTAAAGAACGTAGAACGCATACGTATTCCAGAGTGTTCCCATGAATTTTCGCTGCCCTTCCTGCACAGCGGCATCATGGTAGCGGTTCGGCAGCCACGGCGCGCTGTTTTCGTAGAAATACCAGCGAACAGCATCCGCTCCGTGCTTTCTCAGCGCGTCCATGGGATCCACGGCATTCCCCTTGGATTTCGACATCTTGCGGCCGTCTTTATCCTGCACATGGCCCAAAACAATGACGTTCTTGTAAGGAGCCTTGTGAAAGAGAAGGGTCGAGATGGCGATCAGGGAATAAAACCATCCCCGGGTCTGATCCACCGCCTCCGAGATGAAATCCGCCGGAAAGCGGCGCTCAAAAATTTCCTTATTTTCAAAGGGATAGTGCCACTGCGCGAACGGCATAGAGCCGGAATCAAACCAGCAGTCGATGACCTCCGGCACTCGGTGCATTTCGCCGCCACAGTCTTCGCAGGGAATGGTGACGGCATCAATGTAGGGCCGATGCAGCTCGATATTCTCCGGACAATTTTTCGATAAGGATTTCAATTCCTCAATGGATCCCACCGCGTGCTGATGACCGCAGCTGCACTCCCAGATATTGAGCGGCGTTCCCCAGTAACGATTGCGGCTGATCCCCCAATCCTGCACGTGTTCCAGCCAGTCACCGAAACGGCCTTTGCCAATGGAAGGAGGGATCCAGTTCACCGTATCGTTATTGGCGATGAGTTCATCCCGCACCGCCGTCATACGGATGAACCACGACTCCCGGGCATAGTAAATAAGGGGTGTATCGCAGCGCCAGCAATGGGGATAGCTATGCTCAAATATCGGTGCTTTAAAAAGTTTGCCGGAATTTTTCAGATCCTTCAAGATCAAGGGATCGGCATCCTTGACGAAGACCCCCGGCCAGTCCGTATCCGCTGTCATCTGTCCCTTGCCGTCTACAAACTGAACAAAAGGCATATCATACTTCTTGCAGACCCGGTTGTCGTCCTCACCGAAGGCCGGTGCCGTATGAACGATACCGGTGCCGTCCTCCGTGGTAACGTAGTCATCACAGACGACAAAAAAAGCTTTCTTGTTGATTTTTCCTACCGCATAGGGATAGAGCGGTTCATAGTCCCGATACTCCAAATCCCGCCCCTTAAAAGTAGCCAAAACCTCACGTTCTCCGTCGACGCCTTCAAAGACGGCATCGACCAAAGCGGCCGCTAAATAATAGACCGTCCCCCCCACACGGATCTTGACGTACTCCACCTCGGGATTGACGCAAAGGCCAAGATTCGAAGGCAGTGTCCAAGGCGTCGTCGTCCATGCTAGGAAATAAGCATCCTCATCCTTCGCCTTAAACTTCACAATTGCCGAGCGCTCTTTCACATCTTTGTAGCCCTGCGCCACCTCGTGAGAAGAAAGCGGTGTGCCGCAGCGCGGACAATACGGAATGACCTTATGTCCCTTGTAGAGCAGGCCCTTCTTCCAGATCTCCTTCAGCGCCCACCATTCCGATTCAATGAAATCATTTTCATACGTAATGTAGGGATGTTCCATGTCGGCCCAGAATCCCACCACATCAGAAAATTCCTCCCACATTCCTTTGTACTTCCAGACGGATTCCCGGCACTTCTTGATAAACGGTTCAATCCCGTAGGCCTCGATCTGCTCCTTGCCATTGATGCCGATGGCCTTCTCCACTTCGAGCTCTACCGGCAGACCGTGGGTATCCCAGCCTGCCTTACGCAGAACCTTTTTCCCTTTCATGGACTGATAGCGGGGCAGCATATCCTTAATCACCCGCGTTAGCACGTGGCCGATATGCGGCTTGCCGTTCGCCGTCGGCGGCCCGTCATAGAAGGTAAAAGTATCGCAGCCCTCCCGTTGATCAATCGCCTTCTGAGCGATATCATGGGCCTTCCAAAACGCCAATACCTCGCGCTCCCGCTCGACAAAATTCAGGTTCGTGTCCACCTTGTTGTACAAAATAAGCCCCTCCCAAAAGAATAATCTCCCGCCTCAAAATAGGATGCGGGAGATTTTCGCTACGAAAAAATCCTCACCCAATAGGATGAGGACCAGCCGTCATAAATAACCACCTATTTCACATACAATATATGCTATCTCGCTAACGGAAGATCCCGTCCGCGCATACTCGCGCCCCTGCGCTTTCCGGCGGCAGCTCCCGGGTGATATTCCGCGCCGGGTACTCGCACCGGCCTTCCACCTCTCGCCGGCTCGCTCTGCTTTTCCCCCACGCTTACTGTCCCGTTCATCGCCTGTGGTTCTAATATATGATGTAAAGTCTAACACAAGCCGAGAAAAAATTCAATATCATTTCCCCCCACATTTTTCACAACGATCCGCAACAAGCGATTTTCAATCCGATTTTATGGGGACGCGAAAAGCCCCGCCGGCATACTTGCCAGCGGGGCTTTTATTCTTACGACTATACAACTCAACGCTTCGAGAACTGCGATGCCTTTCTCGCTTTTTTGAGTCCGTACTTACGGCGTTCCTTCTCCCGGGGATCACGGGTTAAAAAGCCGGCTTTCTTCAGTGCTGGCCGCAGCTCTCCGTCCAGCTCCAAAAGGGCGCGGGAAATGCCATGACGGATAGCCCCCGCCTGCCCCGATGCACCACCGCCGGCCACCTTCGCCAAGACATCGTATTTATCCCCCATCTCCGTCAAGACCAACGGCTGACGAACGATGAGTTCCAACGTGCCAAGACCGAAATATTCCTTCATGTCGCGACCATTAATGATTACCTTACCATCCCCTGGAACCAGGCGGACTCTGGCAACCGAAGTTTTTCTGCGGCCCGTGCCGTAGTAGCTAACCAATGCCATGAATATGTTTCCTCCCCTTCCAGTTTACTTCAGCTTCAGCTCTTCCGGCTGCTGCGCTGCATGCGGATGTTCCGCTCCGGCGTAAACGTTGAGCTTTCGATACATCTGTGCGCCAAGCCTATTCTTTGGCAGCATGCCCTTGACAGCCAGCTCGATGACCCGCTCCGGCATCTTCTCCATCATCTTGCCTGCCGGGGTGAACTTCGCTCCGCCCGTATAACCCGAATAACGGAAATATACCTTCTTCGTCAATTTTTTCCCGGTAAAGACCGCTTTATCCGCATTGATGACGATCACGTAATCCCCTGTATCGACGTGGGGCGTAAACGTCGGCTTATGCTTCCCGCGCAGCACTTTCGCGACTTCCGCCGCCAACCGCCCGACGGTCTGCCCGGCTGCGTCAACAACATACCACTTGCGCTCGATATTCGACGCATTCGCCATGAAAGTTGTTTTCATGCGAAACCCTCCTGTATATGTAATTCAGTAATAAGCATCGGAAAAACCGAGCTACAGCCTCCGGGGCTTATGGAAACCGCCGCCCGAACGCGAAGACAGATCGCCCCACCGCGATGGAAGGCGCGGCGGCATAAACATCTTCGTACAAAGTAATATTATAGCGGAGCCCTTTCCATTTTGTCAAGGAGAATCCGTCTTTCTTCTCCTAAAGGCAACGGCAGGAGAAGTAAAGGTTCCATTTGGCCCACAAAGACAATAAAAAAACCCGGAAAGCCTCCGGGGAAAAAGCTACTGGCGGAGTGGGAGGGATTTGAACCCTCGCTGGGTCGCCCCACTAACGATTTAGCAAACCGTCCTCTTCAGCCACTTGAGTACCACTCCGACTTACCAAATAGTCATATAAAAAAATGGCAGGGGCAGAAGGACTTGAACCCTCAACCAATGGTTTTGGAGACCACTACTCTACCAATTGAGCTATACCCCTGTATCAAACCGTCCGAAAACGGCTATATCCATCTATGGGGCGAGTGATGGGGATCGAACCCATGCATGCTGGAGCCACAATCCAGTGTGTTAACCACTTCACCACACCCGCCATATAGGCTGGGAAATCCCAGCCATCAATGCTAATCGGCAACTACCTACTCTCCCAGGCCGTCGCCAGCCAAGTACCATCGGCCTCTG
>ERZ773005.656-NODE-656-length-24040-cov-13.225599_pt1 | contig 24040 bp, 21 predicted proteins | sample MGYA00580666_ERZ773005 | MGnify/ENA primary metagenome ERZ773005 (study PRJEB29015, sample SAMEA2737999) | human oral metagenome | biome: human oral; feature: human-associated habitat; material: dental | place: China | collected 2061 ...
ACAGCAACAGCTGCTGTACCAAATCATAATCAAGCGCAAAAAGCTCGCTACTACCAACTCGATGCTTGGCAAATATTTCATGCAGTAGCGTTTCTTTTTCGGAATAATCAGCCACCTCGATCGCAAACAACCGCTTCAAACCAACCACATTGTAGTAGCCGTTCGCCTCAAGGAAACGCATCCGCTCTGGATACTGCTTGGTTTGTGTCTTACCGATTTTGATGAGGCCTGACACTGCGGTGGTCATGACGTAGATGATGCCTTTGCTCACTTCTAGCCTCCTATTTGGTCTCTTTCGTGAAGTACTTTTTCAGCGTCACCGTATCACCCACTCGCGCTTCACGCGTAGTCTTCAGGTTAGTGACGATGTAGCCGATTTCACCGGTATCCAGTGACGGATCTGCAATCATACCAGGACTGAGATGGCCAACCTCCAGCGCCAGCCCATTAGCACCAGTCGCCATCATGTGAATCGCTTCACCCTTTTTAATCTGGCCATCAACCAGCCGCACATATAAAATCACCCCGCGATAATCGTCATAATAACTATCGAAAATCAGCGCCCGCGTCGGATCATCCGGCTGGCCTTTTGGTGCTGGAATTCGCTCAACAATTGCCTCCAAAACCTGATCGACATTCTGTCCTGTCTTGGCTGAGATGTGAATAATGTCGCTCTCATCACAACCCAGCAGATTAATCACCTGCTTGGATACTCGCGGCACATCAGCGGCTGGCAAATCAACTTTATTCAGCACCGGAATAATTGTCAAGTCCTGCTCCATGGCCAGGTACACATTCGCCAGCGTCTGCGCCTGAATGCCCTGGCTGGCGTCAACCACCAACACCGCTCCCTCGCAGGCTTGCAAACTACGCGACACCTCATAGCTAAAATCAACATGGCCGGGCGTATCGATAAGGTTGAGATCGTAAGTAACCGACCGCAACGGCCTGTTAGTGCCGACCTCGCTGGCGCTTTTCTCTTCAGGCCGCTCGGCCGCCAACTGATCTAGCTTACGCTCTTGGCCTCGCTTTGCCGGAAAGGCAAAGCCTTCAGAAAAAAGACCAGCAGCAGTCGGCTCGTACTTCATCCGCACCGGCGCCAACTTAATAGTAATCCCTTTTTCGCGCTCCAAGTCCATACTATCAAGCAGCTGCGACTTCATCTCACGCTTAGTAACCGTCCCTGTCATCTCCATCATCCGATCAGCCAGCGTCGATTTGCCATGGTCGATGTGGGCGATGATACAGAAATTGCGAATCTGATCCATGATTTAATGCCTCACTCGACCGAAAAACAACTGGCGCAACTTAGCGACGATTGGGTTTGCTTCCTCGAGTTTAAAACATTTACTCAGCGCAATATACGTAGCGAAACTCACCACTACGATAATCGCGAATTTTGGAAAGACTGCCATGAAGTTCATATCGCGTGATTGCAGCTGCAGTATTTGTACAACGAAGTAAGTTACGATACCCATCATAGCGCTAACAACCATCATCTTGATGATACTGTGGAGTGTCTGACGATTAAAAATACCAGGTGTGCGCCTGTGTAGAATAGTCAATAAGATAGCTATCTCTACTACTGAAACAATTGACTGTGCCCAAGCCAGCCCGAATACCCCCCAGCCAAACGCTTGCGTAAAACCAATCGCTAATACAATGTTCAATGAGATAGTTGCTATCGATATATACAATGGCGTACGCGTATCTTGCTGCGCATAAAAAGTCCGCGCCATAATGTGATAAAGTGTCCTGAAAAATATTGATACCACTAGAGCACCAAGTACATTAGCGATTGCCAGCTGACCGCCGTTCTTGATAAAAGCCACCACGTAACCTCGCGCAAAAAATGTAATTACAGCAATCGGTAACGCCAACCAAATAATCCAGCGAAAAACCGAACGAAGTTCCTTCTTGAATAGATCAACTCTACCTTCAGCTAACCGCTCTGTCATTCGCGGAAATGCTGCGTTGCTAATAGCTACACCGACTAAATTCACTGGCATCAAGCTCAAACTCGACGCTTGCTGATAAACGCGCATCACGCCCTCGCCCATACGCGATGCCAAGTTGATTTCAACAATCCCATTAAAATAATCAATGCCTTGATCAATCGAGCGTGGAGGTAGAAGTTTCAAGACCTGGCGGAACCCTCTGTTTCGCCAAGAAATCACAGGGCGATAATCAAAATTCACGCCAACTAGCCCAATAGAGCTAACGACCAGTTGTAGTATCGCGCCCAACACCACGCCAAGCGCCACGCCCATGATACCGCCTTCGAAAATTTGCCAACCAAAAATATTGATACCGTTAGTGAAATACTTCGCGCCAACCACAATTCCCAAATTATAAATTGTCGGCGCCAATGCCAAGAAGGTAAACCGCCCGATTGCCTGTTGCATGCTCGATACCACCGTCGCGATTGCAAACAAGAACGGGTTGACAGCGATGATACGCATCATGCTTACCGCCAAGGCGTGCCCTTGTTCGCCAAACCCTGGCCCGACAACATACCGCACCAGCGGATCAGCAAAAATAATAATAAGTACGCTAGTAATCAAAGTCAGTAGCGCAAAAAGATTCAACAAGCTCGAACTCAGTTCCCACGCCGACCGCTTATTGCCGCTAGCCAAACGCTGATTAAAAACCGGGATAAACGACACGCTCAATGCACCCGACACCAGCAAAAAATACATAAAGTCCGGCACCGTGAACGCTGCCACATAAGCATCCGCCCCCACCTTATAAGTATCCAGATACATACCGTTGATCAAACGATCGCGGTAAATACCCAGCAGACTTGATAACATAGTCGAGCCGGACAGCAGAATCGCTGCCCACTGCACCGACAGCTTGCTATTAGCTTTGGCAACAACCGACCGGACTCGACCTTTTCGACCTACCATAATCTACGCGTGCAGCTTCGCTTCCTTTGGCAGTACTGTGCCTTCCATACACTTAGCAGCATCCTCTTCTTCAAGCGTCTCGTTCTTGAGTAGAGCGTCTTTCAAAGTTTCAAGTACTGCACGGTTTTTCTTGAGCACTATCTCGGCACGCGTTGACGCTTCTTTGACAAGCGCTTCAACTTCATTGTCAATTTCTTGTGCAGTCGCTTCTGAATACGGCCGCTCGTGAGTGATCTTGTCGAAAACCATACCGCCAGTATCCTCGTGGAAAACTTGATCGCGCAGTTTCGAGCCCATACCTTGTTCGATCACCATATCGCGAGCTATCGCGGTAGCGTGACGCAAGTCGCTACCAGCGCCCGTCGTAATACCGTCGTCGCCGTAAATCAGCTTCTCGGCAATCCGACCGCCCATTGCCCGTGCTAATATATCTTTGAATTCGTAAACATTCGTATAGCTTCTATCTTCCGGTGGCAAAAACCAAGTCACGCCACCAGTACCGCCGCGCGGAATAATAGTAATTTTATGCACCGGATCGCTATCTGGCAAAACATGTCCAACAATGGCATGGCCAGCTTCATGATAGGCCGTCAGCTCTTTCTCGTGGTCATTCATTACTTTAGCTTTACGCTCCGGCCCAATCGCTACCTTTTCAAATGCCTCGGTCAGATCGTCGTTAGAGATCTTTTTGGAATTGCGGCTAGCGGCAATAATCGCTGCTTCGTTAGCTATATTAGCCAGATCAGCGCCGCTCGAGCCAGCCGCCTTCGCTGCTAATTTATCAAGATCAACCGTGTCGTCAGTCGGCTTATTTTTGAAATGAACTTTCAGAATAGCTTCGCGATCTTTGCGCTCCGGCAAGTTGATATTCACATGGCGGTCAAAGCGCCCCGGTCGCAGCAAAGCCGGATCAAGCACGTCCGCCCGGTTAGTCGCGGCGATGATAATAACATTAGTGTCAGCCTCAAAGCCGTCCATCTCTACCAAAATCTGATTCAATGTCTGCTCGCGCTCATCATGACCGCCGCCCATACCACTACCGCGTTTGCGGCCAACAGCATCAATCTCGTCAATGAAAATAATCGCCGGCGCATTTTTCTTGGCCTTTTGAAAGAGATCGCGTACCCGGCTAGCACCGACACCGACGAACATCTCGACAAATTCTGAACCAGAGATCGAGAAAAATGGCACGTCAGCCTCGCCAGCCACTGCTCGCGCCAGCATAGTCTTGCCAGTACCCGGGTCGCCAACTAGCAGTACGCCCTTTGGAATCTTAGCGCCGAGACTCTGATATTTTTTCGGATGTTTGAGAAAATCTACAACTTCTTGGAGATCCTGCTTAGCATTATCGTTACCAGCGATATCATCGAAAACTACACGTTCTTTGTCGAGTCCATACAATTTAGCCTTACTCTTACCAAAACTCATCGCCTGGTTATTCTGACCTTGCGCTTGGCGCATCATGAAAACAAACAGCGCACCGATCAGTAGTACTGGCAAGAACACCGTCATCAAAGTCAACAATACTGAGTTATCCACCGGCGCGCTATCCGAGACAACAGAGCGGCCTCTCTCGTTAAGTATGCCCTCTCTCAACAGCGACGAAATGCCACCGCCAATGTAAGTTCTTTTCGAAGGCTTATTTTCGCCTTTCATCGTCACCTGGAGGTCGCCACCTTGGCCTTCAATTTTGGCAACCTTACCGTCATTGGCGTCTTTGATGACTTGAGAAATCGGCACTTCTTTAATAGGTTTTGCCGGCATAAACGCTGCATACAGCGACAGGCCAATCAGCGCGATAATCGCCCAAAATAGGCCGAGCCGAACCTTATTACTTACCTTTTGTTTACGAGATTTAGGCATTGAAATAGATGTCCTTTCGTGGTTTTACAATCAAATTCAGAATATCTCTATAATTGTACCACTTTCGCGCGGTAAGTTCGAGTAGTAATTTCTAGCTGCACATGGTCGCCAATATCAACTCTAGCACCAGCCCGCGCCGTTTTGATAGCAATAAGCGCCCGCTCGGTGCGCGGGCGCGTCGGTCTAGGCGCGCCAGTCTGCCGCGCAATATCGCTAGCCAGCAGCTCTAAAGCCGTATCCTCGTCAATCTGCGATAAGAAATAACGCGAACCGCCGTTACGCAGCAAGATCCGCTCAACCTCGCGTTCAATATCTTTTCGCAAAGCTATTTGCCTAGCGCGTAGCTGTAGCAAATCAGTAATCGTACGTTTATCACAAGTACTATTAAGAGTTTTTCTAACGCGATTACGCTGATAGTTGTCGCTGAGATTTGTCGCATCCTCAACCCATTCGAGATGACGGCGCAATGCGTATTTGTAGAGCTGCAATTTGGTAAACGATAACAGCGGACGCGCAATTCCAGGCCGCGACAAAACTGCTAGGCCGCGCCAGCCCGTTCCGCGCTCAATATTAATAGCAATTGTCTCAGCAATATCATCAGCATGATGCGCCGTCGCTAGCACTGCGCCAAACTCTTGCGCCTTCGCCAATAAAAATTCATACCGCTTGCGGCGCGCCAACTCTTCGCTAGCATTCACACCAAGTTCAAGCGACGTTGAGACAAATGGCAAATTATACTTTTGCGCCAATGCCGCTACAAACCGCGCGTCAGCCTGTGATTCTTCACCGCGAATACCGTGCTCGACATGCGCCACGGCCAGCCGATACTCCGACCGGCTCAGCATATCTAACAAACACACACTATCCAAGCCACCCGAAACAGCTACCAGATACATCATATCGTTATTATAATCTATCAGAACGTTAGCGTTAACTCAGTTAATAGCAAACCGCCCTTCCAAGAGGGCGGTTCAACAGAGAAATCGGGAGTAATATTTCTCGATATCTATCGTCGAATAGTTTCATTAATTTTTCCTTAAAGCTAGCCGATTTGCTACTACATCACACATCTGGTACAATTAGGAAAACGTGGCACTGTAGCTCAGTTGGTTAGAGCGTAGGACTCATAAGCCTAAGGTCACTGGTTCGATCCCAGTCAGTGCTACCAGGACAATCAATTTCTACGGCGGATTTCTCCGCTGTTTTTTGTTTTACCGTCTCACGATAAGCAAACTATATTCGCACAAAACTGTCTTAAGTTCGCAATGTCCCACTAGCACCGATTCTTCTTAAAATAGAAAGTCTTCTACATCCAGCAAATCGTTACGACGATTAATAAATTCGCGTAATTCAACAGTCGTCCGTGGACGATTCCAGGTCGCATTTTCGCTATGTAATGAGATATTTGATTCAGTAACGTCCATATTGTTTAGTCCTTTTTGTGTTATTTTGATCTACGTCTGTATAATAGCATAAACTTGCAAAAAAAGCAATACCCTTTACAAAAATCTTTTGACTTTGCTATGTCGCTTATGGTATAAAATAAACAAGGATAAACCAAATAAACATGGATACTTTAATTGCTATTAGCATCATAGCCCTCGCAGGGTCAATCCACGCCAGCTTTCAATTAAGCGTCAGTATGGCAACCGCGCTATCAGGCCACGCTTTAGGCCGCCAGCTTGCCGCTAAACGAACATTGCGATTGCTCTTCAGCTTTGTGGCAGGAGCACTAGCCATGACGCTGCTGTGCGTGAGTTTTGCTAGCTATGCTATAGGTATATTAGCGCCACACAACAGTTACTTATGGATAATACTGACTGCAGGTCTGATGATTGTCGGCTTAGCGGTTATCCTCTTTTATTATCGCAAAACAGACGGCACCGAACTGTGGATCTCGCGCGGCTTTGCTCATTTCCTACGCAAACGTACCGCTAAGGCTAGCCTCACCGCTGAAGCTTTCAGCTTAGGCTTGACCAGCGTCGTATCGGAACTAGTATTCACTATCGTACCAATTATCACTGCTGCTTGCGCTATCATTGCTCTACCGCCAGCCTGGCAAATTGCTAGCGCGATACTCTACACACTGATAGCGTCACTGGGACTACTTATCGTTACCGCTCTAATTGGTAGCGGACACAAACTCAGCCATATTCAACGTTGGCGCGAGCAAAACAAATATTTTCTACAATTTTCTGCGGGACTTGGTCTAATTATACTTGCTTTTTACATTTACACTAATACTATATCTGACATGATTACCAGGATGGGCATTCTATGAGTGCGACCGTCATCAAAAAAGGTAAACGCCCATCGGAAGATTTCAACGCCGATAAGCTACGCGCCAGCCTATATGCTGCCTGCCTAAGCAGCAAAAGTCCCGACGGGTTAGCCCATAACCTCGCCGCCCAGGTATCCCAAGAGGTTGAAATATGGAGCAACCAAAAATCAGATGTTACTACTACCGATATTCGCACGCAAGCTGGACGATTTCTAGAAAAAAACCATCCCGATGCGGCATATTTATACAAACACCACAAAAAAATGATGTAGGAGGCACGAATGGCAAGAAAACGCAACAAATTTGATTATGACCTGATAGTTATCGGTAGCGGTGCGGGCGGATCAGCGGCGGCAACGATCGCTACTCGCAATGGAGCAAGAGTCGCTATCATTGAAGAAGATACTTTCGGTGGTGATTCGCCTAACTGGAGCGATGTACCGACCAATGCGCTACTGCATGTAGCTCACTTGTACGATCAAGCGCGTCATGGCGCTAAATTTGGTCTGCGCTCTAACACTTTAGGATATAATTACCCGAGCATTCGCTCCTGGAAAGACCTAGCAGTCAAGCGAACTGGTGCCGCTGGTAACCGTAAATTCTACGAAAATCAAGGTATCATTACCTACACCGGACACGCACACTTTTTATCACCAAACGAGATCGCCGTTAGACGCAAACATATTAGCGCCGAAAAGTTCCTCATCGCTACCGGCTCGCACTGGGTGGCCCCAGAAATCCCAGGGCTTAACGAGATCCCATTTTTAACTGCGCGCACTATCCTAGAGGCGATGCGACCACCAAAAAGTCTCTACATTATAGGCGCCGGCAGCGTTGGCGTCGAGCTTGCGCAATTAATGGCAACTTTCGGCACAAGAGTCTACTTGACAGACATAGCTGCTCGTATTTTACCTAAAGAAGATGAAGAGGTCGGTGAGCTGATGGAGGCTTACCTCAAAAAGCATAAAGGCGTTACTTCGCTAACTCAAACTCGAACCGTTACTGTTGTCAAAGATGGACTCGGCTACCGCGTATCATTCTTGCGCGGTGGAGTCGAAAAATCTGTACGTGTAGAGGACGTACTAGTAGCTACCGGACGACAACCAAATCTTGATCTTGGATTAGAAAACGCTAGCGTTGATTATGATCCAACTGGCGTCCATATAAATGAGTATCTACAAACTAGTGCCCGGCACATTTACGCTGCCGGAGACATTATTGGTAACAGTGAACATACACATACTGCATTGTTGGAGTCACGAATTGCTGCCCACAATCTATTTGCTAAAAACCAAATCACACCAGATTATACGGCTACACCTCGTACAACCTTCACCTTCCCAGAAGTGTCATCTGTCGGATTAACTGAGGATGATTGCATCAAACGCGATCTCAAAATCAATAAATCCATGGCGCCACTATCAATTATCGGCCGCTCTAACACTGGCGATTTCCGCGACGGTTTTGTCAAGCTAATCTGTGACAAAAAAGGTGTAATTGCCGGCGGCACCATTGTAGCGCCAAATGCCAGTGACAGTATTCATGAAATTGCTTTAGCAGTACGACACGGATTAACCGCCAAAGATCTAGCCGACACGCCGCACGTCTTCTTAAGCTGGAGTGAAGCTATTAGAGTCGCTGCTAGCAAATTAGTTTAAGAACATATTGACGACGGTTAAGCGCAAAACGAAATGGTTGAAAACGACATAAGCTATACATAGCAAAAGAAAAAAGCTCAGCTAAAGCCTGAGCTTTTTTCTTGGTAGCGGGGGCTGGATTTGAACCAGCGACCTCTTGGTTATGAGCCAAGCGAGCTGACCAGACTGCTCCACCCCGCGATACAAAGCCTATTATAACAAATTAAACGTCATTTTTGCAAGCGCGATGCGGCAGTTTTGCCTGTCAAGAAATCAATCCATTGCTGGAAGTTTGATTTATTTGTAGCTGGTGCGTGGCGCGGTATCGTTTTGACATAAGAACTATCATCCTGTTTGTCTAAGTTTTGCACTTTTGCGCTATTCTCTGGCAGAATCAGCTGCTTCTCGCCAGCACTTGCTAAACCTAATTTGCCTCTCGCTTCCAGCTCCTTATATTCATCACTTTTGTAGTAGTTTTGCTCATACTTAAGAGTCTCTACTTCTAGCCTGGTCAGTTGCAGTTGCTGCTTTTTTTCATCAAGCTCCCGCTGCACTCTGAAATTAGTTTGAATTGTCGTCATTGTACCAATTACCCAGCTAATCGCAATAACAATAGCCAGCAGCAACACTAGTCCGTTAAAATTAGCATAGTTAAACCAGACGTAACGTAGCTGCTGGCGTAATCTTTCAGTGAGTTTCATCTCACCTTATTATAAACCATAAGCAATGGTCAACGCGAGTTTTCTAACGACGACGATAGATAGCAATGCCCGCCGCGCCACTCAGCGCTAAAATACCAGCCACAATCGCATATCCATACAGACTTTCACCAGTGTCCGACAAGCGACTCGCATTCGCAGGCTTGCCGTCTCTGCCGCTAGCTGTTACCCCACTACCATTGTTATTGGCTGATGACCCTGCATTGCTAGAATTCTCATAGACGGCAACCGGATCGACAATCACACCGTTAGCAGTATTATCTAGATCACCAAAACCGCCATCGGTTACTGAATATTCAATAATGGTACGCTTGCCATCAGTTGAAGTTTTGAATGTAACTTTGCTAGTGATATCAGTAATATTTGAACCGTTGGTGTTGTATTTGATTACTTTTAGCTTATTCGGCGTGTAACGGCGCGATAATTCAAGTGTAATCTTAGCCGTGTAGCCGACAGCCGACTGCGCATGACCATCACAGTTAACTGCAAAATTGGTCGACCCGATTAAACCGTAGCCACTTAGCTTACTCTGCGGCTGCGTCGCTGCGACAGCATTTTTGATATTGTAGCACTTATCACCAGAGGTGGAGAGTACTATATCTGTGCCGTCGGCTTGGCGTACCGTTTGCTTAGAAACAAGCGTTTGTATAACAATTGCTGCTAAGCGTGCCCGCAAGCTTGCTTTAACGGTTGGATCCTGAACCTTATTTACTAGCATTCGGGCGTTTGCTACAGCTTGAGCGGTTTTCTGACTCTCAGCGGTAGCGACGGCCGTTGTCGCTGCTGCTTGCGCATCGGACTCAGCTTTTTGCGCAGCAGCGACAGCTTGATTAAGCTGCTGCGTTGCAGCGCTAATTTCAGCTGGTGTCGGGTTTGCTGCAGCCTGGACGTCTTTAGCTTTTTGCAAGGCCGCTTTGACTGCAGCGTCGGCTTTGATGTAGGCTGGCTGCGATTCCGCACGAGCAATTGCATCGCCTAGAGTAGTCTTGTCCGGACGCAGCGCGTCAAGTGCCGCTTGCAATTCAGCAGTCGCCTTTTGAATACGCGTCACCGATGCTGACGAATCGTTATACACTTGTTTTGCTTGCGTAATTTTGTCCTTGAAGGCTTTAACCGTGTCGGCGCTCATACCCGTTGTCGACGTTGCCTCAGCGCGGGCGATAAGCGTATTAAGCGCCTGCTTAGCATTATTCAGCTGATTGGTAATAGCATCAAGCCGAGACTGCAAAGCAGCTTTGACCGACGCATCCCGTACAGCGTTGACAAGGTTTTGAGCTTGAGCCACAGCCTGAGCGGTTCTAGCGCTTTCTGCCGCCGCCGTGGCTGCCGAAGCCGCCGTCTGGGCATCCGTTTCCTTTTTCTTAGCAGCAGTGACAGCAGCATTCAAATTATTAACCGCAGCATTCACTTCACCTGGCGTCGGGTTCACCGCAGTCTGGACATCTTTAGCTTTTTGCAGAGCAGCCTTGACTGCCGAATCGTCCTTAATGTACGACGGTTCTTTTTCGGCATTGGTTATCGCTTGGTTAAGCGCGGTCTTGTCGACACGCAGGGCATCAATAGCTTTCTGCAAGTTTGTCTGAGCCGATTGTAACTCTGCAACGGAAGCGTTAGCGTCAGCCGCTTTTTGTTTGGCGTCCGCTATGGCCGATTTTAGCGCATTGACGGTGTCGGTGCTCATACCGTCGGTCTTCACTTTAGAAGCGGTGGTAATCAGCTCGTTGAGCGACTTTTTGGCACCAGCTAAAGCTTTTGATACCGTATTAAGCCTGCCCTGCAAAGCGGTCTTAACAGATGAATCCTGAACTTTGTCAACCAGATTTTGAGCATCAGTTATCGCCGGTGCGGATTGTTTGCGCTCAGCGTTAACTACGGCAGCTGTAGCAGCAGCCTGAGCAGCCTTCTCCCGCTGTTCGGCCTTGGCGACAGCCTGTCGGAGTTCTGTAATCGCAGCAGCGATATCGGCAGCTTTTGGATTAGCAGCAGCTTGAAGATTTTTAGCTTTCTGTAGAGCAGTTTTCACCGCAGCGTCGGCTTTGATGTAATCCGGTCTGCTTTCAGTATCAGATATAGCTTGATTAAGCAGAGTTTTGTCAGTGTGCAAACTATTAAGCGCTGCTTGTAGTTTGGTTTTAGCTGCAACTAGCTGAGCAGCTGTCGAATCTTGATTTTTATTAGTAGCTTCAGCTGCAGCAATCTCACTCTTAAGTGTGTTAACCGTATCACTAGAGAGGCCTTCTGTCGGCGTATTCTTGGCGGTAGTAATCAGATTCGACAAAGCTGTCCGCGCATCCGAGATTTCTTGCTTAATAGCATTAAGCTCGCCTTGCATAGTCGATTTTTTGGCTGCATCTTGGACGTTCGCTAACAATGCTTCGGCCGCGCGAATATCCGCCGGCGCCTTGCTATTCTTTGCTTTATCGACTGCTGCTCGCGCCGCACTTTGCGCAGCCTGTTCTTTGGCAATGGCCGCATCAAGCGCTTGCTTGAGATTATTCGTCGCCTGACTTATCTCAGCAGGAGTCGAGTTCGCTTTAGAAGCAACAGCTCTAGCAGCTGATAGCGCGCTCGCTACCGCTGAATCATTCTTGATGTAATCTGCGGCGTTATTGGCGCGATCAATCTGCGCTTGGAGTTGAGCCTTGTCAGCCTTTGGCAGCGTCACCGATGCCGTTAGCTGACCGTTAAACTTAGCAGTAGCAGTACCAACCGCGATATCTTTGGTCCACAGCGCTGACAGTTTGTGCGCCGCACCGTCATAATTTGGCGCGACGACCTTGATCTGCCCGGCTCCATCATTAGCTAAATTAGCGTTATTCACGATACCGACCGCCGAACCAGCTATGTCTTTCAGCGGCGATGCAAACGGCGTGGTATTGGCGCTTAGGCGGACTTGCTGATTCGAAACATCAAGCTTCGTCAAATTGGTCAATCCGCGCAAGAATGACACATCGCTAATATTGCCATCATCTAGTTTCAGAGACGACAGCTGCGTCATCGCGCCAATGCTGTTCAAATCAGCACCAGTCAGCGAGAACGAAGACAGTTGGAGCGTATCTATTTTGTTTAATTGCTTCAGCTTGTCGCTGTTTTTTAACTGTGCTTTGCCGTCGCTAGAGCCGGACAGCTGCAATCTAGCCAGGCTAGCGGCGCTTCTGGCGAAGTTGGCAACATCAAATTCCGCCGACTTGCCGCTGAGACTAACCTGCGCCAGATGTGTCATATCCGCCAGTGGTGCTGTAGAAGTGATTGCATTGCCGGAAAGCAAAAGCGTATTTATATTTGTTAGATTCTTGAGCGGTTCAATCGAGGTAATTTTGTTATTAGTTGCTGTCAGTTTGGTCAGTTTTGTCAACGACGACAACGGCGCCAAGCTAGCAACTTCGTGGTTGTCGATATTTAGCTCTTGCAAGTTAACAGCTTTCTCGAGACCAGTTAAATTTTTAACTTTGGTCGTACTGTCAATACTAAGACGAGTTATCTGCGATAGTTCATCAGCCGTAACATCTTGCGTACTAGGACGACTGCTGCCAAGCGTCTTATTAATAGCTGCTTTAAGTCCGGCGTCAGGAATATTCACTGTCGTCGCTGGCGGCTGCGGCGGCGGAGTTTGGCCGTTCGTGGCGTCCATTAGCGCGTTGACTAGCGCGCCAGCATTCACTGGTACCCCAGCCTTAACAGTTTTACCGGTCGGGTCAATTGCCTGCGCTACGTCGCTTGGCAGAGGCTTGCCCATGTTTCTCGCTGGACTATTAGGTTTGAGGTTGTAATTACTCTTCTTGTAATCATTATTCTTCTCGGCCTCCTTAACGAAATATGGATTATTCGCTCGCGAGCCAAACGTGTCCAACGAATGCGCATCGCGACCATCAATAGCACGATTGATCTTATTGCTAGCCGAGATATCTGCTGCATGCTTAAACGCAATATCAATAGTATTTTGACCTTCAAGATCCCAAGTTAACATATACGGTTCATTACTCTGACTACTACGGTAGTATACGTTATTATCGAAGCCTTTGAACATTTGGTTAGTGTAGATCTTCGTGGCTTTCGATCCGAGATTCGTATCGCCATCAGTGCGTACCGGATAAGAATAGTACGGCTTACCACTATCATTCGGCTTATAAGCACGTGATGAAATGATATTGTTGTACATTTCTAGATCGGTCAGATTCCAACTGAGGTTATTTGCCTGCGACCACTTTTCAGGCGCTATACATCTTGTACCTTCGTAGGCGTTACAGCCATCAGCGCGGTTGTCCTCGAATAGATCAATAGGCCTATGTGTGCGCGAAATAGTATTGTTGTATAATTTCACACCGTTACTGCCAGAAATACGTATACCCGTTCCAGAACTCTCGATTATGTTGGAGGCTATGATTCCCGGACCAGATACTTCATAGAATACGGCCGAGCCAGAGTTTGTGAAAAAGTTACCAACAATTTTCGTATCAATACAACCCTCATCACACCAGAAGCCCGCCGTTCCAATGTTACCAGCGACGTTATCACCATCTGAGTGTTCAATACTAGAGGCTGAGTTATCTACAATATTATCACGGAAAGTAAGTCCTCGCGTATGTGTTACCTTAATATCCGATACCGTACAGTACGCCCCGCAACCTTTGATTATAAACCCAGCAACATTGTTGTTAGTAAACGTATTGCTGATATACGAACTACCATGCGACCGGTTAGCACCAGTACCATTAGCACCGTTATTAATAAATTTATTGTTTCTTACGGTTGTGTTCTCGGAGTTAAGGTTCAAACCTATAGCTGAACTTTGTACAAACAATGAGTCCTGAACAAGAGAGTTGCTGCCAGCTATAAATACTGCCGAAGTGCCCGTTTGTTCGACACCACCCGGATCCTCAAAGCCCCATTCCTGTACTGGCGAATACTGAGCTATATTGATACCCTTCATTGCAAATCCCTTGCCAGACGCCGTAAACGCGCGAGCATGGCGCGATACTTCTGTAGTACCAGTCGTCGGATCAGAACCTAGGTAGTAGGTAATTGGATCATGAGCACCAGGCGTGTACACCCGTTTGCCATTCTCAATCCTCATAGTTGTTGGTGTATGATCTTCAACATAGAAGGTGCCCGGCTTAACTTCATCTTTACGGGCAACCTGGCGCAGTGGATTATCGTTGATAAATGCTTGCTCTGGATAAGCTGCCACACCTTCTTTGGATGGATCAGAATTTACCGTGCAGACATGACAAAAACTATTATAGTTACCAGTTGTTTTCCATAAAGAGCCTTCCTTGACCCAGGCGCTCTTCTTGACAACCTCACTACCTTTCATCCACACTTCAGCACCCGGAGCTGCCTGGAAAGTAATATTATTTTTGCTAACGAAAAAGTGCGGCTCGCGGTAAACTCCTGATTTAGCAACAACCGTACCACCATCACTAACCGCGCCATAAGCCCTTTTGAACGTTGCAAACGGCGCGCCCTCAGTGCCATTGCCTGAAGCGTCATTGCCATCCGGCGCTACCCAAGCAACATTTCTCGATGGCACAGCGTAATTTGTTTTAGTAAACGAATATTTTTTATTGATCTGCGCAGCTTGCGCCTGCGGCAGGTGCGTTAACACCAAGCCAAGCGCCACGACAAACGCTGCCAGCCCAGCGCCGATACGATATTTATATTTCCTACTACTCCTATGTATTTTCATATATCCCCTACCTCATTTGGATTATATACGGTTTTATCGTATCACAGGTAGATTAAGACAGTCAACAAAGTTGTGCTAGGCACTACAAATATTTTACGCTATAATACTAGCAGATGGGGGCGTAGCTCAGGGGTTAGAGCAGTCGGCTCATAACCGATTGGTCGCTGGTTCGATCCCAGCCGCCCCCACCACCAAGGTTTTATGTAAACTATTTATCATACAAGCTAATCTCGCTCCAAGTATGCGCCGCTAGAGCGATCTTGCGCCGATAAGTCATCCCAGGGTTTGCTGTTCTCGTGCGTCTGCTTACACGAGTCATTTTCATGTTGTCTAATAATCTCCCTAAAATTCTCTCTCAATAATCGACGATACTGCAACAAATCTATATAACCTTCCGCCGCCGTATTGTTTTCTATGCCCAAAGCCTTAGCAATTTCTATATCAACTTCACTGCGGATTGCCCTGGCTTTACCCCTCAGAGATTCACTACCTTTAGTATTTCTTGATCCGTATCTCTGCTTTGCCTCACTGTCATTTAATGCCGCCTCTTGATAGCGCAATGCCAATTGGTGCAATTGATTGCTAGAAAGCTGTCGCGGATGTTCCGTAGTAATATTTGATTCTAGCCTAGCAGGTATTGCCGTCTTACCTAGCCAATTATTGACAGATCGCCGTCTTTGATGATGATTAATAATCTCGTTCATATGTCAGTCTCTATATTACATCATAAAGCATACCAATAAGTCAAACAAAAAACCTCCCCTAGGGTAGTCAGGGAGGTAATTTTGTGCACCTGTTTGTTTATACATTTAGAGTAACAGAATGAGTAGGTGAGCGCAAGCACTTTCGCTACAAAATAAGAGCCCTTACTTATCAGACAGGGCTCTTACCTCATGCTATTATGTGAAAAATTATTTCTTTTTCGAAACTGTCAGGAAACCGTTACGCGGGTTTTCTTTGACAACGCGGTCTTCCGGCAAATCGCACGGCTCGCCCTTCTCGTTCTTCTCTACCTTAGTGAAGAAATAAATAGTTTGCGGCTTACCGCCGCGAAGCGTGACTTCGGTTTTATGCAGATAATAGGTGACGCCCTTTGAATTCGTGTGCTTGTAAGCCATGGTTTATACCTCCTATTAGTATTGTGGTTTACATCTGTTAGCTTATATCAAACGTATGTACAGTGTCAACACTTTTCACCCCTGATCGCATTTCTCATACAGCTCGATACTTATAGCGCAACAATACGCGTAATACAGCAAGACTAATCAAGCGCAAAACTATAATTATAAGAATAAGTATCGCTAGAATGACAAACCAACCAGCAAAATCAGGCGTCCAAAGCGGCGAAGTATACTCATGACGATACAACTCGGTGTTAGGCAGCTCTGGCTCCTGTAGTGTAGCGGAGGTAGGATATTTAGACAGCTCGTTAACGAAACATTGGATATAAGCCATCGACCAACCACTGTACTGCGGGTGACAAACCGCCTCGGCTTGAGCATGTACCTTAGCATTTTCGGACGATGCCGCTGAAGCTTTTTTGATGGCCGCCTGAGAGTCGCGTTCATACTGATGCTGCAAGTAGACGGCGCCGCTACTAGCATTCATATGCGTCATCGAGTAACGCTGCAAGTCCTGGAGTCGATTGAAAATTTGTGTTTCGTTCCCGGATTTATCGGCAATCGCGACGGCGTTGCGACGCTGCACCATACCGACATTATTGATTCGCAGAAAAGTTGCTGCCACAAAGCACACCAGCACAAACAAGATTAGCAACTGCCAAGTCTTAATTCGCTCTAACCGCCGAATACTTCGCCGCGCTATGCGCTTATCAACCATACTTCCCGCCCTTCATTACCTAATAGTATACCACGAGCAGCCTGATTGCGTTATAGTAGGGGTATGAATATTTACTTCTCTGGCATTGGCGGCGTAGCAATCGGACCGCTAGCCGAACTCGCTCACGATGCAGGACACAACGTACAGGGTTCAGATGCCCACTCAAGCTTAGAAACTAGTGAGCTAATGCAGCGCGGTATCGTCGTCACCGATGACCAATCTGGCGACTACCTAGAATACTGTCACAGATTGCATCATATAGATTGGTTTATCTACACAGCGGCTTTGCCTGCCGACCACCCAGAGTTAGTCAGAGCTCGAAAGCTAGGTATCTACACCGCTAAGCGCGACGAACTGCTGCGCTATATTATGAGCGAGAAAAATCTTAAAATGATAGCCGTCGCTGGTACGCATGGCAAAACCACCACGACTGGCATGATGATTTGGGTACTGCGCCAGCTAGGCGTGCCAATTAGCTATTCGATCGGTACCACAATTAGTTTTGGACCAAGCGGCCATTATGCACCAAATAGCCAATATTTCGTCTATGAATGCGATGAGTTTGACCGAAATTTCTTACATTTTAGCCCGTATATTTCACTGATTACTTCTATTGACTACGATCACCCTGATACTTACCCTACTCAAGCTGCCTATACTAGAGCTTTTCAGCAATTTCTCGGACAAAGCGAACTATCGATTCTCTGGAAAAAAGACACGTTAACTGGCTTGGAGCCAGTCAATCAATCGTGGGTACTCAAAGACGAAGAGGTAAAAAGCTTTCGCATACCAGGTTGGCATAATCGAGCAAACGCTACATTAGTCGCCAAGGTCTGCGAGCGATTGAAGCTGGGTAATGCAGACATAATTAAAACAGCTATCGAGAATTTTCCTGGCACACAACGGCGATTTGAACGATTAGCGCCCGGCTTGTACTCTGATTACGGACATCACCCAACCGAAATTTACGCCACACTGCAAATGGCGCACGAAATTTCCCGCGAAATAACACTAGTATATCAACCACACCAAAACGTCCGCCAACACGAAATACAGTCTATGTATACAAATGAGGTTTTCCGCTACGCCGATAGCATATACTGGCTACCAACCTATTTGACACGAGAGAATCCCAGCCTTTCAATATTAAGACCAATGGATTTAACGAGAAATATAAACTCGTCGAAGCTGCATTTTGCTGAGCTGAATGATGCTCTATGGAGATCAATCACACTCGACCGTGAATTAGGCAAACTTGTCCTCTGCATGGGCGCCGGCACGATCGATGAGTGGCTGCGGCAACATTTAAAAATACAAAACACGTAGGAATTAAGAAACCAACTAATCTAGGCTCAAAGACAACAGAAGATTACTACCGATTATCGCCGCTGCCGTGCAACTGGCCGCGCTGCTGGCGGCTAGCAAGCTTGTCATTGTTGAGACGCGCCACCTCTTCCAAACTCGAGCCGAGCAGATGCGCCACCGAATTGACATACCACAAAACGTCGCCCAGCTCCTTGATAATCTCCGCTCGATCGGCATCAGTAATTTTACCCTGTCGGTCGCGGATTAGCTTTTTGAACTTTTCCATAACTTCGCCAGACTCGCCCGCCAAACCTAGTATTTGCGCCATCAAATCGGCGCTAACATCGCCATAAGCGTGGTCGCTGGTTAATGTCGAGATGGCTTTTCGCGAATAATCTTGAAAATTCATGTTCCTCCTGCTTATTGTTTGTATTATAGCAATAATTGCTATTTTCAGTATTTATTATACTGTTCTATTATAATTATTTACGAGAAGGAGCTTTAATAATATGTCAGAGAGCGATAATCTATCGTTGGCGTTGCGAGGGGGGGAGCATCAAGACGATAGTAACGAGAAAGTTTTACAAAAAGTAAGCCGTTTAGGAAATATTGCCTTAACGGCAGTCCGCACTGAAAGCTAGCTCGCCAGCGTTAAACGAATGCCGCGCCTGCCAAATGGCGAGCGCGAGGACGATTGTTCAGCATAGTTTCTCTTTGGCTATCCTGGCCCCAGAGTTGCGCGCTCAGTTATATCCAGATTTAGACAATGATAAGATTCAAAGTTTCTCCAATGCTCACGAACTATTATAAATAGCCACAGGAGACGCGGCAACATTCAACCTGACAGAGGAGCAACTCAGAGAAAAACATCGGCGCGAACAGGAAGCCAAAGAACAGCTCCTAAAGCGGCTAATACCAGAACTTGGACAAAACCTCGAAGAGCATGAACGTCAAGACACGCCAGAAGCTCGCTTTGTCCGGGCGGTTGATAAAATCTTGCCAGTCGCTATGGATGTTGTCGGTCAGGGAGTACGCGTCATTGAGGAAGATTACGATATATCAACCTTAGAAGACCTTAAGAAAGCTCACGCTAATCTGATCGCCAATTTTGATAGACGTTTTGGCGAAGAATTCCCAGAACTTGTCCAGCTATATACTCATCTGGCACGAGAATTTGAGGATAAATACAAAGAAGAAAAAGCAAAAAAGCCCGAGGTTAAACTGCCGGAACGTCCAAATCAACTGGTCGAAGTTGAGCGTAAATTTTTAATTGGTCCTGAATCTTTACCTTTTGATCCGGAGGACTTTGAACATACCGCAATCCGCCGAGGATACCTAGCGATCGGCGATGACATATCAGAAACGCGAATTCGCGATTTTGGAAATGATCAACGATTTGAGTTAACTGTTAAATCAAACGGCACTGTTGCACGAAAAGAAAAAAACATACAAATTGACAAAGAAGTCTTTGAGTCGTTATGGCCGCTAACCTTGGAAAGACGTATCGAGAAAACTCGCTATTACATACCTTATATTGACCCAGACGGATACAAACATACTATTGAGCTTGATCTATACCATGGGCCTAATCATCTGGATGGTTTATGTACCGCCGAGGTTGAGTTTGAGGGACGCGAAACAGAAGCAACCCTGCGGGCAGATACCTTCCAGCCGCCTGAATGGTTTGGCGAAGATATCAGCAGTAATAATCTAAGCTACAAGAACAGATCACTAGCCTCCCAGTCGCCTCACAGCCCTATAGATCTTGGCAATATTAGTATGTAGCCTTCACAAAATTAATCGCCTTGCCCTCATTCAGCCAGCGCCGCTCGTACGTGGTCATGATTTTGTATTCGCCGCTTAAGTCTGATTCGTGCAGATCGAAGCTCAGTTCGCTAATGTGCCACTTTTCCGCCACCAACTGCTCCAGACTCCAGCAGAAAAAATCGCGGTCGTCGTGCTTGAGTATTAGCGTGCCGCCAGGCTTTAATAGCTGAGCATAACGGCGCAAAAAATACGGATGCGTCAAGCGCCGGCCAGCGCTGCGCTTTTTAGGAAACGGGTCGGGAAAAGTAATCCAGATGTTTTCTAACGATTTCGGCGAGATTAGCTCGTCGATTTGATCGGCCCGTGCCCGCACAAAAAATACGTTTTTCAGGTCCTGCTCCAGCGCTGCGTATGCACCCTTTTGCAAGCGGTCGCCCTTGACATCGACCGCGGCAAATATTTTATCCGGATGGCGCTGCGCCAGCTCAACGCTAAACATTCCGGTACCAGCGCCGATTTCCAGCATCGAGACCGCTGGCTGCTGATACTGGCACAAATCGCGCCACTCATCAAATTCAAAGCAATTCTCGGCGTTATGAAACTTAGCGAATTTGTATTTTTTGCGCCGACGAATAATAACAAAATCATCTGGGTTGAGATGTTCTATCATTGACCAGATGCCTCGCCATTCGAAGATGCCCCTGCTGCACGATCGCTAAATATCTGAAGGGAATCGTCTAGCAAAGCTTCTCCGTCGAAACTAGTCGACGCAGTAGCGCGTTTGGCGTGTTTATTATAGACTTTTTTGAAATCCTTGATAGTCTTTTGATTAATATCGCCCTGAGCTGAAAAACTTTTCTCTGTCTCTTCGCTAGCGCCAGCTTGTTTTTGTACGGAGCTAAAACCCGGACGGCTCAAATCAACCTGTGCAGCGCCACTTGTGTTATACATCTCTAAAGCAATCGACACCATAATAAGCGATATTACAATCACACACACTAGCATTCCAGCAAAACCATACCTCTGACAAATACGATCAGCTCGCGTCTTCAACTTAGCACGAACATGAATTCTAGTCATTAGCTCCTCCTGAAGTATCCGAACCGAACTTAGACAAATCTAATTTATCTAGCTGCACACTATATTGGTTTATCAGCTTGTCTAGCTCTACGACCGATTTTCGCACCTCGCTGCGATAATGACGTGCCCGCTCTATACCCATATAGAAATCAGCCGGTCTATCCTGACAATCCATCTGGACTATGTGCGCCATCGTTTGTTCATAACGTTGATAAGATCCACGAAACTGATCAATTTGGCGATCAAAGTCAACTGTTGTTTTGGTCAGATCAATACCGTTAAGTTTGTTCAGCGCAATACGGCTATTCATCGGCGCCATCAATTTAGTAGAAATCGCATCGTACTCGCGACCTAGATTTATACGCACTAAAGCATCATTGGCGCGAACGCGTTCGAGAACAGATTTAGTTGTCACACAATTAGCACGTACCAAGCTTAGCTGTTTCTCAGTCAGAATAGTCATCGCCGGACCATAAGCGCTAGCAGCCGGACTGCAAGCAAGCCAAACTAATGTACACGATACAGCGAGAATTCGTTTCATTACCTATTATTATGGCGGAATTCATCCAGCTGGTCAAGTTCACGTAGACTGTCGTAGACTGAGCAGATCAAAACCTATAGACTTAATTCATTCAACTGCTCTTTGCCAACAACTGACGGTGAATCCATCATCACATCGACACCGGAGCCATTCTTTGGAAAGGCCAAGGTTTCGCGGACATTAGTTTCGTCAATGAGTTCCATGAGGATGCGATCCACACCAAAGGCACAGCCAGCGTGCGGCGGCGCGCCGTATTTGAAGGCACCCAGCATGGCGCCGAATTTTTCCTCGACGTAGGATTCGCTAAAGCCCAGCAAATCAAATACTTTGTACAGCACCGCTGGGTTGTGGTTGCGCACGCCGCCAGAACAAATTTCGTAACCGTTCATCACCATGTCGAATTGGTCAGCCACGATAGCAAGCTTGTCGGCGTCAGTCTTCGCCGACTCCAGCACCTCTATACCGCCCTTTGGCATGCCAAATGGGTTGTGACCAAAATCAAGCTTCTTGCCATGGTCGTCCCATTCATAGAACGGAAAATCGATGATCCAGGCAAACGCCACCACGCTCGGGTCTTTCAGGTTGAAATGAGTAGCAAATTCGTTTCGCAAGCGACCAAGCACAGCGTTGACAACTGGGCGAGTGTCGGCACCGAAGAATATAACATCACCATCCTCAGGATTCATCTTCTCTATAAGTAATCTATGTTCTTCGTCCGACAAGTATTTTGCCACTGGCGAAATCGCATCATAGCCATAAAAGTTACTACCAACAACCGGGATCGTATAACCCTGCGCCTCGTCTGCATTTTTGATTGTCACGTACTTGATGTAGGCCAAGCCGCCTGCCCCTTCACTTTTGGCAATGTCGGTAAACTGATCGATTTGCTTGCGGCTGAGACTGGCGCCATTTTTGACGCAAACTGCCTTGATGCACTCAGCGTTTTTAAACACGCCAAATTCGGTGCTGGCGAACACATCGGTCAGCTCAATTAGCTCCATGCCAAAACGCAAGTCCGGCTTGTCCGAGCCGTAGGTCTCCATGGCGTCGCGGTAAGAAATCCGCGGAATTGGCTGACCGTCACCGACCGCGAGGCCACTCAAATCCAGCAATTTTTTGCCAGCAAACTCAGTCGCCAACTGCGTCATCAGCGGCTCAACTTCCCGGCGAACTTCCTCGCCGCTTTCAACAAAACTCATCTCCAAATCCAGCTGGTAAAACTCGCCGTACAGTCGATCAGCTCGTGGATCTTCATCGCGGAAACACGCCGCCAATTGGTAGTAGCGCGGCACGCCGCCAACCATCAACAGCTGCTTGAATTGCTGCGGCGCCTGCGGCAAAGCGTAAAACTTGCCTTCCTGCAAGCGGCTGGGAATCAGAAAATCGCGCGCGCCCTCTGGGCTGGAATTTGCCAAAATCGGCGTTTGAATTTCGATGAATTGGCGCTCGTCCATGTACTGATGAATCCGGCGATACATCTCGGCGCGTTTTTGCAGCATATCCTGCATCTTTGGACGGCGCAGATCAAGATAGCGATACTTGAAACGCAAGTCCTCATTCGCCTGATTATCCTCGGCAAACGGCTGGATCGGCAACGTTTCAGCGCGGTTCAAAATTTCCAAATCCTCCACAATAATCTCGACATTGCCGCTGGCAATATTCGGGTTCTTCAAGCCCTCGCCGCGTTCCGCCACCACGCCGTGCGCCCGAATCACAAACTCATCACGCAAGCTTTCCGCCAACGTAAAAGCTTCCGGCTTATCCGGATTGATCACCAGCTGCACCAAGCCAGTATGATCGCGTAAATCAATAAAAATCAGCCCGCCGTGATCGCGCCGGGAGTGCACCCAGCCAGCAACGGTAATTTTCTCGTTGACACAATGTGCCGTTTGTATACTCAAAGTTCGCTTCATATCTCTGTTATTATACTCGATTTCATTATTTCTTACCAATCCGTGCTAGTATGATAGATTTTCCGAATAAAATGCGCTACAATTAAGCATAAGAATTATGAGGATATTGAATAATACACTGGTCAAGATTCTGACGCGTAATAATGTTGCGACCGAAGAAGATCTCAAGCCGATGATGGAAGAAGCTGAACGTTCTTCGCGTCCGCTGCAAGACATCGTGCTTGACGCCAAACTCATCTCTGAAGTTGACCTGACGAAACTCTTTGCGCAATATGCAGATATCCCTTATATTGAGATCGATCCGCGCGACATCCCAACAGAAGTGCTTAATCGCATTCCAGAACGTATCGCCCGCCAGTACAATGCTGTTATTTTTCAAATTGACGAAGATGGCACTATGCACTTGGCGATGGATGATCCAGACGACGTGCTAGCCACTAATTTCATCGAGAAAGAGATCGGCAGCAATACCAAGATATATATTGCGCCGCATTCTAATA
>ERZ773005.657-NODE-657-length-23924-cov-36.549039_pt1 | contig 23924 bp, 20 predicted proteins | sample MGYA00580666_ERZ773005 | MGnify/ENA primary metagenome ERZ773005 (study PRJEB29015, sample SAMEA2737999) | human oral metagenome | biome: human oral; feature: human-associated habitat; material: dental | place: China | collected 2061 ...
GGGCGATACGTCCACTATAGCTCATTTCTTTTTTTTTGCAAAAACATAATACATTTCAATATTTTTTCAATATTTTTATCATCGGAATATTTATTGTAAAATCCATACATATTCATGAGCAAAAAATCCAATCTTCTAATTTCTTCATCCAATTTCAATTTTCTATAGAAGCTACAAATAATATTATCTGTAATATATTCTCGCTCTATCCTAATAGAATAGTCTTCATCTCTATAAAATAATTCTGTTATGCTTTCATCATCAACATTAAATCTTGGAGAATATGCTTCACTCCATATAAAATCTTTTTTTGCTCTATTACATTTTTTGCATGAGAGAACCAAATTATTTATTTTGCCAGCATTTATAGAATCTCCATTGAATGATGATTCACAAATAAAATGATCTACTTCAAATAATTCAGAACTTATCACATCTGTTGTGATACCACAATAAGCACATTTATTATTATATATATTCCTAAATTGCTTATTATATTCACTATCTTTTTTATTTATTTGATTGTATATTATTTTAACCTTAGGATGTTCTATTTTTATTTTCTCTTCTAAAGTTTTTTTTTCATTGATAATGTTCTTTTTGGGAACTCCATATACTGTATTCCTATAATCATTCTTCATAATTTTTTCTCATTTCTTCAAAAGCTTTAATAAGATTATCAATATCCATCTTAGTTAAATTATCATAATTTGATACTCCATTTATTGAATTCTCCATTTTTTCAAATAGGAATTTTTCAACATAATTTTTCAAGGAAATATTTTTTAAAATATTTCTATTTAAAATGATATTTTGCGTAGCATTAACTATTTCTTTATTCCAATTATCTTGAAAAAATGAGTTCACATCACAAGGATACGTATTAGAATTATATTTTTTTAATGTACTATATTCCATCTTGTCTTGGTATTGAGTAATTACTATTATTTCTTTAAAAGGAAAAATTTTTTTAATTATTAAGCCAAGCTCTTCACCAGAAATTTTATTATCTTGTACGTTTCCATTTTCAAAAAGCATTGAATCCAAAAACAATATATCCGCTTTTTGAATTTCATCATTCTCAAGCAAGTCTTCGTAGGAATATTTATTTTCAAATTTCAATTCTGAATACTTATATTCAGCCTTATCATTTGAATATGAATTTAAATATTTCGAAACATACAAATCAATTTTGTCATCTACATAAAGCATAGTTATTACTTCCATTTTAAATCGTTTCCTCCATTTCAAAAATAAATTCAAATCCACCCTCTCCTGAAATAGAAAGAATTTTTCCTTTTTGTAAATTAATTGTATTGTTAATTATCCACATTCCAAGACCATGTCCATTTGTTCTGCTTGTTTCATGTGGCTCTAAAATAATTCTTGGGTTGTCTAAATATTTTTTTGACAATCCCTTCCCATCATCGTAATACGATATTTTCAGCTTATTATTATCTCTAATAATTACAATTTTTATTTTTAATTCATTAGCTTCGCTGTTTTGTTGAACACTATTTAATATTAAATTATCAAATATAGTGTAGAATGTGTCTTTTGATATATTAAATTCTACATCATCTATACACGTTTCTATATTTAACCAAGAATAATCTTTTTTCCAACCTTCTAATATTTGATTTAAAATTTCTTTTATATTTAAACGTTCCGCAAAAAATTGCTTTTTTTCTACTTTTTCTAAAATCGCATCAATAAATCTCAGTATTTTTTTTACTGCAATATGATTATTTTCTAATAAACCTGGTATATCTTCACATGCAATTTTTCTATTCTCTGGACTATTAACAATTTCCCAAACCCTATATTTTTTTAAGGCATTAACGATGTCATCATAGGATGGTTCCATTTGATTTCTATCATTATTTATCTCATGTGCTATTGATGTAGCCTTCATTCCAGATGTTGCTAGAGCATTTAAAATTCTAACATCATATTTATACCTTGCTTCTACATTCGCTTTCTCTTGTTCAAATTTTTTACTATCTTGTTTAAATAATTTTAGTTCATGAACAAGCTTATCTTGTTCACTTTTATCTAAATTTTCTATCCTTTTAGGATTTTTAACAATTTCATCTGATATTTTTTTTATAAGCTCTTCTTCACCTTTATTTTTTTCATTTATTTTTCGAATTATCTTTTGTCTATACCTTTCAAATTCTTTGATACCAGTTAATATAATTTGAACGAATAATCTATAGTATATATTTTCATCTAATCCTTGTCTATTCATAAGATCTTGCAATACTATATTTTGTTGCTTATCGATCAATACATATCCAGACATTTGATTTTCTCTAACTCTCCAAGCCCCTGTGGGATGTGATGCCGCTGCTGGAGATTTTCTTGTTCTTTTCCCTAATCCTAACCAATCTTTCTCACCTTCAAACGATGATATGCTAAAAGCATTTCTATAAAGAATCACACCACTATCAACACTTTCATCAGTACTTAGATATTTATATAAAAATTTTTCTTTATCTTGCTTTGTTGCGTTTAAGTTGAAAAGTAAGTTTGCAGAGAATCCCCCAAGTTTCTCTAATTCAGAAAATAATTCTTCTCCTTCCATCTCAGCAATTTCATTACCTTCAAATTCATCAAAAATATTCACTTCACTATTATATGTATTTAAATCCATTTCTGGACAATACTTTATAGCTTCACTATCAAACTCGTCTGAAAGCACTGATACAGACAATATTCCTTTATTATATTTTAGCACTATATTCGCTCTACAATTTTTTCCAGGTTCAGGTTTTGGAAAATGCAACTTCACAAATTCATCATATTCATTAGCTATAATCCGTATCTTCATAGCTGTATCATTATATGTTTTCTCAAGGTACTTATTTAATTTTTCAATCCTCCTAAGAGTCCATTTTTCTCTAAGATTGTTTATTACTATACAAGTACCTTTATTTTCTATGCTAGAATCTGAATCTAATGTGGATTTATTCCAATCTGTTTTCCAAACGACTCCATCGTTTTGTACCTTTTTACTATACAATTGTATATTTTTACCTAATCTTGACAAGGCAAAACGACCTACTCCTTTCGCTCCAGCTTGCACTCTAACATTATTATTTGTATCAATGAAATCATATCCTTTATTGCTTTTCCCAATATGCATCCAGTGTTTCTTTATATCCTCTGAATCCATGCCATCTCCATTATCAGTTATTTTCAGCGTTGTTTTATCTATAAACTCTAATGTAACAATCAAAGCATTCGCATCATATGCATTTTTAACCAATTCTAAAACTGCAGCCTCATCATTGGAAAAGTTTTGTACACCTAAGAGCTCTGCAATTGTACTATCTTCAATACTATACTTAAGATATTCCATATTTCCTCCACTAAAAATTAAATTCTTCAATATCCTTCGATGTAATTCTCAATGAACTTCCACTAATATTTATCCCCACCTTCTTTACATAGTCTATGAAATTTTCACTTTCAAGAATTCTTTTTGCAAAATCCAAATTATATTCTTGGTTTTCATCTCTTAAGTAAATATACATTCCTGCATACGGAATGCAATCCTCCCCAAGCCTATATATACAGACTTTATCTGTGATAATTGTTGATATAAGAAGTTTTTCGCATTTAATCCCTGAAAGTGCTTGTGTTCTTCCATATTCAAACCACTTTGATCTTTTATCAGATTTTCTTTCTGTTAATTCTCTTTTGAATTGGCTCAAATAGGAAAAAGTACCAGGATATAAATTTGCAAATTCATTTTCTTCATATCTTATTAACCGATTATTAACATACTTATATGGAAAAATAATTTTTTCAACTTTACCATACCTTATAGTTCTTGGTGTTGCAGTTGGCATTACTGCACCTTTTTCAATCATGAAATTTCCAACCTTATAATATCCCTTTATTTCATCATACATATTTTCATTAATTACATATGCTTTATTTAACAAAGTTGCTACCACATGCGAAACTTTGAAATAATCGCCAAATCTGTTATTTCCTACATTAAACTCATTAGAAAAAATCCATTTCCCTTTCATTGTTTTTTTACTAATGGATAATCGATTATTACAACACATGTCGAAATATTTAATTTTTTTACTAGTATAGTTTTTATCAAAAATTATAATAGCTGACTTAACTAATGCATCATCAAATATCTTTTCTTTTGTATAATCTTTTATAACAACAATATTCTCACTCATAAATTCTCTAAGGTTATCACCAAAAACAGTTTTAAATATACTGCTCGGTATTAAATAAGACATCTTACCTTCATTTGATAAACACTTTATACTATGTTCTATAAATGCATAGCAATAGTCAAATTTTCCTTGTCTACATGTCTCATATGTCTCCTTAATAAATTTTCTTTTATCTTGAGATAAATCACTGTAAGTTATATATGGGGGATTACCTACGATAAAGTCAAATTGTATATTTAACTCACTTTTTAGATAATCTTCATTATAAATTTTCCATTTAATGCCCTGTATTCCATTTTTTTTTGCAACTAAATTTAAGTTACTAATACACTTTTCAAATTGATTTTTGTCAATTTCAAATCCAAAAATATTGTTTTCTAAACCGTCTTTTATTTTCTCATTGGAATATTTCAGTTCTATTGCTTCTTCAATATATCTTATAACTATTTCAACAAGAATATTACCATCACCACAAGAATTCTCTAATATTGTTTTATTTACTATGTTTTTATAATAACCAACTGAATCCAATAACTCTTTAACGTAATTTTCAGGAGTGAAGATTTGACATTTATTTACTATATTTCTTTCATTTGTTTTTTTCATCATCATAATACTCCAATTTTTTTATTGCTTCACTATTTAGCTTCTCAAAAAAAAATAATCTGTTTAATGGCAAGTTTTCTAAGTTCTATCATTCTTTCTTTTTGATCCATGCTTTTCCAATAAGAACTACATTATAGCTTTCCATATTCGAGTAACTCATTCAGACTTGCATAATCTCTCATATTACCTTCCAAATCTGGGTTTTCTTCACGCTACTGTTTTGTGCTCTTTTGTTAAATAAGGCAACATTGAGCATATCTGCTTCACTTGCGTATTTACAGAATAACTGTTCGTTGGTAAGATCCTTTAAGAGATATTCTTTGATTGCGTCTGTATGGATTTTATAGTTAATCTTGGAGATCTCTCTATTCAAATTCCAACCTAATGAAAGTTTAGAGTCTTCATCCGACTTAAGCCTTTTGTAATCCTGAATTACATACATCTTAAATTCAGCAGAAATCCATGAAGCAAATTCGAAGGCAATATCTATATGTGCAAATGAATCACCATATCTTCCACCTTTTGAAATAATTCCAATTGCTTCTGTTTTTTTTCCACCCATTTCTTAGGATACAACGTAAAGGAATTATATCCAGCTTCCGATTTAATTCGGTCGAATTCGACCGAATTAAAATTCATGTTGTTTAAGCTTTCCCATAAACCAAGAAGTTCAATTGTATCTCTTACTCTTAGCCAGTTTTTAACAACATCTTTAGGTTCATGTACATTTTTATATTTTGCAATATCCGTTAGACTTATATAGTCGTTTTTAAAGTCTTCAGTATAAATTTGAATAGCAAAACCTTTTGCAGAAATCTGTTCTTTTTTCACCTTAGACATGTGAATTACTCCTTTATGCTGATGTACTGTTTACAACATTTATTTTCGTAATAACTGCTCTAAACAGTACACCAACGATTCATTTTTTGATTTTAAACTTTGGTAGAAGCTCTCAAACCCTTGTATTTACTTGACTATTTGACTGTGTCATTATCATGACACGAAACCCATAGCAAGGGTCATAGAGGATGCCATCATACGGTTCAAGCATTTCAGCAATAAGATTTACTATACACTTTGGTGTGTAGAATTCTCCTTTACCTTTACCTTCGGCAAGAGCAAACTTACTGAGAAAATATTCATATACACGACCTATAATGTCGTTCTCTTTATCGTCTGTATTGATACGGTTGATTTCATCAAGCAAAGAAGCCAACTTTGCTGTATCAAGGTGCAAGCGTGAATAGTAGTTATCCGGCAATGCTCCTTTTAAAGACTGATTATTCTTTTCAATCGTATAAAGTGCTGTATCTATTTTCAAAGCAATATCATCTTGCTTTGCATTCTCCATAATGTACTTCCAACGGCTTTCTTCCGGAAGATAGAAAACATTTTCCTGCGTATAGAATGGTTTCATATCCGCATATTTTTCGCCGTGATCTGTGATAATTTTCTGTCTGCATTCCTCAAATTTATCACTTGCAAATTTTAAGAAGAATAAGCTCAGAACAACGTGCTTATATTCAGCAGGTTCTACTGAACCCCTGAGTTTATCCGCACTCTTCCAAAGTATTTCTTCCATAGAAATTACTTTATTTATTTTCTTTGCCAAGATAGTCACTCACCTTTCTTTTATTCACCATCCTCTTCAAATTCCATAATATCGTCTAATGTACAATTCAAAGCTTTGCAAATCTTACCTAAAACTTCCACCGTTACATTATCGTTCTTGTTAAGTTTATTTATAGTATATGTGCTGACTCCAGCTATTTGAGCTAACTCTTTCTTTTTCATGTCCCTATCCAATAAAATATGCCATAGCTTTTTATAATTAGCTTTCATTAAATTTCCTCACTTTCTATGAGTCCCTAAACCTAATTTAGAATATTATATCATATTCCAACACGAAAATATAGCGTTCTCTCTATTTCTATTTTATATTTTATAAATATGTAGACTTATACAACATAAATAACGGTGCAGCCCTAAGACTACACCGCCATAACTTTATCTCTCAGCTTCTTTGCTTGCTTCTTTCTTTTCTTTTGGTTTTTCCTTATCTTCAGCATGATGCCTCTTAATTGCACCAATAACGGATTCCTTTTTATCCTCCGTTTTATTTCTACCAAGATAGTCATTCATATTATCTTTCAGATGTTCCAATTCCTCATATTGTACTAATAATGAACTATGTTTCTTAGCAATCTCCTCTTGTTTAGCCTGTAATTTTTTTGAATGCTCATTTAATTTTCTAAAAAGATTTTTATCTGGTTTTGTCTTTAACTCTCCTGATACCACATGAAATGTTGCGGTATGAGAAATTGTTGTTGATATTCCTGCCAATATTTCTTTAAATAAAAACATTACTGCTATAATCAATAATTTATTTGAGTACAGTTCCCAATTTAAATTTCTGTTAATTAACTCAGCTATAAGACTTGCAAGAATCATATATGAGATTAAGCCAGCCAAGACACTTAAAATAGCAAACAAGACGGAAAATGAGAATTGAAATAATCGTTTTTTTATATATTGACTAATTATATTCATATAATACTTTCTCCCTTTCTTTTATTTGTTTTCCCTCTTCCAAATAAATAAATTTATCACTTGCGGCTTTAGCTAAAAGTAAATCATGTGTGATAATAACTACTGTTTTTCCTTTTTCAGAAAGAAGCTTTACCCACTTTATAATTGCATGTAATCCATCGCCATCCATTCCACTTGTCGGCTCATCTAATATATAAACATCTGCATCTGAACAATATGCTGCAGCTAATATTACTCTTTGCTTTTCTCCTCCTGATAATGATGCCGGATGTCTATCTTTTAGTTCATTCAAGCTAAAAGCAGCTAAACTATCCACCATATCCTGCCTTAATTTTTTAGTTGTTTTTTTACCAATTGAAATTTCACCTACAACTGAATCTGAATACAATTGATAATCTGCATCTTGCATGACAAAATAGCAGAATTTATCTCTTAGATTTTTATTTGCCACTTTTCCTTTATATTTAATAGTTCCTCTATTTTCTTTTAGAAGCCCACTGATGACTTTACACAATGTAGTTTTTCCTGCTCCATTGTTTCCTAACAGAGAGACAACCTCTCCTTTATATAACTTCAAATTAATGTTATCAATTCCTGAATTTGTCCTTTTATAGTGAAAAGATAATGACTCAATATCTAAAATTAAATCTTTTAACTTTTCAGTCTTACTCTTTTTATTTATCGTTTTCGGTCTCAATCCGAGCTTTGATAAATTTTCATTATCAAGGCTTTCAAACTCTTCATTTGTCCAAACTTTCCTTAACATGCCTTTATCAATATACAAAAATCTATTTACTACTTCCTTAAAAGGTTCAAGCCTATGCTCACTTATAATAATAGAAATCCCTCTATCTTTAATTTTTTTTATTATTTTTATTAAAACTTTGACACCATTTGCATCTAAATTTGATGTCGGCTCATCAAGTATCAAAACTTTAGGATGTAAAATTAAAGAAGAAGCAATTGCAACCTTCTGCTTTTGACCGCTAGATAATTCATCTATATTTTTCGAAAGTAAATGTTCAATTCCGACAAGCCCAACAATCTCATCAAGTTTTTGCCTTATTTCATATGCAGAAAGTCCTATATTTTCTGCTGCAAAACAAATCTCATCTTGAACGTTATTCATAAAAAATTGGCTTCTTGGATCTTGAAAAACAACACCAAATAATTTAGCACGTTCCTCTGAACCCATTTCAGCCGGAATTTGTTTATCTATTTCAACTTTCCCTTTAAGATTCCCCTCATAAAAAACAGGAGCCAATCCACTAATAGTTCGTAAAATTGTACTTTTTCCTGACCCTGATTTGCCGCAAAGTACAACACATTCTCCTGATTTTATAGAAAAATTAATATTCTTGATAGATGAATCTCCATCATTATAAGAAAAAAATACATTCTGAAATTCTATCATCCTCATACTCCAAAATATATTAGTCCTATTGCAGCTCCATATAAGACAAGTACACATACATCCTTTAAGCCAAAATACACTTCATATATGCACGTTCTTTTTATATTCGCATTTAGCCCTCTTAATTCTGCTGTAGCTCCCAACTCATCTGATAATTTTATGCATCTAATAATTAGCGGTACCATAAAGCACTCATATGCCAAAAATGGATTTCTCATAAAATCTTTCCAGCCGCTAAATACTCCCCTAGCTTTCATTCCATTTCTAATGGCTATATTTTCTTTACTTAATACCGGGAAAAATCTTATAAGAATACAAATCATTACAATAATTGGCTTTGGAACTTTTATTTTCTGTAAACTTGACATAAGTTCGCTTGAGTTCCCTACTACAATACACGTAACTACCATTACTAAAGGAATCGAACGAGCCAACATATTCAAAATAATGTACATTAAGGCTATCTTGTTCGCAAACAAACTGGCTAAAATAACCATGGTCATGTATGTTATAACGAATTTGATAGCCTTATTATATTCTTTTATATAGACTAAAAGCAATGCATTTAGTGCAACACTTAAATGTATTTGAATGTTCTTGTTAAATAAGAACCAGAATATTGTTGATACTGCTAATAAGATAATATATGTCCCATTATCTAATTTTCTCATCTATACCAGCTTTGCTTTCTCTATATGTTTTTTCAAAAGTTTTTGTCCGATTACAAATCCAATAGCAGATAATACAAGTGTTATAATAGTTATCAATAAAACCATATCAGGAGAACCATAAAATCTAACCAAAGTTTTAATTCCTTCTTCTGTATAACTTGACTTTAAACTATTTAAATACTGTTCTTTGAAGAAGAACATAGGTATAGCGCTGCCAATCGCATAAAGAGCCCAGTACACTGAATAGGCAACACCATTTTTCTTTGGATTTCTATAAGTATCTTCACCTATCATAATTATTTCACATATAATTCCAACAACAATCATGACTGGTAGAAACCAGGGTGAACCCATTACCGTTATAAATAGTCCTCCAAAAATCCCAGTAATCAAATACGTTCCTCTTTTCGCAACCTTGTTTGACATTACTACGAACACAGGTGCACAAAGTAATCCCATAATTCCTACATAAAACAAGTAATCAAATGCCGGTGTTGTCAGCATCATTGTGCACATTTTCGTAGCAAGCATTATTACAATCATCGCTATATTGAATATAGATAATGTAATAATGTCCCTCATCTTCAATTTGTTTTGTTTTTCATTATTCATTTTTATCTCCTCCTAAATTTTGTAGATTGAATATGAAATCCAAGTTTACTCAATAGAGCAAACAAGGCTATAATAACAGAGTGTGCTAACACTGTTATCTTTTGATTAAAAAAACATCCCTTCTAATACCCTCTAACTTTTTGCCATCCTCCTGAAAAAAAACAAGAAACAAGTTTCGCATTTTCTAACAGTTCTTGCTTATTTTCTGAATGTAATACAGCCTCAGTCAATGCCAAAAAATGAGCATGATTAATGATATGAAAGCCTTTATCACTAATTCTTTCTGAAGAAATATCCGTTTCCAAAGAAATTTCTTGCATTTTAATTCTTGTATCATCTTCCATTTTTGTTAATTTTTCAAGAAAATTCGCATAAGATGTTCCATATGATCCATTAATTATCAGCGAGTATATTTCTTTGTTATCAAATAAAAACATGGCTGTTTCTATTGTTCCATCAATATGAACCTGAACAACCTTTTCTTTCTGTTTTGTCTTAATACTATTGATTGATACTTTCTCATAATCGAAAAAATTTGAAAATATTTTATCTGCAACCGGTGAAACAATCGCTTCAAACAATTCATTTTTATCATGAAAATGACGATAAAAAGCCCCTGTGGTTACGCATGCATCTTTACATATATCTCTTAAACTAGATTTCTCAAACCCATGCTCAATAAAATGCTTTTTTCCACATTCTAATATTTTTTCATGAGTATCATCATAATTATTTCTCCCCAACAGAATTCGCCTCCTTTCAGTTCGATAACAGTGTTATCATTTTACATGTATTTTTGTTTTTTGTCAAGTTAGTTATTACAAACTATATGTTTTAATGATATAATTAATTTAAATTCATAACTTGCTTAACGCTTGCTACCTTAATCAGTCTTTTGTAGACCAACTAAGGAAAGTCAATAGTTGTTTTTTAAATTGTAAGAATATTTTTCAGTTACAAAAACTACAAATGCGCATAGCAAATAAGCCTCATGCATTTTCTCTTTTGAGGCAACACTTTTAATAATTTATGCGGCCAACTTACTATTTTCACGCATTAGTTTTTGATGTTCTTCCGGTGTTCTTAATTCAAATGGTTTTTGGTTTCGAGAAATTGGATACACCTCCAAGCTCTGATAAAACGACACATGCTGTGTACTCTCCAACGCCCGGAATATTTTGTAAAAGCACTATTTCTTTATGAAACTTTTCATCTAACAGAGATATTCTTTTGATTTCATCATTGATTGCTTTCAAAGCTTCCTGTAAACTGAAAATAACACTTACTGTTGTTTGAGCTTAAGCTCATCATATATCTTCATATCTTTCATAATAAGCTCTTATGAAAGATATAGATAATTCATATAAAAATGGCGACATCTCACTTTCTCCTTTCTATATAGTATCTATACTTATATATTCTTCTTTTTCAAGAGTTAATATATAAGAGTATATGGATGTAGATTTCTACACCTTTACTATTAGTTGCACAATTTAGTGCAATCAGTGAAAATGAGTGCCGCTCGTAAGCGTTGAATTTTCAATAAAAAATCAACTTGTAAAACTCAATTTCACAAGTTGATTTTAACATTCAGCTTCAGCTGAAATTATTATATATAAAAATGGTGAATTAGAACTTCCTGTAGAAGTAACGCCGGATAAAGAAACCGTATGGCTAAATAGAAACCAACTGGCAGCTTTATTCGAACGAGATATAAAAACTATAGGTAAACATATCAATAATGCACTTAAAGAAGAATTGGACAGTTCAAAAGGAAGGTGCCAGAGAAGTAAAAAGGTCTGTTGAATACTACAATCTCGACATGATTATCTCAGTCGGATATAGAGTAAAATCAGCGCCAGGAGTTGAATTTAGACGCTGGGCGAATAAAATTTTAAAAGACTATATTGTACAAGGGTACGCAGTCAACGAAAGAAGATTAGCCGCTCTGAACAGAGTAGTAGAAATACAGTCAAATATCATAGCAGGTGTACTTGATCTTGATGCCGAAAAGGTTCTTGAAGTCGTGAAGAGATATTCACTCGCATTAGAGATGCTTGATGACTATGATTACCAAACTATCACCAAACCGAAGATAAGTTCCGATGAGGTGTATAAACTCACTTATGAAGAGTGTAGAAATCTAATCTCCAAAATGTCCTATTCGGAAACATCTGATATATTTGGAAGAGAAAAAGGAAAAGGTCTATTAAAGAGATTCATCGACTCCATCTATCAAAGTGCTTTTGGAGAAGAGGCTTATCCGTCAATAGAAGAAAAAGCAGCAAACCTTCTTTACTTTATCATCAAAGATCATCCTTTTGTAGATGGATGCAAAAGAATTGCAGCTACAACATTTTTATATTTCTTGGATATGAACCGAATTCTCTATAAAAACAATAAGAAAATACTATCAGACAGCACCTTAATTGCCCTAACTCTTCTTATCGCAGAATCAAAACCCCAGGAAAAAGAAATCATGATTAACATAGTAATGAATTTCTTAGGCTGGTATTAAAGGAGAAAGAAATGAGACGATTCATCTATCTTGATACTGAAACACTCAACTCATACATTGCCCAGATATACAATGGATTAATCACAAGTAGTGAAGAAAACAAACAAAATACTAATGAGTCCAGCAAAGAATCTTCACACACAGTTAGTCCTAATGCAGCCATAGACTTCAAATTATTCGGAAAAGGAATAGAAGGCAAAATAGAATATATATTTGAACGCTTAAAAACTAATAAAGACAGTACATTAATCAGCAAAGTGGAAACAAAATTATTACATGATAATGCTTTTGATTTGTTACTTAGACATATAAGTGATAATAAACTTTTAGAAGGCAACGGAATAGGTAACTTTATAAATATATTTGATTCATTTTATATTCTCGATTTCTTATACTACAAAGAGTTATTTAGTGATGCAAATTTTATAAATTTTTTAATTGATTCATCTATGGAAAATCTAATTAAAGAAACCGAAAATGAAAAATCAAAATTAACAACTGGAACACCAAATAAAAAGCAAATAATTAAAGAGATAGATAATAAACTTGCAGCATTTAGAAAAGAGCAAGAATCAGAATATAGCAATGCGTTAAAATTAATTGACATCATAACAAAAATAATACCTTATCAAAGAGTTCTCTGTATAAATGATTGTATTGTTACTTTGTCAGATGAATTTATTCGGGATGATATACAAATGTCATCATTTAAATATGGCGGAAAAATAAAAGTATTTGGTTATATTACAAATGTTATTCATAGAAATATTAAGCAAAATTTGCCAATATTTGCAGAAATAATAAACCAAATAAACTCAGCTATTCTCCCTGAAATTATAAATAAAGACGAAGTTAAAATCATTCATCCTATCGCAATCTACTATGAATAAAAAATTAAAAGCCAGCAGAATTTACACTCTGTTGGCTTAATTATTTTCTCTTGAAAGTGGCTTACCACTTTTTTTCTTATGAAAAAGTACTTCAAAAATACTTCAGCTAACCACTTGAAACCTTAGAATAATCAGTAATATCAATGGTTTCGATGAGTGCTTAGGTTATTCCAACTCAATAGTACCCGGTGGTTTGCCTGTGCAGTCATACAGCACGCGGTTTACATGGTCCACCTCGTTGACAATTCTGCGAGTGGCGACTTCCAGCACTTCCCAAGGGAGCTGTGCTGCTTCTGCTGTCATGAAGTCCGAGGTTAGAACTGCCCTCAGGGCGATAGCATAATCGTAAGTTCTAAAGTCTCCCATTACTCCTACCGACCTCATATTTGTGAGGGCTGCAAAGTACTGACCTATGTCTCTTGAGATGCCTGCTTTTTCCACTTCTTCGCGGTAGATTGCATCGGCTTCCTGGACGATTTTAACTTTCTCTGGTGTAACTTCTCCGATGATTCTAACAGCCAATCCCGGTCCCGGGAACGGTTGTCTGAACACCAAGTATTCAGGAATTCCAAGTTCCAGCCCGGATTTTCTGACCTCATCTTTGAAGAGGTCTCTGAGCGGCTCGATGATTTCCTTGAAGTCCACGTGTTCCGGCAAGCCACCTACGTTGTGGTGGCTCTTAATCGTAGCGCTGTGTCCCGAACCGCTTTCTACGATGTCGGGATAAATGGTTCCCTGCACGAGGAAGTCGACGGCTCCGATTTTCTTTGCCTCTTCTTCAAAGACTCTGATGAAAAGCTCGCCGATGATTTTTCTCTTTTTCTCAGGTTCGGAGACTCCCTTTAGAGCTTCGTAAAATCTCTCTTGGGCATTCACTCTGATGAAATTCAAATCGTACTTACCGGTTTCTCCGAAAACCGCTTCAACTTGGTCTCCCTCATCTTTTCTCAGCAGACCGTGGTCGACGAAAACACAGGTCAATTGTCTACCCACAGCTTTGCTGAGCATAACTGCAGCTACCGATGAATCGACACCGCCTGACAGGGCGCACAAAACCTTTCCATCACCTACCTTTGCCTTGATTTCTTTAATGGATTCTTCCACAAAGGAGTCCATCCTCCAATCTCCGCTACACTTGCAAACATCTTTTACAAACTTTTTGAAAACTTTCATTCCTTCCACGGAATGCATTACTTCCGGATGGAACTGAGTTGCGTAAAAGCCCCTTTCCGTATCTTCCATAGCCGCAACCGGACACACGGGAGTGCCGGCAATTTTTTTAAATCCTCTTGGGACCTGTGCTATATAATCCGTATGGCTCATCCACATTATGGTCTTGGCGGAAACTTCGCCCATTAAAAACGAATTTTTATCCACGTCTATTTCAGTTTTTCCGTACTCGCTGACCGGTGCCGTTTCAACCTTTCCACCCAGAGCGTGGGCCATCAGCTGGGCTCCGTAGCATATTCCCAAGATTGGGATGTTCAGTTGGAACAGCTTTTCATCGTAAGCGAGTGCTGATTCTCCATAGACGCTGTTTGGACCTCCTGTAAAGATTATTCCCTTCGGATTCATCTCTTCAATTTCCTTCACGGTAAATGTATGGGGTTTTATCTCCGCATAAACATTCAGTTCTCTGACTCTTCTCGCAATGAGTTGAGCATACTGCCCCCCAAAATCCATTACCAAAATTTTTTCATGTTTCATCATGGTAAGTTTCCTCTATTTGTAATTTATTTCAATATTTTCTATTCGAATGTTCAATGCGCCCGATATTTGTCCATAGGCGAACGGGCAATGTTGCTATGGCTCAGCCGAACTTCAACATTCAATCAGCCAAACTCAGGTTAGACTTTTACAGCAAAGCTCATAATCCGTCGCATTTTAACATTCAATCCACTAAATTCAGATTTCAACTGGGCTTATCTGTTTGAACCGCTGCCCGTAGTTTCCTTGGTTATCACATCGTGAGCGCTGCCTTCTACTATGGAAGTCGCTGAAACCAGAGTCATCTTGGCATTCTTTTGCAAGTCAGGGATTGTCAGTATTCCGCAGTTGCACATGGTAGACTTCACTTTTTGCAGAGATTGTCTAACGTTATCAGACAGCTTTCCCGCATATGGAACGTAGGAATCGACACCTTCTTCAAAGCTCAACTTCTTGTCTCCGCCCATATCGTATCTCTGCCAGTTTCTGGCACGGGCTGAACCCTCGCCCCAGTACTCTTTAACATAGCTTCCGTTGAGGTTAACTCTCTGTCCGGGAGCTTCATCAAATCTCGCAAAGTACCTTCCTAGCATTATGAAGTCCGCACCCATGGCGAGAGCCAATGTCATATGATAATCGTAGACGATTCCGCCGTCGGAGCAAATCGGAATGTATATGCCGGTCTCTTCAAAGTACTTGTTCCTAGCCTTCGCTACATCTTGAACCGCCGAAGCCTGACCTCTGCCTATGCCCTTTTGCTCTCTGGTTATGCAGATAGAACCTCCACCGATACCGATTTTTATGAAGTCCGCACCGGCTTCTGCAAGATACCTGAATCCATCACCGTCGACTACGTTTCCCGCACCTATTTTGACGGTATCGCCGTATTTTTCTCTGACGAATTTCAACGTGTCTGTCTGCCACTCGGAAAATCCTTCCGAAGAATCTATGCAGATAACATCGACGCCGGCTTCCACCAGGGCAGGAATCCTCTCTTCATAGTCCCTCGTGTTGATCCCCGCACCGACAATATATCTTTTGTGATGATCTAAAAGCTCATTCGGATTCGCCTTGTGACTGTCGTAATCCTTCCTGAACACGAAATGGGTTAACCTCTGATTTTTATCCACTATCGGCAAGGCATTTAACTTGTTATCCCACAGAATATCGTTCGCCTCGCTGAGAGTAACTCCAGATTCCGCATATACCAACTTCTCAAAAGGAGTCATAAATTCTTCAATTTTTGTATCCGGGCTCATCCTGCTGACTCTGTAATCTCTGGAAGTTACCAGTCCAATTAGCTTTCCATCAGCTGTCCCGTCCTCTGTCACCGCTGTTGTGCTGTGACCGGTTCTCTCCTTGAGTTCAAGTAAGTCTTTCAAAGTCTGATCCGGTCTTATGTTGGCATCGGAAGTTACAAACCCGGCTTTTGTATCTTTGGCTCTTTTTATCATTTCCACTTGGCTTTCAATTGGCTGCGAACCGAAAATGAACGATATGCCGCCTTCCTTTGCCAGTGCCACTGCCATTTTATCATCTGAAACCGCCTGCATGACTGCTGAAACCAATGGAATGTTCATTGAAAGTGCAGGTTCTTCTCCCTTTTTAAACTTTACGAGAGGTGTTCTCAGTGATACGTTCTCCACTCTGCACTCCTTAGAAGAGTAACCCGGAATCAGTAGGTACTCATTAAAAGTTCTCGACGGTTCATTGAAATACTGTGCCATAATTCCTCCTTAATATATTCTGTGGTAGCTTTTCAATCTTCTCACACTCTAAAATTTCACACCCGAAAATTTTGATAGATATCCTTGTGAATTCAACGTGAATTACAACATAAAATTATGATGAAACTCTCTTAAAATTCTCTAATCTTTTGAATTTATATTATATACCAGTTACTTTTGTTTTTCAATACATTACAGTTGGAGACACGGGAAAGTTTTTCACTTTTCGCGTGAGATTTTTCAGACTGAACTTCAGCTGCTTTCATGCTGTCTTCACGTAGATGATTTTCTTTGAAAACTGTACCAAGTCTGTTCTTAAAACATCCCATTTTTTTCGGAATGCTTCTCTCCTGGAAGCGATACATTTTTTATCTCATATCGACTTCTCTCGTTCGGTGAATCCTATACGCTCCTCTTTGCTACAGCGCTTTTTTTATCAAAATTCTCATCTTTATCGAAGCACTGCTCTTTATCAAATCCCTGCTCTCTGTCAAAACACTTCTCTCTGTTGAAGAACTGCTCGTTTTCAAAAATGTTCTTCTTTATATGGATGCTTTTCTTTGATTGAAACGCTCTCTTTCTCTTATTTTATACATTGATGCTCCTATAATTCACGCTCTCGTAAAATCGCAATTAAACAATATAAAAAAGGTTGAATAACTGAACGCCTATGGATACTCTCTTTACTGCGCCTTAATTTTCAACTTTTCGAATATTTCTTCTATTTTCTGCTCACTGCATTTTCTATAGCATCGCTTTATTACGATATTGCCTCTGACCAATTTTGAATTTTGTGTTCTGCCTTTTAATTTCATCAAATCATCCATTTCTCTTTCAAGGTTCAATTCTCTTTCATATACATCGATATGTCCCATGTAATCGCAATTTAACCTCCATGAAAAAAAGTGCTTTTCCACTCCCGCAATTCTGGCTATTTTTACGCTGTTAACCCCCTTGTGAAACCTGTCCGTATACGTTTTCAAATAGTATAACTCTCCGTCTATATACCATAAAAATTGCTTTCCGTTAAGCCACATGATTTTATCCTGAGAGCACTTTGCCAGCCGGTTGCCGATGAACACCATCAATATGAGACCTGCGGCAGCGAGAAAAAATAAATACATAAATTGAAACTTCAATATGTTCCACACGATGATCAATACTAAAGACACCGATGCCACTGTAAGCCACATCGGCAATGCTCGAACCAAAAACACGACAACTTCAATCAATAATACCCTTAAAATGCTATACCCTGTTATTCTTCCGGCTATATTTCTCACTTTCACCAACCTCTTCTCTATAAAATCACATCTGCTCTCACATTTTTTCAATGCTGCTTATTATCTCGTCGGCATTTGCAGGCGGTAAGTGAAGTGTCAACTTATCATTTTGCCTTATAGTCGTATCTCCCTTGGGCAGCATCAACTTGCCGCCGCGATCGATCTGTACGATTATGCTTCCTTCTAACCATTTCAACTCTCTGATCTTCTTGCCTACAACCGGACTTCCGGCTTCCACAACAGTGACTATTTCAACTTCCACTGCCTGCTCTTTGCTGTCGCCTTCCTTGTCTAAAACCCTGTCCAACAGATATTCATATACCGGTTTTGTTCCAAGCAGGTTCGCTGTGAAATATGAAACCAGACAAGTCACAGCCAAGGGGAGAAATCCACTTAAACTTCGGGTCATTTCAAAGATTAAAACCACTGATGTCAGGGGATTTCTAACTACGGCTGTCAAGTAACCGGACATGGATATTATAACGTACAGACCGAGATTATTTCCACCTAAAACAGTTCCGAACAGACATCCCAAAATTGCCCCCTGAACCAAAATCGGCAGAAAAATTCCTCCGGGCACTCCTGACGTAAACGACACCAGTGAAAATCCCATCTTGAGAAAAAACAATATCGCCAATCCATATATAGTGTATTTACTGTACAGCAGCATTTCCACCAGATTATGCCCGCTGCCCAGAACCTGTGGATATACGAAAAACATGATTCCTGATGCCGCATACGCTACGAAGGGTCTTATTTTGACGGATACGTTGAACTTCTTATAAAGATCGAACATACCTTTCATCACTTTGTTGTAGACTGTTCCGAACAGTCCCAGTACAATGCCCAGCAACACTATGTAAGGATATGTGGAGATGGAAACTCTCTCTATTTCAGGAAATGAGAACACGGGTTTGAACCCGAAGATCAACTGACTTATTATATCAGCTACTACAGCTGCACTAAAGCACGATATTATCAATTTTTTAGAGACGTTTTTATGAATTTCTTCCATGGAAAACAGAACTCCTGCCAAAGGGGCATGAAATGCCACTGACAACCCTGCACTGGCTCCGCTGGTCATAAGGTAGTTCTCCCTTATCTTTGTTCTCTTGAAAAGCCTCGCTACAAGTTTGCCGCTCATGGCTCCCAATTGAATTGACGGACCTTCACGGCCTAAAGACAAGCCTCCCAGAGCCGATACCGTTCCTCCTGTCAATTTAAAAATCAGAATCCTTATAGGATTGGTTTTTATTCTGCCGGTTACTTCTGCGGCAACCTGAGGAATTCCGCTACCTCCCACATATTTATCCTTTGAAATTATCCGACTGGACATGAGTCCCAACACTGTCAACAATATGATCAATCCAAATATATATAAATAGCTTTCTTCGGTTTTCCTCACGAAAAAATCAGTCGTCTTTCCACTGTAATCTATGAGAATTCTGTACACGACTCCGACAAATCCCGCTAATATTCCCACTATGACACCGTCTATCAAAAGCGTGGATTCCATCTTCTTGTCTTTCGTTTTTATCGTCTGTTCTTTCACTACTTTCATTTTATCCAAACAACCTCTTTTTCACTGATTTCAAGACATCACATATTTACAGTTGAATTCATATTCGCCTACGTTTGTTTCATGGGTTCATCTGCTGCAAATGCTGTTTTCCATGAAATTGCACCGTGTTCCTATTCAATGGAAAACCTTTCTCTATTTCAATGGAAAATCTTTCTCTATTCATTATACATTATTTACAGATTTCGTGAAGTTCATTTTCACCGGATTTATCAAATTATTGCGTGCCTTTAGCACATTGAGGCTTTGAGTATTGAATTTAACTGCATTTCTCATTCCGATTAAAAGTCCGAAGTGCCGTGTTTTGAGATATCTGCATTTCTCACACGTACACAAATCCCCCTTATGCCGAACTTGTTCGGCATAAGGGGGACGGAGCTCAATTGTTACAATTTTCGAAAAATTTAATTCCATATTCAGCACATTGAATTTCTTTTTTCTTTCAGCTGGCTATTTATCCGATTTCTTTCTCCTAACAGCCAAAGCCAATCCAATCGCAGAAAGCATAGCCGCTATGAGTCCTATCAAATTTTTACTGTCGCCGGTCTTTGGCTTTGTATCATTCTTTTTCTTTGTTTCTTTCTGTTTGTCTTTAGCCATATTTCCTTTATCTCCTGACTTATCCTTTGATATATTTCCATCCGGAGTCTTGCCGTCCTTATCCTTTTCTTTAGGTTGCTTAATCTCCGGTTTATTAGGATTAGGTTTATTAGGGTTTGGTTTATTAGGGTCAACTTTACCTATCAACGATATCACAAATGGAGAAAACGAGTCCGTTTCCACCGTTACAGTTCCGTCTTTGACTTTCTTGTCAAAAGTCTCCACGCTACCGTCTTTTTTAAAGTGCGTTATCTTAACATCTCTGTCATCTATATCTTTGCCTACATTGAATGTCAAATTCACCTTGCCCTTTGACGTCCCGTTCTCTATGGCTATATCATAGCTTCCCACAGTCTTTTCAACATTTGCAAGTTTTGCCAATTCCTTTTTCTGTTCATCCGTCAACTTATCCGTGATATCTTTTTTAACTGCCAGCTTGCTGTCTTCAGTGAACATTCCCTTCGCAGATATGTCTCCCTCTTTAAGAGTCTTTTCGAAGTACGTGCCTGCGGGATTCAAAGAATCCATCACATCCTGAAGCTCCTTCATGTACGCAGCCATCGTGTGCTTTGTCATATCCGTCTTATAAAAATTTTGATTTGCTTTCTTTATTGCCTCTTTAAGTCTCGCAAAAGATTCCTTGGTATATTTTTCAGGATGTTTTTCCATCTCTTCCGCTTTGCCTATAAGGGCTGCGAATTTATCCTTATTTAAAGACAAGTCGAGATTTTTTGAATTCAACAGATCTCTTGTTGCTTTATCCACGGTCTCTTGCGTAGCATCGGGATCTTCCAGAACCTTTAGAGCTTTATTATATTTTTTCAGATATTCGGCTGCTCCTACGGGTTTGTAGACACCAGCATTTACATCATCAAAAGTTTCCTTTTCTCCGTCTATGGCTGCCTTCAACTTAGTCTTATCAGCCTTGGTTCCCACTTCTCCTTCCGGTCTCTTGGAAGTCAAGTCCAACACGAGCAATACAGGCATTTCCTGAATATCAGGTCCCACCATTTTAGCAGCTATTTTGAGATCTATTCTGCCTTCACCCTGCTTGCTTCTGGTAATCCTGAACAGCTTGTTGTATTCTCTCGTTCCCGGCAGTTCCTGGGCCTTTATCTCCTTGCCGTTTTCAATGTGTTTCAAGTATTCCACCTGAGATGTAATTCCCTGAAAACCTCCCTTTTTAAATCCTATCGTATAGATGGCTTTTCCATCTTTCTCTTCCAATGTTATCAGAGGATTCATAAATCCGTTAGCCATTGATGTGGTATCCGGATCTCCCGCCTGAGCCAGCTTCCCCCTTATATTGAACATCTTACCCTGAGACGCTTTCTTCTCTGCATTCTTTATAGCCTTTTCTAATTTTTCTTCTAATTTTTTCAATGCCTCTTTGTTTTTAGCTCCGATGTCCAAAACGTTGTTCGCTTCGCCGAGAATCTGCTTCAAGTAGGCAATTGAAAGAGCTGAATACTCAGCTTCATGTGCGACTATATCCTCAGCCTCTTTCACCAGTTTTTTTAATTTCGTATAGTCCAGAGGTTTCTTTCTCAAATAAGTCGCCGCATCGTCTAAATCGTTCAAAGCGGTCTTGATTTCACTGTCGCCGGGATTGTTTTTCATGAGAACTCTTTCCGCTTTTTCGTACGCTTCTATGAATTCTTTCATTGAACTTTCATCGTATTCGCTGTCATCCCTCTGTGCGTATATGTTAAGTTTTGACAGAAATAATTTTGCGAGTGCAGTCTTATTTTTTTGAGCCTTGATTTCGTCCTTCTTTTCCAATTCTCCGATGAGCTTCAAAATCGCATCGTGAACCTCTCCTGGAGTTTCATCACTGGCTCCCATGATAACCTTCGGCGCCGGTCTCGGCATTTTCTTTATTTCATCAAACGTAAGACCGACATACTTTTTCAATCCGTCTTCGGCTTTAAATTCTTCCCAGATATTTCCCAAATATCCCGGTGCATTTTGTGTCTTATCCTGAATGTAATAACAAACATTTCCGTACTTGTAAATTTTCACGGACATTTTGTATGTTGCAATTCCGTGTTTTATCGTAATGTCATGGGAAGTCACCTTGTCGTTGTCAACAGTATACCCCTTATCCGTCGCAGATGATACGGCATCGACAGGTCTACCATCTCCATTGGCAAATGCCATTCCGAAACTGGATAAAACCATCACGAAAGCCGTTATCAAACTCAGAATTCCTTTGAATTTCAATTTCATTTTTCCCTCCGTAAACAATTAAATTTCAATTGCTGTTCAGCAATTTTCATCGCTATTTCTCACAGATATTATCTTCCACATAGCTCAAAGTAAAATGCGTGTCCTTGCGATTACACATATTCTAATCGAACCTTTATGACGGAAAATAAATCCTTTATCCCGGTTAGTTATTCTATGCTAACTCAGTTAATTGTATCAGAGTGGACGGCTTTTATCAAGGGGGATTTTAGCTGCATATGTTTTATTCTTGTTTTATTTTATCTTTAGTTGGATTTTTGCCAAAACAATGATATATTATCTATAACAGATTGCAAGGAGGTATATGTTGCTGGATCAGATCGCAGATTTGCTATCACATACATTTTTAGACATAATAGTTCTGACAATTTGGGCATTTGCAAATATTTACGCTTTGGTCATGTTGTGTTTCAAGTTCAAAAAAATCTTGCAGATTGCATACTTTATCAGAACCGGTATTAAAAACAGGTGGAAGTTCCTTCCGAAACCTAAAGAATAGCAGGTTTAAACGAGCTGATTTAAACCTGCCTTGTCTATGTGAGATATATGAGAAAGAGCTCTGAGTTTTACCTTGAACTGCTTTTTCCTATCCGCACTTCTTTCTGAGACATGCTTCTCATCGTCAAACCTATCCCCTCAAAGCTTCAAACTCCTGATTTTCATTGAAAATTTTTTCCGCATACCAACACACCGGTACTATTTTAACTTTTTTCTCTTTAGCTAAATCCATGGCAGCTATTACCAATTTCCTAGCTATTCCCATCCCCTTAAACTTTTCCGACACTTGCGTATGATCGATTAGCAGCTTTTCATCCGAAATCCATTCGTATGTCAATTCTCCCATTTTTACTCCATCTTCAAAAGCCTCTATAACTCCTCTTTTCCCATCATCTTTTCTCGTTATCTTCATATTCCGATCCTCCATATTTTTACTATATCACTATAGCTCATTTATCTCAATATGCTATTTTATGCACTTCACATAACCGCATCTCAATTTGCCTTCCACGGCTTTTTGCTCGTTTCGGCTATGGAAGCATCTCCATTACAATTTCCTTGATAGTTTAAAATAATTGAGGAATTTTTAAAGGAAGTAAAATCAAGCGACCAGCACTTTGTAGATTGCGTCAAGCGAAAACTCCACAACAACTTGACACTATCCAATCTCCTTCTAAGTCTTGACAAACATTTTATTTTTATTTATAATCATCAGTAATTGAATATCTATCTTCAGGGCAGGATGAAATTTCCTACCGGTGGTACAGCCCACGAGCCGCAAGGCATGATTTGGTGAAATTCCAAAGCCGACAGT
>ERZ773005.658-NODE-658-length-23907-cov-8.192227_pt1 | contig 23907 bp, 20 predicted proteins | sample MGYA00580666_ERZ773005 | MGnify/ENA primary metagenome ERZ773005 (study PRJEB29015, sample SAMEA2737999) | human oral metagenome | biome: human oral; feature: human-associated habitat; material: dental | place: China | collected 2061 ...
TTGCTGGCGGCGAGGACGCGGAGGCTGGCGCAGTCTCATTCCGCTTCCGCGGCAATAAACAGGAGAATGGTGTTCCCGTTGACGAGGCGGTGGCACGCATTGTCGACCATATTCGGAACAGGGTAAATGAAGATCCGAAACCGAGTGGGGAGGTGTAGAGATACGAAGTCTTACAGTATTTATTGCATGACCCTAAACCACCTATGATGGTATTGAATTTCATAAAAGTTTATGTAACCCAATATCACTTTTGCATATTATGAGAATAGAGGAATTGTAAATAATGTCTAATAAACATATATTTTTTATACATGGCGTTGGAGTTCAAAGTGATGAAAAACTCCAGAGAAAAATAGGTGATTTGGCAGAAAATTTTTTAAGTAAGAACAATGGTGCTTATGTAGACACAACAAAGAAAACAACTGTCCAAGTAAGCGGAGATAGATATAATTTCCATTATATAAATTGGTATAAAATGTGTGATTACAGTAGGAAAAATATTAAATATAATTTTAAGAACATCTTACGAATATTTAATTTTTTGCCTCTCTTATTGTATATTTTAGCAAAAGATCGTGGAGATGAGAACGAGGAGGAACCGCTCAGGGGAAAAGGGCTCATAGCAAAATTATTTATGAGTGATCCTGTCAGTACAATTTCTAATGCTAGATCAATAAGTAGAATAGGGATATTATTTCTTGCGATATTTTCCGTATTGTGGATAATTTTTAGTGTTGGAATTTTTTCTGTTGTAATTTTCCTTGTGTTGATAGTTTTATGTTTTTCTACGTTTATAATGGTGTGTCCCAGGTATAATTGGATATCACATATTTATAATATACTTGATGATATACGTACAAGAGAATATGCGATAATCCGTAATATTTGTATTAACATCGAAGAAAATACTAAAGATGGGGATGAGATAATTCTTATAGGGCATTCCCTAGGGGGTTATATATCTCATCATATATCTTTGAATTTTAATAGCTACATTAATAAACGGGTTCTCATTAGACTAATTACGGTTCAAAGTGGCCTAAGGCCAGTAACAATTCTTCAAAATATATATTCAACATATTCATGGCTGTGGGTATACTTTTTTATATTTATATGTGATTTACTCGCGATATTCTTAATCGCCTCTTATATAAGATTAATATATGAATATTGTTTTAATGCTCTATCTAACATATTTAATGCTTTGTCTAACGTAACAGGGATAGATAACCAAGACGTTTTAAATGTTATATCATTACTACTCGCAAGTACAGTCATAACCTTATGTATGCTGGTTCTCTTAGCGCTTGTCCATTATTTTTTGAACTTCAGGCTCCCGCGTATCTCTTTTGGGAATATAATAGAAGGACCTAGTTTTGATGGTATATGGATAGATGTATTTTCTCCTAGAGATATAGTTTCTCGATTCGTACATCCAAGTATCATGTATCATGGTCCTTACCTTGAAATCCCTTTGATACCTGAATATAGTATTCGGAAAAACCATGTGAATTACTTCAAAGACCCCTCAGAATCTCTAGATTTAATTTCTATTTCTATAATAAATACAGATAGGTTAACTTGTGAAAACAATATTCAACAAGTAAGAAATAACTGGAATGATGATTCTCATCCAAGAATGTTAAGGCTATCACTATACTATACCAGAATAATGTATATATATTTAATAATTGCAGAGACCTTTGTCTTTTTACAAGTTTCAAGGGATCCAAAATATTTGATTGGGCCGATTATTATAATTGCATTATTTGTAGCATTGGTTATTTTACTTTATTATTTTAAAATTGACAATGTTGCAGATTCGCAAAGACAAGACTATGCAGTATTCTATATCATGACAGTAGGTGGAAGCGTGGCGTATAGTGCTGAATTAGCATCTGCTTATATGTTTGGGTCTACAGTATTTTTGGATGGAGCATCTTGGATTTATTCAATTTTAGTATTTTTAAGTTCTATGTTATCTTTAATTTGCATTTTAATACAAAATCCTAGGTATAGAATAAATATTTCGATGTGTTCCATCTTGGTCTCTCTGGTAGCGATCAATATTGAAAATTGGAGTGGATATTCTGCAAATATGCTTCCAATGATTATATCGTTTCTAGCTGCTCTTTTTGTTGTTCCATCGGCCTTGCAATCACAAGTATATATTATTCAGTTGAATGCGAATAATGTAATAAATAATCTAGTCAGCTCCGGGGTGCGTGTAATTGAATTAGAGGAGTTTACCAATCGCATTTTAGGGGATAATAAACAATTCACTATCAGAGATCTGCAAACTTTGTATATAAATAAAATAGATAATTATGATAGCAAAAAATACTATATAGGTAACCTAATGGTTGATAAAAAGGAAAATAAAGTATATCTGTGAGGGATATACCTGCAATTTTGAAATTTAGGATTCTTTAAAGAAATCTTCGTCGAGTTTCATGACTGTGTAGGTGCGTGCTACTTGCACACCCACATGGTACTTAATCATGAGGCATGCCAGACGTTCCCCGTCAATCAGCACTAGGGATAGCCCGCCGCCAAGATTCTGAGCGTAGTTGCGTGCACCGGATGTAAACGAGCCAGAGGTAATAAATACGCCCTGTGATGCCCGCCCGTACATTGCGCCCACAAACGTTTGAACTTCGGGGCGGCCTACCGAATTTTTCTCGCTGTAGCGCTTAGCCTGCACATAAATTTTTGACATACCCAGTGCATCCTGGTCGATCACACCGTCAATACCGCCATCATTAGACGCCTGGGTAACCATGTCGCGCCCTTCACTGCCGCCGTAGCCCATAAGCCAGCAGAACATCCATCACAAACTGCTCGAAGGTACTAGGGGAGAGTACGCACGCGCTCCAAAATATCGTTGCAAGCGCCGACTCCAGTTGAGCGACACTCTCAGTAATAAGCTCTTCGGGGGTACTTTCAGCAACATCAGCTATGTTGTTTTCAGGGGCTTGAAATGGATTCTTTGGTGTTAGGTTGGGTACCTGCTTTACGGGCGGTAAGAACAATTTCTGCGACAACCTCAGCTGGAATACCTTGCGGATAGTGCCGAATAAGCTCTGCGCCCTTCTCCGAAATTATCTGCTGACCGCGACGCGGTGAATCAACAGCACCCCATAATTTTAGATAGGTCAAGCCCCGCCCAATACGATCCAGATAAATGGCACGCTTACCGTTCGGTAAGATAACCCTCTGCTGCTTCTCTGACAGCTTGGCAAGCCCAGCCACAAAAGCCGCCCTAATCACCGGCTGTTTCAGGAACTCCGCCGCCCACCGGCGGGTACCCGACAAACGGCACCTGTGCCGGAATTGTTTCCGTGGGAGCTGGCGGAACACAGTACTGCATCTGCGGGTTATCGTGGCTTTTCACCACTTGCACCGTCACCGTCGCTGACTGCGCGGGAGCGCTATCTGTAGCCTCCGATTCGACCGTGATTGTGTGCTCTTCGCCAGGCTGCCAGCCCTGTGGAATATGCGCCTCCGTCACGAAATACGTATCAAGAGCCAGCTGCTTACCCGTAAACTCTGCGACAGATTCGCCGTCAAACTTCACTATTAACTGTGCGGGAACCTTCAAACCCGGGAAATACGGTGGAACATCCGGGTGCTTCTTCTCGCCAGCCGACCAGCCCACGCCCGAAAGCTCAACGCTCTCACCGGGCACAACCGTGGCGGGAGCCCCAAGCGTCGAACCGTCTTCACTGCTCGCCATTGTGAACGGAACATCGGTAGGGCGAGACTCCACATGCCCAGGCTGAGTACCGGTATCGTGCACCGTAATCTTCGTCAGCGCATCCGCATGAATAGGCACAGAAACATCCGAATGCACATCTGCACTGGCCGACGAGAACTCACCCGTAAGAGCATCAATATGAAAATCAACCGTCACGTTCGGGTAATCGCCCGCCTTATCAAGCACCATCACAGAACTATCAGGCAATAAAGTCAGGTGATTAATCCTCGCCGAAGAAACCCGCACCTGCCCCAACACGGCACCGCAGCGGGCATCAATCACCGCCACGGTTCCACCGCTAGGTTCCGTAGCGTGAACCGTGCCGAAATCATCCAGATAAATGAGGTCACGCGAATCATCAACCACCATGTCGGTCGGGTTCACCCCGTACCGTATAAACCGCTTAAACTCGCCGGTACCCTGATCGAGCACCTGAATGCCCGCATTCTTGCCCTCAAAACCCTGAGCCGAAACATAAATCTCGCCCAAAGAACTATTGACCCCCACCGCGTGCACCTTCACACGGGTAAAATGCGGTACATCCCCTGCGGGTACATGCAGAGTGCGCACCATGGAGTTCTTTGCCGGATCTATTTCATAGACGGTATCCAGATAGTAGTCAGTCGCGTAAAGGTGCCCGTTCAGCCGATCATACCCGAAGGTAAGCGGGTGCGTAAGCCGCCCCGGAATCGGGTCAATCTTCTGAACCTCATAGGTGGCGGTATCAATCACCCACACTCCACCCATACCCGTAACAAACGCCTTGCCGGTCTTGGTGTCTACGAATATCTCGCGGGGATGCGTAATATCTTGCTCGAACAGCCCCTTCGCGGGATCATAGCTAGTCCACAGCGGCTTAAGAGTCCCGTGTTCCAAAGCGTCTTGGCGGTACACCGAGACACAATACGAACCGGCATCGGTCACCCAGAGCGTGCCATGCTCATCATCAACATCTATGCCGAAAGCACCCCGGAACTGGTACTGCCCGGCAAGATTCGGGTGAACCTCGGCGGCAACAGGCATTTTCGCGGTTGCCTCAATCTCCAAAGTATGCGGGTTCACGCGGGCAATCGTCGCCACCGTTGAACCGTGCTCCGGAGTGATATTGAAAATACCGGTCACATAGAGCTTGTCGTTCTTCGCCGAATATGCTGAAAGGTATTCACCCGGTAAACCCTGAGTCTGCTCAGCCTCAACCTCAATAGAACGGTAGGTACAGTCCTCTACCGTAGAGTTTTCTTCCAGATGCGATTGGCGCGGGGCCTGCTGGTGCTCCGGGATAGGGTAAGACATTCGCCGATCCTTAACTATGGTTGATAGGCTGCATAGCCTGCACTAGTGGTCTGCCCAGGTAGTAAAACCTTGCGGCGTGGCGAGTACTCGGCGGACTATTGGTTTCTCAGACTAGCAGGGGCTCTTTGCCGTGACTAGAGGTTTGTTAGATATTACTCGACGGCTTCTGGCAGAGTAATCTGTGCAAACCTATGTTCCCGGAGCTAAAACCGCTCTGAGTAGAGTCTAGGAACGGCGGGGGAGCGTGGAACGAATCTGCCTTAACTCTGCCTTCAGTTCGTCCGAAATACGGCGTGACTCGATAACCTTCGTGATCGTCATGCGAAGCGTCACCGCAGGTAAACCGGGCGAATCGGTATCGTCGGAACTATCGGCAAGCGCGAACCAGGGGAGAGCCGCGTGTTCCTGGCGAGCCAGCGCCTCCGCAAAATACCAAGCAACAGCAACCCGCACATAGTACTCATCGCTGCCCGCTAACGCTGCAACCGCCCGCAGATGCTCCGGTGAGAAATACTCGGTGCCCAACAGTGACATGAGCACCACCACGCCTAGACGTTGCACATACATGCGGTCATCAACCAGCCAGTTGAGGCAGGCCCGCTCCAGCTGCGGCAGGTTGGCTGCATTGCGGCCTTTCGCACAGGCTGGGGAGACGGCATCTGTAAGAGTCCAGTTCGTCATATACGGCAGGAAACTGGTAATTGCCGCATGCCAGGCCGCGAAGTCACGTTCCTCGTTGAGAAGCAGCACATGCAGCAGGTCTTCTTCCTGAAAATCATGCGGAACCGCCGCCTTAAACCCCGTGACTTCCTGCGGATGTTCCCGAAGCAGTTTCTTAGAGAGTTTGCGCAGTGCGGGTGTACGAACACCTAAAATCCGTGCCGGATCAACCGTGGGGAGCAGCTTCGCTGTGAACTCCGCCAGTTTTGGTTCGGCCAGCTCACGGACTGTCTGTGAGATTGAATAACTCATAGTTCTAGTCTCTCAGATGCGGCTTCTTTCTGTACTGGTCTGGGCCAAATCCCCGATGCAAAACCAACGCTCCTGGAGGGTGGGTGCCCTCATGCTAGTTCTGCAGCATCCGCAGATATGTGTGGAAAAACCGATATGATGGCTACAGAAGGTTCGCACGTGAACCGACAATTCACGGCAGACCTGCTTCAACGAAGAGCATGTAAGGACTGGGCAGTATGGCAGAGGCAAACGGTACAAAAACACCACACACCCGTACCGTACCCGAGCCTGACAGCACTACCTCCGCCGATACGGTAGTTGACCACCCACACAATGAGCGCCGCCCTAAGATTACCCGCGGCGAAGAAGGACTCACCGAATGGGAGCGCCGCACCGATAAACCGCTTTTTATCGCCTCGCTCCTTTACCTTATCGCCTACGCTGCGCCCATTGTAAGCACACGCATTAGCGCACCACTGGACGGCATCCTCAATATTTTTCAGATGATCCTGTGGGCGCTTTTCGCGGTCGATTATTGTGTGCGGCTCTACCTGGCGCCCCGGCGTATCTACTTCTTCACGCATAACCTGATGAACCTCGCCATTGTGCTTCTGCCAGCCTGGCGTATTGTGAGTTTCTTAGCGATGCTCCACATGACCGCCAACCGCCAGTACAAACTGCTCTCAGAACTGGCCGTTAAACTCTTTGGGTACACACTGATCTTCGTGATCATGGCGGCCCTCGCTATCTTCTCTATTGAGCAAGGTGCCCCAGGTGCCCTCATCAAAGATATCTGGACGGCGTACTGGTGGACTCTCGCAACACTGGCGACCGTGGGCTACGGTGACGTATACCCGGTGACCGTGCCCGGCAGGGTTATTGCCGTGATTGTCATGATTTACGGGGTTGGTCTGTTCGGCGTGATTACCGGTGCACTTGCTACCTGGGTGATCGAAAAAATTAGCGGAGTCACCGAAGAAGACCACGCCGCAACGAAAGCCGATATTGAGGAACTTCACGCCGAAATCGCCGAGCTGAAAGCGATGCTCGCCATCCGTATGGGAGACGGCACGGTACACCATCCACCCGAAGAACTCACGCAAGAGTTTCTTGCCTCTCACCGCAATCTTGCCACTGATAACGAAGAAGACGACCACGAGCCCGAACAACCAATGGAACTGCTGGAAGAGACTAAGCAGACGCTCACGGTGATTCGTCAGAAGATCGCGGTGCGCCTGGGGCGTGATTCAGATTAGAGTACATGTGAGCCGCTTGCGGAGATAAATATACGGTTTAATAGGGGTATGAGCGAAAACCAGAATGCCCAGAACACGAACGTCACCGATGACTTCGAACTGTCCGGCGTGCCCGATGCGTTCCAGCGGCTCTGGACACCGCATCGTACCGCTTATGTGAGCGGCGGGCAGCAGGACCACACTGAGAAAACCTGCCCGTTCTGCACAGCCCCTTCGCGTAGTGATGAAGAATCGCTCATTGTTTATCGTGGAGAGCACGCCTTCGCTCTGCTAAACCTGTACCCCTATAATCCGGGGCATCTGCTCATCTGCCCGTACCGCCATATTCCGTTGTACGATCAGGCGAGTGAGGAAGAAACTCTCGAAATGGCACGCCTGACTCAGCGCGCGATGCGGGTTCTGCGCGAAGTTTCCCATAATGACGGGTTCAATATCGGCATGAATCAGGGCAAAGTTGGAGGAGCGGGTATAGCAGATCACCTGCATCAGCATGTTCTTCCTCGCTGGAGCGGTGACACCAATTTTCTACCCATTATCGCCCACACGAAAACCATGTCTCGAACCCTTGATGACATGCGCCAGATTATCGCGGACGGGTTCGCTCACATGCCCGCATAGCCCCGCCTGAACGTTTCCGACAGTTATGTTACTTTGAGGGGCTATGAAACATTCACGTTAAACCGCGTATGCAGGTATACTTCATGAGTGTTCCGAAGTCTTAACGCGACGTAAAAATACGCTCGTGACCTGCTCTTTAATCGCAAAATTGCTCTTGAAATCCTCCACACTCAACCATCATCTGGTACATTAATGCTTTTAGCGTGTGCATGTGGCAGGATAGAGATAGCAACATCACCGCTTGAAGCGCTCTTCCGGCTTCAACAATTAACCGCATACCAACCACTCTCGAAAGCTGGTTTGTTGATGACAACATCCGCCGCTGGGTACAAGCGTACCCTTTTATCTCTCGCTCTCACGGGCTGTATTTTAGCTACGCCTGGATGCGTGGCATCCTCCCCCATGAGCCACAGCGGCGGAAATTCCACGGCATCTGAGGACAACCGAAACTCCTATGACGACGCCAGCGGCAACCCGACGCCGACAGCGGAACCTTCCCCTGCCAAGATCAAGCCCAGTGGGCCTGCACTCTTGCCCAGCGGCGCTCAAGCTCCCCTGACACCCAGTGAACAGAACCGTTATGACAACGGGGAATTTGTCGCGGCTACCGAAGAGCACCCCGCGTATAACGTTCACGAGCCTGAATTCGACCCTAAGGTCAAAGAACAGGGTATTGAAGGGCCAGAAACGTTGCTTAAACGTCTCGCAAAATTCCATGAGTATGAGATTCTTACGAACCACGAAATGACTGATGAAGAGTCGCTGCAATTCTTCACCAAAGACTATAAATTTACCGAGCGTCCTTCGACGTTTGACACCCGCACCCCCGAAGACCGCGGGGATACGCCCGAAGAGTCCATGAAGTTTGACGATATGACCTCGGCGGGATATTGGCCTGTGAATCCACTCTATAAAGTAGAGATTCTAAGCTCGGAAAAAGTTGGTTCCGGGGACTCTGCTGAATGGGTAGTGACGTATTCCTACAAACGCAACCGCTACGCCTGGTATAACGAGGAAAGCCTGCAAAACAACAAAATCTACCGCAACCGCGGTATGAACCGAGAAATGAAAGCCACGTTCGTCTATGTGAAGGGCGAAGGCTGGAAAATCAAAGAACTCGAAGTTTTAAAGAAGCTTTCCGTCTCGCTCAGCAGCGACGAATTCTTCAAGAATGAGGAGTACTAGCCTCAGAGAAAAACGGCAGCTCTATTCGCGTGTGAAAGGCAGGGTTACACTGAACGTATGAGGTACCCCAACCTGCTGGACTCAATTTTTGATGTTTCCACAGCAGCCGAACACGCACATGCCCTTATCTGGCGTGATGTGCAGTGGCGTGAAAGGCAGCCTTTTCTGCGCCTTGAACCCATGGTGTTGGCGAATGCCTCAGGCGGCACAAGCACAAAACCCAGCGGTGATGTTATGACCGTTCCCGTGACTCCGGGTGCGTTTCTTGGACTGCGGCTCGCGCTGGACGGTGCTGGGAACCTCCAAAAGTTCTGCGCCGGATACACACGCGGCAATACAGAAACCGGGCAGATACAGCGTGTAGCGTGCCCACAGGGAAACCGTCTAGAGAGCGGGAAACAATGCGAATATTGCGCCGCGCATGACGAGTTTACGGCTCTGCATACCGCACATCTTTACGCGGGAACGCTGACACCCGGAATGCGCGCCTACGCGCAGCAACCCCACAGGCTTTATATCGCCACTTTTCCTGACGGAAGCTCTAAAGTCGGCACCAGCTCGCAACACTCAACACCGCGTCGTCTGGATGAGCAGGCCGTCGCCACAGCAACCTATATAGCCCAGGCGCCCGATGGGTTGCTGATTCGTGAAGCTGAGGATGCGGTAACTCGCATCGCCAATATTCCGCAGGTCAAACAGGTAGCGAGTAAATACCGAGCCTGGACTGAGCCGCTGCCCGGGGCTCAACTGCGGGCAGCGCATCAAAACACCGTGGAGCGCGCACATGAAGCACTTACCGAATCTGGGTTATTAGCGCAGCTTACCACCCTGGATGAACCCTGGGTTCCCTCCGCGGCAATGAACCGCCCTTACGCGGCGCTGCGTGCACAAAACCCGGAACCACTCGACGCATTCCCCAGCATCCTCAAAACCCGCGAAGCAGGTTTCTTCTGCACCGGAGCCACAGGAAAATTCGTAACCGCCCACACCGGAGACCCGGATGCCGTCGTGCTGATCAACACCGCAGAACTCGCTAACTATGTGGTGGAACCGGCAGATACCCTTAGCGCCGTCACGGTACAGACCTCGCTTTTCTAGGTCGTCGTATCAAAACTCTCTGAAGAGACCTTATACAGAGGACTATCGTCGCATGCTTAGTGCTTATAGTCAGGGGAGCGGTATCCAGCCCGGTGTATAGCTGGTGCTACGCTGCGAAGAACCCTCGCACAGGAATACACCACAAACGGTATAGAATGGTGAACATGTCAAAACCCCTAATTCGCCTTCTCGGACAGGGCATTCGCTACGCCAGCACGCTGCGCGGCGGCGGATCAGCATTCCCCGGTCTCGTGATGGAAAAACTACACCCACGATTTGTTGCCGAAGAACTCGCCAAACTGCCCTATGGCGTCGTCGTCGTTTCGGGAACCAACGGCAAAACAACCACCACCAAAATGGCTGTGCAGCTCCTCGAAGCACAGGGACTCAAAGTCTTCACCAACCGCACTGGATCAAACTTCGTGCGCGGTGTGGCCGCGGCACTGCTTGGAGCCATGGACCTTAGCGGCAAACTCGACGCAGACATTGCCGTACTAGAACTTGACGAAGCCCACGCCGTTCACTTCGTCAAAGCCGTCAAACCAAACTACGCATTGCTACTGAACGTGCTGCGAGACCAGCTCGACCGATTCGGCGAAATTGACACAACCCGCCGCATGCTCTCCGCTGTAGCTGAAGCCACCACTGATACTGTGGTGCTCAACCGGGAAGACCCGCGCATCCTCTCGCTTGCGCAATCCGTAAAAACCGGAACAAACATCAGCTACTTTGGGCTCAACGAAACGCTGCGTTCCTTCTTCCCATCGGACGACGAAATGCGCGCCGGAATCAATAACAACCGCGGCGAACTGCCCTCCGCAGACGTTACCCTTACCGCGTTCTCAGGTACCAGCGCAACCTTTGATCTTGCCGGTGAAACCTGCGAAGGAAACATCAACCTCTACGGTATTTACAATATCTACAACGCCGCAGGTGCCATTGCCCTCACCCGTGCGGTTCTGGGCGAAAAACTCAACAAACAAGCCCTTATTGACGAACTCGCTAAAATCACTCCGGCATTCGGTCGCGGCGAAACCCTCAACATCAATGGCCGCCCCCTGCAGCTTCTGCTTGTTAAGAACCCCAGCGGATTCCGCCTCTCACTCGCCAGCGCCAGCGCAGACGACTACGCCACCATGATCACCATCAACGACCAATACGCAGACGGCCGTGATGTCTCATGGCTATGGGACGTAGACTTCGACTCGCTGAGTGACACCGGTGTAGACATGGTCTCAGGGGTACGCGCCTGGGATATGGCGCTGCGCCTCGAACACGACGGTGTACGAGTGGATGACGTCAACGAAAACCTCAGCGAAGCCCTCAGGAAATTCATCACCACCAGCGGTGACGCGCCCATGCGAATCTTCTGTACTTACACCGCAATGCTCGCCCTACGCGAAGAGCTCACCAAATTCACCGACGTCGAAAGGGTTTCGTAATGACCCACACCATTGCAGGAGAACCGGTTTCAAGCCCTAATAACGGCAAAACCCTGCGCATTCTTCAGCTATACCCCAAAGATATGAACATCTACGGGGACTGGGGAAACACCCTAGCGCTGGCACGCCGCGCACACGCCCATGGGTTCGACGTTGAAATTCTCGACTACAACCCCGGAGAAACCTTCCCCGACGACGTCGATATTATTATCGGAGGCGGCGGCCAAGACTCCGGACAAACCGTAATTCAAGAAGACCTGCACGCCATAGGAGCCAAGCTCAAAAAGAATGCAGAAGAGGGCATGCCCATGCTCGTGATCTGCGGGCTCTACCAGCTCTTCGGCAAAGAATTCCGCACCCACGAAGGCGAAACCCTCAAAGGTATTAACATCTTTGATGCCTACACGGTCGGCGGCAACGAACGTCTGATTGGCAACATCGTTGAAGACTCACAAGAATTCGGCACCATCGTGGGATTTGAAAACCACTCGGGACTAACCTACCTCGGCGCAGGATGCGAGCCCTTGGCAACCGTGACCAAAGGCGTAGGGAACAACTCGACAGATCATCACGAAGGCGCTCGCGTGCACAACGTGGTGGGTACTTACCTGCATGGTTCGCTTCTGCCGAAGAACCCGAAGATTTCGGACTACCTGATTGAGGCGGCAGCACAACGCAAATATGGGGAGTTTACTCCTGAAAAAATTGATGATTCGATGGTCGAAAAAGCGCGCGCATCCGCTATGAAACGCCCCCGCTAGGGCAGATACTCGCCACGCCCTAAAACAAGTCGCGGGGTGCACACCAAAACTTTGACGGTATGCACCCCGCGAAACGCAGGTATGAAACTATCCGAGAACCGCGCGAAACCGGTATAGTGTAAAAGTATTGTGACGTGGCAACAGGGCAAGTACGCCGCCACGGGCGAAGAAGAGACAAGGGAGATACGAATGTCGGGTCACTCTAAATGGGCCACTACAAAGCATAAGAAAGCCGCAATTGACGCTAAGCGCGCAAAGGCTTTCGCAAAATTCATTAAAGCTATTGAAGTTGCGGCTCGTATGGGCGGCGCAGATATTTCTGGTAACCCCGCACTCGACCTAGCCGTCTCTAAAGCAAAGAAAAACTCCGTACCCAACGACAACATTGACCGCGCTATTAAGCGTGGCGCTGGGCTCACCGGTGAAACCATCGATTACACCGAGATCCTGTACGAAGCTCGCGGGCCTCAGGGCACCGCACTCTACATTGAGTGCCTTACCGACAACCGTAACCGTGCGGCGTCAGATGTTCGCCTGGCAGTCACCCGTAACGGCGGCACCATGGCAGATCAAGGTTCGGTCGCCTTCCTTTTCGAACGCAAGGGCGTTGCCGAAGTTACCAAGACCGACGGTCTGACCGAAGACGACGTTCTTATGGCTGTGCTTGATGCAGGCGCCGAAGAAGTACTCGACGAAGGCGATGTCTTCACGGTTGTATCCGCTCCCACTGACCTGCCTGAAATCCGCAAAGCGCTAGATGAAGCGGAACTTGATTACAACAACGACGACCCCGTATTCCGCCCCACCATGCAGGTAGACCTCGACCTCGAAGGCGCTAAGAAATTCCTCAAACTTGCAGACGCCATCGAAGAACTTGACGACGTGCAGAACGTATACTCTAACGCCAACGTCTCTGCCGACGTCATGGAACAGCTAGAGGCAGAGTAAAAGCCTTTTATTCCTCATGCCCGAGCGCGGTTACGATACGGTGCCAGACACCGGCATCGCAGCCACTCGGGCATGAACTATATACACAGCCCCGCCAGCGCAACGACGAAAGAGGACCATGAACGCATCTACGCAAGAAAACCATCCTCTTCGCAATGAGCCGCGCTCTGCCGGCGCCACCCGCATTATGGGCGTAGATCCGGGGCTTACCCGCTGCGGGCTCAGCATGATAGATATGACCGCCAACCGCAAAGCCAGCTTCATCAACGTGGGGATCGCGGGAACCGCCGCCGCTGAGCCTCTTGACGAGCGTATTCTGCGGATTTTTACCGTGACGCAAACCTGGCTTGATACCTATCAACCTGATGCTCTTGCTATTGAACGCATTTTTGCGCAGGAGCAGGTCAATACGGTTATTGGCACAGCCCATGCCTCTGGGGCGGTTATTTCTGCCGCAGCAGTACGCGGCATTCCGGTCTTCTTTCATACGCCTTCTGAAGTGAAAGCCGCCGTTACCGGCTCGGGGCGTGCAGATAAAGCCTCGGTCGGTCGTATGGTTACCAAGATTTTGGGGCTGGAAAAAATTCCTAAACCCGCCGATGCGGCAGACGCCCTAGCGATTGCAATCTGTCATGGCTGGCGCGGTGGTGGCATTGGTTCTGGCATTAATATGTCAGCGAATACGCAGACTCACCAGGGATCACGCCCAGTGCGTGCACAGCATGCAAAGCTGACACCAGCACAACGAATCTGGCTTGAAGCTGAGGCAAAGACGCGACGCTAAACTTATATCGGAAATATTTTCGATAAAGATTGTTATAAACTGTACATTCAGAAAAATATTCTAATATACTGGATGATGGCACCCACGTTGGCAGGGTCAAGGTAACAAGAGAGGGAAAAGATGATTGCGTCGTTAACGGGGCATGTAACCCATGTAGGGCTAGAGAGCGTAATTCTTGATGTCAATGGGTTTGGTATGCTCGTTCGGGCCACAGCACGTACCCTCTCAAATCTGCGCACGGGATCCACTGCAACCTTGTTGACCTCTATGATCGTGCGCGAAGACTCCATGACTCTCTACGGGTTTGCAGAACCTGCAGAGCGAGAGGTCTTTGAGATGATGCTCTCGGTTTCGGGGATTGGTCCGCGTATTGCCCTTGCCGTCTTGAGCGTGCATACTGCCACCGAGGTTGAGCGAGCCGTTGCAACCGGCGACGATAAAGCCTTTACCAAAGTCCCGGGGATCGGGCCGAAAAGTGCGCGGCGCATTGTGCTAGAACTGGCTGGTAAACTCATTTTGAGCGAAGGTCAGGCCGAAGAAAACGCTCCCGCCCAGGGCATCGCATGGAAGCCCCAGGTTATGGATGCGCTCACCTCTTTAGGGTGGAGCGAAAAAGACGCAGATGCCGCAATCGACGCTTACGTGCAGCATAACCCAGCTGCAGAAAAGGAAGCCGTGGGCGTTGCTCTGCGAGGGGTACTTGCCTCTCTGGGAGCGCAGAATACGGTGGGGCGGCATTAACGGTACGCCAGTGCCGTAGGCTAAGAAGACTTGGTGTTCTCTTCCATAAAGGACGATATTGTGACTCAGAATCCATACGATAACGCTACATCTGGCGGATACGCGCCAGGGCAGGTTCCTGGGCAACGTCTGGTTGCAATGGAAGAAGAACCTGAGGAGAAAATGATTGAGGCGGCACTGCGTCCTAAGTCGCTTGACGACTTCGTGGGGCAAAAGCGCGTGCGCCAACAGCTTTCTCTCGTGCTCGAAGCCTCGAAAATGCGTGGGCGCAGTGCCGACCATGTGTTGCTTTCCGGCCCTCCCGGGCTGGGCAAAACTACCCTGGCAATGATTATTGCCGCTGAGATGGAGGCACCGCTTCGTATTACCTCCGGGCCAGCAATTCAACATTCGGGTGATTTGGCTGCGATTCTGTCTTCGCTCACACCGGGCGAGGTACTTTTTCTTGACGAAATACACCGTATGAGCCGCCCAGCAGAAGAAATGCTCTATATGGCGATGGAAGATTTCCGTGTGGATATTGTGGTTGGCAAAGGTGCCGGAGCAACTTCGATTCCGCTTGAGCTTCCTCAATTTACGTTGGTAGGTGCCACAACCCGGGCAGGTCTGCTTCCCGGTCCGCTGCGTGACCGTTTTGGTTTTACCGGGCACCTTGAGTTCTATTCTGTGTCCGAGTTAGAACTTGTACTTCGCCGAAGCGCCGGTTTGATGGATATGCGTATCACAAGTGAAGGATATGCCGAGATCGCCGGTCGTTCGCGCGGAACCCCGCGTATCGCAAACCGTTTGCTGCGCCGTGTGCGAGACTGGGCACTCGTCAATGATGTTCACGATATCAACTCTCATGACGCCGCGACCGCCCTTGATATGTATGAGGTGGATGCGCGCGGCCTCGACCGTCTAGATCGCGCCGTTTTAGAGTCTCTTATCCACAAATTCGGTGGGGGACCGGTGGGCCTTTCAACTCTAGCCATCGCGGTGGGGGAAGAAACCGAAACTGTAGAAACTGTCGCTGAACCTTATCTGGTGCGTGAGGGTCTCATTGGTCGCACTCCGCGCGGGCGCGTAGCATTGCCTGCCGCTTGGGAGCATTTGGGGCTTGAGGCACCTGAAATTAGCCTCTAGTACTCGCTGTTGCTCAGCGAGATCGGAGACTAGGTACAGGCACTGTCTTTGTCGGGATATACCTTTGTGTGGGGTATAAGCTAAAAATGGTGCGTTAGCTATCCGCATAAAAGGTGCCCGAGCATTGTCAAAACGGCGAATAAAGCTTGAGAAAATCTACACGCAGATCATGAAACGAGTAGGGAAACACAGCCCTCTCGCGTAGGATGGATAGGTAATGCACAGATAAAACGTCAAAATATCCGTAGGAATTACCAACCTGCGGCGGTGGGCTTGCGCCTACGGAGAGGAAACATATGGACGTCAATTCGCTTATGATGATTCTTGTCGTCGTCTTTGCTGGGTTCTTGATTTACAGCAATTTTAGGCGGCAGAAGCGTCAGTTCCAAGCGCTGCAGGATATGATCGCTTCGCTTAAACCCGGGGACGAAGTCATGACACGTGGGGGTCTGTACGGCAAAATTGTCTCCGTTGATGCTGAGGCGCAGAAAGCCAAACTTGAGATTGCTCAAGGCACCGTCATCACCATTAACCCACACTCAATTGCGCAGGTTATTACGGCTGCTGAAGATTCTGCCGAAGGTGCTGGCGCATCCGAAGAAACAAGCTCTGACGTTTCAGAGACCAAAGAATAACTGGTCAAGGAGTTTCGCCGCTAAAAGGGGAAGCTCCTTATCTCATGTACATAAGAATATCTGGAAGATAGAACTAGTAAGGGGCACATATGGCTAGGCGTTCACCGCTTGCAGCCGCGCGAGGCGCCCTCGTCTCGATGGTTTTGCTCATGATCCTTATGGCCGCTGGTATTTTCGGTACCACGCAAGCCGGTGGGTCGTGGGGAGCAAAACTAGCACTTGATTTATCTGGTGGTACCCAGATGATCCTCTCACCCAAAGTGAACGGGTCGAACGACACCAACGTTAGCCAAGAGCAGCTGAAACAGGCCGTTGAAATTATTCGTCAGCGCGTTGACGGTGCGGGCGTTTCGGAAGCAGAAGTTACGACGTCCTTCGGCTCTGGAAACAACGTTGTGGTTTCGGTTCCTGGAAATATCAGCCCAGAAACCCGTGAGCTTATTCAGGCATCAGCCAACATGACCTTCCGCGCGGTGCTGCAGTCCTCATCGCCTGGTACAGCAGTACCTGAGGAATCACGCACTCCTGACGATAAACTCCCAAAGCCTACCGCAGAGCCACAGGAGGATAATGGTTCAGATACCAACTGGATTACTCCCGAGCTTTATAAAGAGTTCGAGGCTAAAGATTGCTCCGCGGGCAATAATGAAGATGCGGAAGCGGCAGACCCTAAGAAAGCTATTGTGGCGTGCTCTACCGATGGCAACGAGAAATACATTTTGGGCCCGGTAGAACTCAACGGTAACGATATTTCGACGGCAAGTCACTCGCAAGAAACTAGCGGGCAGGGCATTAACACCGGTCGCTGGACCGTGAATATTGAGTTCAAAGATGATTCGTCTAAATCGGCACGTGAAACTTTTAAGAACGTGACAGCCCGTTTGAACGCTATTCGCGGTCAGAACCCGAACGACCCCCGCAGCCGCTTCGCTATTATGCTCGACGGCAAGGTTTTGTCGTCGCCCGTCTCGCAGGCGGTTATCGCGGACGGCAAGCCGCAGATTACCGGTAACTTCTCAGAGCAGGAGGCTAAGAATCTTGCAGATCAGCTGAAGTACGGTGCTCTCCCGATTAGCTTCTCTATTCAATCAGAGCAGCAGATCTCTGCAACTTTGGGCGCAGAACAGCTTAAAGTGGGTATTCTGACCGGTCTGATTGGTCTGCTTTTAGTCTTTGTGTACTCACTGTTCCAGTACCGTCTGCTCGGGTTTGTGACCATGGCTTCTCTGGTGGTCGCGGGCATTATCTCGTATGAAGCCATTGTGCTTTTGGGATGGGCCCTAAACTATCGCCTCTCCCTGGCGGGTGTTGCCGGTTTGATTGTGGCAATTGGCGCGACAGCAGACTCCTTCATTGTGTATTTCGAGCGTATTCGTGATGAGATTCGTGCCGGACGTACAATACCGGCGGCTGTCAGTCACGGGTGGAAGCGCGCATCCCGAACAATCCTTGCTTCTAAGGCTGTGAACCTTCTGGCGGCAGTAGTGCTGTATGTGGTCTCGGTTGGTTCGGTGAAGGGCTTCGCATTTACCCTGGGTCTTACCGCGATCGCCGACTTGGTTGTGGTGTATCTCTTCACTCACCCGGCGCTTACTCTGCTTGCAAATACACGATACTTTGGCGAGGGTCACCGCCATTCCGGGCTTTCACCGGAATCCTTGGGGGCAGCGCCCCTATACCGAGGCGCCGGTCGTTTCCGCTCGTCAAAGGAATCTACACTCAGTATTGCGGAGCGTCGACGTGCTGAGCGCGCCGCCGCTGCAGGAGAAGCAACAAATGATGAGAAGGAGGCGTAATCATGGCTGCTGAAGTTAAGCCTAATGTTTTTGCGCGCTTCGGTAATGACTTGCACTCGGGTGCTCGGTCTTATCCTTTCATCGGCAAGCGCCGCCTCTGGCTCTTACTTGCGGTTCTGCTGATGGCGGTATCTGTTGCCATACCACTTGTAAGCGGTGGATTTAACCTGGGTATTGATTTCCGTGGCGGCTCGGAATTTGTGGTATCTCGAACCACCCACACTGAGGTATCTGAGGGCGAAAACGCCGTGAAAGAGCATGCACCCTCGGCATCGGATGTGCGTGTTACAAATATCGCCCCCGGAACTATCCGTGCTCAAATGAGCAAGCTCTCTGATAACGAAACCCTCAGTGTTAAGAAAGCTCTGCAAGATGCTTATGGCGTGAGCGAGAACGACGTAACCTCTTCTTACGTTGGTCCTACCTGGGGCGAAGATGTAACTCGCCAGGCATTCTTCGGGTTGATCGTGTTCGTGATCCTTGCCCTGATCGGCATGGCGTTCTATTTCCGCACGTGGAAGATGTCGCTGGCCTCTATAGCCGGGTTGCTTTTTACCGTAGTTGTTACGGTAGGAATTTACGCGGCTCTCGGATTCGAGATTACCCCGAGTGCGATCATCGGTTTCTTGACGATTTTGAGCTACTCACTGTACGACTCGGTGGTGGTTTTCGATAAAATCCGTGAGAACACCGAGGATGCTTTCTCTCGTAAAGACAGGACATTTGCGGAAGACATTAACCTTGCGGTGAACCAGACGTTGGTACGTTCAATTAACACCGCTATTGTTGGTGTTCTTCCGGTGGGTTCGATCCTCTTTATCGGCGCGTTTATGCTGGGTGCCGGTACTCTGCAAGATCTCTCACTGTCATTGTTCGTCGGTATTCTGGTCGGCATGGTCGGTACACTCTTCGTATCGGCGCCGCTTTATGGAACCCTACGTTTGGGCGAGCGGAAGATCCTCGCCCACACACGTAAGGTTGAGGAATACCGCGCGAGTGGTCAGGCAGAGGCGGATGCCGCATCTGAGGATGACGATGATAAACCGCGTAAACGCCGTAAACCGAGTTTTGAAGTCAACGTTATAAACGCAGACCAATAACTTGACTGGGGCATATAAGTGAATAATCATAGGGGGCGTTCTCACAAGAGCGCCCCCTATGGTTTATGTAACACCTACAATAAATCTTGAAAGTTTCACTGTATGAGTTTGCCGCATTTGCACAACAGTGAGTAGGATAAATAAACACATGAGAGTCTCACTCAAGATATCGTAATATCGCAGGTTTTATGGTGATGCGTGGGTCGACGATGATTCTCAATACGTGGAGGGCACGAGGAAGAAGGCAGAAAGATGAGCGCAGCAGGATCTCCCGTAATCCCCGATAACGAAGGCGGCATGCAGACGCAGCCGCCTAAGAAAATTGTGCGTGGCTCTCACCGTGTGATGGCGGCATCCGGACGTGTGCCTAACCGTTTGGTTTTTGGTCGCCGCATGCTTTCAACGTCTGGGGGAGCCAACGAAAGCGCGTCCGTACGTTTCTCACCGCTTTTAGCGCCTGTTGTACGCGCCGTGCGGAAATATCACCCCGATGAAGATATTCAAGTTCTGCAGCGTGCCTTTGAAATAGCGAATAAATATCACGAAGGTCAAAAGCGTAAAAGTGGCGATCCGTATATTACCCACCCCGTTGCCGTGACCGCGATTCTTGCTGAAATGGGCGCGACCGGTCCTGTTTTGGCAGCGGGGCTTCTGCATGACACAGTCGAAGATACCGAATACACCATGGAAGAGCTCACAGAAGAGTTCGGCGAAGAGGTTGCTTACCTTGTTGACGGTGTGACGAAGCTTGACAAAATGACCTATGGCGAGCACGCATCCATCGAGACTATTCGCAAACTCGTGCTATCGATGAGTAAAGATATTCGTGTGCTTCTTATCAAACTTGCCGATCGCCTACACAATGCACGTACGTGGCGTTTTGTAGCCGCAGGGTCGGCGGCGCGGAAAGCCGAAGAAACTCTTAAAATTTATGCTCCGCTGGCTCATCGCCTGGGACTCAACACCATCAAGTGGGAGCTTGAGGATCTATCCTTCGCCGCAATGAGCCCCGAAATATATGCCGAAATCGTGCGCATGGTGGGGGAGCGGACCCCTAAACTTGAAAAATTTCTTGATGAATCACGCAGCACGATTACAGAGCGTTTAGACTCGGTGGGTCTTGAGGCCACGGTGACGGGTCGCCCGAAGCATTACTATTCCATTCATCAAAAAATGAAAACCAAAGGGCGTAGTTTTGACGAGATTAACGATATTCTCGCGGTGCGCATTATGGTTGAAACGGAAGAACAATGTTACACCGTTTTAGGGCATATACTTTCACTCTGGCCCGCCATGCCGGGGCGTTTCAAAGATTATATTAAGAATCCTAAAAATAACAATTATCAATCATTACATTTGACAGTTTATGGGCCGGGTAATTTACCGTTGGAAATTCAAATCCGCACCTATAAGATGCATGAGGAAGCGGAATACGGCGTTGCTGCACACTGGCGATATAAAGCGGCTTCGCGGGGCGAGAAAATAAACCAGCAGAAACACGAGCCGGGGGCGCATACCTCTGCCATGAATGTGGGGATTTTACAGTCTATTGCCGAAATCTCTAATTCCAACCCTGAGTCAGATAAATTCTATGAGTCTTTGGCGGAAACTCTCGATACTGATGAGATCGTGGTGCTCACCCCCGACGGTGAAGCAATCGCTCTTCCCGCCGGTTCAACCCCTGTGGATTTCGCTTATGCTATTCACTCTGAAGTGGGGGATCGTACCGTTGGCGCTAAGGTGAATGGGCGCCTAGTGCCACTTCATACAGTGCTGCCCACGGGTTCAACAGTCGAAATTACGACCACCAAAAATGAGGATGCTGGCCCCAGCGAGGACTGGCTCAAATTCGTGCGTTCATCGCGAGCGCGAACAAAGATTCGTCAGCATTTTGCAAAAGAACGCCGTCTTGAGGCTCTAGATCGCGGGCGTGAAGCTCTCACTAAGAGCATGCGCAATAATGAGCTGCCGCTGCAGAAGATGATGAGCCCAGAGCTCATGACGCAGGTAGCTCAACAGCTGCACAAGAATGACGTTGCAACGCTATACCGGGCAATTGGTGAGAACGAAATATCGCCAAAGCAGGTTATTGATTCTCTCGTCGAGCTCTATAACGGCGACCAGATTGAGGAATCCGAGGTTGAGGTTAGCGACTTTGATGAGACCCTGCTTAAGCAGACTCACCGTGCCGTCAGCGATAACGGCGTGGTCGTTCCAGGGGCCGAGGGCGTGCTGACGAAGATTGCGCGATGCTGCACGCCGGTTCCGCCCGATGACATTATTGGCATGGTGACTCGGTATAACGGTATTTCGGTACATAGGCGCGACTGCCCCAATATGCGTAATGCTGATGAGGAACCCCGTATTACCACGGTGGAGTGGGCTTCCTCACCGGATGCCATGTACCGCGTGCAGATTCAGGTGGAGGGCCTGGACCGTAAGGGTCTGCTCAGCGACCTCATCCGAGCTATTTCAGAGGCCGGAGTAAGCATTCTGGATGCGCGCGTGCACACTTCTGAGGATCGTACCGTCATCGACCGGTTTGCGGTTGAGCTAGGGGACAGGTTTATGCTAGAGCATGTCTTGAACGTTGTGCGCAACGTTGCGGGTGTCTATAAGGCGTATCGTCTCACCGGCGCCAAGTCAGCGGCTGCATAGTCTACAGTAGGTGCGTGTAAATCTGCGCAGGGTGTGTAAAGCGTGTAAGCAGGGCATAGCTTGGCAGATAAACACAAAAAATCCGGGGTCTTCCGAGATAGGGAAAACCCCGGAGTTTTTGTACCTTCGTAAGAAGGAGGAACAAGCTTTAGGCGTTGAAACCTTCAAGGGTTGCCGCCCAAGCGCGGCGCGCCTCCAAAGCCTCCTGCGCCTTGGCTATCTTCTTAGCATCGCCGGAGGCCTGTGCTGCCTGTAGCTCAGACTCAAGCTCGGCGAGCGAATCCTGGATCTGGGTGAGCAGCGAGTTTGCGCGGGCTGCCTTAGCGGGATCGTTCTTCTTCCATTTAGCGGCTTCTGCACCGTTGATTTCATCCTGAATCTTACGAAGCTCAGAATCTATACGGCGCAAATCTGCGCGCGGAACTCGACCGGCTGCATCCCAACGGTCAAGGATCTTCTCAAAAGCCTTTTTAGCGGCAGAAATGTCGGTTACCGGCAACAGGGCGCGAGCTTCAACCAGCAGAGCCTCTTTAACCTTGAGATTCTCGGCATATGCTTCGTCCTGTTGTGCTTCGGCGGCGTTGCGGGCATCAAAGAAGACATCCTGAGCGGCACGGAAACGCGCCCACAATTTATCGTCCTCACGGCGAGAACCGCGCGGAACTTCCTTCCAAGCACGCATCAACTTGCCGTATTCACGTGAGGTCTCAGACCAATCGGTTGAAGAAGACAGCTGTTCAGCGCGAGCGATCAGCTCTTCCTTCGCGCGTTTGATGCGGGCGTTACGGTCGTCAAGCTGCGAGAAATGCGCCCGACGGTTGCGGTCGAAGGTGGTGCGGGCGGCGCGGAATCGTTTCCACAGCTCGTCTTCAACTGATTTCGCCAAATGAATTTCACGCTGGGCTTGTTTCCACGCATCGAAGAGTTCGTTCATACGGGCGTGAGAATTCTTCCAATGGATTTTCTCAACATCCTGAGCCGCAATCTGCTCAGCCTCAGCAACGATCTCTTCGCGCGCCGCCAGAGCACGTTCACGGTTCTCGGCACGTTCCTGCTGCTGAGCCTCGCCCAGCTTAATAATGCGTTCGTTCAATGCGGACAGGCGCTCCTGCAAGCTTGCGTAATCGCCCACCATATTGCGCACACCAATTTGCGCACCGATGGAGGTGATACCCTTTTGCAGATCTGCCGCCGGGGAATTATTCTCGACACGCGATTCGAGCAGAGAGACCTGTGCCTCAACGTTCTCGAACTTGCGGGCGAAATATGCCAGGGCTTCTTCTTCGGAAGCACCGGGCAACTGCCCTACGGCGTACTCTTCACCCTCAACAATCACAAAAACATGACCGTCATCGGATACACGACCAAACTTACGTGCCTGCTCAAGGTTTACCTGGGTGTCGTCGGATTTAATAGTCACCGCTATAACTCTCATTCACTAGGGGCATGAAAAACCCATCGGAAGAATAGGCTCTATGTCATGCCGGGGAAACGTCTCATGGCTATAGGCCGAAACATATAGCGCATCTATACAGCATAGCGGGTGTATACGGTTTATACATCCTATAGTGGCATGTGACGCGCCAGAATAAGCGCGAAGTTTTGCGGTTCGCTGTGGGCGCATCCTTGCTATCATTAAAAGGCTGTGCGCGTCACACAATATGGCGCACATCTGATACCACGATTTCAAGGAGAGAAGCATATGGCTCGCAAGGCATCGCTGTCTGGTTTTCCGGAGTATTTACCGGCTGAACGA
>ERZ773005.663-NODE-663-length-23787-cov-3.738707_pt1 | contig 23787 bp, 15 predicted proteins | sample MGYA00580666_ERZ773005 | MGnify/ENA primary metagenome ERZ773005 (study PRJEB29015, sample SAMEA2737999) | human oral metagenome | biome: human oral; feature: human-associated habitat; material: dental | place: China | collected 2061 ...
GTGCTCGCACTTGCTCGCCCACATCAGCAACCGGACAATACTCCATCACCAAGAACGGACGCCCATCCTCAGCGGTGCCCGCGCCGTGCAAGGGAACAATCGCCGGATGGCCCGCGACCGCAGTCATTGCATTCGCTTCGCGTCGCAACTCGGCGGCACCCCGCTCATCGTTGAGGGAGCGCACGACTTTAATCGCCACATCACGAGACGGCAGAAGCTGATGGTAGAGGTGCACGTCCGCGAATCCCCCCGAACCCAAGGGCCTGACCCATTCAAAGCCAGGCAGTTCAGGAGCAGAAGCGATTGCTGATGGCGAAACAGGCGTCATCGGGACCTCTTTCCAGGCGATTGCCTCTTTCTGGGCAATTGCCTCTTTCTGGGCGAATACCGCGTCATGAAGGGAAGCGAACCCCTGCGTTTCGGATTACTGCCCTGCTCGGTGAGGCGCTTCTTCTCCGCGCGAGCGGCCAGCGCACGCCGACTCCGGGCGCGCAATGATCTGAGAGACAAAGCGAAACGGATGCGTCCCAACACCCCCATTTCGCCTCTGAGATCCCGACGCAAAGTATCGACATCCTTCCAGGCCAGGAGCGCTTCCGAGCCGAATGCGGCGTCTTCGGCGAAATCTGCGATATCTGCGCGCCGGGCAATGGCGACGGTCGTGGGAACCTCTTGCTCGAACAGGGTCCACCCGGGAACTGCGGTGAGCCCAGCGGCCCTGCCCTCCCGGGTGCCAACAGCCCCGCCCTCCTGGGTGCCCGTTGCCCTCGAAGAAGCAGCGCGCTGCGACCACAGACTCGTCAACTCCCACGCCGTCTCTTGACGGGTCTTATTCACACTCACCGTGATTCCCGCGTCAGTCGCCATATCGACGACCTCGTCCCACGAACCGACCAACACGGCATGAGGATCCGGGCCCCGGCGACGCGCACGACGACGCAGCGCCTTCGCCAACACGATCACCACAATCGGGCCGATGAGCACAAGAAGCACCCCCGAAACACCGGCGATCGCCTTCCAGGGAATCTCGAAGCGATCATCGTCCTCGGACTCCGTATCACGATCCGAAGTCACAGGTGGCAACTCCGTCGGATCCTCAGGAGGCTCAGGCGGTTGCAGGACCTGCGGGCGGGGCACCGACTTCGGTTCAGGCACTTCAGTCTGCGGTTTCTGGTCGCGCGGCGGAGTCGGATCGAAAACACCCCAGCCGACCCCCTCGAACTCGACTTCCACCCACATGCGCATATCAGAGCCGTAAAAGACCACATCCCCGGAGGTCTCCTCCGAGTAGAAGCCCATCACGACCCTGGCATTGATTCCCAGGGAGTGGAGCATGAGGGCCATGAGGGTCGCGTACTGTTCATCATCGCCGATGAGCTGTTCAGCTTCGAGCATCCGTTGGAGACGGTCAGCACGGTGTCCCGGACGCGAATGGGCTGCGTCCTCGTTCGAATAAAAACCATTCTCCGACAAGTAGCGTTCAATCGCGCGAACCCTCGCCAAAGGCGACTGCTCCTTCGCGGTGACCGTGGTCGCCAATTGAGCGACATCCTCGGGAACCTTCTCATCAAAACCGTGAAAGGCAAGAGCTTCAACATCGGCCAGTTGACCATCCGAAGGTTTCGGCTCGATATACGAGGTGATGGCGTAGTCCATGGTGGAGTTCGGCCCAGTCGTCAAAGCTGAATCGGACCACAAATTGGCGTGCAAGCCCTTCTGGAGTGCACGCGCGTTTTCACCGGTGAAAGTCAAAGTCTGAACGTTTCCGAGCGACGGCACCCACGGGCCAATGAGGCCCGATGTCCTCATGTGCATCTCAGCGAAGACGGCGCCCTCGCCAATGGCCTGCTCGGGCAGACGAGAACCAACGGAACGAAAACCCGAGTTGGGGTGAGCATCCGCTCCGCTCATCCCGAAAGTCGTGCCATCGTAGACATCCACAACCGCGAAACGCACCCTCGCCGATTCGGGAAGCCCCGAGACTGACAGGAGTTCCTTGCTCTCCAAATCTGTCGTGTAGTGGCGAAACGCCGCCAAGGGTGAAGGGTAGTCGCGAAGATCGAGCGGCGGCTCAACAAGGTCTCGCGCAACGATCCGCGAATCCCAAGGCCCCCATCCGATCGTGGCCGGCACGCCGATTCCCACCCCGATTCCCGTCATAATCAGGGCCGAGACGAGTCTGCGTCCAAGATTGACGACGCTGCGCGAACAAGTACTCGTCGAAGAGGCCGTGGCGCTCATCGTGTTCGCCCTCGCACCTTTACCGATGATGATGTCCTCGCCAACAGTGATACGACGCCTGAGAGCCGCCACAGCCCACCACAGAAGAACCAGCGCCCACCAGATGACGACGGGCCACAGCCTCGGATGTGTTCCCGAAGGGCCAAAAGCGATTCCAATGACTCCCATGAGGACGATCGGAACAGTCCCGAGGATTGCACGCCCCCAACGCAGCGTCACAAGCCCGGCGAGCGTCGACAACACGAGGCCACTGATCCAGGGGACCAGGGCGGGCCCCACATAGGAGGATGCGGGTGGAGTGAGAGTGAGCAGATCCTTCCATGACTGGACCGAACCGAGGACCAGAAGCTGGAGAGTCTGCCCCGTCGGAATGACCCCGAACAGGCACGTCGTCCCCAATACGAAGGCGCCGCCGAGCAGGAGATACGCAGCGAGCAGGGCCGCAAGGACCGAAAGCGCATCCCATCTCCAACGAGTTGCCGCCGCTGAGATGAGCAGGCCGACGAGGACGCCGACTGTGGCTACGATGAACCCCGAATAGTCACCGAAGATCGGCCCGTGAGTGGCAATAGGGCCAAGGAAGAGGAGGAGAAGAAGAAGGAGGGTCCACCACGGCTGGCGGGCACGACCCGCGCCGCGCGTCTCGGCGCTCTTCGCGCCAGGATGCGTGCTCGCCCTACGCGAGCCTCTACTCGGGGGCACACTCATTCCAGTGCTCCCCTCGCGATCAGGCGCGGCAGATCATCGAGAGACGGACAATCCAACAGCACACCCCGAGTGAGTTTGCGACGACGCCTCGAAGCGCCGGGACGAATCCGAATGACCAGGGTCGACACGTCCGCACCCGTCAGGCGCGCCACACGTGAAGCCTGTTCATCTGAAACATTCGGGTTGACGATGATCGTCACCGCAGACACTCCGGCGCGCTCTTCGACGCAGCGCCTCACCCTGTCCTCAATATCGATCGCATCCTTGGCCTCGACCTCGGTCAAAGCATCAAGCAGGCGCACCGGCGACGTGGTCGACACCCATTCGCTCGAAGTACTCATCGACACCGCGCGGGATGCTCCCAGAGCGGCGAGGGCGAGAGAGGCGCCAGCTGAGATCGCCGTTTCGAAAGCCTCACTCGGCCAGGAGTGAGCCGCAGTATCGAGGATGATCATGTGGTGGGAGCGGCGCGTCTCTTCAAACTGGCGGACGATGAGACGACCGAGGCGAGCAGTGGACACCCAGTGCACGTTGCGCCGGTCATCACCGGGTTCGTAATCGCGCAGAGCATGAAAAGAAACATCCGAAGAGGACAGTTTCGCCGTCGTCACGCCTTCGACATCCATCTGGAATCCCGTGGCATCGAAAGAGAGTCTCAAGGTCCGCGGGTGGACCCGAAGAATATCGGGCCGATCCCAGATGCGCACCCGGCGCAACAATCCCAAACCATCCGAGCGAACCGAACGGGCAGGACCGATACTGATCAGGCCTCGTCGGCGAGTGATGACTGAGAACATTTCATTCCACTCGCCCCTGGGCCCCAGAGGGGGAACGAGGAAGTGTCCGACCCCGTTTCCGATGGGAAGCTCAATGACTCCCGAAGAGACGGGCCTATTGCGCGTATTGGTCACCGTGATCGCACCAACAGCGCTTTGCCCGGCAACGATGCGTTCCTTCGGCAAGTCGATCGTGATCTGGTGGGGAGTGGGCCAAATGACGAGTCCGAGGGCCAGGAGGAGAACCACCATGCAGATCGCCGCAATGAGGTAAGCCTCAACCCACCCCCACTTGGCGGCGATCCACACGGCGAGGAGCCCGCTGATGAGCACGGCCCATCCTGTGGGGGTGGGGGTCTTCAACCAGGCGAGGACGAGGGCGGGCACGCGGATCTTCCCGGCGAACGCCTCCCGGGTCTTCCCGGCGAGCATCTCACGGGCCTTTTCGAATCGAGCTGTAAGAGCCACCGGGGTCAGGCACCCACCGCCGGCGCGGGAACAGTGGTCAAAGCGCGCTTGATGACGCCCTCGGCTGTGGCCCCGGAGAAAGAAGCATCCGGGTCGACGAGGATCCGGTGCGCCCACACGGGGACAGCGAGATCCTTGACATCATCCGGCAAGACGAAGTTGCGTCCCTGGGCGGCGGCCCACACGCGAATGCAGCGCGCCATGCCGATTGCGCCTCTCGTGGAGACACCCAGGGTTGATGACTCATCCGCTCTGGTCGCTTCAGCCAGGGCGGCGATGTAGTCGAGAATTGCACGATCCGTGTGATTGAGGGCTGCAAGCTCAGAAAGTCGAACAACCTGGTCCGCTCTGAGCAGGGGCCTGACTCGTTGTGAACGGTCGGGCGCAGCCGCTCCGTTGAGGACATCAATCATGGCTGCGCGCGAGGGATAGCCGATTGATGTTTTCATGAGGAAACGGTCGAGCTGTGCTTCAGGCAGGGGGTACGTGCCGGCCTGTTCGATCGGGTTCTGGGTCGCGATCACCATGAAGGGAGCGGGCGCAGGGTGGCGCACACCGTCAACCGTCACCTGGGCTTCCTCCATCACTTCGAGGAGCGCCGACTGAGTCTTGGGTGAAGCACGATTGATCTCATCGGCCAGGACGATTTCAGCGAAAATCGGGCCCCTGTGGAATCGCCAATCGCCGGTTTTCTGGTCGTACATGTTGACGCCGGTGATATCGGAAGGCAGCAGGTCGGGGGTGAACTGGATTCGAGTGGTTTTCGAGTCGATGACCTTCGACATGGCGCGAGCCAAAGCGGTTTTGCCCGTACCGGGAGCATCTTCAAGGAGAAGATGCCCGCCTGCGAACATCGTCGTCAGAGCCAGACGGATCGTATGCTCCTTGTCGAGGACGGCCGTGGAGATCCCCTCCACCAGTCCTGCGAAGGTCTGGGCGAATCGGGTGGCGTCTTGAATACTGATCGTCATATCGGTCCTAGATCCTTGTCATCTTTGAAAGCATGTCACGAGTTTGCGACTGGGATTCTTCCGCTCCACAGTTATTGGCCCACATCAACCGCCAGCCCCCTGGGCGGCTACTGTCAGGGGCGCGGATGAGCTCGCACCCCACACATTCGAAATCTCCAGAACGAAAGTATGGGCTTTACCCGCTTCCAGCTCTGAAAGCGTGTAAGCGCCATTCTTGTATTCGACTGGAACCCGCGAACCATCAACAATCAGAACCGCACTTGTGACAGGCGGGCTTGCCGTTTCGATATTCCATTTGACGGTAATACTCGACGCTGAAACGAGGGGGGCCGTCAAAGTCGGAGTCTCAGGTTTCGATTCGGGGGCCACGGCTTGCGCCGTCACAGTTTCAGAAACCGAAGAATGACCCGTTGAAGCGACACCGACCTGACAGAAGGAATAGGAGACGGGGTCATTGCTGTGCGAGTTGACGGTCATCCTCGTCATGTCGAGGAGCTCGCTATTCGCGTTGCACGCCTGGCCCGCAACCGCGTAGTGGATCTGAAGGTCGCTCGAATCGTATCCACGCCCACCCCTCTTCGACAGGCCACGAACCTTGAGTTCTCCCTTCACACCCGTCGGTTCAAGCCTGAGATTGTCGGTGGCGGGCGCGAGGGGAATGGTGGACACCTTCACACTCGATATGCCGACATTGGACTTGTTGCCATGAATATTTGAGGTCTGCACCCTCACCTCATGACTGATTTCCGGCACGACACCACCAATGACCGCCGACACCTGGTTCTTGTCAACGCTTGTCGAGATCCCCCCGACACTCACCGTGGTGTTACCCCAATCAGAATCCTCAGGACTACCCCGATTCCAGGACACCTGCACGGTCGCGCTCTGCCCGTCAGCACTCGCTTCAATCACAGTGGCCGTGACCGAGCTCGGCGTATCAGGGAAACCATAGGGGGTACCAATGGCACCATCCGAACTTTGCGAGGGTTCCTTCGCCCTATTGTGGGCGACAACGCTGAGAGTGTAGGACTGGCCGTTCCTCAAGCCCCTCACGACGGCGCTCGTGGAGGTCACTTCCTGGGTCCTGATGCCATCCACCCCGGCAATGCTCAGCGTGTACCTCGTGATCGCAGAGCCCTCATTGTGCGGGGGAGCCCAAGAGACCACGAGTTCACGATCCCCCGCTTCAATCGTCGGCGTGGGCACTTTACCGGGGACCGCGTCAATGAGTTCATAGTTCGACACGGCAGAAGGATCCGAATATCCGACCTCGTTATGAGCGCGAACCGTGAAAGCGTGCTCCTCACCATTACGCAAGCCAGATGCCTCACACAGAGCCGTCGCACACCTGTAGCTCTGCCCCGTCGTCACATCCGTCATCTCATAGTGGTCGATCTGCGCGCCGTTATTCGCCCCAGGGGTGAAGGACACTCGGGCCCTACCGGCACCCGCAACAGAGGCTCTCACCCCTGTGGGAGGGGCAGGACGATCACGAACAGTCAAAATGATTTTGCCCTGCACATAACGCGACGGGTCCTCCGTCGCATCAGCGACCTTATACGTCACGACCATTGACCCGCTCTTGCCCGCCTGCGGAGTGATCGTCAGAGCGTAGCGTTTGGGGTCGGGATCCAAAGTGCCCTCCCCAACTTGGAACTGCACCGAATGGATGCGCAGCCGAGTCTCTTTGAAGGGGTTGAACAGCGCGGGAGTCAAATCAACAGTCACCGCTTGTCCAGCATTAGCGGTAGTGATCTCAATATCCGTTGCACGTGCAAGCTCCGCAGTGGAAGCGACGATTTTCAGGGGAATCTGCGCCTCAACCTCACCCGAGCCATCATTGACGGTGACCGTAATGGGTTCGAGGTCGCCCTTTTGCTGTCCGGCCAGAGCCTGAACAGATAACGTGTGCCCGCTGAGCGACACGCTCGCGCCGGAGGGGCTCTTCACCAAGGAGTAGGCGAAGGACTTCGGGTCTTCGTCATCTGGATCGTTGACCATTAAGGAAAGATCGTAGGAAACCGGGTCGTCTCCCACGGCGATTCTGATGGCTGTAGGAGTCAGCGTCGGAGGATGGTTGCTCGTCGCTTTGACTCTGATGGGGATCGTCAAAACGGCTGAAAGCGCAGAGTCATCATCTGCAAGGCCGTCGCGGACTTCAAAAGAGAGAGAACTCTTCCCAACGTAATCCTTGGCGACGTGGAACTTAATCGAATGGTCCCCCACGAGTTCAATCCCGGGGTCAATGCCGACCGAACTCGTCAAGGAATTCGCATTCACAATGTGCGCGCTACGCCCCGTGCGCACCATGACATAGTCGTTGATGTCGATATTGAGGTCTTCACCGGCACGCACTTCCAGGGGAATACGGGTCTCATCGATCACTGGGTTCGTCCGGTTGATTCCTGGGACGAAAACGACTGCGGAGGAACTCAAACCGTCCCGGTCCGTGATCGTGTAGACGACCAGCGTCCTGCGCTCAGCCGGAGTGATGAGCAGTTCGTGTCCCTCGACCGAGGCGATGGGAGAGTTCGTCGACACGCTGAGGTCGGCGAGAACACCATCCGGGTCGTCATCGTTGTGCGTCACCGCGACACGGACCTTGCCGTTATTCGCAGGCAATTCGGAGATCGCGACAACATCGTCACGTGCAATCGGGGCCTGCAGCGGAGCATCTCGTTTGACGTGGATCGCCAGATTACCCGTGTCCACGCCTCCCTTGCCATCGGAGATCCGATAGGCGACCGCATAATCGCCCTCGTCCCTGGGAGAAGTGAAAGTGATGCTTGTGCCCGTAATACGAGCCCCCAAAGCCTCGCTGCTGGCAAGCAAGGACCCCTCGACCAGGGAAATCGTGTCCCCGTCCGCGTCAATGTCATTAGCCAGAACACCGACCGACACTTCACGATCCGGGCGGATCGTCATGGCATCATCGACGGCGATCGGATCTTGGTTCCGAGTCGCAGGAGGGGCAATCCCCACGCGAACACGAGCCGTTGCCTGTTTACCCTTACGATCCTCAACGATGTAGGTGAAAACGTCAGTGCCCTTCGCCCCCTTGGAGGGCGTGTATTCGAGCCAACTCGTTCCCAACTCGACAGTGCCCTTCGTCGGCGACTGTTCGATTCCGACCAAGGCCACGGAGTCCCCATCCGGGTCGATGCCGTTGAGGGGCACCGGAATCCTCGTCATTTCGGATGTGACCGCCCATGCGGTCAGTGCTTTGGGCTGGGGAGCAGAGTTCGTCTGAGAATCCGCGATCACTTCAAAAGTGACCGTTGAGGAGGCCTCATTGCCCGCAGAGTCGCGCACCGTGTAAGTCACAGTGACAATCCCCGGGGTGTTTCCCGCTTCGAAACGAACAAGATCACCCGTGACGAAAGCCGAACCGACTTCCGGCCTATTCGTGGTGTCCTCAAGCGTTGTCAGTAGGGTCATCGTCAGGCCCGCTGGCGAACGGTCATTCGCCAAGACCGCTACGGAGCCGAGGTCTCCGACACGTACTTTCGCACTATCAGGATTGACTTCGGGCGCTTCATTCACGTCCCTGGATCTCGTAGGAACGACCGTCACCTGCGCGCGCGCCGTGTCCTGACCATTGGACACGGTGTATGTGAAGGCGACTGAATCCTCCAGGCCCGAAGGCGCAGTGATGCGCAAAATATGCCGGTCGATGAGAGTGACCTGCAATCCGAGGGATTCATCGACCTCGATGCTCTGAACGACGAGGACCCCGCCAGCCGGATCCGTGTCATTCGCCAAGGGGGCGACCAGGGTTGATCCTCCGGCGGGCAAGACCGCCAGATCATCTTCAGCGATGGGGGTGGCCTTCTCCTCGGCGTCAACGACATCGACTCGGATGACGCCCAGGGCTGTCGATGGTCCATCGGTCACCGTGTACGTGAACTGGTACGAGCCCGGGGCGGTGCCGGTGAAGGTGATGGTCCCCAAGTTCAGATCGGGAACCAGAGTCGTCGTCACGGGTGCGATAGATACCGCGACCAGGGACAGTGCATCCCCATTGGGGTCGGTGTCGTTGCTGATCGGATCGAGGACGAGGGGCTCTCCGACTCGTGCGACGTAGAAGTCCGCGTTGGCAGTGGGAGCGAGATTGCCGGCCTCTTGCACGCTGAGTGTGAGGACTCCGCTGCTGGTTTCACGCCCATCAGAAACTTCGATCCCGATGGTCTTCATGCCGGGGCCTGCTCCGAGTTCTTTGATCGACACGGTCCCGTCTTCTGAGAACTGCACGGACAGGCCTTCAGAGGCGAGCGCTCCGGCGAGGTAGATCTGGTCGCCGTCGGGGTCGATCCAGTCGGAGAGAACGTTGTATTCGATCTGAGCTTCAGCTCCGATCTTGATGAGGGGATTGCGGACTTGTTGGGGCCCTTCATTGACGGACCAGGGATGCACTGACACTGTCACAGTCGCCGTGTCGGCGGCCTCCCCATCCGTCGCCTCGTACACGAAAGAGGTTGTGCCCGTCTGTTGTTCATCCACGTCCGTGATCTGCAGGGCGCGACCACCTCGGGTTGACACGACCCGACCGAAGTCGGCGGCTTCAAGGGCCCTTGCCGTTAAGACGTCGCCGTCAGCGTCTGAGTCGTTGTTCAACACCGGCAAGGTGGTCGAACGCCCAGGACGGATGCCGAACTCGTCGTCGACCGCTTCAGGAGGAGTGTTCTTCTCCTGCCTCTCAGGGTCGGCGATCTCCTCACTGAGCTCGGGAGTCTCTTCCTGGGTCTTGTTCTTGATGAGTTCCTTCTCGACTTGGTCCCAGTCGCTCATCAAGACCATGTTCTCGTCGGGGAGCCAAACAGAACCATTGCCGATGTCGTTGAGGACGATCCGAGTACGGTTCGTGCGGAAGACAATCTCCCCGGCCCCTTGGAGAGTCTCAACGATGCTTGATTCATTCATCGTGGCGTCTTCACAGACCCGCAGGTAGGCTCCCGACACGGCCCAGGCCGCGTAGGCGCAGCGGTTGTGACGAACCGGGGCAGCTGCCTGGCCTGTCAGCTCATTAGGAGAGGTACCAAGGGCTTTCGCATGACCGCCTTTGAGGGGCACTGCGAAAAGCCCGCTTGTCGTTGCCAGGAGAACATCGTCCGAGGCCGGGCCCGGCTGTTGGAGGACGACCCCTTGGGAGATCCCCTCGGCGGTGAGGTCGTACAGTTCACCATTGGGCAGGATAAGGGTGTTGCTCGCCGAGTCGAGGCCGACGGCGTGTTCTCCGACGACTGTCAGGCTGAGTTCGGCTGTGTGGGACAGTCCGGGCACTGGGGTCTGATGAGTTTCGATGACGGCGCCGGTGCGTTGCGCGGTGAAGAGTTCACCTGCGATGGCAGAAAGAGCGTAGACCGTCCCATTGATCGAGGTGGCGACAGCCCCATCTTCTAATCCGCTCTTGAGTGCTGTTTCTTGGGTGTAGGCGGTCGAGGAGGGGTTTGTGGCATCGGAGAGCCACACGTTTCCTTCAGTGGGGTCGATGACGCCAATGGCTGGGCCGCCTTGCATGGCGATCGCGCTTTCAGGCAGCGAGGTCGCAGCCCCCAGGGCGACGCTCGACACGTCGACCGGTGCGATGGATCGGGAAGTGAAGTCGGAGAAGGTGACGGTGTCTTCGGCTTGGCCGATGTCGAAATCTGTTGATTCCGTCAGAAAAGCAGCGTCGAGGATTCGAGCGTCGTAGTTCATGTGACCGACCATGAGTTTCGACTCGTTGGTCACCCAGATGCCGCCGTCGTCCACGTTGACTTCAGTGGTTTCGATGCCTCGGGAGATGATCGCGAGGAGTGATATCACCATTGAGAAGACGATGACGATGATCGCTGGGGTCCGCTGGAGCAGGCTTCGGCGGCGGCGCGAAGCAGCATGACGCGAAGCGGCACGGGAAGTCATTAATACCTCAGGTCTTCTTCCGATGAACGGCGATCCTCATGCATTGTGGCATGCTTTGCCCGAGTGACGTTGACAGGGGGCAGCCTCGCTGGCCGAACAGCTCCTGTGGGATGCTGTTCGTCCAAAGCTCGCAGGTGAAGCGCGCAGGCCACGAAGCTCCTGGCGTACAAGGGGGCTTTGGGCGCTCGTCCCCTCGACCTTGGAGCGTGTTGCATCGGCGAGGATGCGGAGAATCAGCATTTCGAAAGAAGCCCTGTCATGCTCATGTGAGCATTGCTCTGCTTCTCCTCAGTTCATGTCCCTTTTCCCGCGCTCACTCGTTTCTTGCCGCCGCTCGTTTCCTGTCCCCACTCACTTCTGGTCTCCACCCGGGCCCGTTTTCACCCCTCAAGCCTCAACAAGAACGGTGAAGGGCCCAGAATTGACGAGCGACACTTCCATCATCGCCCCGAAAACCCCTGTCTCCACATGAAGACCGCGAGCGCGCAGATCCTCCACGAGCGCGTTGACGAGGGGTTCGGCCTCCTCAGAAGGAGCTGCTTTCGACCAGGAGGGCCGACGCCCCTTCCTCGTATCGCCGTACAGGGTGAACTGGCTGACGACGAGGACAGGAGCGCCGGCTTCCATAACAGAACGCTCGCCCTCGAGAATGCGTAATTCGGCGATCTTGCGCGCAAGAGTCGCGACCTGTTCGCAGCCGTCACCTCGAGCGACTCCGAGGAGCACCATGAGTCCCGGCCTTGTGATCTCTCCGACGGTCTTACCTTCAACTTCGACGCTGGCTCGAGCGACCCTTTGGATGACGGCGCGCATCAGCGGGCCCCCAAAGCACCCAGGCCGCCGATCGGGGACACGTCGTGGCGACGCAGCTGCGGATTGGCGAGTTCTGCTCCGGGCCGCTGCTTCGGGGAGATCGCGGACTTGCCATCAATGGGGACGATGAGTTCTTGTGCTGCGGCGATCCCATCGAGGTCGAAGACGATGTCGGCGGGCACATTGCGAGCGAGGAGGGCGAGGGCGATCGGCCCCATTTCCGCGTGGCGGGCCACTGAGGTGATGACACCGACGACGCGGCCCCGCCATTCAATGCGTGTTCCCTCGTCGGGCAGGTCCCCCCTGGAGCCGTCGAGTTGGAGGAAGACGAGCCTTCGCGGTGGGCGTCCGAGGTTGATGACGCGAGCGATGGACTCTTGGCCTCGGTAGCAGCCCTTGTTCGTGTGGACGGCGGTTCGCAGCCAATCGAGTTCAGCAGGGATGGAACGGGCGTCGGTTTCCCATCCGAGACGAGGACGCCATGCGGCGATGCGCAGGGCCTCCCAGGCGAGTAATCCCGCTGGGCGGCGGTTTTTTTCTGCGTCGAGCCATGCGGTGGTGAACTCTTCGGCCTTCTCACGGGTGACGAGGTGGAGGCGCATTCTTGAACGCAGGCCCGGGTGGGTGCCTTGGAAGTATTCGGTGCCCCCTTCAACCGTTCCGGGCCACGGGTCGGCCCAGCTCAGGACGAGACCGGGCAGGCCCTGGGCTGTGTCCGTGTCGCTGCCTGCGCTCGCAAAGAGCGTGTAGTCGCCACAGATTCTCACCTCGACTCGTAAAGCGAAGCGCATGGAGTCGAGGAATGCGGCGAGGGCTTCGGTGTCGTGGCCCTCGCAGATGAGCCAGGTCGTCTCTCCGTCGTCCATGACTGCGGCCGCGTGCTCGATATGTCCTTGGGGGTCGAGGACGAGGAGTTCTTTCGAGTCGCCGGGTCCCATGCCGGTGATGATCTGGGTGGTGATGGAGGTGAGCCAGCTGTGACGGTCTGTACCGGAAACGGCGATGACTCCGAGGTCTGCGCGGTCCACGAGGCCGCGCCCCTCTTCGAGGGCCCATTGTTCGCCTGAGGGGTCCGAGTAGTGCAGGGCGATGGGAGGGGAAGGGGCGGGGCGTGGGGAATCGGTGAATTCGCAGCTGAGGACTGCGCCAGGCAGGCGCGTCATCGGGGAACGCCACTCATCCGAAGGTGCGGCGGGCTCAGGAGTTGTCGCTTGAAGACCCTCAGCCCCAGGCCTCGTCAATATCTCGGATTCGAGGGACTCAGGCTCCGGGCTCACAGGCTCTTCAGGGATGGTGTTCACCTTCATTCACCCAGCCCGCCCTCGGCCTCAGTGTCGATCCCCTCGACCGTCTCACCGGATTCGGTCGTCGCCTGGGCGACGCGCATGAGTCGGCCAGACATCTCGACCTCGGCCTCACTGGAGGTGAGAGTGCGTTCTTGAGTCCACATAAGTTCACCGGCGACCAGGCCGTACATTCGCCCGAGATGCTCGACCTCTTGAGCTTCCGCTCCGCGTGCAATCGCATCCGAGACCATTTGGACACGAGGACCCACACCGACTCCGGCCCACAAGACACCAAGAGCGTTCGTTGTCGCCGAGGTCGCAGTGAACTCGCGAGGCACATACTCGCCCGGCTTGGGAAGGATCCCCGAACCGGGAAGGACGGACACGTACATCGACTCTTCAAAGATCAAGTCTCCGCGAGCAATATTCGCCAATCCCGTGGCCGCATCCCACACAGGGTCGATCTGAGCATCCGCTTTCGGGACGCCACGGTAGATCGAGGTCGTGAGGAGCATCTGCTCTCCGCAGATTGTTCCCGTGATCTCCTCGATGACGGCGAAGTCCTCGGCCTCGTCGAAACCGGAGTGCATGCCCCAACCTTTCCAGGTTCCGAGCATCCAAGCGAGAGGGGCGAGAGAAGCGGGAAGATCCGCGGGAATGACCATCATGAGCACAAGGGTAGGGCCTGAGCGTGCCCGCTGCGATCTTGCAGGCCAATCCTGATACGCGCTGAGCACGTACGGTGAAGGGGTGAGCCCGGGGCGATGTCATGCTCTGCGCGGAGAGGATCGGCATCTAGCGATGCTTCTGGCGGCGAGGGGACGCCGACCGAACGCAATGACCAGGACGAAGAGAGAGCCCAGGGGCGGGGCTCCGACTCAGATTCCCCCAATGCGGACGATCGCATAGATCGGGGTGGCGGCGACTAAGAACTTCGCCGCTCCTCTGGCCAGTGCACCCAGGGGCGGGCGGCGTATGATGTGATCGCCGAGGAGCCCATCGAGGACGATCACGGAAAGCGCCACCGAAAGCCCTGCTACGACTCCGAGGAGAAGGACTGCAGCAAGGCGGCCGAAAATGTGGGTGACTCCCGGTAAAACGATCGGAGTGATGGAGGTCATCATTCCTACACCCCAGAAAGCGCTCGCAGCAATGATTCCCGCAAACACCCCGGTCCCCAGGGCCCCAATGGACTGAGAACGGTAGCTCGAACCGATCTGGTCGCCCCAGACGACAGCCGCAATGATGATCGCCGCAATTGGAATGATGATCTCCCACTGGTTCAAAGCGTCGAGCGCCACCCACGCAGTGCCGCTCATGATGAGAGCCTGAGCGGCGATCGCATGAGAAAGGACCAAGTAGTTCGGCATTGAGGATTCACGAGAGGTCGTGCGCCTGGGGGTTCGAAGGTTCCCGTCCTCCAGAGTCGAAGCCGGAAGGGTGGCTGAGCACGTGGATCCTCTTCCCCTTCCTTGTGAGGGATTTCCTTGTGGGGAATCGCCTGCTCGTTCTTCACGTGAACGGTCCCGTGGAGCCGGCAAGGACATCACCGTCGCCGCGATGAGGAGACTTGAAGCGACTCCCGCCACTGGGACAACCGAACCGAGATTGTGCGTATAGGCGACCATCAGGGGAACGAAGAGGGCTGAGAGAGCGAGAACTCCGATAGTCGGCACAGGCAGTTCAATACCGGTCAGAGCATTCCATCCCAGGGCGAGGGCGAGGCCCGCGACAACGATCACTGGGGAAAAGCTCCAGGCTGCGCCGGGCAAAGCCCAGGCTGCAATTGTGAGCGCGGAGAAAAGGAGCACGCTGAGGGCCGATACTCGCATTCCCGAGTCGATCGGCATGCTCGTGCTCGTGAAGCCCTCGATTGGAGTGGATCGCCTACGGGGAGCGGAGGCGCTCTTGGCAAAGGTGCTTTCATCTTTCCGCCTCTTCCGACGCGGAGAGGTGGCCTCAGCACTGTGCGGAGTAGAGCTTTCAGTGTCGAGGGAAGCGGTGTGCTCATTGGTGGGCGGAGCATCACTCTCACTGGTGAACCCTGTGGTGGTCCCGCTGATGGGCCGTGCGGCGTGGTCACTGACGGGCGGAGTAGCACTCTGAGCGTCCCGCCAAGGAAAGCTCTTAGGATCTTGTGGAGTTGCACGTTCAGCGCTCTTGCTGGTGAGCGCCGTAGTGCCCTGAACGTCCTGCGGAGTGGCGCGCTCAGCGTGGAGTGGCGCAGTGTCCTCAGCGTCGAGCGAAGCAGCACCCTCAGCGCCTACCTGTGCCGTGCGCCGACGCACCGGAGCAAAAGGCGGCATACCCAAGCCCCTAGCCCCACCCACAGATGAAGACTTTCCAGGTGGAGCAGAAGGCGCTTCGCCCAGCAGCACGGCATCCCAGTTAGTGCGCGGAGCAGCGCTTTCAGCGCTACGCGGAGCATCTTGCTTCGCGTAGCGCGCCGTCTCGATTGACGCCTCGGCCTCGGCAGCCAGCCTCGCCCTCGTCATTTGAGCACGCGAGGGGAAAGGGTTCTTGGCCGAAGAATCCGAGCGGGTATCCATGTCCTTCATCGTCTCATGCGGATGCCCTCATTCCCCGCGCTGAGGCATCCATCAGGCAAAGGAGCGGCATTCAACACTCATGTGCCGAGCGGCACGCCACGGCCTCCTGAGCGGATCCAGCTGAACAATCAGGTCCACGTGGGATGATCCACGTTCTCCACGACCCGCGAATGGGCGTGAACGCGTATGCTTGTGCGCGCACCGAGTCGTTAAGCCCCGGGCTCCACACTTCGCCGCTACGAGCGGCCTTCGCGCCGACAGGCGCTTTCGGCTCGGTGCCCCACTTTTCAGCCACTCCCCTGGCCCTCGCCCTCGAGGCTTGAAAAGCACCTCGCCTCGCTTCACAAGCACCTCATTCTTCGCCAGACTCCTCACGGCCTTCGACCTCTTCAGTGCAACGCTCTGCGCAAAATCGTCCTCGACTGTCAGTGGAATCCCACATGGTCAGGAGCTTCGCCCCCTCTTCGACGCAGCACTCACGGGTCTGGTACAACGCTCTGTGCAAAAACGTCCTCGACTACCAGTAGCGTCGCGCATGGGCACGAGCTTCTCACTGGAGTCCCACATGGTCAGGAGTTTCATCCCTCTTCGACGCAACACTCCACACCTAAAGTGCAGCAATGACGCAATGAAGTGCGCGCTCGCCGATTTTCCCGGTGCGCGATGGCCGACTGCTACCAAGGATTGACCGATATGGATTTCATCGTTCCACTCCTCGTTTACGGGGTTCCCCTTGCAGCGATATTCGGTATCGCAACGTGGGCGGTGCATCACAACAATCCCCGCAAGGCATCGCAGCGCGACCATTACCGCAGCGCCTATGGTCTTTCCCTCGAGAGGATGCTCGCTGAAAACCCCGTCGAGCGCGCCGAAGTCCTCCAGGTCCGAGATTCCTCAAAATCCGGAGAAATGGCCGCAGCCCGCTACGTCATGAAATGGAACCCCGTCCCCCTCGAAATCGCCATCCAATTCGTCCGAGCACTCTAATGAGCACTCTAAACACGCGACACACCATGAATACGACAGCTCAGGAGACACGTCGCTCGAAGCACTGACGGGGGGTCGACAGTCGAGGCCCTGACAGTGGGTGACGACGGTCGAAGCCTTGACAGCGGGTCACGACAATCGCGGCACTTACGGTAAGTCACGGCAGTCGATGCACTGACGCTTGGGACCCACTCGCCTATCACCTACGGCCAAGCCTCTAGTCGCCAGCAGAGCCACCGCCATGCTCAGAGGCATCGCCAAGGTCAGAACCATCACCACGCTTCGCCATCAAGACCGTTGCCACGCTTCGTCAGAAGGGCTCTCGCCGCAGTCACTTCCTCAGAAGGCCTGTCGCTCCGGGTACCTCATCGTCGCTACAGTTACTTCGTCGTCGCTACAGTTACTTCGTCGGAAGGCCGTTGCTACGGCAACTCGCTCTCAGATCAACGGGTAACGGACGATCGTCGCCTCACGGCCAGGGCCCACGCCGATCGACTGAATCCGGCACTTCGACAACTCCTCAAGGCGGGCAATGTACGCCTGCGCATTTACCGGCAACTCCTCGAAAGTGCGGCAGTCGCTAATGTCCTCATCCCAGCCCGGCAACTCCTCATACACCGGAACAGCCTTCGCGAATCCAGCCTGATCGAGCGGCATCTCCTCAGTGCGCACACCATCAATCTCATAAGCGACACACACGGGAATCGACGGATAGCCAGACAGCACATCAAGCTTCGTCAAACAAATATCAGTGAGCCCATTGATGCGAGTCGCGTAACGGACAACAACCGCATCGAACCAGCCCGTTCGACGCGCACGCCCCGTCGTGACACCGAATTCTCCGCCCTTGACACGCAAGGCCTCCCCGACCTCGTCATCAAGTTCAGTCGGGAAAGGCCCCTCCCCCACTCGAGTCGTGTACGCCTTCGCGACGCCGATGACCCGGTCGATACGGGTCGGCCCAACCCCGGCGCCGGTCAAAGCACCACCCGCAGTCGGGTTCGAGGAAGTGACGAAGGGGTAGGTGCCATGGTCGATGTCGAGCATCGTCGCCTGGCCGCCCTCGAAGAGGACCGTATCTCCACGATCGAGCGCCTCATTCACTTCCAAGGACACATCACACATCATTGGGCGGATGCGATCCGCGTAAGCGAGGAGCTCTTCGGTCACAACCTCCGGGTTGAGGGTCTCCATGCCGACAGCGGCGAAAATCTCGTTCTTCGGAGCGAGCGCCGCCTCAACCTTCTCAGCAAGGCCCTCAGGATCAAAGAGATCCTGGATGCGAATGCCAATACGGTTCATCTTGTCCGCGTAGGTCGGGCCGATCCCACGGCCAGTCGTCCCGATCTGATTCTTCCCACGGGCCCGCTCATTGGCCTGATCCATGAGGCGGTTGTAGCTCGGGATGATGTGCGCATTCGAGGAAACCTTCAGACGCGAGCAGTCCACGCCACGGGACGCCATCTCATCGATCTCCTGGAACATGACCTCAATGTCGACAACAACGCCGTTACCAATGATCGGGGTCACGCCCTCGGAGAGGATTCCCGCAGGCAGAAGGTGGAGGGCGTATTTCTCTCCATCAATGACGACGGTGTGTCCGGCGTTGTTGCCGCCGTTGAACTTCACGACATAGTCGGTGTTCTGACCGAGCTGATCGGTCGCCTTGCCCTTACCCTCGTCGCCCCACTGGGCGCCGAGCACGATGACGGCTGGCATTGGAATCTCCCGCGATTTCGATGTAGGCGCGACGATGGCCGCACCTCGTGAAAGTCTAGCCGTTCGGTGCCGCCCCTGATGGAACGTCCACGCCCCGTCCACGGCCCGCCCCGGCCCTTTCGCCGAAGTCGTTACCTCGCCCTCGCCGAAGTCATCACTTCCGGTATTCGGCCAGGGGTACGAGGCGCGGTGCGGGCAAGGCGAGCTCGAACTGTTTCGTCAGATCGATGGCCTTAGCGATCGGGCCGGACAGATCGTCGAGGGCGGGGACGACGGTCACCGAATCGACGCGGAGTTCCGCGATGCGCACGGGCGTCGCAGCCCCCTCTCCGTTCGAATCGCCGGTCCCCTCGCCCTCGTCCGCGAGCAGGATCCACGAGTCGACGAGCATGCGCAGGCCTGTCTCCTCGAGAAGCGCTTCGGCCTCTTCGAGCGCCATCGCAGCGCCGCGGACTCGATGCAGCCGGTCGATGGGAACGAAACGGTCATCCGACGTCATCGCGATCCATCCGACATGTTCGCCGTCCGACGCGCGCAAGTGCTCGAAGACGGCGACGGCCTCGTGCTCGGCGCCGGTCGCGTCCACGAGGGCGCACGGCGGGGTGATCATGCGGCGATTATGTCATGGCTGAAGCGCCGCGAGGGGAACGACCCACACTCCGTCGCGTCGACGAACGACGGGCCCGGAGGGAATGACGACGACGAGGGCGGCTGGCACACGTTCGACATGAGAGGCGACGAGCAGCAGCTTCGCCGCAGCGTCGTCGACCGCACGATGCGAGAGTTTGACCTCGACGCCGACCCATTCTCCGGAGCGGCCTTCGACGATGGCATCGATTTCATCCCGCCCCTTGACGTCTCGCAGATGGAACACGCCGCGCGCCCGAATCGCCTGAGCGTAGATGCGAAGCTCGTGCACGACGAACGACTCGAAAAGGATCCCGAGGGTTTCCGGGTCCGACGCGAGGCGCTCAGACGAGCCTCCGAGTAGGCTCATCGCAAGCGAGACGTCCGCGAGATGACGCTTCGGCGTCTGCACGAGGGCGGTTGCGGACCGCAGACGAGTCGACCAGGCAGGTTGATCCTCGACGAGGAAGAGACGCGACGCGAAGTTGTGCAGGAGCGGAACAACGCGCTCGGAGGGCTCTCCCTGCGAGACCTCTCCAATCCGGCGTCGAATGGCTGCGAAGCTCGCCGGTTGAGCAACAAGCCCGGCGTACGCACGAAGGAACGCGCGAAATCTCCGAGGATCGCGGCGCATTCCACCGACGCTCGGATAATCATGCTCCTCGATCTGCTCGATGTAGGCAGCTACTTCCTCAACCGCGTCCTCGGCGTCGAGACCGACGAAACCTGGCCACCCGCCGGCTGCCATCCACGAGATGTAGTCGCCAACACCGGCATCGACTGAGCCTTCTGGCGTCGCTGTTCCATCGAGGAGGGAGACGAGAGAGACCTTCGCTTGAGTCAGTCCCCGCTCGTGCAAGGACAGGGTTCGCATGGTCAGGCGCCTGATGCGGCCGGCTCCCGAGTGGCGGGAGGAATCCTCGTCCGGCGTCGACGAGCCCGTAAGAATGAACTGCCCCTTCTCGCCGCGATCGTCGACCTCGTGGCGCACGAGGTTCCATACCTCGGGAATGGACTGCCATTCATCGATCAGGCGCGGAGCCTCTCCTACCAGAATCTGCTCGGGCGCTGAACGCAGAAGATCCATCTGGGCGCCCGCGACGTCGAGCCGGATGTGCGATCCACCCGCGGCATTGACGGCATGACGCGCAGTCTCCGTCTTTCCACAGGCACGCGGGCCGCAGACTTCAACTGCTCCTGAGGTGCGCAGTCCTCGTTCCAGTTCGGCGTCGACGAGGCGCGGGATATACGTCTTCATGCGTTGAGCCTATCAAGAGGCGTGGAGAAATCCATCCCTCATGTATGGATTTCTCCATTTTTAACATCGGCATTTCTCCGCGCGAATGCCGTGCGTTCTACCCCGCCTAAGGCGATTCGGACTGCGTTGTTCGGCACGCCTCAGGGCCCACCCTCGTCGCCCTCGTCCTTGCGAGGCCTGCCGCGCCCCCGCATGGGGGCGGCTTTGACCTCCCTGCCCGCATCTTTCAAGGCCCTGCGCAAGACGACCTCGATCTGGGCGTTCACCGAACGCAGCTCGTCGGCCGCCCACTTGGCAAGAGCCTCATGGACGGCCGGATCGAGCCGGAGCAGGACCTGCTTGCGCTCACGCTTCTCAGCCATGGCCCGCACCCCAGAATCGCGCCAGAGCCTCAACTTCCGAAGGCAGCGACATCATGATGAGTGCTCACCTCAGTACAGCGAACCGGCATTGACGACGGGCTGCGTCCTCGTATCGGAACAGAGGACCACGAGGAGATTGGAGACCATCTGGGCCTTGCGCTCGTCGTCAAGATCAACGATGTCGTTATCCTCCAGACGCTTGAGCGCCTGGTCAACCATCGTGACCGCGCCCTCGACGATCTGCTCGCGGGCGGCGATGACGGCTCCGGCCTGCTGGCGTTGGAGCATGGCTTGGGCGATCTCGGGCGCATAGGCGAGGGAGGAGATGCGGACCTCGACGATTTCGAGGCCCGCGAGGGCGACGCGGTTGGCGACTTCTTCGGCGAGTTCTGCACTCACGAGGTCGGTGCCTCCACGAAGCGAGGTCTCACCGGGGCCGGGTTCGTCGTAGGGATGGGTGGTCGCGACGTGGCGGAGGGCCGACTCGGCCTGCGCCTTGATGAACTCCTCGTACTCTTCGACGGCAAAGACGGCGCGCGCAGTGTCGGCGACCTGCCAGACGACGATCGCCGCGATGTTCACGGGGTTGCCGTCTGAATCGTTGACTTTCAGCTCGTTCGTCTCAAAGTTGTGGACCTTGACGGAGACCCTTTTACCGTTCGTCAGCGGCGGTACGAGGACGAGGCCGGTGCGGCGGACGGTGCCGATGTACTTCCCGAAGAATTGGCGCACAGAAGTTTGTCCAGGCGAGATGACGGCAAGGGAAGTCATAAGGATGAGGACGAGCAGGAAGAGAATGATGCCTGCGATGATGCGGGTGATCCCGCCACCTTCCCCCGCCTCGGTCATGACCGCACCGATGATGAAGGTGTAGATGGAGTAGGCGAATCCGGCGAGGAGAAGCAGCGCTGTGGGGAAGGCCGCTGCGGAGCCGATCGAAGCTGCGGGGCGCTCGGCAATATTGACTCTCGCGGTGACACGGGTGGGGTCGTTTTCCACCTCGGGGTCGATGACGGGGACCTGGGTGCTCATGGGGACCTCCTCGAAGAGCCTCGCTCGCAGTGCCGGATGCACAGCTTCAAGCGAGGCAGCTATCAACTTTAAGCAAACCACTTATCAAAATGATATCTATTTTTTCGGGAGGCGCAAGCCATTGCTCCGCTACCCCACGAGTCACCCTGTCGTGACTCGCTGCGGCTTGGCGCTTCTTGCATCGACCAGCGTCCTGAGTTGGGGCGCTTGGTTTTGGGGAGCTCTTCTTCCCAGCACGTTCGCACTCACGGCAACCACGAACTTCCCGATGCCTCGCACTTACGGCAACCCCGAACTTCCGGATGCCTCGCACTTAAAGCAGCCTCGCACTTACGGTTGCCTCGCACTTCCGGCAAGCACGCATTGGAGGTCGGGAGCCCGTTCTCCCGCGCTCATGAAGCGCTGAGACTGGTTCCTCGCCATCTTCTGACTCCCTGGACCTTTCTCCCGCGCGCATGAAGCGTTGAGAGACACAGCAGCCACAGAAGAGCTTCCCTCCTTAATGAGGGAGAGTGCTTGCGGGGAGGTCGCCTTCCGCCGCGGCCATCTTCGCCGCCAAACGAATCATGGTTCGCGAGTCCTCTTCGCTCACCCCGCTGCGTCGCTGATAACGCGCACAGGCAACATGAGCTTCGCCAGCCCACAGCATTGCGACCTCGTCACTATTGATCGGAGGCAAGCCACGGCTGATGAGCTGCCGGTATTCACGATCAGCCTCCTCGGCCTCGTCGACTACGCGTTGCCCAGAAGCGAGAACCATCATGAAAGCAGCGACGAAAGCAACAGCCTCCATCCTCCGGTAGCCCGCGTTCTTCACGAGGACGTCGACAGCCCCTTCGACATCTCCCGCTCTCACCGCGACGGCCAGTTGACCGGAAATCTGTACCCCGCCAGGCATGGCCTGGAGGCGCTGCCACCCTGAAATTGCGAGCTCGCGCGCCTCATCAACCTCTTGCGGACTCAAGGAACGCTCCAGAGTATTCACATATTCACGCACTCGCGAAGCAGAGGAAGAAACCGAGGAATGTGGCTCACTCTCGCACGCCACGCTACGGATCCCTCTCCGAGCGGTGGTGAAGGGGCGGGTCCGCGCCTCGGTTCTGCGATTCTCTTGCACGGGCGGCTGCTCAGGGATCAGATCAACCCCATAAGGGCCTTTCAACCTCGCCCACAACGATGACATGAAAGCCCTCAACCCAGATGACACCCTCCTATTTCATCACGTTCCGAAGAAGTTGGGATTTTGCAAAACCTGCCTATGAGAGGCTGCGGCGTTGTTGGCTCTACTGCAAGCTTTGGCGCCGGGCATAGTACCGGTCGTGGTGAAATATGCTCTAATCGCACTCTGCGCATTTGTAGCGGTTTTTGATCGCCCCCAAGGCTGATCTCAAAAGGCTCTGCGTGGGCATTGTGCAGGTTTGCCCAAAGGGCGAGCACATCCATCAAACCAGGAGGGCTTCAACACCCCGGGCGCAAAGCAGACAAGATTCATCCCCGCTCACGCGGGGAACACGCTGGGAATCAATCTTCATTCCCCCTGATAAACGGTTCATCCCCACTCACGCGGGGAGCACCCGAGCCAGCCGCCGAGCAGAGCCTGGTAGAGCGGCTCATCCCCGCTCACGCGGGGAGCACGCCGACCGCACCCAGACCACCAACGGCAACGGCGGCTCATCCCCGCTCACGCGGGGAGCACGTCGCCTCGTCTTCGGTGAGGATCCTCCCGACCGGCTCATCCCCGCTCACGCGGGGAGCACATCGGAGTGATCTTACCGCCACTCGTCGAGCTCGGCTCATCCCCGCTCACGCGGGGAGCACAAAGTCCCGGCTGCCCTTCATCGGGTGGCGGCGGGCTCATCCCCGCTCACGCGGGGAGCACTTCTTCTCCTTGGGAGCCGGGGCCGGGGCGGTCGGCTCATCCCCGCTCACGCGGGGAGCACCGCGTGGCCGAGCGGGGAAAGTCCCGGCTGCCCGGCTCATCCCCGCTCACGCGGGGAGCACTACCCCGGCGCCCGCAAATCCGAGTGGTGGACCGGCTCATCCCCGCTCACGCGGGGAGCACTAGTCCATGGACAGCGGAGACTCGGCC
>ERZ773005.674-NODE-674-length-23536-cov-5.709638_pt1 | contig 23536 bp, 19 predicted proteins | sample MGYA00580666_ERZ773005 | MGnify/ENA primary metagenome ERZ773005 (study PRJEB29015, sample SAMEA2737999) | human oral metagenome | biome: human oral; feature: human-associated habitat; material: dental | place: China | collected 2061 ...
AATCCGCTTCCGCCATCGTGGAAACGGTCGCCATGCTTACGGTAAAGGCTTTCTTCGATAACAAATTTGCCACGGTCTTATGGGTATGGTCCAGCATGAATCCCACCCGGTTGGTGTCATAAATGCCGCCCCAGGCAGCCACCATACCATCCGCCGTACCATCCGCGCCATAAGAAGCAATCACAAGTACCGGCTGCGGGTACAGCCAGGTATTCGGTTTGAAATTCTTTTTCATAACGGAGCCTCCCTAACTGTTTTATCTATCATACATTCTCGAATCTCATTAAATTACATATCCATCAACTCTTTAACCTCCTTAATTTCTTCGGTCTCTATCTCACCAACTATCCTTTTAAAAAATTTTTGAATATCATTATCCGATAAGATGAATTTCACCTGTGTATTTGTTATTGCTATATGTATCAACTTATCTTTTTGCTTATTATCCCAATCTTCAATCATATCCAGTTGCTTAATAATTTCATGGGTATTAGCAAAAGAACGACTTTCTTCCAACTGAATTATCAGTTCGTTCTTATGAATTTCTTCTATACTTTTGTTCTTCTGTTCTTCACTCATTTCATCAAAACACTTAAAGTATTTTCTCTCCAAAACCTCATTTGTTTTAGTTCTATCAACAATATTTTTAATTAAGCCCTCCAAAGATGAGCCTTCCCTATAATCAGCTGGCGCAAAATACTTAATTCTATGTTCCCTAAGCATTTTAAAAACTTTGGTCTTATCTTGCGTTTCCGAATCATATACGCCAATAGAATAACCCCCATTGCTATTCACCAGTTTCATACAAGGAATATCTGTATCACTATCGCCAATGTACACCATATTTCTAAAAGGAACAACAACCTTGTCAGGATCAAAATAATCATTTACTTTTTGATCATTTATATCCAAAATTCCTTTCTTTATTCTAAATAAATATTGTGTTTTATTTGTATAATTAACCGCCTGTGCCGGCCAAACCGCAACTCCAACATCATCGAAATAAAAAGAGCTAGCGTATATCTTTTTAAAATACTTAGCTACCATCGTGCCTTCTATCATTTCCTTCAATCCGGAAGAAATAATATAATGCTCAATGGTAATTCCTTTTTCTTGTCCATATTGGTTTACACGTGTAAACCAAGTATCAACCCCTGGATAAAGTTTAATTTTTGCGCCATCCGCTTTCAATATTTCCTTATTAAACACCAGCCTTCCTCTGGCTTTCGTAACCATCGTATACATATATGCAAGATTTTGATCCATATCATTGTCCGCAGCTAAACTATTGGATTCTTTCCAAAAGTCTGCCACATCATAACCAATAGATTGAATATATCCTTGCGCCTGCATATCCTCCGGCGATAAAGTCCTATCGAAATCATAACAAATGGCCAGTATCGGCTTGTCCCCTATTTCCTTACGCGCTGTTTTCACGATAACACTTCCTTTCTGTCCCTGTCTTTTAAAACCATTATACGACACAAAAATCTGAAAAGTCTCTCTTCTGCCAAATGTATTTTCTTGCTGCAAGAAAAAAGATGGTACCACTACCATCTTCTCATGTATCATTTCCTGTCAATATTTTCCGTTTTAAAAAATGCCACCCCTTTTTCATCCAGTCTACATGTTCCAGCATGACCACATCCGCCTCATAAATCTTTATATCCTGCTTTTCCAGCCACACATTGAATAAACGTTCTGCAAGAAACCCGAACACTCTTTTTTCATATACACTGCGACCTGTCAGATCGATCCTCTTTTCCAGCTCGGAAAGAATTGCAAAAAGCCAGACACAATAGGTATCAAAAAGATTTTTCTTCATAACGAACATATTCAGTATATGAAGTTTCTTCCGGTTCATGACTTTGGAAAATGCTTCCGCATACGGGGGATACATTTCTTTTACCACCCGCTCCGCTTCGTCCAGATCCGACTTGCAGTGGGCATGCTCGTACTGGCTGCGCACGGTTTCTATATAATAATTTCTCTTTTTCGGCAGCAGCACATCATATGTCTGAAGCAAGTTTTCATAGTCTTCCCTATGGAATATGGCTTCTTTTTTCTTGTCTATATTTTTTGTATGAATACTCTTGCCAAAGTATCTTCTGTAATGGCAGAGACCGATATATTCACAGTCCAGATTTTTCCATGCCCAGTAAAGTCCTGTCAGTTCGCAGTAACTCGGATTCTTAGAGGAAATATGGTCTCCCGTATTATCCGAAAGATATCCCAGAGATTCTTTCCCTTCCGCCCCCACATGAAGCGGTACATATACATCGTCATCGGGCATCCAGTATTTTTTATGGGTCGCCACGAGTATATTGATATCCACTTTATATTTCCTTCTTTGCCATGACAAGCGCACTTTCAATAACGGCATCCATGTCGTAATACTTGTATTCCCCTAAACGTCCGCCGAAAATGACCTTGCTCTCTTTGTCTGCCAGCGCCTTATATTTTTCGTACAGTTCCCCGTTTTTCTCATCATTCACCGGATAGTAGGGTTCATCTCCCGCTTTCCATTCCGAACTGTACTCACGGCTGATGACTGTTTTCGGCAAGTCCTGTCCTTTGGCATCTTTCCCAAACTCAAACCACTTGTGCTCTATGATCCTTGTCCACGGTGTTTCCCGGTCTGTATAATTCACGGCGGCATTTCCCTGAAAATTCGGTATATCCAGCACTTCCGTCTCAAACCGGACACTCCTGTATTCCAATGTTCCTAATTCATAACGGAAATAAGCGTCAATCGGCCCGGTATAAATTACCTTCTCCGCCAGACCATCCAATTCCGCTTTATTTTTCAGATAATCCGTCTGCAAACGGACTTCAATGCCATCCAGCATATTCGCGACCATCTTCGTGTAACCGCCGATAGGGATCCCCTGATAAAGCGCATTGAAATAATTATTGTCAAAGGTCAGGCGCACAGGAAGTCTTTTGATGATGAAAGCCGGCAATTCCGTGCAGGGACGTTCCCACTGCTTTTCCGTGTATCCTTTGATCAGCTTTTCATAAATATCCGTTCCCACCAAAGAAATAGCCTGTTCCTCCAGATTTTTCGGTTCCGTAATACCGGCTGCTTTCCGCTGTTCCTCAATTTTTGCAGCCGCTTCTTCCGGTGTCACCACCCCCCACATTTTATTAAAGGTGTACATATTAAACGGCAGGGAATATAATTCTCCGTGATAGTTCGCCACGGGAGAATTGGTAAAACGGTTGAAAACAGCAAATTGGTTCACATAGTCCCAGACTGTTTTATTATTTGTATGGAAGATATGGGCGCCATATACATGGACATGGATGCCCTCTACCTTTTCCGTATATACATTCCCCCCGATATGACGGCGCTTATCCACCACGAGGACTTTCTTCCCCGCCGCCACTGCTTCACGAGCAAACACCGCGCCGAATAAACCGGCACCGACAATCAGGTAATCATACTTCGCCATAATGAACCTCACCATTAGAAATAATTATTTCCTCAATAATATATGTTTTCTCCACAAGACGCCTCCCATCATCAGTGTCACAAATATTTCCGTCACAAGCATTGCGGCAGCAACACCGGAAGCATCCTTCCAGTAGATAAACGGAACAATAATCATTAAGTTCAAAACTGATGCACAGAATAAAATTCTACTATATGTTTTCTCCATTCCTAAAGGAAGCATTGTCTCATACCCCAGCACATTGCTCACTGCCACTGCTAAAGGTACAAAAGCCATAATCTGCAGCGGTAGAATAGAAGGAATATATGTACTCCCTAAAAGGAACGGAACCACCACCGGAGAACCGAATAAAATCAAAAACCCTCCAATAATACCGAACCCTGTATAAATAAATAACTGTTTTCGTAATAAGGAAAACGCCTTTATTTGTGATTCCTTCATCAGTCTGCTTATGTACGGATATACTGCATCATTAATTGCGGCAACTCCGAGTTTGACACAATTAATCAGTTTATCGGCACCGCTGTAATATCCCACAATCGTATGGTTCGTTAAAAGTCCTAATACAACCACATCACTGGCAGTATATAAATTAATGGCCAGAGTAGAAAGAAAAATCTGCCAGCCTTCCCCATAAACTCTTTTCAGTTCACTCCACCGCGGCAGCTGCAGAATCCCCGGAAATTTCCTATGAATCAGAGATAAGGAACATATCCCTGCGAATACCGGAGTACAAGATTGCAAAAAGCCCGATAAAACATAATCCGCGGGACTTTTCACCCAAACAAATATCCCAATCATGGTTACCAATCGTCCAATCAGATTCAATATCGTAATATACCGCATCTGTTGTATCCCCTGGAAAAACCAGACAGGAAAAATAACTGCTCCAATGACCATCATATAAACAGCCCAAAACAGCGGCATATCCATCTCAACTTGGAAAAATACACGCAGTCCTTCATAAATGAAAAAAAACACACTAGTAACACTGATCCACAATAAAATGCGAGCCCACATATATACAGAAAAGACAAAAGATATATCTTCTTCATCTGCCCGCGCCAAAGCCCGCGGAGCTGTCAGATTGAATCCATAGTTCACCGCTAAGACAAGGTATCCCATGAGCCCCTGCATAAATACTACCGCGCCAAAATTTGACGGCCCCAGGACGCGCAAAAGATAGGGTACTAAAATAAATGCAAGGATATACTCCAATGCCCGTAAGGTCACCATAGAAAAGATATTTTCTATAAGTCGCCCGCTTAATCTATTCAAACTAGACCTTTCATATCATAAAATTTTCATTTATTTGACAAATTTCATTACTCATTGCTTTTTAAAAAATAACTGTATCCTCTTAAGCCACCTGAACACCATCAAGATTTTAGGCCATAATAGTATCATCTTTTGATATAAGCTTAAATGCAGACTATCAGAAAATAAAGGAACCGCAGCAACAATTTCCTTATGATAATTCCATAAATCCATGTCCTTGGAATTATCTTTCATTAACAAATACCAACTGATTATGACCTTATACGTTTCCCTTAAAAATCCCAATAAATAGATCTGTCTGTATCGGGACATATAATCTTGCACATCTTTTGAATAAAATATATGTATTAATCTTTTCTCTATAAACATCAAATCCTCAATATGGTTAAAAATACCTCCAGGGCTCACGCTTTGTCCCATTTCACCCAAACGGTACTGATATACGTATTCTTTATTAAATACCACTGACTTCGCTCTCATAGAAATAAAAAACACATATTCTGTATCTACATAAAATCGATGTTCTGATATTGCCCAACGCAGTTGCTTTAGGAGTTCAGTTCGGACTGTGGCAGAATGCATTTGAATTCGTTTCGGTAAACCTGCATTTTCAAAGTCATATACTATCCCTAGGTCATGCTTCCCCACCACATCCACTTTTACCATTTTACCTAAATACACTTCATTATAATTATTAAGAATCAGGTCGGCATTCACCTGCAAAAGAAAATCAACTAAATGATCAAGTGCTACAGGTGATACCCAGTCATCTCCATCAACCACCTTAAAATATTTCCCTGTCGCTTGAACCAAAGACGTATTAATAGTTGACCCATGCCCTCCATTCCTTTTAGAAACAAGTCGAATCGACCCCGGATAGCGTCTGGCATACTCCTTTACGATGGCAGCAGTATCATCTTGTGAACCATCATCTACAACAATGATTTCAATTTCATTTAACCTTTTACATTCGGAAAAAGAAAACAAGCATTTTTCTATTACACCTGAAACATTATATGCAGCTACAGAAACCGTTAAAGCCTTCATCATGCCCTATCCTTTGTAAAGTACTATATCTCAATAAACTGCTTCCGCTAATATAATTGGTAAAAATACTATTTCTATGTTATTACATCTAAACATCTTATATCGACAATGACAGATAAAATCTTTGTATCCATTCTATCTCATGCTCTAAATCATATCCGGCAGTAAAAATATTGGCACGCTGATCACTTTTACCTAATTCAAATTTTTTTAAAATTTCTTCTCCCCACTCAGTCAAGCCAGCATTAAGGGATAAGAATGTCACAAGCCCGGTTATATTTATTTCTCTAGAAACCCTGTCAGAAAATACACACGGTATTCCGGCAGCCTGCGCCTCAATTCCAACTATCGCCAACCCCTCGAATCTTGACGGCAAAACAAAGCAATCCATTACTTGCAACAGATCAGGAACGTCAGTCCTTCGGCCTAAAAATAACACATCTTCATTTAAGCTGAACATTTCCGCCAAATCCTTAATATGTTGCTTTTCGGGTCCATCACCAATAAGCATTAGCTTACAATCTTTCTTTTTCTTTTTTACAGTCTTAAAAATATCTAAAAGAAATTCATGATTTTTCTGGTATGTAAACCTGCCTATATGTCCAATGATAAAAGTATTAGGCGCTATTCCAATACTTTTTCTCAATAAGTCTCTCTTGTCGGGATTGTATACATATTTCTTTACATTGATAGCATTATGGGCAAAAAACCATTTATTCCCTTTTAATATCTTTTTTGAAAACATCCATTTCGCCGCGTCTGAGCTGCAAGCCCAGAAAGAATTCCCCACAAAAGGAAAAATCATCTTTCCCAACAAATGGATCCCTGTCTTTATTTTTCTGATGAATATTCTCCGATCATCAATATCTGTACTATGGGAATGGATAATTATATTATGGGCGCCTGCAAGCTTTGCCAAGATAACCGGTACAAAATTGGCATAAGATAAATTAAAATGAATAACTTTATAGTTTTCCCGTCTCAAAATATATTTAAGCGATTTATAAAAATCAATCGGGTGGCTGGGTTGTTGAATATGATAAAATTTAGCCCCCATATTAATAAACTCATCCTCAAAATCCAATTTATCTGTATCATACGTCAAAAAATCAAATTGAACTTTTGTTTTATCCATATATCGGTAATTTTGTGCAATATATCCAGTCAAGCCACCTTTATCGTTTGTAATAAAAGCCTGCAAAACCCGCATCGGTTCTGACATTGTAAATTCCCTTTCACCCACAAATAACTCCGTTTCCACATGAACGAGCATGTATATCACTATGCAGCATCCAATATTTACGAGTCGTTTCCCACACTTTGATATTTGCTCTTCAATAAGCTCCTTTGTGCTGTAAGACCACACTGACTGTTCTCCAGAGCATGACTATATCCAGCCATATACTCCAGTTATGAACATACCAGCTGTCCATGTGAACACGTTCAGGATAGTCTATATCATTTCTTCCGGCAACCTGCCACATACCGGTAATGCCGGGAAGGACACTGTAGTACTCTTTAATAAATTTTCCATAACGGGACACTTCTTTCTTTACAATCGGTCTCGGCCCTACGAGACTCATTTCTCCCTTTAATACATTAATTAACTGAGGGAGTTCATCAAGGCTTGTTTTCCTGAGGAAAGCTCCGCTTCTGGTAATACGGGGGTCATTTTTCAGTTTGAAATCTCTGTCCCATTCTTCTTTTGCCACAGGATTTGTTGCCAGAAGTGTTTCAAGTACTTCTTGTGAGTTCACACACATACTGCGGAATTTATAGCAGTCAAATTCTTTCCCATTTTTCCCGATCCGCCGATGCTTATAAATAACCGGCCCCGGTGAATCATGATATACCCAGGCAGCCACCATAAAAAGGACAGGCAGAATACATATGCCGCCGATTATAGCTGCTGTAACATCAAAAAACCGCTTAACTACCTGGTTGGATTTCTTTGCCAGATTATTTTTGATATGGAGCACCATAATTTCTTCATCAAAAAAGGATTCTGCTTCTACATTGGACATCGGCACTCCTACCAAGTTCGGGATAACACCCACATCTTTTACAAGGAATTGGGCACGGTAAATCAGGTCGGATAAAGCCTCCTGGGCTAATCCGGGAGCCGCAATCAAGACGGCTTCTACATTCGTTTCCTTTACCACTTTTTCCAAATCACCAAATCCGCCAAGGATAGGGTATTGATGGATATATTCAGTCTTCGGCTTATTATCTTCCAAAAATCCAATAATTTTATACCCCATGCCGGAGTCCTTTTGTATTTCCCTTGTAATGGCTTCTCCGGAAAATCCGGCACCAACAATAAGTATAGGGGTTTGAAGAAAACACAACCTGTGAAAAATCTTATTTATCAAAAAACGGATGAAACAGAGAAACAAAAAACTGAATAATGCAAAAAAAATTACAAAAAGCCTTGATATTTCTCCTGCCACATGAGCAATAAACATGAGAATGATAGAAAACGCGGTTCCATATAAAGAAGCATAAAAAAGCTCTTCTGTCATTTTATAAGTAAGCATTCTTTTGGTGTATAGACCACTATATAAAATGAATGACATAAAAACCAACGGAGTCCAAAAAAGTATATATTCCGTATTGACATGGTATACACTGTAAGTCATAATCATATTTCTGATTTTCAAGGCCATATAAGCAGCAAAAACCAGAGCGACATAATCACCAGCAGCAAAAATCAATCTGGATAAAGCTTTATTATTCATCTCGAAAATATTTCTTTTAGACGTTCTTGTATATTTCATAATAGCATCCTACACAGAAGGTTCACTCTATAGTTTTAGGAACTTCATAATTTATATCAATTATACAATAAAATTATAGAATCCTTTATCAATCATTTTTCCTTTTTATCCCAAATCCTTACAGTCATTTTTTTGACAAGTATTTATAAAATATTTGTTCCTTATATTCCTTTGCCAAAAAATTCAACAAATCATCTGCAGGTTTATCCGCAAATGTTCCATTAATTTTTTCCGCATCTAAATAAACAGACACCTGCTTCTGCAAAAAACATCCTCTGATGGAAGTTGTCATCTGCATTAAAGGTGTAATCGCCGCCACAAGGACACAGATAAGAAGCAATAAGTCAGCTCCCCAAAACTGCTTCTTGTCCCACGCGGATAAAAGCTGTTTCAAAGCAAGCATCATAATGAACAGATACGGTGCAACAGAAGCATTCCACAAAAAATCTCCCGTTAATCCAACACGGAAAAAAGGCAATAGTATCAAGATTCCACTTGCCCACCAATATAAAAAATTCAATCGGTTGTCCCTGTATAATAAAAAACAATACATCCCAAAAGATAAAAGATAAAACAATAACAGATTTCCAATTCGAAACAATCCATAAGCTGACAGAGGCGCCGCCCAAATTCCTGTCTCTACCGCTTTCTGCGACATCGAATTTACCGTAAAATAAAAATAGAATACCGGTAAGATAATCACACCGGATAACAGATTCTCTAAAGATATATATTTTTTAATGTGCCGTGATAAAAGCCTTTCCCCCTGCCTTATATCATGAATGATTTGATACACTCCATCTCCCATCATAAGAAGTACTATCCCGACAAACCCAAGTGGAGAATAAGGTAGTGCCAACAGCCCTAAAAATGCATACATGTCATACATATATCTGCATTCTAAAAACAAAAGAGTGACTACTGCCATCGGAATATATTGATTATATACATTAGCTACGGAATCAAATGTCGTTCGCAGGAAATATCCTATAAAATGTCCGTCATACATTCCTGCCGTAAACTGCCAACTGTAAAACCCCGGATAATCATCTATCCTAAAAACAGACGCCCCGAACAAACTTTTTAGCATCATGCCAAACAAACTAAGCCCACTCCACAAGAGAAAAAGTCCACAGACAAACAGCACCTGATTCTTAGCTGGCTGAAGATAATCACACAAAAGCAGAAATACCAGACTTAGCCCCATATATGACCAAAAGAATAATACAACATGGCTTCCCCACGTACCAAGGCCAAAGAGCCAGGATATCCCCGCCGGAAGAAGCCAGTATGTCAGGTAATAAATCAGCATTGTATGCGAGTGTTCATATACAATTGGCCACGGATATCGGATCAGATCATTGTAAATTGCATCCCGCCAGGGAATATCCACCCCATTAGTACCGATGAAACCTCCATGCCCCGTAATGAAAAGGAATAATAAAATGAGCAAGAGCGAAAAGACATGATATCTCCCGATACATAAAGAAGAAGTACCTACATTCTTCTTTACATGCTGAAAAATTCTATACGCACAAAATAACAAAACAACAGTACAAAAAGCCCCATAATATATATGGAGCCATGACAGCAGAAACAGGTATAAGGGAATGGACAAATATACAAGAGCTGACAAATAGATATATTTTCTATGGATACACATTTTACTCTCCTGTCCGCTTCCCCTAACAGAGTATATAAAACAAAGTCTGTAAATAGCTCCGTCTGGTAGCTTCCCTTAGACTAACTGTAGGTTAGTCCTATTGAAAATCACTGTAATTCACGCTTTGAGAAATGTCAATATACTTGGGTTTGATACCTTGAAATCTGTCCACGGCATCCGTTCCTCATATATTATGATAAATTCAACGTATATACCATCCCAATTTTCCGGGAAAATACTACATTCCCTCTTTACTTGGTCCAATATAATTAATATCCAACCCATACATAATTATTCCATCAATCACACGCCAATCTTTTACTATTTTATTTTCGTTGGCTCTAATTCCAACAAGTATTATCGAATCTTTCACAATATTATTTATATCCTCAGCATCAATAGATACTTTATATTCACCAGCAGAATCTACTTTTATATCCTTGAAATGTTTCCCATTAATAAATAAATCACAGTGGATTCCTTCTTCCTTATTACTCATAAGCTCTTTACTAACCCTAAATATTATTTCAAGCCCTTGTTTCTTTATCATATCTGAACTAAGGATAAATTCCCCATATTTTGATATATAAATCTGATTTGATAAACGATCTGTTGATATACCATACACAAATGGTATCACCTCCGGCATCCCCCCTTTTATGCAATCAGGTAATTCTGAGCCAACATAAAAAACCTTTAGACTATCATTATCATATTTACCATTAGCATCAATTACTAAATTGAAAGGTCGATTAAGCGAATCATCTATTATCGTTATCTTCCCAAATTTTGCAATATTACTAAAATTATCTGAACCAACATATAACACTTTGAAAAAATGATTTTCATCAAATGGTATTTCCTCAATATCGGCCATTTTTCCATTTATCAATAATTGAACCTGTTTTCCATCCTCTTTATCTGATTTAAAAACTTGATAAACTAAATAAATACCTTTTTCCTTTGCGGTTTCAAATTTAAAAGGAATATCAACATATTTTTGATTTATTATGAAATAACCATTTTTACAATTTACACCATGACCAACTACCCTGTTTCCAGATAAAAAATTATACTCAGTATAATATTGTATATTGCCTATATATTGAATATAAATCCCAGAAGAATCCATGGCAAAATCATCAATTGATATTTCAAAAGGAATTATTGCTTTGTTAATTACTGTTTTATCGATTCCAATTAAATCATTTTCCGTAATAAAAATATTATATTCTCCCGTATGATCTATGGTTATATTTTTAACCTTTCTATTACCAAAGCTTATAGTGCAATGTAAAGGATTATCTTTCAAAAAACTATAAGCTTCTGGAACAAAAAATCTAAAAACAATACCTGTATATTGCTGACTTTTATCAATTACAAGATCATTTTTAATTAAAAATAATGCTTTGGTTCGCATATGCAATAATCCATTTTGAGTTTTATCTACACCAGCCGAACTATTACCTACATAGGTTCGAGAATTTATCTCACTTAATGGCTCTAAAGGTCCAATATAATTGATATAAGCACCATTTATACCGGGAACTGTCTCAAATAATTCAACAGTTATATGATCATTATTTAAAAGTCCTAAATTTAATAATTCTTCTCTCGAAACATAAATAACATTATTACCATTAATATATGTTTGTCGATAATCGACATCTTTATCGTTTAATTTCAATGATAATCTATTATCTAAAGTATTCTTATATGAGATAACCAGCCCATTTGCATTTAATTTTGTTGTCTTTAAAGAAACTGTTACTTTCTCATTAAAATATCCATATTCTCCCTGATTTAAGATAAATCCAGTTGAAGCACGAACAGCATCATTCCGGGTAGGAGTAAAATTATCAATCGGTGTAGAACGATAAAAAGTGTATAACGAAAAAATAACTATAATTAAAAATAGACCAATAACTAAGCAATTTCTTTCGCTATATTTATTTGAAGTCACTAAACTAAAATATCCGTACAAAACAATTAGAAGACTAAATATGCACAAAGATAAATTTTCAATAAATACAGCTAAATGCAACGGATAACGATCATCCCAAAAAGTATCAAAAATCGATATGTTAAACCGAAAGATAGGAACTAACATCCCCAAAAACAGTAATAATGCAATTACTTTTATATACTTTCTTTCATTTGGATCTTGCAATAAAAACATTAGTGACGGAATCAAATATCCTATATTATAAACAGTTGAAAAACCTGGACAAGCAGCCATGATAACACCCAAGGCACCAAAAGTAATCCATTTCTTTCGCTTTTCACTTAATAACGATATACTAAGGCAACCAAGTAAAATAAACAAATTCAGACTTTCTGCAAATCTAAACAATTCGATATTTGTAATTCTCTGCATTGCCTTAAAAAAGTTAAGAATATTTATATGAAGCCCCTGTCCTATTAAACGTCTTATACCATCATAGTCAACATAATACCCTTGATAAAAATTAGTTGTATTCCGAATATTTTCTACTAAATTAAAAATATTCCCATCAGTAAGAACAAATGGCAAGAAAAATATTCCTGCTCCAATACTTATGCAAATTATTGTATCCTTCCACCTTTTTTCTTTGATTAACAACACCCCTAAAATAGCTGGTACCACTTTTAGAGCAGTTACTACCCCCAATGCGATAAAAGAAAAATATTTTATTTTTTTATCAGGTATATTATAGGTAAATGCATAAAATATGATTAGAGCAAATGCTATAATTACAGAATTTCCTCTTTCAAAGGCAAATAGAAATGGCATAGAAAAAAAACATCCAATTATAAATATAAGTTTTTCCGCACCATTACCTTGTTTAAAAGAATATAACACCCAAAATAAAAAAGAATATACTAAAATTATGTACGTACTATAAGTCAATGCACCAGCTTGTGAGACACGGGCCCCCATCGACCCCACCTGTGCCATAGGTATAAAGCGTCCCATAAATCCATAGATAACATTCATTAAAGGTGGATAAATCACTTTATTTTCATAGGGCTTCATGCCATATTGCATACTATTAAAAAAGTCCATTAATACATCATCATTAAGTGGATGTATTGAAACTCCTAATGTCTGTCCATGAGTATAAAATGCTGCAAGTAAAAAATAGAATTCAAATATAAACAAAATAGAATAAAATAATACTTTGAATTTATCCTTATAAAAAAAATCAGATATAAAATAAGTCAAGATAACAGGAATTAATGTAGCGCAAGCAGTATATCCTCTCAATTTTAATAAATCTATATTATAAGTTAAAGTATACGGAAAGCTAAAAAATATATTTATAATATTTGAAAACAATAAAAACACTACAACAATAGCATAAACACTACAATATAGTAAAATTTTTTTATATTTTTTTTGCAAATATTTCCTTATGCAACTCATTATAATGTAACCTTTATATATTAACTAACCCATAAAATTGATCCGCTTTTCCTCTATGACCAGAGGCCTGTTCATCATCCGGGTATTGATGCTCATCACATACTCCCCCAGAAGTCCCATAAAAATCAGCTGGATCGAGCCCATAAAAAACATCCCGATCAGCAATGGCGCAGTCCCCATCGGAAACCGATCCCACCATATTAATTTCGCGACTAAATATATAATCGCAAATACCATATCCAATACGGCAAAAATAAATCCCAAAAAAGTAGCCAATCTCAGCCCTACTTTTGTATAGGAAGTGAAACTCAGCATTGCCGCATCATACAAAGTATACCAATTATTATGTGTATTGCCGGCACGTCGCTTTGCCTGCATATAAGGAATATCTTTTCTCCTGAAACCAAGTTCTGCAACAATTCCTCGCATGAACGGAATCGGATCATCTAACCTCCGAAGTACATCAATAAAGCTTTTATCATATAACCCCGTCCCTGTAAAATGTTCTATTTGTTCCACAGAAGACATTTTTTTTATTATTTTGTAATAACAGGACCTCAAGAAGCGCAAAATCTTATTCTCTTCACTTTGCGTCTTAATAGCGGCTACGATCTTATATCCTTTTTCCCATTCATGAACCAAACGTGGAATAAGATTAACCGGATCCTGAAAATCACAGCACATAGATATGGTACAATCTCCTGTTGTTTGACAAATTCCGTAAAAAGGAGAATTAAACTGTCCGAAATTTTTTGCATTGAAGATGGCTTTAATCTTTTCATTCCGGGAACAGATTTGTTCCAACTTCTGCCTCGTTCCATCAGTAGAATAATTATCAATAAATACCAGTTCATAATCATATTCCGGAAGATGCACACTAAATTCATTAACTACGGCTTCACTTATAGGAATAACATTATCCGTTTCATTAAAACATGGAATAAGGACACTGATTTTTTTCATTAAAATATCCCTTTCATCTAAACGTCCAAAATTTATTCAGTACAAAGTTCAACGGTATCGTGATAACCAGAGTCAACAGCGGTGCTATCTTATCCGAAATTCCACACCATTCAACCAGGATATATAAAACGACACATCCGAAAAGAAAAGAAAAACCATATGATATATAGGTTCTGACAAGCGCTGTACACCATGCAGTACTATTTTTAAACACATATCGGTTATTCCAGTAGAACGCATTAAATACACTAATAACCCAAGATAATATATTCGCAATCATGTAATGAAAGTCCAAAAAAAGAAATAAGTAATATGTGCCTAAGCCTATCGCGGTATTAGACAACCCCACGATTCCAAATTTAATGAATTGTATGAACGTTCGTTTCTGATTTTCTCCCTGTATCATGAGAATATCCTTAATGAGCCATCATCCTACTTTTACACCATTCTACAGTTTCTTTGATTCCTTCTTCAAAGGAATACCTGTATTTATATCCCAGATCATCGATGATATCCGTATTATCAGCACAAAGATACATCACCTGCTCAGGTGGATAAGGACACTCTCCTAATCCAACAGGCAAGTTTGGATCAATAGAATCACGGATTCCTTCTATATACTCTTTTAGAGGTTTAGCCACCCCGGAGCCCAAACAATAAATTTTCCCGTTTATACTTTTATCCCCACCTAAAGAAAATAGTATACCGCCTGCATCTTTCGCATACAGATAATCCCATATCTGTCCTCCCTTGGTAAAAGACGGCTTTTTTCCATGAAGGAGCTTTATAATCGTTGACATGACCATCGTTTCTTTTCTGTCATATGGACCATACACGCTAAGAATGCGTGCCCAAATATGCTTTATTCCATATTTATGAGCCTGTATCCTCGTCATCTCACCTGCACAAAGTTTTGCCATCCCATAACCATTTTCAGGAAAGGCAGGTGTATCCGGTCGAAGTTTTCCTTCAAAACGACCATACTCTGCCTGTGAACCGGCTCCTACAAAAGTATGGCAGCCGCAGCAGCGGGCAAGTTCTATGGCGTCCAATGCATATATGACATTACGATTCTGAAGATACATGTCATTTCGAGCATCACCAAAAGTCCCCACCCACCCCAAATGATAAAAAACATCTACATCATTAGGAATCACATTTTTTACATCTGATAACCGGGAAAGATCTACACAAATCACATGCAATAAATTATTAGACGGAAAGCCCACTATACGTTTAGAGCCGGGATGACACAAAGCATACACCTCAACTTGATTTCTTATGCATTCTTCAATAAGCGCATGACCTATTGCCCCAGTAGGGCCAGTAATAATGACTTTTTTCATAAAAATTACTCCCCCCAATCAAATTTTGCTTAGATCCTTGTTTGATTCATATTCTTCCCTTGGCAAAAAAGGGAACATGTCATCAATAGGTGGTGATACTATTGTTCCATCAGGCAATCTTTGAGAAGAAAGCTTCGGCTCAAAATTCTGACTTGGGTCAAGAATGGCTTCAAGAAACGCAGGGCCTTCTATATTTAAAAAATCTTGGATTGCTTTATGGACGGTATCAATATTATCTGCTTTTACATATGGAATTCCATATGCCCAACAAATTCTCTCCATTTCCGGAAAACTTAATCCATTCCCATCACAAACACCTACTAACGGCGGGGCAAAAAGATTTGTCTGCGTTTGGCGAATTGAGTGATAACCATTATTATTTAAATAGATAATCTTCAAATTTAAATGATTATAAATAACAGTTTGCAACTCCTGAATATTCATCTGGAAACTTCCATCTCCATCAATACAAACTGTTCTTTTCTTTCCATTAGCTACTGAACAGCCTATAGCTGCCGGAAATCCGTATCCCATTGCTGCACACCCCGAGTTTGTAAACAGCCGTTGGCCTTTCTTTACGTGAAACGCCTGAAAAGTAATTACACAAGCACTTCCATTACCGCAGATAATATTCTCTTTTTCTCGAAGCTCCTTCGATAATTCTGTTATAAAAGCATATGGATTCATAGGAGATTTGTTATCATAATACGATGGAAGAGTCGCAGGATATGTTCTGTTAATATCCCTACTCCACTTTAACCACCGAATTTGTTCCTCCGTTTGATTAAAATCCAACTTCAGCATATCACTAATAACATCTTTCACATCAGCATGTACCGGCATCTGAATAGTAAGAGTTGGCTTTTTAAGTTCATTTTCATCAATATCAACAACAATTTTATAAGATTTTTTCGCAAAATCTTTATAATTATAACTGATTTGCCGAATATTCAACCGACAACCTAAAACAAGAAGGACATCGCTATTCTCCACCACAAAGTTTCCACCGCGGGTCCCTACTGTTCCCGGCCTGCCGCAAAAACACAGATGATCATCCCAAAGCTGATCATTAGCATTCCAAGCCGTAACAACAGGAATCTTCAATTTATCAACCAATCTCAACATATCTTCATAAGCATTGCCAAATCGCACACCCTCTCCCAATAAAATCACCGGACGCTTGGCATTTTGAAGTTTATCCATTATTTTAGCAGTCAGAAAATGATCATATACCGGTTCCTCCTGCCCATTAAGCTCAGAAGGTACAAATCCTTTTAAATGATCAGTATCAATTATCGCACCTTGAACATCAAGCGGTACATCAAGCCATACAGGCCCTTTCCTCCCATGAAGAGCCAAATATATCATTTTCTCAAGATGATATCTAATCTCATCAGGCTCTGTAATCATATGCGCATACTTGGTCATTGGCTTTACAGAAGAAACAATATTATATTCCTGATCCCCCAATTGGCGTAATGGCACATTTGTCGACCAAGTCGTGGTAGTACTTTTCACCTGTCCCGAAATTATAAACATAGGAACTGAATCCAGCCAACCACCTAACACCCCTGTAATGGCATTCGTCCCTCCGGGACCGCTTGTCACACATACAACAGCGATCCGGCCAGTTAATCTGGCATACCCTTCTGCTGCTATAGCACAGGCTTGTTCATGATGATTGTAAATACTCTTCAATCCCGGATGATGGCCTAAAGCATCATTCAGATGCATTGCCCCGCCACCTGTCACTGTAAAATTATGCGTAATCCCATTTTCCACTAAAAAATCCGCAATATATTGGGCTACCTTAATTTTCATTTTTTCCCCTCTCTAAAATAGATAAAATATCAAGGGGGTTATAAGCTATCCCTATTACATTAGTTCCCCTTATACTATCAATATCTCGCCTGTGTTTAAATCCAAATCCATAAGTAACCGCAATAAAATCCATACCTACAGCTCCTGCACCTATATTATCCTGGATTGTATCCCCTACCATAACAGCACTACCCACACTAGATCCTGATAAATTGACAGCCTCAGCAATAATATCACTCTTCTTTAATTTACCATTAAAATCAGCACCACATATAATATTCGTATATTTATCAAACCCGAAATATTTAACAATAGTCTCCGCATAATCCTGTCTCTTGTAAGTGGCAATAGATATAGCAATGTTTTTATCGGCAAGCGCTTCAAATAGATCGAATATACCTTCATACGGTTCAGCTTTTAACAGATCAATATTCTTATATCGAGTTCTAAAAAGATCCGCCATTCTATTTCTTTCATCGCCTACCACGCCAAATACTCGCGAGAAAGAATCCTGCACAGGTGGCCCTATAAAAGTTTTTAAAACAGCATCCGACGGCAATTCATGCCCCGTATTTCTAATTGCAAATTTTACAGAAGACAAAACCCCTTCAGATGTATCCAAAAGTGTCCCATCTACATCAAAAACAATTAAATTGCGTCTCATAAATCTTAACTCTCACCTTTTTTGATATCGTAATAAGACCGCGTAATAAACTGCACTTGAATTTTATCTTTAACAGATGTCAAAAATTCGATTACATACTCATTCAAATACTTTGCTTTTTCTTTCGCAAAACTATATTCCCGTTTGGTATCAAAATAGTTGTCGCTACGTTTTGAATATCCATCAAATCCAGCAAGATAAACAGAATTAACGCTAAGCTCCATCATTGCTTTCAAAAGCATAACCAAAGAATTATCAATAATATCCGTATGCGGATCAATCAACGAACTGTAATTTAAAACATACCGGAACTTTCCATTTGTTTTAGTAACATTGGATGTTGCTATGACATCCGCCTCGCCGTTAACACTTTCCTGCATCTCATTTAAAAGCTGCGTATATCTTTTCGATTTCGTAAGGAAAACCAAATCAACTTTTATATCATTGGGGACATAATTAACGGAAATAATAAGCGGATTATTTTTTTCAATAAACTTTTGAACATCTCTTTTTTTCCGCTTGATATTATTTCCGGGCCCTATCAAAAGAATCGTTTTACCTTTAAATTTTTCTCTTAATATCTTGATTGCTTTTGTATCATCACAGCGGATATCTTGGTATTCCAGATACTTTTGTTCCGCATATTTGGAATCATACATCAGCCTCTTTTCAAATTCCAAATCATGTAGGATTTCCATGATTTGCTTCACAGATAATGTTTTTTTATTCAAAAAATAGGATACATAATTTGGATGGCATTGGGCAGAAGCAGCAATATAGAATTTCATATTATATCCCCAGTACTGCTTCCTGTATATATCCATAATCACATTGTCTATGGCTTCCAGTACCTGATCCACATCATAATGACATCCCTGCTTCTTATTCATGTACATCATCAGAAGCTCAATAGCTGCATTGCCGGCGCTTTTTCCCATGGCATACAGTGTTCCGTCTGCCAATATATCTCTTTCTGTATCGCTCCCCAGGAATCTCACAGCATTTGCAAAGCCAAGTTGAAAATTATTATGCGCATGATAACCGACTTTAATCTTTTTATCAAGATACTTATCTAAAACGCTGAAGATATGCATAAGATGGTCCGCATCCAGCAAACCATATGTATCCACCATCGAATTGGCATATGGCATGACAGAATTAACCAGTTCGGCATATTCTTTGAGTTTCTCATTAGTATATGTTGTAACTGATACCATCTGTGCAAATACTTTATACCCTAAATCTTTCAACTGCTTGCAGTAGGCAAGGGCTTCATACATCAGATGTTCTTTAAAAATAACGCGGATCCCATCAAGAAATGTGTCTTTGCATGGCTGGATATGATCTATGCTGCACGTACCATAATCAATCATCCCCAAGATGATGGAATTTCCCTTATCTAAACCGGCAAATATCTTATTGACAGCCTGGGTATCAGGCATGATTGTGCGGTTTATGTCAAAAGGGCGACGATCATCCAAAAAACCAACCTCAATATAATCAACACCGGAACTTACAAGGCGTTCAAAAATTTCAATAATTTTATCATGTCCAAATTCCCAGTCATTAACGTAACCCCCATCTCGCAGAGTGCAGTCAAGAAGAAATCTGTTTCCCATTTCCGGTTACCCTCCTATTTCACCGAATCTTTAATCACCTTAGCTATATAATCGATTTTCTCATCAGTCATTCCCGGATAAAGTCCTACCCAAAAAGTATCCCGCATAATACGATCTGTATTTGTTAGTTCTCCAACAACTCTGTATCCTTTCCCGGAAGCACGCATCTCATCAAAACAGGGATGTTTAATCAAATTTCCGGCAAAAAGGGCACGCGTCTGTACTCCATGCGCTTCTACAAAACGTGTCACAGCAACCTTATCGACCCCCTCTTTACAAGTAAGAAGAAAGCCAAACCAACTTGGCTTTGAATGAGGGCATGGAACCGGCAAAATAAATTTATCCTGCACATCTTCCAATGCAGCGCGCATTCGCTCAAAATTATGGCGACGGCGTTCTACAAAAGACGGAAACTTTTTTAGCTGCGCGCATCCGACAGCTGCCTGCATATCCGTTGCTTTCAGATTATAGCCAAAATGGGAGTATACATATTTATGATCATAACCTAGGGGAAGCTCTCCATACTGACGATCAAAACGATGTCCACAGAAATTATCACGTCCCGGCGGGCAGATGCAGTCTCTTCCCCAGTCACGGAATGAACGAATAATTTTATTCAGCAGCGGATTATTCGTATATACGGCTCCACCTTCACCCATAGTCATATGGTGAGGCGGATAAAAACTGGAAGTGCCAATATCGCCAATAGTACCGGTAAACTTTTCTTTCCCATCAATGGTATATCTAGAACCGAGCGCATCACAATTATCTTCCACAAGCCAAAGCTTATGTTTATCACAAAATGCTTTTACAGCAGCTAGGTCAAATGGATTCCCCAATGTATGTGCGACCATAACAGCCTTGGTCTTAGTTGAAAAAGCCTCTTCCAGTCTGCTGACATCTATATCGTACTGGGGGATGGTAATATCAATAAAAACAGGAATAGCACCATACTGGATCGCAGGAGCCACAGTCGTCGGAAATCCGGCTGCCACTGTAATCACTTCATCTCCGCGCCGGATAGCCCGATTCCCCAGCAAAGGGGAAGTTAGCGCCATAAATGCACAAAGATTTGCAGAAGAACCTGAATTTACAAGAGAACAGAACTTTACATCCAGATACTTGGCAAATTCTCTTTCAAACTGAGCAGTATACCTTCCCGCTGTCAGCCAAAATTCAAGTGCGCTGTCCACAAGGTTCATCATTTCATCATGGTCGTACACACGGGACGCATATGGAATCCTGTCTCCCGGTTTAAATTGTGTTTCTTGGTTATGATATGTATCACAATATTTTTTTACCAATTCAAGAATTTGATCATGCAGTTCCTTTTTTGTCATCATTTTTCTCCCGTTGACATAAATTCTTCAATTTGCTTTTCCATACATGTAGCAATGCCCTCATTTTTCTGGTAAATTTTCGCCAACTCCACCGTTTTTTCAACAGCCTGATCAATATGCCAGCGGGGTTTCCACCCAAAAACTGATTTCAGTTTAGAACAATCAAGCTTTAAAAAATTTGCTTCATGCGGTGAATTTTCCTTGGATTGATTGTTCCAATGCAATCCGTCTCCCCATTTATGGCAAAACAAAGTGACTAAATCCCCCGTTGTTATACAATCACAGTCATCCGGCCCCACATTATAGTATCCGGCATACTTCCCATTTTCATATTGTGCCCTGCAAATCATCAAATAAGCATACAAAGGCTCCAAGACATGCTGATAAGGTCTAATTGAACAAGGATTTCGGACCTTAATTTCTTCTTTTCTGTATGCGGCACGGATGCAATCGGGAATAATACGGTTATCAGCAAAATCTCCTCCGCCAATAACATTACCTGCCCTTGCCGTTGATATCGCTATTTTTCCATCTGAAAAAAAGCTGTTTTTATAACTATGCGTCACCAGTTCAGAACAGCTTTTACTGTTTGAATACGGGTCGAAACCATCTAAAGGCTCCTCTTCTCGATAACCCCATACCCATTCATTATTTTTATACACTTTATCCGTAGTCACATTCAAAAAAGATTTCGCGCTCATTCCCCGGCGGAGACATTCCAGAATATGCACCGTTCCCATAACGTTTGTCGAATATGTTCCCACAGGATCTTTATAACTTTCAAGTACTAAAGGTTGCGCAGCAAGGTGTATTATAATTTCCGGCTGCGCCTGTTCAAATATTTTTTTCATAAATGTAAAATCGCAGATATCGCCCATTACCGAATTTATATGCGAACTCACACCAGAGGATATAAAAAACTTTTCCCCTTCTATTGTAGGAGACGGTAATGAATAGCCGGTCACTTCAGCACCGGCCATCTCCAGAATTTTACAGAGCCATGTTCCCTTAAACCCGGTATGTCCGGTAATAAAAATACGCTTTCCATTAAAAAATTCCAGTCCTTTTACCATAATTTCCACGGTGCTTCTCCTGTTTTCCACATTTCTTCCAGCTGCATCTTATCCCGTTGCGTATCCATGCACTGCCAAAAGCCTCCATGACGGAACGCCATAAGCTGTCCTTTCTCAGCCATTTTTTCCAACGGTTTTTGCTCAAAAACGGTATCATCACCATCTATATAATCAAAAACCTCTGGTTCCAAAACCATGAACCCCCCATTGATGGATGCTCCATCATTATCCTTTTTCTCCCTGAAAGATGTAATGATATCATCATTATTAATCCCCAGCACACCAAAACGCTGTCCTACATTGACCGCAGTCAGCGTGGCGATCTTGCTATGCGATTTATGAAATTTTACTAATTTATCAATATTTACATTACTTACTCCATCTCCATAGGTAAGCATGAACGACTCATTATCCACGTATTTTTGAATTCTTTTGATACGCCCGCCGGTCATGGTGTTCAGCCCTGTATCCACCACAGTTACTTTCCATGGCTCTGAAGAGTTGTGGTGGACAATCACATCATCTTTGCCCCCGGTAAAATCAAAAGTAATATCTGATGTATGGAGAAAATAATCAGCAAAATATTCCTTAATCATATGCTGCCTGTATCCGGCACAAATAATAAATTCATTATACCCGAAATGAGAGTAAATCTTCATGATATGCCAAAGGATCGGTTGCCCTCCAATTTCAACCATTGGTTTTGGCCTATATTGGCTCTCTTCACTGATTCTCGTTCCAAACCCACCTGCTAATATAACTACTTTCACGTTCCTATCCTTTCCATACCCTAATAAAAAATAAGTACTAAGCTTCGCACTTTATATTCATCAGATTATATAATATCACACATTTATCACACATTCGCATATTCAATATATTCCCTACAGTCCGCTTTCCGCTATATCTCCCTCATCCTGTGCGGAGCCCAGTATGCTTGCCAGGGTATAGAGACCCTTTTTGAATATCTTTTTTTCTTTCGCCGCCTCGCTGTACGGCAGAATACGGATTTCCCCCTTATTCATTCCGATAAGGGAAGTGATTTGTCCGTCTAAGAGGGCTTTCACGGCTGCCGCACCGAGGA
>ERZ773005.676-NODE-676-length-23484-cov-18.299159_pt1 | contig 23484 bp, 20 predicted proteins | sample MGYA00580666_ERZ773005 | MGnify/ENA primary metagenome ERZ773005 (study PRJEB29015, sample SAMEA2737999) | human oral metagenome | biome: human oral; feature: human-associated habitat; material: dental | place: China | collected 2061 ...
CAACAGTCAAATCTGGAAACTCATGACGAGCCAGTTCACTAGCAGAGTAGACAGACGCCCCGCTCTCATTGACGATGACATAACTGACATTTGGATGAGATTTCAAAACTTCTGCTACAAATGCTTCGCTTTCTCGGCTGGCCGTTCCGTTTCCGATGGCAATGATTTCAACACCAAACTGCTCAATCAGCCCCGACAACTCTTTCTTAGAAGCTTCAATCTGAGCTAGCTTTGCTGGTGGCACGGGATAGATAACATGAGTCGTCAGCATCTTGCCTGTCGCATCAACAACAGCCAGCTTGGCTCCTGTCCGAAAGGCTGGGTCAAAACCCAGTACTACGCGACCTTTTAGAGGGGCAATCAGGAGAAGATGACGGAGATTATCTGAGAAGAGCTGAATCGCACCATCCTCAGCAGCCTCAGTCAGCTCAGTCCGAATACGACGCTCCATAGCTGGAATGATTTTCTTTTTAACTGCTTGCTGGATAGCTTCGCTGATATAGGCGTTTTTCACCTTGAAACGCACTTCAAAGAAGCGCAGGATCTTCTCAAGATTGTGCTCAAAACCAACCTTGAGAATACCTAACTTCTCACCACGGTTGAGAGCCAGGGTCCGGTAGCCTTGCATGGTCGCTACTTTTTCGGAAAAATCATAATAAATCTGGAAGACCTGCTTTTCATCCAAATCACCATCTTTGAGACTGGATACGATAGAAGAATTAGTCTGCATCTCGTGGTAGGTCCAAGCCCGCAGCTTGGTATCTTCAGAAATCGCCTCAGTCAGAATATCCACTGCTCCAGCTAGAGTAGCTTCTGCTGTTGGAAAGGCTTCACTAATCAGTTTCTCAGCTTCTTCCTGCAGATTAGCCGCATCCTGAAGGATTAAACGAGCCAAAGGAAAAAGACCTGCTTCACGCGCAATAGTAGCCTTGGTACGGCGCTTCTCCTTGTAGGGCAGATAGAGTTCTTCCACATCAGCCAGCTTTTCAGCAGCCTCAATCTCAGAGCGAAGAGCATCCGTTAGTTTGCCCTGCTCCTCAATCTTAGCCAAGACCGTTGCTTTACGCTCTGCCAAGGCAGTCATACTCTTATCTAAGTCAATGATTGCCTTAATCTCGACCTCATCTAGATTTCCCGTCATTTCCTTACGGTAACGAGCAATAAAAGGAATCGTATTTCCCTCAGCAGTCAGATCTAGGACCTGTGATACTTGGCTTTCTTTAAGGCCCAATTTCTGAGCAATTTTTTCAATATTTATATTTTCCATAACGTTTCTATTATACCACAAGATTGATCTTAAAAATTCAGAAAGTCAAACTTCTATTATTCTTTTATAACTCTAAGTTCTCATTAGAAACTAGTTCCTATGTCTCAAAATATCATTTTTTCCTTTTTGGTAGTATAATAGAATTATTATTTTAGAAATGAGGTGGCCCTATGGCTGTAAAATATAATAGAACAGATGATTTAGATAAGATGTTCGAGGAATTTGCAACCCTTCCTAAGCTAGAAAAAGTAGAATTCCCTGATGATAAACAGAAAAAAGAAACAGAAGAAAAGGCTAAAAAAGCATGAGTCTCTTTTCAAATCTGCCTGCTAGCGTTTTACAGGCTGGTGCTATCTTTCTCTCTATCATCATTGAAGCCCTACCTTTTGTTTTGATTGGAAGTATTATTTCTGGCTTTATTGAAGTTTACGTCACTCCAGAAAAAGTCTATCACTTCTTACCCAAAAATAAATGGGCTCGGATTTTCTTTGGAAGCTTGATCGGTATTGTCTTTCCCTCCTGTGAGTGCGGAATTGTTCCCATTATTAACCGCTTCTTAGAAAAAAAAGTCCCCAGTTACACAGCTGTTCCTTTTCTGGTGACAGCACCGGTTATCAATCCTATTGTTCTCTTTGCGACCTACTCAGCCTTTGGTAATTCCTTCCGAATGGCTCTGCTTCGTGCCTTAGGTTCTATGGTAGTGGCTATCGTTTTAGGGATCTTTTTAGGTTTCTTTGCAGACAGCAATATTCAAAAAGAAAACCGCAAGGCTGTTCATGAGCATGACTTTTCACATCTCAGCAAAGGACAAAAGTTTTTTCAGGTCTTTGTGCAAGCCATTGACGAATTTTTCGATACAGGTCGCTATTTAGTCTTTGGCTGTCTCTTTGCTAGCCTAGTCCAAGTTTATGTGCCAACCAGAATCCTGACATCAATTAGCTCGACACCAGCTGTTGCTATTCTTCTGCTCATGCTGCTGTCCTTCTTGCTCTCACTTTGTAGCGAAGCTGATGCTTTCATAGGGAGCTCCTTAATTTCGAGCTTCGGCCTATCGCCAGTCTTAGCTTTCTTGGTCATTGGACCTATGCTAGATGTTAAAAACCTTCTGATGATGAAAAACTACTTTAAGACACGCTTTATTTGGCAGTTTATTAGTCTAGTCACCGTCGTTGTCTTTCTTTACTCTTGGCTTGTGGGGGTAGTGCTATGATTCGATTTTTAATCTTAGTCGGCTACTTTGAGATCACCATGTATCTGCAGCTGACAGGCAAGCTTAATCAATATATCAACCTTCATTACTCCTACCTGGCATACTTGTCTATGATTCTGTCCTTTATCCTGGCAGTGGTTCAACTCATCGTCTGGATGAAAAAGATGGAGGTCCACAGTCATTTGAGCACTTTCTGGGCCAAACTGGGTAGCGTACTGCTCCTTATCATCCCACTATTTGTAGGAATTTTCTTTCCAACTGTTACCTTGGATTCGACCACAGTTTCTGCTAAAGGATTTCATTTTCCACTGGCTGAGGGAACTTCGACAGCTGTTCAGCAGGACGAAGGCACTACCAGTCAATACCTGAAGCCGGACACTAGCACCTACTTTACTAAAGGGGCTTATGAAAAAGAAATGCGGACAGCCGCCAAGAAATATGTCAAGCAAGATACCATTCAGGTCACCACTGAAAACTACATGGAAGTCATGGAAGTTATCTATGATTATCCAGATGAATTTGTTGGTAAAACGCTTGAATTTACCGGTTTTGTCTACAATGACCCGAGCGATCAGAAAAGTCAGTTTCTCTTTCGCTTCGGCATCATCCACTGTATTGCTGACTCGGGTGTCTATGGCCTCTTAACAACTGGAAATACCCAACATTTTGAAGACAATACTTGGATCCATGCTAAAGGAAAGATTGCTGTCCAATACCATAAGAATTTAGGACAGAGTCTGCCTATCCTAAAGGTCTCCAGTTTTGAAAAGGTAGAAAAGCCAGACAATCCTTATGTTTATCGCGTATTTTAGAAGAGTTAGACAAGTAGTCTAACTCTTTTCTTAAACTCAGACAAATTATATTCTATTCGTAGCGTCATTTACCATTTTTGAGGCATTTGTGATAAAATAGATACATCATTTTAGAAAAAAAGGATATTAGGATGTCATCTAAAGTTATTGTTACAATTTTTGGAGCTAGTGGAGATTTGGCTAAACGTAAGCTCTATCCTTCACTTTTTAGATTATATAAGTCTGGCAACCTTTCTAAGCATTTTGCTGTTATCGGAACAGCTCGCAGGCCATGGAGCAAGGAGTACTTTGAATCAGTTGTCGTTGAGTCTATCGCTGATTTAGCTGATAGTCCTGAGCAAGCACAGGAATTTGCCAGCCACTTCTACTATCAAAGTCATGATGTGCAGGATACCGAACACTACATTGAGCTACGCAAGCTTCAAAACCGACTCAATGAAGAATATCAAGCAGAACACAATAAACTCTTCTTCCTATCCATGGCTCCTCAGTTTTTCGGAACTATTGCCAAACACCTCAAATCTGAAAACATTGTCGATGGCAAAGGATTTGAGCGTTTGATCGTCGAAAAACCTTTTGGAACAGACTTGGAATCAGCTAGCCAACTTAATGATGACTTGTTGGCAACTTTTGATGAAGAGCAAATCTTCCGAATTGACCATTACCTGGGCAAGGAAATGATCCAAAGCATCTTTGCTATTCGTTTTGCCAACTCACTTTTTGAGAATATTTGGAACCGCGACCACATTGACAATGTCCAAATCACCTTTGCCGAAAAACTGGGTGTAGAAGAACGTGGCGGATATTACGATGAATCCGGCGCCCTAAGAGATATGGTCCAAAACCATACCTTGCAATTGCTGTCTCTTCTTGCCATGGATAAACCCAACAGCTTTACAAAAGATGAGATCCGTGCAGAGAAAATCAAGGTTTTTGAACGTTTGACGCAACCGGACCAAGAAGATTTGAAAAAATATTTCATTCGTGGCCAATACAAGTCTGGAAAAGTCAATGGTAAGAAATATATTTCTTATAGAAGTGAACCCAATGTCAATCCAGAATCTATGACTGAAACTTTTGTTTCAGGTGCTTTCTTTGTTGACAGTGACCGCTTCCGTGATGTTCCTTTCTTTTTCCGCACAGGTAAACGTTTAACAGAAAAAGGGACCCATGTTAACATCGTCTTCAAACAAATGGATTCTATTTTTGGAGAAAAACTAGCACCGAATGTTCTGACCATTTATATCCAACCAACAGAAGGTTTCTCCCTCAGTGTTAATGGTAAAGAAGTCGGTGAACTCTTCAGTTTATCCCCTATTTCTTTAGATTATCGTACAGAGGCGACTGCTTCTGGAGCTTCTCCTGAACCTTACGAAAAATTAATTTTTGATGTACTTAACAATGATTCAACTAATTTTAGTCACTGGGAGGAAGTAAAAGCCAGCTGGAAATTAATCGATCAAATTGAAGAGCTCTGGAGAAACAATCAAGCGCCACTTCATGAATATGCAGTTGGAACAATGGGACCATCTGCTTCAGCAGAATTATTAGCTCAGTTTGGAGCTGAGTGGCAATGGAACCCTCAAAATTAAAGATAGAAAAAGAAATCCAAGGAATATGGATTTCTTTTTTATGTTTAAAGCAGTCCTTCTAAAAGGCCACGCATGAAATTCTCTGAATTGAATTCACCAATATCATCAATCTTCTCACCAAATCCAATCAATTTAACTGGAATATCCAATTCCTGACGAATAGCCAGAACAACTCCCCCACGCGCTGTTCCATCAATTTTAGTCAGAACAATTCCTGTAACTGGAGTAATCTTTGAAAATTCCTTGGCTTGAACGAGGGCATTTTGTCCTGTTGAAGCATCTAAAGCCAGGAAAGTCTCGTGAGGAGCATCTGGATTGACTCGCTTAATAATCCGGCCAATCTTTTCCAATTCAGCCATGAGATTATCTTTATTTTGCAAGCGACCAGCAGTATCAATCATCAGAATATCGACGTTTTCAGCTTGGGCGCGCTCCATACCGTCAAAAACAACACTGGCTGGATCACACTTTTCTGGACCAGTCACGACAGGTACATCAACACGTTTCCCCCACTCAGCTAACTGAGCTACTGCTCCAGCACGGAAGGTATCAGCGGCCACCAACATAACTTTCTTGCCTTCTTGCTTGTATTTGTAGGCTAATTTACCAATAGATGTCGTTTTCCCAACACCATTGACACCGACAAAAAGCATGACTGTCAAACCATCTTGGAAATTAATTTTCTCATTGTAACGACCGTCTTTTTCATAGATATCAACTAGCTTTTCAATTATAACCTTTCGTAAAGCATCAGGCTTCTTAGCATTTTCCAATCTAGCCTCATAGCGTAGCTCTTCTGCCAAATTAGAGGCCACCTGTACACCAACGTCACTGGTGATCAATAGTTCTTCCAAATCTTCAAAGAAGTCTTCGTCGACAGTCCGGAAATTAGCAAAGAAAGCATTGAGCTTAGCTCCAAATCCTGTCCGAGTTTTTTTCAAACTGCGGTCATACTTTTCCTGGACAGTCTCAGTATGAACTTCTTCCTGGTCTGACTTTGTAACTTCAGCCTCTTCACTTGTATCTAGACCTTGCTCCGCTTCATCTGGTAAATCTTGCTTCTCTTCCTCAACAGCTTCTGCTTGATTTGAGTCTTTCGCATCTTCATCAGCCTGACCTGGTTCATCGACGGTTAGAGGTCCTTGGTCTTCTAACTTGATATCTTCAAGTGCTGGTGTTTCTGAGTCAAGTTCTGATTGTTTTTCTTCAGACCCCTCTTGGACTGGGACTGATTCTTCAGCAAGCTCTTCTTCACTTGAATTGTCTATTTGAGCTTCTTCAGACTTTTCAGCAATGCTTACACTCTCTTCAGTCTCTTCTTGCTGGAGTTCATCCGCTTCTTGCTCCACGAATCTATTCTGAGTCTTGTCTTCTATGACTTCATTCAAGACCTGATCTTCAGATAAGCGTTCTTCTAACTCTTCGTAAAATTCTTGCTTGTCCTCTTCTTCAAAAGGTATGATTTCCTCTTGTGAACTTTCTTCGGGAGCATTTTCTACTTGAGATTGATTTTCATTTTCCAGTTCTTCTATTGCATCCTCTGTTTCAGAGGCTTCCGTCTGGACAAGCTCCTCTTCTCGGATGTCTTCTTTTTTTTCTTTTTTTCTGCCAAAAAGGCGGTCAAATAAGCCCATGGTCTGTCCTCCTTTTCTCTATAAAATATAGTTTTCAATCGCCCAAGCGACTGCGTCTTCATCATTGGTCAGCGGAGCAATTACCTTGGCAACTGCTTTGATTTCTTCCGTAGCATTCCCCATGGCCACACCAAGTCCTGCCCACTCAATCATGGAACGGTCATTTGCTTCATCTCCACAAGCCATGATCTGACTGGAATCTAAACCAAGATGCTGGCTTAATTTTGCTAAACCAGTTGCTTTATGAACATTTTTCGGAGACCACTCTAACAGCATATCCCGAGATTTAAAAATTTCATATCTCTCAAATAGATCAGGTGAAATCTGAGGTAGAGCCTTATCAATGCTGGATGGATCAAATGCTGAGACACATTTGTTATAGGTCACATCGTCAGATAGATCGTTCAGCGATACGTGTTCAAACTGGAGATAAGGATTGGCTTGGGCATAGAGGGATTTCTGTTCTGACTGAAGCTGGTACACAACTCCCTCACTAATAGCATCTAGTGGCAAAGAAAGCTTCTGCGTTTCTTCAAAAATGCGAAGCACATCCGCATGGGAAAAGACTGTTTTATCTATAATTTCACCAGTATTTCGCTGAACCAAGCCACCGTTAAATGTAATGGTATATTCATCCTCTAAACCTGCTGTTCCCAACTCATTTAGTAAAAATTCCATAGCCTTGAGTGGCCGACCTGTCGTCAATACAACTTTTACTCCCTTTGCCCTGGCAGCCGCTAGAGCCTTTAGATTCCTTGGAGAAATTTTCTTGTCGGATGTCAACAGGGTTCCATCTAAATCAAGCGCAATCAGTTTAATAGCTGTCATACTAGTTTCTCCATATAGGCAATTACAGACTGATCTTTGTGAGAGCCAATCACCTCAGTTGCTAATTCCAAAATCTCTGGGCGGGCATTCTCTGGTGCAATCGGATGGCCAACAACCTGCATCATATGGAGGTCATTAAGATTGTCTCCAAAAGCCATGACTTGGTTCATATCTAAACCAAGTTTCTTGGCTAATTCAACAATCGCAACACCCTTATCCACGTAATCAAGAACAATATCAATGGATTCATAACCCGTTGTCATCGCTTTGACTCCAGGAACATTTTCATTGACCCAAGCTTCTCCTTCAGCTATAGTTTCAGGTGTGAAATTAGTCGTGAATTTGAAAATCTCATCATCAATATCAGCTAAACTAGCCACCTTTACAATATTTTCATTGTAGTGAGCTGAAAAATGTAGATAGGTCGGATCTACACTGTCTAAAACATAGCAAGCTTTTTTACCTGTTAGCAAGAGCTTACCAGTATTTACATATGGAGACTCCTTTAACTTTTCAAAAGTATCTAAATAAAAATCTCGGCTCATCGTAGCCTCATATAAATCCTGCCCATGGAATTCAACTAGACTGCCGTTTTCAGCAATGAAAATAATCTCATTACGAACTTCGGCAAACAGCTTCTCCAGAGACAGAATCCCTCGGCCACTAGCTACCGCAAAATAGAGACCTTTCTCTTTGAATTTGACTAAAAGACTTTTCAGACGTTCCATGTCAAATTGCCCTTGACTATCTAAAAAGGTACCATCCATATCAGTTGCAACTAGTTTAATATCCATTTTACATTCCTTCTAAATCTTTCAATTTTACCGAAACAATCTTAGACACACCGGACTCCTGCATGGTCACTCCATAAATAGAATCAGCTGCTGACATGGTTCCTTTTCGGTGGGTAACAACGATGAACTGACTCTCCTTGTCAAAGCGGTTGAGATAATCCCCAAAACGTTTAACATTTGCTTCATCCAAGGCCGCTTCAACTTCATCCAAAATAACAAAAGGAATGGTTTTCACTCGAATAATGGAGAAGAGCAAAGCTAGAGCTGACAAGGCCTTTTCCCCACCACTCATGAGATTGAGGGACTGGATCTTCTTGCCGGGTGGCTGCACCGAAATTTCAACACCGGCTGTCAAAAGGTCGCCTTCTGTTAAAATTAAATCTGCAGATCCTCCACCAAACATTTGTTTGAAAGTCATTTTAAAGCTTTCACGAATAGCCTCAAAGGTTGACTTGAAACGTTCCTTGACTTCATCGTTCATTTCTTCGATGGTTGTCAAGAGAAGATTCTTAGCGGACAAGACATCATTTCGTTGTGTATTGAGAAAGTCCAAACGATTTTTTACTTCATCAAATTGTTCAACAGCATCCAGGTTTACTGGACCAAGCGCACGTATAGATCGTTCCAAGTCTTTGACTTGCCCTTCCGATACTGCTAAGTTTTCGAGAGGACGAGCCTTCTGATTGGCTTCGTCAAAACTCATTTGATATTCTTCCGTCAGACTGGTTAAGAGACGACGCAAAACATCTGTAATCTTTTCTTTTTCAGCCTCAGCCTTGGCCTGATTACGTATCAATTCTTCATTTTGCTTACGAGCCTGATCCAAATGGCTGAGAATGTCTTCAGACTGACCTTCCAAATCTTCCAATTCAAATTTCAGGCGAATCAGTCCTTGGTTTAAGTCTGTCTTTTCTTGATTTGCAGTCTTCAACTGATCTTCTAGAACTGCAATGTCCACCATTTGGAGACTGGATTCTTTTTGTTCCATTAAGAGTTCTAGAGTAGACTGTTCTTTGACTAAAGCTATTTTTTCTTCTTCCAAACGTTCTAAGTCATTTTTCTCAAAACGTTGGAGAGAGGTCAGCTCAGTCCGAGATAGTTTTAAGTCTGACAATTTATTGGAAAGTTTATCAAAACGTTCTTGAACAGCATCTTTATTCGATTTAACCTGCTCAATTTCCTGTGTCACATCCAATTTAGCCTGCTCAATTTCAGCTAAACGAGCCTGCAATTTTGCTTGTTCGCCAGAAATATCAAATCCAGACAACCTTGCCAATTCTTGCTCTTGCATATCTTTCAGATTCGTCAGCTCTTCCACTCGCTTTGCAATTTGCTCATAAGCTAAACTAGCTTTTTGTTCTGCCAAGCGGGCGCTTTCGCCATCTTCCTTGATTTGATCTAAGACATGCTTAGCTTGACTCAACTGATTATGTAGGACTTGGACAGCCTCTTCTTTTTCCTTCAATTGGAGATCTTTTTCCTTTATATCAGACAAAAGAGCGTCCAATTCCGGCTTGATAAAGATCGTATTGTTGTTTTTATTTGCTCCACCAGCGTAGGAACCACCTGTTCGCAGTTCTGTCCCGTCTAGAGTGACTATTCTGACTTGGTAACGAACCTGACGGGCCGCTGCACGAGCATTGTCTACCGTATCAAAAATGGCTGTCGTCCCAAGCAGATTTTGGAAGATAGTATCTAAGCTGGCATCATAAGTGACAAGGGAAGAAGCAAGGCCAAGAAAACCTTTACTTGACTCAATACTTGTTCGATGATGATCAGCTAGCTGACGGGGTTTAATCGTTGTCAGTGGCAAGAAAGTTGCCCGACCAGCTCGATTCTTCTTCAAGAAATCAATTGCTCTTGTAGCAGCTGCTTCATCTTCGACAATGATATTCTGACTGCTAGCTCCTAAAGCAATCTCAAGAGCCGTCTGATAATGCGGATCAAAACTTAATTTTTCACTAACAGCACCAACAATCCCACCTAAGCGTTCAGACTCTTGCAAGACACTTTTTACACCTGCATAAAAGTTACTATGATTTTTAAGAATAGCTTCCAAACTTGCAGAACGAGCCTTCTTATTTTTCAAATCATCCAACAAATCAAACATGGCTTTTTGTTGATTTTGGTAACTTGTCTGCAGTTCTTGTACTTTTTCCACCTGCGCCTGGTAAGCATTCAATAAGTCTTTTAGATTCTTCCGAGCTGTTTCCAACTCTTCTATATGGGCTGTTTCAGCCTTTTGGCTTTCTAACAAGTCTGTTTTAATTTTTTCAAAATCTGCTTGTTTACTCTCGTTTAGTTTCAACTGATTAGCCTGACGGCTTTCCAGAGCAGTCAAATCATTGGATAAATCAGCCTCTTCTTTCATGAGTTTGACATATTGATCTCGTAAATGCTCAATCAATTGATCAGGATCCTCAGAAAAATCGGCAATCTCTTTTTCTAGCTCAGCTATTTCCTGCTGATTCTTGTCCAATTTTTCTGCAATAAGAGCCAGATTTTCAGTCTTAGCCTGACAATCTTGCTCTGTTTGCTCCAACTTCTCTACCAATGTAGCCAAACGAGCCTCATTCTCTTTACGGCTACTTGCTGCCTGACTCGACTCTAACTTAGAGAGATCAATTTGTCGCTCCAAGTCACTAATCAGACGAGTTAATTCCAGTAGCTTAGCTTGATCAGCTGCTAAGGTCTGATTAAGCTCATGGCGCTTAGATTTGAGAGTTTGGTTCTCCAGTTCCAATTCATCGCGTTTGCTATAATAAGCAGACAGCTCTTCCTGAATCTTAGCCAAATTCTCCTCAGCCTGGTTCAACTTTTCCTTATTAGCTGTCATTTGAGCAACCAAGACATCTAGGTAAAGTTCTCGCCTTTCCTGATCTAACTCCAAAAAGCGTTTAGCAGTTTGTGCTTGCTTCTCTAAAGGTTTGATTTGCCCATCCAATTCGTAAATAATATCTTCCAAGCGATCCAAATTGTCTTGGGTTTGAGCCAATTTACTCTCAGTTTCCTTACGACGCGTCTTATATTTCAGTACTCCCGCAGCCTCTTCAAAAATAGCACGCCTCTCCTCCGGCTTACTGTTAAAGATCTCTTCTACCTTACCTTGGGAAATAATAGAGAAGGAGTCCCGTCCAAGCCCTGTGTCCATAAAGAGATCATGAACATCACGCAAACGAACCTTTTTACCATCTATCTTGTACTCACTATCACCACTGCGATAAATATGACGCTCAACTCTAATCTCCTTAGCTGCATTCTTGATAAATTGATCGCTATTATCAAGAACCACTACTACAGACGCATAATTAAGGGGCTTACGTGTTTCTGTCCCTGCAAAAATGACATCAGGCATCTTACCACCACGCAAACTCTTAACACTGGATTCTCCCAAAGCCCAGCGCAGACTTTCTGTAATATTTGACTTACCTGAACCATTGGGGCCTACAACTGCTGTTACCCCTTGGTCAAAAACTACCTTAGTTTTATCCGCAAAGGATTTAAAACCCTGGATTTCAATTTCTTTTAAATACATGAATGATTTTCCTTTTCAAAGGCATTCTTAGCAGCCTCTTGTTCTGCCAGCTTTTTAGAACGCCCTTGGCCTTTTCCTACTAAACGACCATCAACCGAAACGCTAACCTCAAAATTTTTGGCATGAGCTGGGCCTGATTCAGACACGACTTGATAAAGAATCTCTACATCTCCATTAGACTGAAGCAACTCTTGCAATTTTGTCTTATAGTCTGTCACTTGCTCAAAATCTCCTGCCTCCACCTTAGGAATCATGACTTGATAAATAAAGTTCTTCACAACTTCCAAGCCTTTATCAAGTAACAAAGCTCCTAAGAAAGCTTCAAACAAGTCACCTAAAATCGTTTCGCGCTCACGGCCCCCAGATTTTTCTTCTCCCTTACCCAGTTTGATGAAGAGATCAAACTGACAATCACGACTGAAACCCGCCAAACTTTCTTCACGAACAATCGTTGAACGAAGCTTAGTCAGATCTCCCTCAGGTCTCTTGGGATATTTTTCAAATAAATACTCAGAGATAATTAGTTGCAGAACAGCGTCTCCTAAAAATTCCAGGCGTTCATTGTGTGAAATTTTTAAGAGGCGGTGTTCGTTGGCATAGCTTGTATGAGTAAAAGCTGTTTCTAGCAATGAAACATCCTTAAAAACCAAGCCAAATCGATCAAACAAAAGGTTTTCTAATTTTTTCATAAACCTCTACCTGTGTTCAAACTGGTAAACACAAGTCCAATCCTTTCTATCTTTATAGCAAAGTAGCGTAGAAAGACACTCTTAACAAACGGTAAAAGTAAGTTCTACTGCTGTTTAAATCTTCTATTAGAAAGAAGACTGCACAGCTACTATTATACCAAAAATTAAATTTTCCTGCCCTCTTTTTCTTGCTTTAGACAAAGGAAAAAAGACAATTATAACAATTGTCTTTTCTATAGTTCCTACTTATCAGGAATGACCTTAAATAAGTAGTAGGTGATAAAAATTGTTAGAGCAAATAGACCGATCTTTACAAGTAGAAGAGGAGCAAAAAAGATAGAAATGCCCATCAAAATGTAGATGGATACGATAATCTTTTTCTTACGCTCCTTAGCTATTGAACCTGTCTCCCGAAAATCCGCCACATAGATCTGGTACATTTTGGTATGATAGAGCCAATTTTCAAAACGTTTGGAACTCCGAGAGAAGCAAGCTATGGACAAGAGCAAAAAAGGCGTTGTAGGCAAAATTGGAAGAAGAATGCCAACAACACCCAGCCCCAAAGACACTAGCCCAACAAGAAAATAAATGGGACGCATAAAATCTCCTAGTAATTTTTCATTTTCAACATGACTAAATTGATGTCAGAGGCGTAGCCGTATCAGGCGAAGTATCCAAAACTTGAAAATCATGATTGACTGCCAAGTCAGCTTGAGCTAGCTGATTAACCATAGTCATATGAGCCAGCTCCTTGATATTATTCTCCTTACTTAAGTGACCTAGATAAATCTTTTTGGTTCGGTTCCCCAAGGTTCGAATCATCGTATCAGCACCATCTTCATTAGATAAATGCCCTTTATCGGATAAAATACGTTGCTTAAGACTCCAAGGGTAAGCTCCACTACGCAAAATTTCTACATCATGATTACTCTCAATCAAGTAACCATCAGCATTTTCAACTACTCCAGCCATATGATCACTCACATAGCCCGTATCCGTCAGCATAACAAAACTTTTATCGTCTTTCATAAACCGATAAAATTGTGGTGCCGCCGCATCATGGCTAACACCAAAACTTTCAATATCTATATCACCAAAAGTCATAACCTTACCCATTTCAAAAATATGCTTTTGACTGATATCAATTTTTCCCAAAGCACTATCCATGGCTTTCCAAGTATCTTCATTAGCATAGATATCTAAGTTATACTTGCGGGCTAAAACCCCAACACCATGAATGTGATCCTTATGTTCATGAGTTACTAAAATAGCATCTAAATCTTCTGGTTTACGATTAATTTCACTTAGGAGACTAGTAATTTTTTTACCAGATAGTCCCGCATCCACCAAAATCTTCTTTTTGTCTGTTTCTAAATAAAAACAATTACCACTGGATCCAGATGCTAAAATGCTATACTTAAAACCTTCCTTAGTCATCTTTACTTTCTACTTCTTCACTTTCCCAGCCATCATCCAAAACAGCATCCTTATCATACGGCAGGACAATTGTAAAAGTTGATCCGACTTCATACTCACTCTTTGCCCAGATAAAGCCATGGTGCTGCTTGATGATTTCTTTTGCAATCGCAAGTCCTAAGCCCGTTCCACCTTGCGCACGGCTTCGAGCCTTATCCACTCGATAAAAACGGTCAAAGATCTTAGGCAAGTCTTTTTTGGGAATTCCCAATCCTTCATCAGAAATTGAAATAATCAGCTGATCTTCCGTCGTTTTCATCCCTACGGTAATCTTTCCACCATCTGGAGAATACTTGATAGCATTATTCATGATATTATCAATGACCTGCGTCATTTTATCAGTATCAATTTCAACCCAAATAGGTGTGATTGGATAATCTCGTACAATCTCATATTTTTTGGTTTCATCCTGACTTTTAATCTTATCAAAACGATTCAAAATAAAAGTGATAAAAGCTGTAAAATTAGTTAATTCTACATCCAAATGACTACTATCATTATCAATCCTTGATAAGCTAAGCAAATCAGAAACCATCCGCATCATTCGGTTCGTTTCAGTAAGAGAAACTTTAACAAATTCAGGAGCAACTGGCTCAGAAAGAGCGCCCTCGTCCAAAGCTTCTAGGTAAGACTTAACACTTGTTAAAGGGGTCCGGAGCTCATGACTTACGTTTGATACAAAAAGCCGACGCTCCCGTTCCTCTTTTTCCTGTTCTGTCGTATCGTGCAAAACAGCTACCAAACCAGAGATAAAACCAGATTCCCTACGAACCAAGGCAAAACGAACACGCAGACTTAGATATTCTCCATTTTCATCCTGTGAATCAATCGTCAATTCCGGCATCTTGGTAATTAAATCCCGCAGATCATATTCATCCGCAATATCTAACAAGTCTAAAATACTTGTATTTTGGACTTCCTCTGGATCAACACCTAATTGCTTAGAAGCCATATCATTAATCATGATAATCTGACCCCTACGGTTGGTTGCCAAAACCCCATCCGTCATGTAGGACAAAATACTAGTCAAACGTTTGGTTTCTTGCTCCAGATTTTCTTGTGTTAATCTAGTTACCTCAGACAAATCATTTATACTATTGGTCATATCCGTAATTTCTGGACTGCCCTGCATATCCAGAACCTCGGAATAGTCTCCTGCGATTAAATCTTTGATCTTTTGATTGAGCAGACGAAGTTGGCGATTATCCCTTCGATTCTCTAAAAAGAGCAGGGCAACAACCAAAATAAAACCTAAAACAATTAAAACAAAAACAAAATCTACAGAAAACACAAATTGTCTAATATTTTCAATCATTGTTTCTCATATAATAGCCAACACCACGACGAGTTAAAATATACTCTGGTCGGCTTGGCGTATCTTCAATCTTTTCACGTAGACGGCGAATCGTCACATCAACAGTGCGTACATCACCAAAATAATCATAACCCCAAACTGTCTCTAGTAGGTGTTCGCGTGTCATTACTTGACCAACATGACTAGCCAAATGGTAGAGTAATTCAAACTCACGATGGGTTAATTCTAGCTCTTCACCATGTTTCTTGGCAACAAAAGCATCAGGTAAAATTTGCAATTCACCCACTGTCAACTCATTTGAGCCCTTTTCATTTTCTTGGGTATCTACAGCAAATTCTGAACGTCGCAAAATAGCCTTGACACGAGCTTGGAGCTCACGGTTAGAGAAAGGCTTAGTCACATAGTCGTCTGCTCCGATCTCAAGGCCGATAACTTTATCAAACTCACTATCTTTAGCCGATAGGACAATAATTGGAACATTACTGGTCTTCCGAATGGTGCGTGCTACTTCTAGCCCGTCCAACTCTGGCAACATCAAATCCAAAATCAAAATATCAGGATTTTCAGCTTCAAACATCTCAAGAGCTTCACGACCATCAAAAGCCGTAACAACTTCATAGCCCTCTTTTACCATATTAAATTTTATAATATCTGAAATTGGTTTTTCATCATCTACAACTAATATTTTCTTCATATCTTTCACCTTTTTTTCTGTCTCTTTTATTATAACAAACTTTCTTAAAATAGACTAATTTCCCCAATTAAAAATACTATTCTTTATCTTACAATTTAAAGACATTCGTGACAATGCTGTAAAAAATTAGCTCATAAAAAAATCTAAAAATAAACTGTCAAAAAATGAGATTACAAAAAGAACCCGCAAAGCGAGTTCTTGATAATTATTTTTCAACGCGTGATTTGTTGGCGATATCAGCTAGGATAGCTTCAACAAATTCGTCTACTGCTACCGTATGTGTTTCTTTTTGGCCGTAGCGACGAACATTGACAGTTCCGTCTTCCATTTCCTTGTCCCCAACGATCAATTGGTAAGGGATCTTGCTGGTTTGTGAAGCACGAATCTTGAACTGCATTTTTTCATTACGCTCATCCACATCAGCACGGACACCGCGGTCACGGAGTTTCTTAGCCACTTCCCAAGCGTAGTCCACGTGTTTTTCGTTAGAAACTGGGATGAGGGTCACTTGATGTGGTGCAAGCCATGTTGGGAAGGCACCCTTGTAGTTTTCAATCAAGATAGCTGTGAAGCGTTCCATGGTTGAAATAACTCCACGGTGGATCATAACTGGACGGTGTTCTTCACCATCAGCTCCGATGTATTTGAGGTCGAAACGTTCTGGAAGCAAGAAGTCGAGCTGGATAGTAGAAAGGGTTTCTTCTTTTCCAAGGGCTGTCTTCACTTGGATATCGAGTTTTGGTCCGTAGAAGGCAGCTTCTCCTTCCGCTTCAAAATAGTCTACGCCCATTTCATCAAGCGCTGCACGAAGCATAGTTTGGGCATTTTCCCACATCTCATCGTTGTCAAAGTACTTGTGAGTGTCTTGAGGGTCACGAAGAGAGAGACGGAAGCGGTACTCAGTCAAGTTGAAGTCTTCATAAACATCGATAATCAACTGAAGGGCACGTTGGAATTCTTCTTGGATTTGTTCTGGAGTAACAAAGAGGTGACCGTCGTTGAGTGACATCTCACGCACACGTTGAAGACCTGTGAGGGCACCAGATTTCTCGTAGCGGTGCATCATACCGATTTCAGCGATACGGATTGGCAATTCACGGTAAGAGTGAACATGGTGCTTGAAGACTTGGATGTGGTGCGGGCAGTTCATTGGACGAAGAACAAATTCTTCCCCGTCCCCCATGTCCATGGTTGGGAACATGTCTTCTTGGTAATGATCCCAGTGACCAGAAGTCTTGTAAAGCTCTACAGAAGCAAGTGGTGGAGTGTAAACGTGTTGGTAGCCAGAAGCCAACTCTTTGTCGACAATGTAACGCTCCAATTCACGACGGATAGTCGCACCGTTTGGCAACCAGAATGGAAGTCCTTGACCAACTTCTTGTGAAATCATGAAGAGGTCAAGCTCTTTACCAAGTTTACGGTGGTCACGTTCCTTAGCTTCTTCACGCATTTGGAGGTAGTTTTTCAAGTCTTTCTTGTCAAACCAAGCTGTACCGTAGATCCGTTGCATCATTGCGTTGTCGCTATTTCCGCGCCAGTAAGCACCAGCTACATGGAGAAGGTGGAAGATTTGGATGCGCCCTGTTGACGGAACGTGTGGTCCACGGCAAAGGTCCACGTATTCCCCCTGACGGTAGATAGTCAAACCGCCTTCGTCTTCTGAGTGTTCTTCAATCAATTCCAATTTGTAAGGGTCGTTCTTGAAGATTTCACGGGCCTCGTCCTTAGTCACTTCTTCACGGATTGATGGGAAGTTTTCTTTAACGATTTTCTTCATTTCTTCTTCGATACGAGGCAGGTCTTCATTGGAGATTTGACCAGCAGTATTGTCGGTATCGTAGTAGAACCCATCTTCGATAGCTGGACCAACACCCAAATGAATGTCTGGGAAGAGGCGACGAGCTGCTTGGGCAAACAAGTGAGCAGCTGAGTGGCGCAAGATTGGCAGAGCATCTTCGTGATCAGACGTCACGATTTCGATGCTTCCATCTTCAGTGATAGCACGAGTAGTGTCGATGAGTTTGCCGTTGAATTTACCAGCCAAGGCTTTTTTTGCTAGGGAATTGCTGATGCTTTGCGCAATTTCAAAAGTTGTCACGCCAGATTCGAATTCACGAACAGCGCCATCTGGGAAAGTAATCTTAATCATGGTTTTCTCCTTATAAAGTTTTTATTAGCCTAGTTATGGTGAAGGTGCCCTTGAAATATAAATAGAAATTCCTTTTGATTTTTTCGTTAATAAATCAAAAAGCGACATCCTTAAAAGGACGTCGCAACGTGGTTCCACCTTCATTTATGTTCCTCAAAAAAGAGGGACACCTCAGATTGGCTTTAACGTGGCCACCGTTTTATGTTTTCATAAAAGTCAGTAGAGTAGTATCAGTTTAGGCTTTCTATGCGTTTCCAGCAACCACGCACTCTCTAGTAGAAAGGGACTAAGTGACTTGTCTCTATGCATTATTATAGCATGATTGCGAGAATTTTCAAGGTTTTTGTATAATTTTTTTGTTTTTCTCTCTTTGGAAGACATGCTTGATACCCATGCCAGCAGCCAAGCCAAGTAGGGCAAAGAGTTCATAGGCTAGGAAGTAAAGCAGGATGAACTCACCAAAGGTGATGATGGTAAAGCAAAAGACCAGACCAATACCGAGTAGCCACCAAAGTGAGAAATGAAATCGATAGCTATAAAGTAGCGATACGATAAAGGTTACTAGGGGAGAAAAGAGGAGAATGTTGTAAATGTAAAGCCCTTTCAGCGTATAAGGATCAGATATCAGCAGCAAAAGCAACTCATAGAGGGGCCAGTAAAAGAAGAAAATGACAAGGCAGTATGGGATATACTTAAGATATTTCCGCATGGCAATAGTCCTCCAATCTACAAAAATTGAGAGATGTTGAAGACCACATAATCCTAAATGAAGGGGAACTCTCTGCTTATATTATAGCACGTCTTGGAAGCCTTTACAAGTTGATCCAGTGAGTAGTGATAGTGCTCTTTTTGAGTGTTTTCTGCTATAATACTAACAAAAGAAGTAAGAGGAAATGAGGAGAAAGAATGACGAAAATAGCAGTTCTTTCAGACATACATGGAAATATGACAGCTTTGGAAGCTGTATTGGCTGATGCTAAAGCGGCAGAGGTAGACCAATACTGGCTTTTAGGGGATATTCTGATGCCAGGGACAGGACGTAGAAGGATCTTGGACCTATTAGCTAGCTTGCCTATTACAGTAAGAGTGCTGGGAAATTGGGAGAATAGTCTCTGGCGAGGCCTGCATCGCAAGTTAGATCCTACAATAGCGAGTCATCGTTATCTCCTGCGTCAAAGTCAGTACATCTTAGAGGAGGTCAGCCCTGAAGAAATCGAAGACCTCAATAATCAACCCATGCAAGTTCATCGTCAGTTTGGTGATTTGATGGTAGGAATCACTCACCATCTCCCTGATAAAAACTGGGGTAGAGAGTTGATTCATACGGGAAAGCAAGAAGATTTTGATAGATTGGTGACGAATCCACACGCCTCTATCGCAGTATATGGCCATATCCACCAACAGTTGCTTCGTTACGGAAGTGATGGACAGTTGATTCTTAATCCAGGTTCCATTGGACAACCTTTCTTTCTAGATGCGAAGTTGCGTAAGGACCTGCGGGCCCAGTATATGATCTTAGAGTTTGATGAAGCAGGTTTGTCTGATGTTGATTTTCGTCGAGTGGATTATGATGTGGAAGCTGAATTACAGTTGGCTAAGGATTTGAAGCTCCCCTATTTTCAGGTCTACTATGAAAGTTTGGTAAATGGAATTCACCATACTCATAACCACGAATTGTTAGGTCAGATTAGTGAACAAGAAGGTTATGATCAGGATGTTGAACTCTGGATGGAAAGAGACAAGAAAGATTGGTTTTAAGAGGACTTCTAGCTAGAAATCAGATAGTCTAGTGACTGTTGTTTTCCGATAAGTCGAACTGGATACGAATTGACGGCTTCTCAAATTTATGTTAGAATAACGGAATATAACTAATTTGAATCTCATACTAATTGATATTCAAAATAAGAGGAGACAGATAATGAAACCAGAAGAGTTACACGCTATTGCCTCGGAGTTGGGCTTGCAATTTGACGAAGATTCGCGTAGTATTTATGGCACGCAGTCAGGTTATTTACTTTTCCTGCAAGAAACTGATGTGAAAAATCAGTTTCGACTTTGTGTCAGTGTGAGTTTAAATGGCAATCCTGCGGATTCAGAAGAAAACGAATTGGTTTGGGATGAGTTTAAGAGTGAATCTCTTCCAAACTTGTCGACCTTGTCCATCAACCAGTACCTTGTTTCTTTTGTCGTAAAAGGTGCCATGCGCAAATCAAAAACAATCGAAAAGTTACAGACGCTCATAACAGACCTCGTAGCATTCCTTGAAACCCATCATTTCGTCCAAGTCTGTGCCTATAGCGGTCAGGAGGGCCCCGTTGGTCTCTATCAATTAGGTGATTCAATTTTCCTTATCAACGAGGAAAGCTATCAATTGCTGAAGAGCAATCTTCAGATTGAGGTAGATTCTTATCAAAATCAAAAGGAAAATGTTCTTCTTGGAGCAGTTGGTGCCTTGCTGGGAGCCTTGATTGGTGGAGCAGTTGCTCTATTTATCGCACGTCTAGGTTATGTGGCTATGGTAGCGGGCATTGTTCTGGGGATTTGTACCATTAAAGGATATGAAATCCTTGGAAGAAAGGTATCTCGAAAGGGGATTGTGATTTCCTCTATTTGGATGGTAATCACTGTCTTTCTAGTGAATCAAATTGATTTGGCGATGGAAGTCGTTTCCAAACTAGGGGTTGAGTTTGCCTTTGCTTTCCGAGTGGTGAATGAATTAATCTTTAGTGGTGATTTCCCAGATAACTATTTTTATAATCTAGCTATGTTAGCTGTGTTTACTTTAGTTGGTGCTGGGGTTTCTGTCAGCTCAGTTTGGTCAAGTCATAAAACAAAAGGGATTGTCCGTAAAATTGCATAAAAAAATAAGTCTTTGTATTTCCTCCGCCGTTCCGGTTACCAAGAGGGATACAGGACTTTTTGCATGGAGAAGGTAATCATTTGTTAATATTTGACAGGATAAGCAAAAAAGGTATAATGTTTATACGGGAAAAGATGAATAAAATATCAATGAAAGGAGAAGAAGATGCAAATTTCAAGCCGATTTACAATTGCGACTCATATGATGATTATTATTGCAATGCAGGATACAGACAGCAAGGTAACCAGTGATTTTCTTGCGGCTAGTGTCGGAGTTAATCCAGTCATTATCCGTAAGACTTTATCGCAACTCAAAAAAGCTGGATTGATTTCAGTTGCTCGTGGTACGGGAGGAACTGAGATAATAAAAGACCTTCAAGAGATTAGTTTGTTGGATGTCTACCAAGCTGTAGAGTGTTTAGGAAAATCTGGTAAGCTCTTTAGTTTTCATGATAATCCAAATCCTAATTGTCCAATTGGTGCTAATATCCATGGGGTCTTGGACCAAAAGCTGTTCGATGTTCAAGCAGCTATGGAGAACCAACTGCATCAGACAAGTCTGGCTCAGGTTGTGGCAGATGCTCAGAATAAACTGTCTAAGTAAGAGAACTAAGGTTCTCTTTTTCTATTGCCATAATTATGGTACAATGTAGTCATCAAAGGAGGAGACTATGTACTTTATCACAGGATTTTTTGTCCTACTTTTTCTCGTTTCGTTTTTAAGGGACAATCGCAGTCTCTGGAATCCAGCTCTCTTACTTTTGTCTCTGCTCTTTTCTTATATGTCCATTGCCAATCTTTTTTACGAAGCTGGACAGAAAGAAGTGCACATGGTTTTCTTTGCAGGGATTTTTCTCCTGCTGCCTCTTTTAGTTTTTCTAAGTGGTTTTTTCCTTATTTATAATGGATTTGTGTTATTGAAAAAAGAAGGAAAATCCAAGGCGAATTATTTGTCTCTAGGATTAGGCTGTGTGATTCTATTCTTTTTTGTAATCATGGCGATTCGAGTGAGCGATACCAAGGGCTTGTTCTACACCAATCATCTAGTGAATATTATCTTTTTCTTTTTGATTTATTCGTATTTGATTTTTGGTTTTGCCTTTGCAGGATTTCTGCTTTATTCTATCCTGTATCTTTTTATTCCTAAGAAAAAATATTATGATTTTATTATCATTCACGGAGCAGGCTTGTTGAATGGAGAAAAAGTGACTCCCTTACTGAAGAGTCGCATTGATAAGGCAGTAGAAGCTTATCACCAGTCTCTCAATCCCAATGTTAAAATCATCGCAAGTGGTGGTCGAGGTGGGGATGAGAAGATTTCCGAAGCTCAGGCAATTTGTAATTATTTGCTGGAAGAGACAGATGTTCCGAGAGAAGTGATTCTCCTAGAGGAAGACTCAACGACGACCTATGAGAATCTTCTCTTCTCAAAAGAAATGGGAGAGAGGCTGGTGATCAGTCCACGTTTTCTCTTTGTGACCAATGATTACCATGTTTTTCGTACCAGTACCTATGCTCGCCGTATTGGGATGAAGGGGGATGGCCTTGGTTGCCGTACAGCCGCCTACTATATCCCATCGGCCTTTATCAGAGAATATATTGCTCTATGTGTGAAGATGAAATGGCTTTTTATCACCCTTTATGTTTTGTTAATTTTAGCTCTGATTTTCTCCTATAGAGGTGTTCTATGGTAATATGTAAAATTCATATTGTAATTCTTGTTAGAATCTCTAAAAAATCTTGTAGTAACCCTAAGGGAAAAATTGTCACTAGTAATGAAAGAGCAGGGTAAGTGATTGTGAGTGCGGTTTTTGGAACGGCTTCATGATTGCTCGTCAATCAATTGAACAATATCTAACCTAGTTACAGATTTTTAGAGAGAGCCAAAAATAGGCAACTGAATATGAGTAGACTAGAATTTTACAGTCAACGACAAATAAAAATGTGAACAACAACAGAGGTTCACATTTTCTTTTGGGTTTATGGCAAAATGGCTTTTAGTTGTTTCAGGATTGTTTGCAAGGCTAGAACCGCTTGATTTTCTTGTTGAGGTTGGTAGAGTAGTAGGAAATAGTCGCGAATAGTTTCTTCAAATTGCTTAGGGAGGAGAGTACAATTGGCCTTTGCGTACTCCAGCATCCGTTTTTCACCAGGATGGGTTTGCTCATTGAGCGCAAACAACAAGTCAAAGTAGGAAGCAAAAAATTCACTCGTACGATGATTCATACTAAGAAGATCTTGACGTTTGATAGCTTTTTCTATTTGGTGAGAGAAGGCAGGCATGGCTTGTTCTAGCAAAAGGAGTTGCCTTTCAATGATATGCTTTTTGAGTTCCTGTGGATAGGGAATCTGGTAGGCTCTTTGGAGCGAAGCATAGTTTCCATTCGGATCGTATAGAATCTTGCTGTGGAGTAGATTATGCCACATGCAAGTTGTATAAGCATTTTGAGCTTTGTGTTGAAAAACGGTTGAGTTCAATTCTTGTTCAAACGACTCCAGAGAACGATAAATCAACTCGATTTGGATACCGTTGTTTAGTACACAGTCGTCCTCTAATTCCCAAAACTGGTTTCCGATTTCCATATAGGAGCAATAGTTGCTAAGAATGATTTGACGAGTTTTCTCGTCAA
>ERZ773005.677-NODE-677-length-23483-cov-67.668986_pt1 | contig 23483 bp, 17 predicted proteins | sample MGYA00580666_ERZ773005 | MGnify/ENA primary metagenome ERZ773005 (study PRJEB29015, sample SAMEA2737999) | human oral metagenome | biome: human oral; feature: human-associated habitat; material: dental | place: China | collected 2061 ...
TCGCTCGGTAAAATATAAAAACCTTTATCATTTACCGTGTCCTCACGACCAAACTAACTCAGCCCGATCGTCACTCAGCTCTGCGTAATTAAAATCAGTCGCACCAGTTTTACGTTCTTCGGCATTAATATAATTAGCTAGATTTTCCGATATAAACCGATAGAACAAGAAACCTAGCACATACGCCTTAAAGTCCCAGCCATCGACCGATCCGCGCAATTCGTTAGCAATTTTCCAAATAGTATTGTGAAGCTTAGTACGTTCTTGTTCTTTAAAATTATCCCCCTTCATCAGAGGTAATTATATCACAATAGCACCTCTGTGTTAATCGTATCGAGTATGCGGATTTCTATCGGCTGGAGACTTCCAATCTATGCCATACTCTTTCTTCATAAGTCTTTTCTGTTCTAGCCAATAGGCGTTAATAGTTCCTCTTCTCCATTCTTTTGGTTCACCGTTTTCATCGAGTTCAATTAAGCCCTTTTTCGCCATAGCTTTGTAGACTTTAGACTCTAATGATTTGAGCATTTTTTGTTCAAGTAAATAATTACTCACAGTATCAGGATAAGATTCTAATAGTTCAATAAGTTCATTAAAAGTGCTTGCGGCCATATCAGCACTATTTAACGCTGAATGTAGCTCTAATTTTAGACGGGCATTCTTTGTCTTTCTATTGAGTAATCCCTTTCTCTCGGATATCAATCCCATAGCAGTATATAGACTGCGTATAAGAATCTGAAAGTCACTATGCAAACCTCCCTTAATATCCTCGTAGTGCTTTTTATCCTCTTTCATTAGACCTGATTATAACACACTAATGTACTCACTTTTGGTAATGATTATATGATCATTAAGCGTAATACCAAGTAGTTTTCCCGCTTCCGCCAGCCTGTTGGTAACATCTTTGTCAGCCTGGCTCGCCTCCAAGCTCCCGCTCGGATGATTATGCGCCACGATGATGGAGGCGGCGCGGTCGGCGATGGCATCGGCGAAGACTTCGCGCGGGTGTACCATACTGGCAGTCAGCGTGCCGATAGTCACCACCCGCTTGGCGATCAAACGATTAGCGCCATCCAGCGTCAGACAGACAAAATATTCCTGCTTTTTGTCGCGAGTATCAACCAGTAGCTCGACGGCTTTTTCCGGACTATCGATAATTGGCTGGTCGCTATCCAGTAAGTACCGCCGTGCCAGTTCCAAACTCGCTAAAATCACCGGGATTTTCGCATCACCCAAACCAACCACACTGCGTAGATCATCATACGAAATATCGCCGCCTTTTTGACGCACAATTTTCAGCACCTCGCGCGCAATTTTACCGACATCCGCCTGTTTATTACCGCTGCCGATAATCGCCATCAACAGCTCCAAGTCACTCAACCGTGCCGTACCGTAACGCGCCAATTTCTCGCGGGGACGGTCGTTGGGATGACGATCAGACAGCTTCATATATAAAATTATACTATGCTAATGAAATTATTACTTCTCTACACATACTTAACTTCTAACGATATACCAAACCATCCAATAAAATGACCAGCCGCCAAACGTTACCTTTTGGTAACGGCAGGCTATCGTAAATAAACCTACTCTAATTTTATAAGGACATGGCCGAGAGATTGGCCCTTCAGGGTTAGGCGCAGGTATCTCGTTATCAACTTGTATGGTTTTAGGCTTGCCAACGTAACCGTCAGCTTTAACACCCGTCACGGTAATTGTTCTGGTTTTTGATATATCAACATCGGTAATATCAAGTTGTCGCTGCTCACCAACAGCCCAGCCAAGATCATTATCATCCAGCCGAATCAGCCAGCGCGAGGACAATTCGTCAACTGGCTGCCAATTTAGCCGAATCGTCGCCTTATTGCCACTTCGCTCAATAATTTTTGCCGAAACCTGAGGCGCTCCAGGACCAACAGGCAGATTAGGTTTTATGCCAACTTTAACAGGCGCCGATATGTTTGACACCGTGTCGTTGCTAGCGCTCATTCGCACTTGCATGATGCCATCAAACTTTTCATTATAGACATGGCTGGCAACCGGACTTGTTGTCGTTTGATCGATCTTACCATCACCATCAAAATCCCACTCGTACTTTGTGATACTACCATCAACTACGTACGAATCACCGGCATCAAAGGTAATCTTCTGTCCAACCTCCGCATAATATTCGCCAATTTTCAGTTTGGCGTTCGGACGATTCTTAATTTTAGTTAAGGCTTTATCTAGAGCAGCAACAACGTCATTCTCGTCGCCGCTAGCAATTACCTGTCCAGAAGTTTGCTTAGCTATATCTGTATACGAGTTTTTTAAGTAGTCTCCTACAACAGGATAAATATTGACTGGGTCTATCTCTAACGAACGCTTAGCCACAGCTGCCAGGGTCGAACCATCAACCTTATCTGGCTCGTGATAGCCAGCATCTGTCAACAAAATAATCGCTTTTGTCGCCCCTTTTTGCCACTTCATTTCATTCATAGCCACCATACTAGCATGCAGAGCTGCCTCTGGACCATCGCCGCCGCCATCAGCGGATACGCTTTCTAGTTTATTAAGCAAGTCTGCGGTATCTGTCTGCAAATCAGATAATTTTTTAGCAGTGTATTCGTCGCCTGCATCGCGATAAACAACTAATCCAACTCGTCCATTTATTTCTTTAATTTTCGAACTATAATTTCTAATAAACGTTTTCATCTGATCAATATAAGACATCATAGACCCAGTTGTATCCAAGACAAACACCACGTCAGTTCCAGCCGTTCCCATATTGTTATTTAGCGGTTTATCGTTAATTCCTGGGTCATTTTGAGAAGTAAGTTTGGCGGCATTTTTTAGCCTATTAGCCGCTTCGCGAACACCGTCGTCAATCGGCCCATTGGAATTAGCGTACTTACCATGACCCTCGACGTCCCACACAAACTTTGAACTACCGCAAACGTAATCGTTAGCTAGACACCATAACCCAGTTTTTGAGTTATCTTCGCTCGGCAGAAACGGTTTTCGGGCACCAAGCGCGCCGTTGTCAACATGGCAATTAGCAATTTCTCGCCGATAAGCTGATAATTTCTCGTTACGACAAGCTGGCGGAAATATCCCTTCGCCCTCTGGTAAATATAATTTAGGATCACCGAATAACATATTAAAGACTATTTTATTCTTGACGCCAGACGAGATATTTGGTAATGCTTGGCCAACTACCTGCGCACCCTGTGAAATACCGCCCAGAATGAAAAATTCGTTAGGACATTTTCGGTGACGAGCATCTAAATAAGCCTGCAATTCTGCGACACCTTGCCTTACACTCTTGCCATAATCATTCCCCATGCCGCCGCTAAGCTTGGCGCCAATAGCATTACCGTTCCAGACATTACTGACATCAACCGCTGGATATTGATTGCCGCCATAGCTTTCGCTACCAAGTTCGTAGAAGTTTAATTTAGATTCGTCGCCAATTCTAGATAGCAGCTGATTCCTAAAACGCGAGGTTTCATTTCTGTCTTGACCAACCTTTTGACCAGACCCTCTAGCAAATACACCCGTAACTAGCGTGCATTTATTGTCAACATTCGCTGCTAAAGCATCAAAATTAGATACAAACACATTAAGAATCATAGACGCTATGAGTACGTAAATTATTGCAATTTGCTTATTCATAAAACTTCCGCTCCCACAATTTGAAGTAATCTTAAGTATTAAAGTGTATAGTTAGTTGACATTATCAACAAAACCCCCTTTCCTTACGTTTAACCCTACGTTTGTCACGTCGTCACGACGCGAAATATTTATTCTATACTGGTATCCATTTCTTTTTCCGCTAAATTCACAGACGTTAAGATTGTTATTTTTGCACCTATCGTCTACGTCTAACAGCTCATCATAACCAGCAAATTTTTTAATATCGTCATAATCTACAGATTTTTTATACTTCCACGACTTATAAACTTCTGGACAATTTCCCATCAAACATATTATTTTTGGCGTCACAACCTCACGCTCCGCCTCTTGCCAACCATCTAGCGGCTTAAAACTATCCGCCACCGCCTCAATATCCTTCGTATCACCCTGCCAAGACAACACATAAACCAACACTCCTGCTAAAGTCAGCAGGATAATAGCTGCAGATAATATCACTTTTTTGAGGTTAACCTTTTTATTGCTACTCATACTATACCTCCTAGCAATTAAAAAGCGCCCAAAGGGGCGCTAAAAATTCAAAATAGTTGGCGTATTCACTGGTGGCGTACCATCACAGGACATACATTTATTATAACTTAAGGTTTTTACAATGTCTAATTAGAAGCGCCAAGCGTACTTTCTCGCCTACTGCAGGCCACATAAACTGCTACTGCACCAACCAATTTTGTCAGCCACGAAGTAACACTGGTACTGCTACCATTTGAGATTTTATTATTTTCTGGATTTAGCCGGCTATCATCGGCCCATAACGCCGCTAAGGGATGAGCAAAAGCAACCTCGTGTAGTTTTTCCGCCTGGTTGCCGCTATTATCATTTAGCTGGCAATCCAGGTCATTGTCATTATTCATTTCTATTTGATCCGTATAGTCCGCAGTTGGTTGGCTGTGCAGACTGTCTACATCGCTGCTAGCATGCTCATTCCTCAAATCAACGTATATTGTGTCGTTTTCGTTTGGTTGTGTAATTATTGTTTGTTGGGTTTTTTGACGTACTGTCTTGCCGTCTTCAAAGTCCGTTTGATTAATCAATTGGTTTGACGCCTCATCCGGCTTAGGCCATAGTTCAGAGGTTTGTCTCTCGTCATGCTCTTGCAAGCCGCTTGACGTCTTATCCAGTTTAGATAATAGTTCAGATTTTAAAGACCCGCTCGGCGGCAAGGCTGGATTTACCATCTCATCCAATTTTGGCCATCGTTCAGAGGACCAGTCAGAACGCAATTGAAGATTTATCTCAGTAGTATTTTTCGGCTCCAGGTCTTGCTCAATATCAACTTTTGACGCTAGTTCGTTCTGCGGTAAAGTCGGCAAATCGTTATCGTTATCGCTATCTATTAATACTGTCTCACGCTGCATAGACTCGTCTCTATGGTCATCAGTGAAACTCTCTTTCCGTTCAACTACAAAAATTTCATTTTCGCTAGCCCAACCGGCAGTTTCTGCGGGCAATTTTACAGCAGGAGTATTCGCAACCGTTTCTACCTGCTTTGTCTGATTAAACGCACTATCGCTGTAATGTATATTATGATTTTTAACAGCTGCTTTTTTTGACGATATATCTTCCTTTTTGGCAAACTCTACGACTAAATCCTCTCCATCTGATGTATTTTGTACAGCGTTTACCGATCGAGTTTCCGACAGGTTTTTTTTGAAATAATCAATAGATTCAACCGCGGAAGGAGAGCTAATATTATACTTTTTATCATCAGCTAACGGGTTTTGCTTATCTATCGACGGAGTTTTTTGAGACTCTAAAGACATCTCAGCTGAGACTTCAAAATCTGTTGATGAATCACTATTAGGCTTAGTTGTAATATTCTTGGGAGTAGTTTTTTTAAGTAGATTATTGTTATCTGCGCTAATAAATTTTGGCTTTGGAGATGGCGGCTCTTGCGTACCGTCTTCTCTGTCGACCGCAGTAGAAGTCTCATTATCGGCTAGAGTATTATTCGCGTCCATTGGCATGATTAACACTTTTTCTATAGCTGGCTCTTTCTGAGAGCGAGTTGCTACAACAGTACTGCCAGTATCTTCTGGCTTAGGTATTTCAATCGCCTGATGAGTGTTAACTGACGAGATTCGTTCAGTTGTATTAACAGCTGACGGCACCTCCTGGTCGGCATGTTTGTTTGAACGCTGAGCTGTTTGGGTAGCACGACGTACTGTTGCTGTTCGCTGATTAATAAGCTTATCCGAGTCATCCGCTGCACGGTCTGCTGCTAGCGGTAATTCATCTTGTTTGATGTGCTCATCGGTATTATCGCTGTCGATTTGCGCAAGAGGCTCTTTCGATACTTTAGCAGACAAATTAGAATTGGCTTCAAGGTCAGTACTGCCATCATCGCTGCTCGTTGTTTTTTTCACTACATTAGCTATATGAGCTGTAGTCGATTTTTCTTCGTCTTTGCTATGTATTCTGTCGACTTCATGGTTCAAAGATTCTGAGTTTCTTGACTCTGCAGCCTGAGATAGCGCTACCGCAGCTGACTCCTTTTGCTTGTTAGACGGCCGAGGAGATGGTTGAGTGTCTGATAGCGGTTGTTTTTCTTCGGGTTCGGGTTTAGGCTTAGGTTCAGGCTCTGATTCAGACTTAAATATACTTGGACTATCATCTATCAATGACTGTTCTTCATTAACAGCTAGCAGCTGCTCTCTACTGACATCATCATCTGGCGTAGGCTGCGCCCAGACAATCTCACCCGGCGCGTCGTCTTCTCGGAGTAATTTCTCTAGGGTGCTGAGTTGCTCCGTTGGTTGACTCTCGTTATTCTTTGCCACCATCGCCGCCTGACGCTCGGCGCACAATAGCGCAAAATCACAACCAACGCAGGCGATCGTTCCAAATTTTTCACACAAATCGGGGCCAACTGGTGTCGATATTTCTGAGCTATTGTTACTGTTTGTATCGCTCATCGTGGTGTCGAGCTTTTCTTTGCCGCCAGCCACCGCTACTAGATCAAGGCCGCTTACCGCTTCATCTGTATCAGCACCACCTGCTTCGCCAGCACCAGACGAAAAATTGTCACTCTCAACACCGCCCCTCAGCGACGCAAACACATCAAAACCATCACCGTCAATTCCTGCCGGTGATGATTCTAATGTAGTCGCCTCCCCAATCATTGCTCAAAAAATGTCTCCGTTGAAATATGTGATTCATCAACACCAGCGGCGGTTAGTTTTTGCCAAACATCGCGCACAAACGGCAAGCTGCCGCAGACCAGAAAGTGCGCATCGTCCGGCGTTTCAGTGACGATTTTCGCCACCTCAAACCGCCCATTCCGCCAGCCGTTCTTTTCCTCAACCTGCTGGCGGGTGCTAAACTTATTGACCTGGATGGATGAGACCGCCAACTCCTCCGAGAAAACCATATATTCTGGCGATTTTTGACTCAAATAGAGAAAAGTCGGCTGCTGGGCGTCCGCCAAAATACTCCAAATCGGACTGAGCCCGCACCCCGCCGCGATGCCGACTAGCGGCCGCTCGGTCTGCGGATTGAAATCACCGTATGCCTGGCTAATGTGCAGCGTATCGCCAATGTGGCGCGAACACAAATAGCTCGAGAATTCACCGCCAACATCTTTCACGGTAATCGACATTAAGTCCTCGTGTGGGCGCGAAGAAATACTATAGGCCTTGCCTTCGCGCACCTGGCTGCCCTCAATAAACACCGTGATATATTGCCCCGCCATAAAGTCAAACGGCCGCGCAAAATACAGTGTCGTCACCTCAGGATTTTCCTGGCGCACACGCACAATTTCGACAGTTAGTGAATCACGCATTCTTCGACATACCTTTCCATTATTTTTTGAGCGGCTCTAAATTCTTCGTCAGTAAAGGTATGGTAGTTGGCAAATTTCGGGCTAATGGTGGTGCCGGTGCGAAAATGCTGCAAGGCAAATCGCTTGGCGCCTTTGACTAGCTCGCCAATCTTTTCAAAATCCGCCACCTCCAGCTGCTCGCGAACGATCGTCGTCCGAAATTCATGACCAATCCCTGAATCAATCATCAGCCGCACATTGTCTTTGATTGCTACTAGATCAATCGGCCGCGCCGCAATCTCTACGTATTTTTCCAGCGGCCCCTTGACATCCATGGCGATGAAGTCAATCGTCCCCTCCTCAACCATACCGCGCACCATGTCTGGATGTGTACCGTTGGTGTCTAGCTTGACATCAAAACCAAGGCTCTTGATCATCCGGCACAGCACCGGCAGATCTTCGTTGACCGTCGGCTCACCGCCAGAAATCACCACGCCGTCTAGCCGACCAACACGCGATTTCAGAAAAATCATCGCCTCCTCAACCGGGATGCTCGGCGCCAACCGCTCGGGCAGTACCAACTCCGGATTATGGCAATAGCCGCAGCGCATATTACAGCCCGAGAGAAACAGTGCTGCCGCCACGTGTCCTGGATAGTCCACCAGCGACAGCTTCTGAATCCCGCCGATCGCCACCCTAAGCTGGGACAGCGACGGCGCAAGCTCGCTGATGTTCGGCGGCATCGTCATAATGCTCCCTCATGTCAAATTCAGCTTGTTTGCCATTGTTCCACTGAGCAACCGGACGCAAGAAACCAACTACCCGCGAGTAAACCTCAGTCGCTTCGCCGCAATTCGGACACTCTGGATGCTCGCCGACGATATAGCCGTGATTGGTGCAAATCGAGAAGCTTGGCGTGAAGGTAAAGTACGGCAATTTGTAGTTTTCGCAAATTGTCTTGACCAATTTCTTGAGTGTTTGTGGATCATCCATGCGCTCACCGAGGAAGAAGTGAATCACCGTACCGCCCGTGTATTTGGTTTGCAAATTATCCTGCAAATCCATCAGCTCAAACAAATCATCGGTGTAATTGACTGGCAGGTGGCTGGAATTGGTGTAAAACGGATGCTTAACCGCCGCACCCAAGCCATTGGCAAAGTGCGCTCGGTCAGGGAAGCTAGCTTTGTCGAGCCGCGCCAAGCGGTAAGTCGTACCCTCAGCCGGCGTCGCCTCCAAATTGTAATTATTGCCCGTTTCTTTCTGGTATTCCACCAAGCGGTCACGCATGAAGTCAAGCGTTTTCTCGGCAAACGCCTTACCCTTTTCAGTGCCAATGTCAACGCCCAGCAAATTCAATGCCGCTTCGTTAGTACCAATCAAACCGATAGTCGAGAAGTGATTTTTCCAGTACTCGTTGAAGCGCTTTTTAATATCGCGCAAGTAAAACTTGGTGTACGGATACAGGCTGATATCCGAATCGGTCAGCTGCTCCAACACCTTGCGTTTGGTCTCCAGGCTGTCGCGCGCCATATCCATCAATTCGCCCAGGCCTTTGAAAAATTCTTTCTCGTTCTTCGACTTCAGCGCCAAGCGCGGCAGGTTAATCGTCACCACGCCGATCGAACCGGTCATCGGGTTGGAACCAAACAAACCGCCGCCGCGATACTCCAGCTGGCGATTATCGATCCGCAAGCGGCAGCACATTGAGCGCGCATCCTCTGGATCCATGTCGGAATTGATGAAGTTGGAGAAGTACGGAATGCCATATTTAGCGCTGGCTTCCCAAAGATTTTCAATAACCGGATTATCCCAGTTGAAATCTTTGGTGATATTGACCGTCGGAATCGGGAAAGTAAAGACCCGGCCGTTGGCGTCGCCCTCCGACAACACCTCCAGCAGCGCTTTGTTAAGCATATTCATCTCTTCTTGATAATCGCCGTAGTTGGTGTCCTGCATCTCGCCGCCGATGATCACCGGGTTGCCAGCCATGTGCTTCGGACATTCCAGATCAAGCGTGATGTTGGTAAACGGCGTCTGGAAACCAACCCGCGTTGGCACGTTGACATTAAAAACGAATTCTTGCAGCGCTTGCTTGACCTCGTCATAGCTTAATTTATCAGCGCGAATGAACGGCGCCAAGAGCGTGTCAAAATCAGAGAACGCCTGAGCGCCAGCCGCCTCGCCCTGCAGAGTGTAAAAGAAATTGACCACCTGCCCAAGAGCCGAACGGAAATGCTTGGCCGGTTTGGAGGCAACCTTGTTTTTAACACCAGTGAAGCCTTGACGCAGCAAATCCATCAGATCCCAGCCAACGCAGTAAACACTCAGTAAATTGAGGTCGTGAATATGCAAATCACCCTCTTTATGCGCCCGGCCGATTTTCGGCGAATAGATCTTATCCAGCCAGTAGGTCTTGGTAATTTCCGCCGAAACGTAGTTATTCAGGCCCTGCAAACTATAACCCATGTTGGAGTTTTCTTTGACTTTCCAGTCCAAGTTGTTGACGTATTTATCGATCAAATCGACGTGCGCATTGGAAGTAATTTCACGCAGTTTTTTATGCTGGTCGCGGTAAATGATGTAGACCTTGGCAGTTTTCTTGAACTTGGAATCAATCAGCGTGTCCTCGACGATGTCCTGGATTTCCTCAACACCCGGCACGAGACGCGTCTGGCGAGCTTCTAGCTGTTTAAGTACTTTATCGGTAAGCTTAGCAGCGGCTTTTTCGTCGAATTCGCCAGTTTCAGCGCCAGCTCGAGCAATCGCTTTAGTGATCTTGGAAGCGTCAAACTTCACTTTACGGCCGTCGCGCTTTTTGATTGTTTGATACATATTACCCTCCTGAATGCATCATTAAAACGCTCCGGATCTACCCCTGCGGAGCGACACTTAATCGTGTATTTGTTTTACGAAAACACCATATGTAGTGCTTACATACAAATGTACACCCAATATATAGTGCTAGTCAAGGTTTTTACATTGTATTATTTACATTTACACAGTCAACTAGTTTAATCATATTCGCTTGGTAAATATCATCGCCCGGTGATCGCGAGTTTGCGAGTTTTTTATCCACTCCCCAGCGCAAGTCATCAGGTTCAAACCTTCAGGCACACCATCAGCTGGACGCATAAAACTATTCATATCAACATCAGATAGCTTAATTATTTGTTTTTTAACCACTTGGTAGCGCAACATTTGGCCGTTGCCGCGTTCAACACTGACTGTATCACCGACATTTAGCGACTCTAGCTTATTAAAAATTCCCCCCAAAGTCATACCAGATGCGTGGCCAATAATAATAGATGCTCCCGGCTGCCCCGGCTTGACGCTGCCAGTATACCATCCTGTATCAAAAATATTGACAGGCGATTGCATTGAACCGTCAGCATTAACGCTCATCGGCAACACCCGAGCTTTAACCCCTAGCTTCTCAATAGTAATCACTCTCGGTAAATCTGCAGCTACCTTGTATTTAGCGATGGCGTCGCCAGAAACCTTTGTTTCGTCTTTACCTTCATTGCTCCGTCGATCATTCGGGTCATCGCTGCGTGCAGTCACCGTCGCTGTATTTACAGTATCTTTTATCCGATTATTTAACAGCCAAGAGTCCACTAATGAATATACCGAAACCAGCAAGAGAATCGACGCCGCAACACCAGATAATTTCTTGCGAAAATTACCGCTCATGATTTCTTTTAAGCGCCGCTTGGTGGAGCGTTTTTCGCCGCCCATTTGGCTAGCAGCTGTTAGTTTTTCATAAATAATAAGCAAGCGAGCTGTCCGAGCCAGCTTTCTATTAATTCTCGTATAATCTCTAGATTTTTTGTTTTGGAGAGGCTGCTCTTTTGGACTTGGCGAGGCAGGCTGCACTGCGATATCCATAATTCGCTTCATACTCGGCTGGCTAGCAGCGCCCGCTACAACATCATTCGCCAATCTGCGCCGCGGTACGACTACCCGGCCTCGTGCTTTTGGTAGTACCTCCAGACTACGAGCAACTCGTTCTCTTTGCGTCATTGCTTGCTTCATTATAGCTAACAGGCACGCCTCGCGTCAAACCGCTTACGGCGTGCCTGCCTCCAATCTTAATCGTTATAAGTCTTGGTTATTTCTTGCCAAAACTCTTTCGTTTTGCCATGAATAGCAGGATTGCTGCCGAAGCCACACCAACGATAGTTCCAGCCAAATTAACTGCTACATTTTCGCCGCCCGTATTTGGAGCCTTCGGACCTGTCGAATCATTCTGCGCCGTTAGCACAACGTCATTGCCATCGCCGCCAACATAGCTAATCTTGAAGGTTGCGCCATCCACAGCGAACTCTGCACCTTCGGGCAAACCATTGAATGTCCCTTGAACCGGAGCGCTACCGTTATTGTTGATAATCGTAAAGGTATCACCCTTCTTGATGGTACCGCCAGGCAGATATACCAGCTCTAATTTCGGAGAACTACCACCGTTGCTAAGCTGGACGCTCTGCGCAACAATCTGATCATAATGATCTTTATCTAGAATTTCTGCCTTGTATACGCCAGTACCGTTCATATAGAAGTCATTCAGTACAGTAATCTTGCCTGGCGAATTACCTGGAGCAACGACACCTGCCACATTAAGACTCTTTACCGTAGCATTACCGCCAAATACACCGCCCTCATCGACATAAACATCAGAGCGGCTGCCGTTTAGCAAGACTGTTTCGCCCTTTCTAACGCTTACCGACTCATTAGGTTTGTCGCCGTCCAATTTTATCAGCTTAGCTTCGTGGGCATTACCGTGCTGTCCATTCGGCGTACCGCTGGTGTTGTCCGAAGATTCAACTAGCAGAGTACCCTTGTTATCTTTATGAGCAACCAGTTTACCAGGGCCACTGAGCTTGCCAGTAATCTTCACTGTCACGTTCGAAAGTAATTTATATTCAACATTGCCATTGAGTACAATGTCGCCAGATAGAACTGTTGTCACGTTTGAAGAACCGCCGCCAGAGCCCAAACAACTTATTCCATGGGAAATCATCGCGCCGTTTTCAAAAGTAATTTTGCTGGCGCTTGTTTCGTTATCAGCATATTTAACTCCTAGCTCGCCACTACTTTTAACTGTAATGTTATTAGCACCTTCTAGCGGTACGCTAGCGTTTTCGCCAACAATTTTCTCTGAAGCTTTTACAGAATTGCTTATAGAATTGCATCCGCTATTAGCAACTTCAAAGCGATTAATGCTTGTTTCGTTCTTAAATTTTCCGTCGAATCCGTTAGATTTCAAGTTTGACAAGCCAGTAACAGCACCAGTAACATATATATAAGGAATCTCAACCTTGTCATCCACGCTAGTCTTATCACCACTGAACTCAGCATCCGGTGTAAATTTCAGCGTATCAATCGTATAGCTAGCGCATGTCGGACTAGCATCAGCATTGTTCATCTTCGAAACAGATAGACCCGACAAAGCAACGTTCAAATCATTCTGAATCTTCTCGCTAGCTCCGTTGGCACATGTAAATACCAGCTTAGCGCCCTCTGTTGGTACTTGGCCGTCTTTCCAGTTGCCAGCAGTTGACATTTTGTGGTCGCCAGCAGCGCCCGTCCACGTGAATGCAGTCGGCGCAGCATTGGCTGGCGCGTTAAATACCACTGCGCCAACAACAGCTGCCACTGACACAGCACTAGCCAATTTGACATAGGGAACACCCATATTGTTTTTCTCCTGTACACATTTGTGTTTTTAATTTAGTTTACGCTTTCATGCTAGCATTACTTAACAATTTTTTCAAGTATTATCGTATAAAATACAACGAAAATTACACGCTTACCCTAATGTTTGCTGCAATAGTAAACTATTTATAAAATCTATTTAAAAAGGCCTTGACTTAACCTGTCGAGGCCGTTTGCCCAGTATATCAGGCAATTCATCTATCAATTTGGCTCGCACTAGCAAACACGTTGCGAACTGAAAGCTTAGAATATGATGACCATAAAATAGGTATGATAAAGGAAGTTTTACGCAGCCTATAGTATGTTTATGGTTTCAAAATACGTAGTTATGCTATCATAGTATTAGATAACTCGAGAAGGATAAAGCTGGGTTCCCGAATGGGAGTAGTCGCAAGACGAGAATTCCTTTGCTCCTGGGGTTATCTACCTAGATTTACTATTTGGCTTGAGAGCGTCAATTACCCCAGTGGGGTCTTTTTTTATTTGAGATGTTATAAAATCTACTAAAGCAGGTGCGTATGAATAGGTCGGTTGTCTTCCATCCATTTTATGGGCGTAGGCATAGTTTATATCATCTTTCAGGCTATAGAAATTGATAAACAAGGTTAGGTCATTTGTGTTGAGGTACGGTAGCAAGCCCCCTTTACGCCTAGGCTTTTTGTCAGGAAAGTCCGTAAACGCACATACTTATGACTAACAAAAATCAGTACGCTTTCCGTTTTGCCCAACAATACTACACAACAAACAGTGATTAGATTGCTGGGAATAAGTTGTTTGCTAGAGGGGGGTAGTCGCCCTTTACTTTGGCGTTTAGACACTCCGCCTATGAAATGGTAAATTTCGGGGCTACTTTTGACCAAGCGTTTTTTGAACAGGGTCTTCCGACCGTTCGTACTTTGCTAGACGCTCCTGTGCCATATATAATGACAGCTTCGCCAGCTCGTGTAACTGCTCAACAAGTTCAGTCACGCCTTCATCGGTCCAAAAGTTTTGCCTGAAAGTCTAAGGCAAAATCTTCTTCGCCTCGCTTGTCGCTATTGTAGAACTTGAACCCTAACGGCTTCACCTCTTTGTAGCCATGCTTACTTACTTCTTCCAGATACTCACGGTAGTTACGACTATCACCGTCTTCAGCTTCAAACACCACTTCACTATCATCAGTTAGGCTTATCAAGGCTTCTTCTTTCCATAAATCCTGCTCAAGAATATGACCGCCCTTAGGCTCAATCAAACACTGGTAGTACATCTCACCACTGTGTACATCGTTCACAATCAGCATATAGTCAGGGCTGAACCTGCGACCGTCTTGAGGGCTAAACAGCCAATAGTCTAGTTCGTTTCGTATGAGGTATATTTCAGCACCCCTATACTTTGCTCGCAAGTCGCCAATCTGACTAGCAACATACTTCACGAACTTCTTTTCCTCGCTCGTGCCATAGTTTTCACTATAAGCGTACCAGTCAGCCGTTTCTATATCGTACTGAAGGTCGGGGTCGTCGTGGTCGCTTTGGGCTTTGGCACGTTCATCGGTACTCACGAACACCTTCTTACCTGTAGCAGGGTCTTCGGTCGGGAACGACATAAGGTAGATATTCTTTTCTTTGCCAAATACCGACGACAGCGATACTGGTCGGAACTTCTTGCTACCTGTTACTCGTGGCATATTCACGTCAATCGCTTTGCGCACCTCTGGTAAAATCACACCGACAAGTAGCTGCAACTTCTCGGTAGCATTCAACTGACTGATACCTTTGCCCTCTTCATAGGTGTATTTTATTTCGTAAAGCGGCAAGTATTTTTCAATCAACTCATCAACCGTCTTGATACCAACAACGTGTTCACAGAGGTTGTTATAGCGGAAAAAGCCAGCTTCAGCCGCCACCAACGCCTTGCGAATAATAGGCAACGGGAAAAACTCTTCTGTAATACGAATAACGTCAACCTTTTGACCTGCAACAATCTGGTTTTGCTCAAAATCCGACAATCCCCTTGCTCGCAGGTTATACGAACCAGCTTTTATAATACGCTTGAACGTCGTGTCAATTTCATCACCCTTTGTTTTGGTACGCTTGACGGTCTGATTGACCAGCACGAAGCCCTTTTGATACGTTTCGCTTTCAAGGAACTTTTGTTTCATTGTGATGGTCTTCTTTTCGACACCCTCACTGATAATACCCTCGCCCAGCAAATCACGCTGAAGGCTCTCAAGAAACGTACCAGTTTTGACGAAGTGATACACAAACGTTTCTAGCACACGTCCTTTATCATAGGGGTCGTTGTCGAACTTTCGCTTGTACTTATCAAACTCAAGGTTGCGAGTAGCAAACAGGCTAAGCATATTGTCTTCTTCGCTATCTCGCTTGTACGAGCGTGGTAGTTCATACGGGTTATACCTTGCACCACGACCAATCAGCTGAATATCTTGCAGCGACACCTTTTTACTCTCGGAAATATCAAAGTGAATAATATCATACAACCCCAGCACGTCCCAGCCTTCGTTTAGGGCATTGACCGAAAAGATGGCTCGTATTGTGTTTCGTGGGCTGTCCAGCAACGGCAACAAGTCCGCTTTTTCCTTCTTCTGGCTGTTGTATATCAGCGTATTATCGTGGGCAAAACTAGACCGTATTTCAGCCGTAAACGCCTTCAAGCCGTCCCAATCACCACCTGAAATAAACCCTACTTCTTTGGACGCCAGCCAATTGAACATATCAGCCAATATCTCGTGTTCACGGTTCTTATTCTCACGCCCTAGTTCCTTCAAGCGGTTCAAGTCTTCGGGTCGCAAAGAGCCAATCACATTATCAAAAAACTTGCGGTCTTCTTCGCTTTGGGCAATTTTCACGGACTTGATAAGCACTATCGGACTGATGGTTATACCCATTACACGTTCAGCCAGCAACCTGCGGTATTCACTCAACGCAACGGCATTTATAATCAAAAGACGCTTCTGGTCTTCGGTATGAACCTCTTGGTTGAATAGGAACTTTACGTCCTTGCTGTACCCGTCTTTGTTGAACGCCAAAAAGTCGTAGCGATGAACGATTTTATCTTCATATTTTTCGTGTATGGCTTGATTGGCAAGGTCAACCGTAGCAGTAAACTCAATGAGCATATTTTCTTCACGGGCTTTCACAGCAGACAATACCGCCGTTTCCCAGTTCTTCACTTCGTCCGCTTCACTCTTGGTCTTTTTGCGAGTTTCAACGTTCAATGAGTGGGCTTCGTCAGCAAGTATCACTACGTCATTTTCAACAAAGTCATCAAAGGTAAGTCCGTTTTCCTTGTCTTCGTTCAGCCTATTATAGAGCAACTGCGTACTGAAGAACATAAAGTTGATGGCGTTACGGCTACTATCAGCAACGCTACCAACTGCCCTTACGTCAACGTTCTGCCCGTTGATTTTTATGCCCTTCGGGTTGAACAGATACTTTTCAAACTTGTAGTCAGTAAAGTTTCGGACGGCTTGTTTGATGATATTATCTCGGTACACCAAGAACAGGAAGTTGCGGTAGCCTTTTTCATACAGATACAGTACGACAGACGCCATTATCAGCGTTTTACCCGTTCCAGTTGCCATATTGAACAGCAAGTGTTTAGCGCTCGCCCTATCGTGGTCGTAGAGCCATATAAAGTGCTTCAGGGCGTTTTCTTGGTACTCACGCAGTTGCTTAGTAGGGTGTAGATTGTCAGTGATGTAATCAGGTATCTGATAATCTTTTGCCCACTGTTGATAATCAGGGTCGCTTTCTATCTTGTTGAAAAGAAAGTTCTGTAATGTTTCGCCAACCTTAGTTTTCGTTCGTGCCATAGAATTTGTCCGTCAATACTTTTTCATCAGCCGTTACCTCGTGTCGTGTATCGCCCATATCTGCGTAGTTGAGGTATAGTTGATTTTCGTCCAGCACATCAGCCAGTGCTTCCTTGCGACCATCAAGGTCAAGTTGTCTAAAGTCTTCGTCTTTTTCAAAGTGGCTACGGTCAAACCAGAACTTTAGGAAGGCATTGTTACGCATTTCAACGTAAATATCTTCAAGTTCCTTCAGGCTCGTGGCTTCCATAATGCGGTCGATGTACTCTTGGTTGTACTTCTTCAGTTCAAAGTACACGAACGAACCGCCACCTTGCCAGTTTACATACTTGGAAATACCGTTCTGCTCACCGTCAATTACACGCTTGAGCCGTACAGTGGTCTTATCTTCAATATAGTCCATCTGTTCAATGCCAACCCACCTACGCCCCATCTTATGAGCAACGGCTGACGTTGTACCCGAACCAACGAAAAAATCTAAGACTATATCGTTTGGCTTCGTTACCATATCAACAATTCTTCGTATCAACGCTTCAGGCTTTTTACCGTTAGTCAGGTCAACACCGCCTTCATTTTGAGTATTCTGAAAGTCTATATCAGTCCATAGGTCGCCAAGCAGTTGAGCCATCTTTTGTTCACCGTCAATCTCTTGATACACGTTGGAAAGCATTGAAAGTCGCTTACCACCGTGGGCGTACATTTTCTTACCGTTCTTATCCTCAATAAACACTACGTCATCAGGCGTCTTCAGACTCAACGCCTTCAGGTTGTCAGGTATGGAATTGACTTTTTGGAATACGCTATAGCGCATTCCAAAAAGGTAATCGTTGACTTTTCGGATTTTCAAAATATCTGGCGTGATAGTGTCGCTTTTAGCAATAACACCTTCCGCAACTAAAACATCTTTTAGTTTTTCAATGACCAGCGTACCGTCTGGCAACTCCTTCAGCACTGAATTATAGTGGGTGTCCCACTCGTTTTTTGCTACATATTGAGGCTTGATGGTTATTTCATCAGCCAACTTATACGCCAAAATGGTGTCTTTGTTCTTCAATATAGTTTTTTCTTTGTGTTGAGTTTTATTACCAGATATACTGTTGGACTTTACTGTAATTTGAGCAACAAGGTTAGACTGCCCAAAAATTTCGTCCATAAGAATACGTAGGTAGGCGTCTTCTTTGTAGTCGCACTGAACGAAAATCATACCATCATCACGCAATAGGTCTTTTGCTACTTCAAGGCGGTTCTTCATAAAGACAAGCCACGACGAGTGGTTGAAACTGTCGTTGTAGCGGAAACTATCACTACCAGTGTTATAAGGTGGGTCAATGTAGATGAGTTTCACTTTACCAGTCAAACGACTTTTGAGGGTATAAAGAGCCAGCAGGTTATTACCCTTGATAAGTAGGTTCTGCTTCAGCTCGCCATCTTCATCAAAGAAGGAAATATCACTACTCGCAGTCAGCGACCTTTCACCATCCTTATCAACGTAACGAAAATCGGTCAGTACTTTTGGTTCTTCCAGTGTGTCTATATCTTTACTGTCTATATCAATCTGAAGGAAGCGTTCTTCACGCCCCTTATCTTCTTTGCTCATACCCGCTTCTAGGACTGTATCTTTGAACGGAAAATTCAGCACTACTTCGGTATCGTTTTTGATGAAACTACCCTTGCTATTGCTAAACAAGCCAATCTTGTTGCTGTACTTGGTATATCGTCCTTTTTTCAGTGAATTATCTGCCATCGCTCATTACGTCCTTCCAAATTTTTACTGTTTACTGACCTGCTTCCAAAAACTTCTTTATATCTTCTTTTTTATATCGTCGTATTTTACGCTCTCCAATACGAATAGGCTTGAGCGTACCATTTTTGTCCCAGTTACGCAGAGTGTTCGGGTGTACCTTGAGCAGTTCACTGACCTGCTTCAGTGTTAGGTATTCAGATAGATTTTCGTCTGCCATATAATATTATTGTATAATAAATGACAAGAACTTGGTAGTTGAAAGATGTAATGAATAATGACTGACGATAATAGAGTACACATTTTTATGAACACATTCAGGCTTGATGAAGACCAAGCCAAGTATGTTCTTGAGCAAACGTACAAAATTATAAAGTCCTTAAACGAACCTCCTACCGAAGATAAAGAGCCAAGCCGTGAAGTGATTATGAAGCTTCTGAAAGACCGCTACAAGCTCAACGATATTCAATCCACCAACGTGCTTGAATATGCTTACGGGTTATCTGAAGCCCGTAGTAAGTCCAACGATTTTGCCATTGCCCACTACTTGAATAACCTCGCCATCGGTCTATTTGAAATGGTCGTTGACCATAACAATCTACCAGACACCAACGCCGTCAATCGTAGCTATATCCTCATAAGCAATGAACTAAGAAGGATATATGCTCGCAACCCCGAACTTCAAGCCATCAATGAAAGTATATGCTGGCAAGCGTTTGACCGCCTTGAGCATATTGAACACGCTTTTTGGGACTGGAAGCAGTACAACGAAAACGAATACGGTATAAGCCACAATGCTGAAGTGAACACCCTCTGTATTATCAGCGGCAAAGAAACACCTGAATTTAGCCCTGAATTGAAAAAAATTGTTACCGAAGCCGAAGCCAACGGCAAAGCCTTTTATGCTGAACTTGAGGAAGAAGACCCTGAATATGATGGCAAGATAATACCCGAATACACGCTTACCTACGATAACAACGGTATCATTCTGGTAAATGGTGTCTTGAAACTGAAAAAGACCCAAGCGGGTCAAGCATCAGATATGGTCTTGAGCCAGTCGTTTCAACACGATGGGCAAACAGAGACGTTCAAGCCAAGCCTTGCTACGAAACGCCAGCTTACTACTATCATTGGCGATATGGGCTTTGACCCGACCTTACGGGCTATTTTCTTCCCAACTATCAGCAAAGACAGAGGTATTATATTCCGCTCGCACCTTACCCGTGCTGAAGCGGACGCTCAGCATATAGATACTAGGAAGCTAGACAAAAAGCTGAAGAAACTTGGGGCTGTAACTGAACGAGAACCAGACCGCCCAATAGACTTGAGTGAAATACCGTTCTAACCTGAACACATTCTGAACGGAAAATAACGGAAATAAACGGCTTTTCAACGTCCTTGAACGGAAAGTCTAGTTTTTATGACGGCAAAAATAACCCTTTGAACGAACTTATTACGCAATAAAACTAAAACAGCGACAACCCCGTTAGATATTGGCATAGTTGGTAGTATGAACGACCAACAAGAGCCAGTTCCAGCAAGCCCAGACACGCCAGCCGTGCCAGTGCTTGATACTGACGAGTTGAATAACCTCGCCAAGTTTTTGGACGCCCTTTTGGAAGTTGACATGGAAGTAAAACGTAATGAAAGGGTCAGTACAAATGGTAACTATCCACAAGCTATTTAGGATATTTGTCCGCAAACTAATAGAACTACTCACCAACGTATGGCTATGGGCAATCAAAAAAGAACAAGCCGCTGAGGAACGTAAGCGATATGGTCGTTAGCGAAGTAAACATCACGCCTGTAAAGCCGAAGAATGGCTTAGTTGGTATAGCCAGCCTAGTTGTTGATGGAAACATATACCTCAACTCAATCGCCGTCTACACCAAGCTAGACGGCTCGTATCGCCTGTTGTACCCTACGAAGCTCGTAGGCAATAGGTCGCTAGGACTATTCTATCCAATCAACCGTGAAGCAAGCAGGGCTATTGAAGAAGCCGTGTTCAAAAAATGTAGCGAAGTATTTGAAGGACGTAACGATGATAGATACTATCAAGCTGGTACTGCCTTTTAGTAAGCGTCCCCACTGGTATGAAAAAGCTCGCTCCCAACACGGCTTTGATGCCGATACGGGCTTATTCAAGGCTGTTGCTAATCCTAGTAGTGAAAACAAGAAAAAAGGTATCTATCAACCTCGCCTCACCTACACCGAACGACCAGTTAGAGGTGGTAAAAACTACGAATTAGCAATTGAGTTGTCGCTGCCAAAACTGATGTTCAATAATAACTTCAGCGAACTTGATGACGCCGATTTTGAAGCGGTAGTCAAAAAGTTATCTGACACGATAAGAACCACTTACGGCATCTGGTTATTTCCTCATCAAATACGGCAAGCCAGTGTCCGCAAGATAGACTACTCGAAAAACATTATATTCACTGACCGTACGCCGGTTTCTAACGTACTTGCTAACATCCGAACGGCTGACGTTTCCAAAGTGTACGATATTCAAAATACCGACTTTCGTAATGGTGGACATGTCTACCATATACACAGCAACAGCCTAGATATTGCCATTTACGATAAAGTTGCCGACCTGAAGCAAGAGCGTATATCTCCCAAGCGAAGCCGTGAAAAAGACGGCTACGTACAAATGAACCTACTTGATGAACTAGAACGCCAAAAGACCGTAACAGTTGCTCGCTTAGAAGTACGTCTGAACGGGCTACGAAAAATACGCAGTGAACTGGCTAAGATTGGCGTTACCCACGGTATCACCTTTGCAGAAATGTATAGTAGCGACACTTCGCAAAAAATACTAATGCGACACTGGCAAAATATCTTCGACCGCATACCTAAAGGACTATTAGACAGCGACACCGCTGAACATCTGCTTATCAATGACAAGAAAGCCAACGAAGATATGAAGATGACGGAAGCCCTCGCACGAGTTGGCTATGCCTACTTACGACAAGACAAAGATGAACGCTATGTACGCAACCTACTTGAAGGCTTGTTCAACCCGTCACAATACCGCCGTTTCAAGCAAAAAAACAGAGAGCCACCGAACCCTACACAACTCAAAACACTATTACATATAACCAATACCCTGACGGCTATGACGCCCGTTAGTATTAAAGACTATACTTTTTAGTTTTGGTAAGTATTGTTATATAATGTTATCAAATATATAATATAGTAGGAAGATTATGAAAGCAAGAAAAGAAATAAAGGACTACGAAGGCATGAAAGCCTTTCTAATCGCACGGGTATCAGACCCACGGCAAGTAGACGCCCTGCCAGCACAAGAACTACGACTCAATGAATACGCTGACCGCTACAAGTTCAGCAAAGAGCTACATCGCTTTGATGAAACGGCTTTCAAAGAAGACCGTGCCAAATTTATTGAAATTGTTGATGAAGCTATCAAGTACCCTAAGTACTTCGTGATGGTATTTGATAAAATCGACCGCCTCACCCGTGATGTTTCTTCGGACGTTGTACGCACGCTGAAGAACCTAGTAAAAGAAGGGCGTTGCGAACTACACTTCCCGTCTGACGGGCTTATATACCACCAGCACTCACCAGCTCACGACAAGACCCGTCTAGATATGGGTATGGTCTTTGGCGGTTACTACTCAATGGCTATCAGCGACAACGTAAAACGTAAGATTGAACAGAAGCTTCACGATGGCGAATACCCAGGCAAGGCTTGTATTGGCTATAAGAACATCAAATGGGAAGACACTAGCGGTAAAGTGGTAAAGAATATCATACCCGACCCAGACCGCAAGCAGTACATTAGCAAGGCGTTTGAACTACGGCTTGAAGGTAAGTCTTATCGCACCATTGCCAAGATACTTCGTGAAGATGGCTTACGTAGTAACACTAAAAAGCAAGGTATAGTTGGTCAGAGCCAGATTGAAACAATGCTCAAGAACCCGTTTTATTACGGCGTTATGAAGTACGATGGCGGTCTTTACCCTCATAAGTACGAACCGATAATAGATAAGTCCACCTTCGACAAGGTTCAACGTATCAACGACCAGCGGACTAACGAAAAGACCAAAACCAACACCAAGCAGATATTTACCTTCAGTGGCATACTCAAGTGCGCCACCTGCGGTTGCACTATCTCATCATATGAGCAAAAAGGACACGTCTATATGCGTTGTACTAAAGCAAAGGTTGGCGTAGCTTGCGACCAACCTCATATCGCCGAAGCGGATATACTACCTCAAGTAACTGAACTGCTCGAAAAGCTCAATATCAGTGAAGGAATAGTGAACCAAGTGCTTGAGCTGATGAAAAACGAACACGATAATATACAGCTGTTCTATAAAAACGCTATTACACAAACACGGGCTGAATACCTACGTTTAGAGAAAAAGCTAGGTATACTATACGATGACAGGCTTGATGGACGTATTACTGTCGATGAATATGACAAATATGTAATGAAGTATAAGACCGAAATGGAAGACCTTGACCGTAAGTTGGTTGAGTACACAAATAACGATACGTCCTTCCAACTCACCTCTGCTTATCTGTTAGAACTGGCGTCAAAGGCTAAAAATATCTTTGAGTGTTCGCAACCAGAGCAAAAGAACAAAATTCTGCGTATGCTACTTGCGAACCCTACTTTGAAAGCAAAAAGGCTTCAACTACCTCTGTTGAAGCCTTTCGCTAGTATACTAGACAACTCTAATTCTCAAAATTGGCTCCGGCAGCTGGGCTCGAACCAGCGACCTAATGGTTAACAGCCATCCGCT